>Ga0207060_10035_pt2 | contig 45905 bp, 34 predicted proteins | sample Alteio_BWMinCont_30_FD_153270 | JGI IMG/M metagenome (GOLD analysis project Ga0207060, IMG submission 153270) | Enriched cells from forest soil in Barre Woods Harvard Forest LTER site, Petersham, Massachusetts, United States -... | ecosystem: Environmental > Terrestrial > Soil > Temperate forest >...
CGTATTTGTCACCTGATTTCACGATGACACCGGTAAAGACCTGAACTCCTGGCGGCTGCTGCGAATGAGAGGATGGGAACGGAGAGGGTCATTTCTTCTTACCGTGATCACCAACTTTCGAGGTCAGAATGTCCAAGCAAAATTATGATGTCGCTGGGAAACTGCCCCAACTAAAGCAACTACAGGGCGAGAAGAGTGTTCATTCATACGGAACGTGACGATGACACTTGCGTTCGGCAAAGAGTTGTTCTGCGAGAAACATTCTTGTATCGCATTGATGTTACTTCGTCATAGCGGCACCTAGCCTTTTCTGAGTCGCTCGTAGATTTCCCAAAGCGAGGGTAAGACTGTGACGACTAAAGCTTCGCTATCCACCCGAATCTCGAGGAAAACCGTGGTACGTTACGAGGTCGCGGTGTTGGCGACGGCAGCCGCTTTGCTGCTCCGTGTGGCGCTAAGTCCCTTCGTGGGAGACTACGCACCATACATCATGCTTTTTCCTGCGGTGGCCTTTTGTGCCTGGTACTGCGGCGCCGGCCCATCCATCCTGAGCGGGATTCTTGCTCTCCTTGCAGCGCGGTATTGGGTCATGCTGCCGGCACATTCCCTTCGCATCCACGGAACGCCGCAGGCGGTTGGTATGCTGGCGTTCTTGTTAGCTTCCGGTGTTCTGATTGCGATGGGAGAAGCACGCCGCCGTGAGGAAGAAGCACTTTGGGCCGCCCAAAGAGAACTGGAAGAAGCAGTAAAGCAGCGCACGGTCGAGCTCGATAAGACCAATCAAAATCTGCGCGAGCTCTCGGCGCGTCTGCTCCAATTGCAGGATGATGAGAGACGGCGCATCGCCCGCGAGTTGCACGACAGCGTGGGGCAGATGCTGGCGGCCCTGGGCATGAACCTTGCCGCCGTGGGCACCGACATCCAACGCCTCACCAAGATTTCGAATACGGTCAACGACAGTGCGGCTCTGGTACAGGAACTCAGTAAAGAGGTCCGCACCATTTCCCATTTGCTCCATCCCCCTCTGTTGGATGAAGCAGGACTTGCGTCAGCCCTTCGCTGGTATGTGGAGGGATTCGCACAACGCAGTAAGATTGAAGTGGATTTGGATTTCTCTACGGATTTTGGGCGGCTTCCACGCGAATCAGAAACGGCTATCTTCCGAACCGTGCAGGAATGCCTGACGAATATTCACCGCCATTCAGAAAGCCGGACAGCCACGATTCGAATTGCTGCCTCTGATATTCACGTTCGCGTAGAGGTTGAGGATCGCGGCAAGGGCATACCGCCAGAAAAGCAATTTGAAATGACTTCAACAGGCACTCCAGGGGTAGGAATCCGAGGCATGCGAGAAAGACTCCGGCAGTTGGGCGGCAGCCTCGACATCCATTCGAACGAAAAGGGTACGCTCATAGTAGCGCAGCTACCACTTACCACCACTTCCTCGTCAGGCACAGTCGTAGCGTTGGAAGCCTGTCCCTAGTTGCGATGGGAAGATGCCAGAGTGCGGAATCGGGTCCTGAGACTCAGCGAAAGGGGCACGCGCGAGCGTCACTAATGGGCGCGCCTAGGGCTATTTGCGTAGGTTTTAGCTGCCTCGGCAGCGATCCTGGCCGCCCTAGCGCGCGGAGTCTCAGATGCTTTGTCCGGACCGTGGGTTTGCTGGACAAGGCGCCTCTGGATTCTCACGATGACCATGCCTAATTCGGTCCGGATTTGTTTTACAGGGTTTGCCGCCGACCGACTCAGCTCGTTCAACAATCGGTCTAACTCGAAAGTTAAACCATTTGCGCTATACCATTGTGCAGAAACCGCTTCTGTACGCGGTACGTTATCGGAAATCAGGACCGAGTGAGCGACAACGGCGACTTGCAAACGCTGTACTACGATGCTGTGGTCGAGTTGGATCCAAATCATGCCACTGGACAAAATTGAAGCTGCCCAGAAAGCAATCGCTAATCGACTGAAAAATGCCATGGATACGATAAACGCTAATGAGCTCATGTGAGTCAATTCGCTTAGAGCCCCTTGAAATTCCTGGCGGTTTCCTGAGTTTTGTCGAATGGGCCGTCTCCCATCCGTCATACAATCAGGCGCACAACGGCGCTCACAATTGTTCTTAAAGGAGAAAGCTGATGCAGTTCGCCCTGCTAATTTACGAATCACCGGAAGCTTTTTCGATTCGAAACAACGACGGAACCGACCCCTACACCGGTGCTTGGCGCGCATACTACAAGGCTCTCGTCGAGGCTGGCATCTACATCGGCGGCGATCCACTTCAAGTGCCAGAGACAGGGACCACCGTTCGGCTTAAAGAGGGAGTGCGGCGTGTACAGGATGGCCCCTTTGCCGACGCCAAGGAGCAACTGGGGGGATTCACAATTTTGGAACTTCCGTCGCTGGACGCAGCCCTCGATTGGGCAGCGCGGTGCCCAGCAGCCTCGGCCGGTGCCGTGGAGGTCCGTCCACTCGCGCCAGAACTAAAGCGGCGAATCACGGGATGAACGGAAGCGGACGGGAGGACACACATCGGGTTGTCGAGCGGGTGGCCCGCGAGTCTTACGGTCGTCTGGTCGCTTACCTTTCCTCGCACACGCGAGACGTGGCCAGCGCGGAGGACGCTCTCAGTAATGCGCTGGTAGCTGCACTCAAGGCTTGGCCGCAAGATGGCGTGCCACAAAATCCGGAGGCGTGGCTGCTGACGACGGCGCGCCATTCAATTATCGATTTGGTGCGTCATCAACAGGTGGCCGTAGCGAGTGAGCCGACTCTCCAGCTCCTGAGGGAGGAACGCGAAATGACTTTGTCGACCGAGTTTCCAGATGACAGGTTGAAACTGCTTTTCGTATGCGCCCACCCGGCGATCGATCCAGCCATGCACACGCCGCTCATGCTCCAGACCGTTCTTGGCCTCGATGCAGCGCGCATTGCCCATGCCTTCCTGGTCTCACCGACGACGATGGGGCAGCGGCTGGTGCGTGCCAAGACCAAGATCCGCGATGGCGGCATTCAATTCGAAGTCCCCCAAGAGCGTGAACTGCCGCAGCGGCTCGACGCGGTGCTGGAAGCTATTTATGCCGCGTTCGGGATCGGCTGGGACGATATGGCGGGCGTCGACCAGCGCGGCCGCGATCTGGCTGAGGAAGCAATCTGGCTCGCACGAGTTCTTCTGCAGCTAATGCCCAGGGAAGCAGAGGTTCGGGGTCTGCTGGCTCTCATGCTCCACTGCGAGGCGCGCAGACTGGCGCGGCGAGGGCCAGACGGCCGGTACGTTCCTCTTTCGGAGCAGGACTCACGGCAATGGTCGCTTCCTTTAATAGAGGAAGCGGAGCGCCATCTCGCCGAAGCGGCGACTCGCGGTGGCACCGGCCGGTTTCAACTTGAGGCCGCGATCCAGTCGGTACACGCTGAGCGAGGGCGCAGCGGCCGGACCGAGTGGGGTGCGATCATGCTGTTCTACGAACAGCTCGTCCGCTTATCGCCGACGCTCGGCACGCGAACTGGATACGCCGCAGCGGTCGGCGAAGCGAATGGACCTGAAGCCGGGCTGGCGATACTGGACGGGATCCACTTGGACGCGGTCTCCGCTTATCAGCCCTACTGGGCGGTCCGAGCTCACCTCTTGCGACGGCTAGGGAAAACATCTGAGGCCGCGAATGCTTTCGACCGGGCGATCGGCCTGGCCGAGGACCTCGCAGTGAGACAGTTTTTGCTTCAAAGGCGAGGGTAACATGTCGCGGTCGGCTTCACCGCGGCGTTTCCTGTGCCAGCAAAGCTTCTTCAAAGTCCTTTTCCATCTCGCTAACGTGTCTGCGAAGTTCGTCAGGATCAACAAAGGGATTTGCCGCTCCCGGTTTCCGGCGAGCAGCCTTGCCCGCCAGGTCAAAATAAAAGCCATGGGATGCGAGAAGGACATCGGCACGCATGCCGCGGAGCTTTCGAAAACTGTTTCGCTCGTCAGCAACGATGTTTGGATACTTCTCATTGTTAGTCAGCTTGTAAGGCGACGCCGTGAGGCCGCACAGAAAAAGCACATCATAGTCCTTGTCGGCTTCGTTAACGCGTATCGACCAACTGGTACATCCCTTGGTATGACCGGGCGTCAGATGTGCCGTGAGGCTCAGGCCGCCAAGGTCGACGCTTTCGCCGTCTGCAACGGAGCGATCAGGTTTTACCGGTTCGTACGCGAGGTCATCGCCCCAATAAAAATCACCTTTCCCGCCGCGCGTCATAAGCTCTCCATCCAACTTGCTGGCGACCACGGCTGCGCCAGTTCTGCGCTTGAATTCGGCAAAGCCACCGCAATGATCGAAGTGGCCATGGCTATTCAGTAGAAATTTCACATCCTGCGGCTTGAATCCCAGCTTTTGGATATTCTCGATTACTTGTGGCAGCATCTCGACCGGTCCGGTATCCAAGAGAATGTGCCCTGCGGAAGTGACAATCAGGAAGGAGCTGATCATGTTGGAGCCAACGTAATAAATGTTTCCGACAATTCCTGTTGGCTCGAACGGAAGCATCCAGTCTCGCAAAGTTTCCTTGATCGCTTCTTTCGCGACGTCTCTTCGGTCGACTGAAAACACCTTGCTCACAATTTTCCATTCGCCGTCAGTCTTCAACAGGGACACATGATCGGTGAACAGAACCTGGGGGTAATTCAAGGTGAGTACGGCACTGGCCGCTGTGCCGCTCACGTCTAACCGCTGAATGCGGCGCACCCTGCGATATTCGTCCGCTGCAGGTTGCTGGAATCGTGTCGCAAATTCGTCGCGTGTCCATTCTTTTCGTTGATCCCCTTCGACGAATTGAATTTTGGCTTCGGGAGCGAAGGCCTGAGTAATGAATTCATCTTTCCCCAGAGCATGCGCCTTAAAATAACTCTCGATGGCAGCCCTTGGGCCATCCTGGGATAACGCTGCATCCGCCGGCGAGACCTGGGCTTGCGCGGATTCAGGCCTTATGAGGCTGAGCAGAAAGAGGGAGAGCAGAAGACATTCAGGGGCGATCGATAGAGAATTCATAGTCGTTTTTCCTCTCTTCTCTATCAGTGAAGCATTCCAGTGCGGTGGAAGGTGCAAGCCGAAATTGCCGCAACCCCGCCAGAAGCGGTGGTATCTTATTTTCATCTGGAGAAGACACCTCATGGCAATGCAGTACCGCATCGGTGAGTTCTCAAACTTGAGCGGCGTCTCCAGAAAGACCCTGCGCTTTTATGACGAGATTGGGTTGTTGCGGCCCGCTAGTGTGGACTCCCGCACCGGGTACCGGCACTATGGCCCACAGCAACTAGAAAAGCTGGCTTCGATCATCGCCCTGAAGAATTTAGGAGTCCCACTCGCCGAAGTTCGAGACCTGCTTAGCCCAACCGGAGGTGGGAAAGATCAGCGAGACATGCTCTCCGAACTTAAACGCACAATCGAGGAATCCATCCAGACCGCCACACAGACCTTGCAATGTGTTGATGCGGCGCTTGCCGAATTGGACGGGTCCAAGCGCCTGATTCCTGTAGTTGTGAAGCATCTGCGCCCTATTCCTGTCGCCTCTGTTCGTGCCAACGTAAAAAGCTATACGCAGATTCTGGGGTTCGAGCAGGAGTTGTTGAACGCACTTCCCCACGACTGCATAGGAGACCTGCGCGGGGTCCTCTGGCATCGTTGCGCGGATTCAGGCGCACTGGAAGGCGAGCCGTTTGTCGCGCTGAAGAACAAAGTACCCCTTCGAAGCTACTACGATGTAAAGCAACTTCCGCCGACCACAGTCGCTTCCGCCTACTCCGCCTTGGATGACGACAGCGCCGAAAAGAGTTATGGCGCAATTCGGAGATGGATGAATGTCCGCGGTTACCAGATAGCCGGCCCAAAACGCGAGCTTTCCCTCGGCCGAATGCTCGAAATTCAGTTTCCACTGAAATCAACGTAGGTGAGCCCCGCAATGAGACAGTTTCTGCTCCAAAGACGAGGCTAGTATTTTTTGTTTCCCTTGTCGAAATAACCCCGCCCGACCCGTCACCCCTATAGAGGCGGCTTAACGGTCAAGTTGGCCACCGAGGAGGTGAACGATGTGTCCATTCTGTTTGGCAAGCATGGGATTAGTCGTCGCCGGGGCGGTTTCTACCGGCGGTCTGGCAGCATTGGCTGTGAAAGTTTCTCGCAAAAAGAACGGAGCAGAAGAAATCATCCCCAATCTGAATAACAAGGAGAAATGAAAATGTCGACGAATAAAGGGAGAGACAAGGAACAAGGGAAAGGACATCTCGCAATGAACACACGTCCGATCGTGTCGCAGCAGGACTGGGAGGCTGCACGGCAGCAGCTACTCGTGAAGGAGAAGGCCTTGACCCGCTCCCGTGACGCGCTGGCCGCCGAACGCAGGCGGATGCCTTGGCTGGCAGTGGAGAAGAAATACGAGTTCGCCGGACCCAAGGGGAAGGTAAGCCTGCTCGATTTGTTCGAGGGCCGCCCTCAGTTGATCGTCTATCGCGCCTTCTTCGAGCCCGGGGTGTTCGGCTGGCCCGAGCACGCCTGCCGCGGCTGCTCCCTGGGCGCCGATCAGGTCTCGCACCTGGCCCATCTGAACGCCCGCGACACCACCCTCGCGTACGCCTCACGCGCGCCGCAGGCGGACATCGCGCGCCTGAAGGCACGGATGGGATGGGAGATGCCGTGGTACACCATCACTGACAGCTTCGACAAAGACTTCGGCGTCGATGAATGGCACGGCCACAACGTGTTCTTCCGCGACGGCGACCGGGTGTTCCGCACATATTTCATCAACAACCGCGGCGACGAGGCAATGGGGACCATTTGGAGCTACCTCGACCTCACGCCGCTCGGCCGTCAGGAGACTTGGGAGGACTCGCCAGAGGGTTACCCCCAGACCCCGCCGTACAAGTGGTGGAACTGGCACGACAACTACGACGCCGAGGCCTCGCCTGACCCCAAGTGGGTCGACATAATAACCGACCCTCAAGAAGCCGCCGCCCGAAGGCGCGCCGAAGAGGAGAAAGCGAGCTAAAGAGGACGACGGGCGACCACTTCGCCACTTCGAGCAGCCAGGGTGCGCGGAACATAGCCAGGACGAGATCTTGGCCAGCCGTATCTGACTCCGCGCGGAAAGGAAAGACGATGACGAACATATGACTGGCGAGGGTGGACTATAACTTCGATCTGGGGGCATTCCTCGGTGCCCGCAAGTTGAATATCCGAGCGCACCTCAAGCCGGCTCATGGCCTGTCATTCACAAGATGACTTCGGGCCAGAGCCGGCAAGAGGAGAATCCTTAAGTCGAAATACGAAGAAGTGAATGCCTTGCCCGGTATTTTCTTTTTGGCCTCGAAAACCGAGCAAGGCAGTCTAGTTCGTGTAGGGTTTGGTAAACAACTAATAGAAATTCCAAAGCTGGCCGGGAAAAATAGTCGCGATCAACGGGTTGTAGGTGCCACCGCACAAATTAGGCCGTCACCAGGGCTGTGTAATCCCGGAATCTCCCTCATTAACGAGCCGCGCTAAATAGTATTTGAGGTTTAATCAAGCCTGCATACCTTCACCGTCTGATTCTGGTAAGGGCATGGTAGATCCATCACGCCCGGCTGTTGCAGCACTACCCAGTTCACCCCGTACTTCGCCTGCAAGCGGCGAAAGTCCTGAACCTGAAACCTCGGCCAATCGTTCTGGGCCCGCACTTGCTCGAGCCATTCTTCCGCCATGGGGGGAAACATGGTGACGGCGCCGCTGTCCGTGACTGCGTCGGCCAGCATGCTGCGCTGGGCAATGGCGCGGAAACCGTTCTCATCTGCTCCCGCTGCATTCATGTAGTAAGGGTCCAGGGCAAAAATTGCGTCGGCGGGTGTGTTGTCCCGGACCCATTCGAAAGCCTGCACCCAGGGATTCCGCGACATGGCCCCCGGCCATTCGATGTGCGCGCTAGCTGGAAAAAGCACTCTTTGGGCGTGAAACATTCCCGCGCACAGGGGCAGAAACAGAGCCATCCACCGCCACCAGCGATCTTCCAAGACGTATTCTCCGAGCAGACCTCCAGAAAACAAGGCGAGCAAGATATAGACGAGATGAAGGCTTCGCATGGGCTGCAGGCGTGCCAGGCTTTCGAAGCGGGCGGGAGCGGAGACCGCCACGGCGGCGATCACGAAGATTGTCTGGTAGAGCACCAGCGTCCGGGACACCAGTGCCATATTCCTCATCTGCTTGCATCGGGCTATCCGGCTGAACCACCAAAGAATCACAACGGGACCGATCGCGCCTAACCACTCGTACCAGCGCCACTGCATCGGATAAAAGTAGGTGTGGGTCGCGGCCACTTGGTGATAGGCAGCCGACGGCGGATCGAGAAAACCGAAGGGCAAGAGACATACACCCAACGCCCGGTGGGACTCGAACCTCTCCACGCAGAACAGCAGGAAGCACAAGGACATTGCAAAGGCCGACATCAGGGGATGAATCGCCGCCCCGAAAAGAAGCAGCAATGCCGCCATGACATATTTTCGATCAAGTACCTTCGCGATCGCCAGAATGCCCACGAAGGCCGTCAGATTTCGTGGGTTAAGGTATTGGTCCAGGATGTAAAGCGCGGTTCCTGCGACCGGCAGGGTCATAAGTGCCGCAACCATGGCAACGGCTGCGTAGCGCGACGCACTGCGGGAAAAACATTTTCCCGCCAGTTCCCAGCACGCAAACAGCAAGAGAAAAATGGAAAGCAGATTCCACAAAAACAACGCGTACGGCAAAGGCAAATGGCTTATGCGCACCGAACCGGCGATCAAGTCAGGAAAGAGAGTAAGGTGGGCGTGTGACTCAAAAAACTGTGCATTGAAGGGGAACAATCGCTGGTTCAGGAGTTTCTCCACGCCCGGAATGTAAAGCGCGCCGTCTTCCGCCCAGGGATGGTACCCATGGACAAACAGTGCGCCCGCGGTCAGCAGAACCAGAAATAGAAAGTCCTTACGCCGCAGTTTGAATCTCCTTTTTGTTTTCCGAATACGCGCAACCCTTGTTACCTGCGCCCCGATTGAAAGCAACATCGTGAAGTCAGTATCACCGTGTCTACGCCAGCCCCATTTCTGAGTGTGGCCTTGACCATTATCTATCAGGTCGACACCGACGTAGTGCCGATCCGTACCATCATCAAGCGAACTGTTCTGGTTCACACTCACCTAGAAAATCAAGTAACATGAATTCATGTGGTTCGAAATGGATTTCGCATTCGCCCCGGCAAACCCTGAGGCGAAGGCCGGCGAGTTTTATTTCATTCAGACCGAAGGTCTCTTTCTCGCATGAAGTCCGGCGGGTTACACTTCAAAACCTATCTGTTAATACTTCTGATGACAATTTTTGGCCCCCTGGGCAATGTGCTGCTCGGCAAGGGAATGAAGCGTATCGGTCCAGCGAACATCGGAACGGTGTCGGATGCGCTTGACGTCCTTTCCCGCGTACTCACGTCGGGCCCGATTTGGCTGGGCATCGCGTCTCTCATCACCTTTTTTGTGGCGTACACGCTGGTGCTCTCGTGGGCGGATTACAGCTACGTTCAGCCAGCCTCCTCGGTGGCGTATGGCATGGTTGCGGTACTGGCTCACTTCATGTTGCGCGAGGTGGTCACACCGATTCGCTGGATGGGGGTCCTGATCATTTGCCTGGGTGTTCTGGTGGTTGGACACACGCCGCCGAGAACCACGGAGCCAAGCTAAAGTGCGCGAGCTTATCTTCTATCTTCTGATTATTGTCGCCGGAACCGGAGGCGAGCTTTGCGTCACCCGGGCCATGAAGGCCATCGGTGAGGTGAAAGATTTTCGCCCGGTTGCTCTGATGAGCATTTTCACCCGCGCACTGCGAGTTTCATGGATGTGGATCGGCCTATCCCTGATGGGGACTGCGTTCTTCGCGCTGCTCGCGGTGTTGTCGATGGAAAACGTTAGCTTGGTAGTTCCAGTTACAGCCTTGAGCTATGCTGCCGGGGCTTTGGGAGGCAAGTTCTTTCTGGGCGAACAGGTTACACCGAGAAGGTGGATGGGCGTGCTTCTCGTTTGTGTCGGCGTCACACTTGTGATAATTGGCCGGCGGTGATCGTATTGTTTTCCTGAGGGCGGCTGGCGCTACGATCTTTTAATTGCGCGTCGTCAAGAAGACCGTATAGGATTGTTTCTCAAACAAATCGCTAGCAGCTTGCTCGATGCCGTGGTTCTCAGGAGCCCCTGTTCTCCGTCAACCGAATCTGCCGGAAAGGGGCAAGCTGATTCGAAGAAGCGGAAGAGGTGCAGACACTTGTGTGGAATCGTCGGTTTTACCCATAAACGCTGGGTACCTGATTCCGATCGCATTCGGAGTGCCACCGCGACATTAATCCACCGTGGGCCGGACCAGCAGGGTGTGTTCCAGTCGAACCTCTGCTCGATGGGGGCTACGCGGCTCAAGATTATCGACTTGGGTTCGGGCGACCAACCCATCGTCTCTGAAGATGGCGACGTAGCCATCGTTTTCAACGGCGAAATCTACAACCACCAGGAACTGCGACGCGAACTGGAAGAATTGGGCCATCGCTTTTTCTCGCACTGCGATACGGAAGCTGTTCTTCGAGCATTCCTCGAATGGGATACAAGTTGTTTTGCTCGCCTGCGAGGCATGTTCGCGATCGCGCTCTGGACGAAATCGACAAAACGTCTTGTGCTGGCGCGCGATCGGATGGGGATTAAGCCGCTTTATTTTGCGCAGCGCGGAGACGACCTGTTCTTTGCCTCCGAACTAAAAGCGATTCTGATCCATCCTCAAATCGAGCGGCGTCTGAGTTTGGATGGCCTCGATTGCTATCTGTCGCTGAATTATGTGCCGTGTCCTTGGACGCTGGTGGAGGGCATCGAGAAACTACCTCCAGGGCAGTGGCTGGAGTGGCAGGATGGCAAGGTTTCTTCCCAGCCCTACTGGCGCTTGCCGCTTGGGGTCACGCGTGATTGGACGCTCGAGTCTGCGCGGGAGGAACTGGACGCTCTTCTACGGCAATCAATTCGTGAGCACCTGATTTCTGATGTACCGCTGGGCATGTGGCTTAGTGGAGGCATCGATTCCTCTACGATTTTGCACTATGCGGCGACCGAATCGGGCGCCCCGCTTAAGACCTTTTCGATCTCATTCCAGGGACGCAGCTTCGACGAGACCCCATACATTCGCGAGGTTGCTCAGCGATACCATACAGAACACGAGGAGCTGGATTTGAACCCTGAGGGCGATCTGCGGGGTGCGATCGAAGAGTTTGCATACTATTCGGATGAACCCTCCGCGGATGCAGGAGCACTTCCCGTCTGGTTCCTTTCCAAGCTGAGCAAGACCAGGACGACGGTTAGTCTGAGCGGCGAAGGTGCGGACGAATTGTTTGGCGGCTATCTTACTCATCGGGCGAATCGCCTTGCTGCCCTCGCACGACGATTGCCGCGAAAGGCACTCCAACTCGCACTCGATGCATTGCGGGTTTGGCCGGTTTCCGACGAGAAGATCAGTTTCGAATATCAACTGAAGCGGTTTCTTAACGGTTCCCTGATGAGTGCCGGTCGCGCGCATCTCTACTGGAACGGAACTTTCTCGGAGGCCGAGAAAACCGCCATGCTGCATATGGAACTCCCACCCGCTCTCCACCGCATTCTTGGCGAACTACGCCATCGGTCTCAGGCGGGCGATGATCTGGCACCGTACTTGTGGTTTGACCAGAGATACTTTCTTCCTGACGACATTCTGAACAAAGCGGATCGCATGAGCATGGCCCATTCGCTCGAGGTGCGACCACCGTTTCTCGATCACCGCATCGTCGAATTCGCTGCCACGTTGCCCGCATCGCTTAAGATTCGTGGATCGCGGCAGAAAGTTCTTCTGAAGGAATTAATGCGCGATAAGCTGCCACCCTCGGTTCTTCGACGGAAAAAGATCGGATTCGATATTCCGGCGCATGAATGGCTTCGCGGCTGTCTGCGCCCACTGATGTTGGAAGTTTTGATGGACGGTGCGTCTGCTCACTCGCGACTTTTCCGGCGGGACGTAATCGAGACGCAGCTCCGCGATCACCTCGAAAGACGAGTTAACATTGGATATCACCTATGGGGTCTGATGGTGCTGTTTCTGTGGATGAAAAGATGGGGGATTCAGGCGGCAGCTTCACGAGAGACGGGCGTGTGGATACAGGAAAAAACTGGCACTTATATCTAGGCGTTCTGCTGGCCGCCGGAGCCATCTACCTGGGCTGCATCATCTCTCCACCCTCCCTCATGGATGACGTCGACGCCGTTCAGGCGCAGATCGCGAGGAACATGCTGACCTCCGGCGACTGGGTCACGGCGCGACTGGATGGCGTAGTGTATCTGGAAAAGGCCCCCCTTGTGTACTGGGCGATTGCGGCTTGTTACGCGATTTTCGGAGTGCACGACTGGGTAGCGCGCATTCCGATTGCCTTGTCGGCGATTGCCCTCTGCTGGTTGACTGCCGCTTTCGGGGCTTGGGCTTTCGATAAGCGTGCAGGTTTGTACGCGGGTTTATGCATGGCCACGTGCATCGGGCTCTTCTTGTTCACCCGGGTTCTGATCCCTGATGTCATGCTGACCTTCACCGTTGCTCTTGGCATGTGGGCGTTTCTTCGCGCCCTGGACGAAGAGGAACCTCATCCTCGGTTCTGGGCCTTCGTGCTGGCGGCAAACCTTGGGCTTGGTCTTCTGCTAAAGAGCTTGATCGGAGTTTTGTTCCCGCTCGCGGCTGGTGTCATCTATCTTTGGATCACCCACCAATTGTTTTCTGGCGCCGCGTGGCGGCGGTTGCAACCCGTCAGCGGACTGCTGATCATCCTGCTTATCGCTGCTCCCTGGCATGTTCTGGCCACCTTGCGCAATCCACCTTACCTTGCGTTCACGCTTCACAGCGGCCCGGGGCAGTATCATGGTTTTTTCTGGTTCTTCTTCATCAACGAGCAATTGCTCCGTTTTCTGAATCTCCGCTATCCGCGAGACTACAACACCGTTCCACGCCTTTACTTCTGGTTGCTGCATCTGGTGTGGCTGTTTCCTTGGAGTGTTTATTTTCCCGCCATGGCCAGGCTCTCCTTCAAACCAGCCGGTCGGGCCGGACGAACGCGGCTTCTGGCGCTCTGTTGGGCTGGCTTCGTGCTGATCTTCTTTACATTCTCGACGACGCAGGAATACTACTCGATGCCTTGCTATCCTGCGCTTGCGCTCCTGTTGGGTTCAGCGATGGCGATGGGAGGCGCTTGGATACGCCGCGGTACACGCGTGCTCTCGGTGATTGGGGCCTGTGCCGGGTTGGTGACGTTAACCCTCTTCCTTCTCACCCGCAAGGTTCCTGCGCCGGGAGACATTTCGCAGGCACTTAGCCAGCACCCCGGGGCTTATACGCTCTCACTCGGGCATATGCAGGATCTCACCCTGGGATCCTTTGCGTATCTTCGGGTACCTCTGTTGTTGGCTGCGATTGCCTTCTGCAGTGGTTCGCTGGCCACCTGGAGATTTGCCGGCCTGCGCGCATTTCTGGCCACCGCGCTGATGATGATTCTGTTCTTCCATGCCGCCCGCCTTGCCCTGGCCGTTTTCGATCCGTATTTATCCTCGCGGCCGCTAGCGGAGGCAATCCTGAAATCACCCAAAGGGACACTGATTGTGGATCACCACTATTACACATTCTCTTCAATATTTTTCTATACCAACCGCACCGCACTCCTTCGCAACGGCCGCTTCAACAATCTTGAATATGGAGCCTACGCCCCTGGCGTACCCGATGTGTTTATCGATGACTCGCAATTCGAGAGTCTCTGGCTTATGCGGGAGCGCTCCTACATCGTTGCAAACCAGAGTGTGGTTCCTCGACTGGAATCCGTTGTGGGCGCTGCGCATCTTAACCTGGTGGCAGCCAGCGGAGGCAAGGTCGTTCTGACCAATTCTCCGATTGCTATTTCTACGGGCGAACCACCCAAAGCGGCCGCCGTGTTTTAGAATGTTTGTTGCTCTCAATACAGGAAGTAGCGCAGGGTGAAAACGGTTCAAGTGTGATTCTGAAGTGCACATCAGCGCAGTAACGTACGACGGATTTCCGGTGATTATTGTTGAAAGCACATACGGCGAGGGGGCCAAATGAGAGTTGCTGTACTGGGAGGAGATGGCTACTGTGGTTGGGCGACCGCTTTGTATTTGTCCAGCCAGGGGCATTCCGTTGCGATTGCCGACAATTTTTTGCGCCGGCAATGGGACCACGAACTTGGCGTCCAGACCCTGACGCCCATCCGCCCTCTTTCTGATCGCCTGAGGGTTTGGCAGCAACTCACCGGGAAGGCCATCGAACTCTTTGTCGGCGACGTCACGGAGTACGATTTTCTCTCCTCCGTCGTCAAGGACTTCGAGCCCGAAGCCGTGGTCCATTTTGCTGAGCAACGCGCAGCTCCCTACTCCATGATTGACCGCAAACACGCGGTTTTCACGCAGGTCAACAATGTCGTCGGGACGCTCAACCTGCTGTTCGCGCTGCGCGAGTTTCAGCCGGATTGTCACCTCATCAAGCTCGGCACCATGGGCGAATACGGCACCCCCAATATTGATATTGAAGAAGGCTACATTACGATCGAGCACAACGGCCGCAAAGACACGGTACCGTACCCCAAGCAACCGGGTTCTTTTTACCACCTTTCGAAGGTGCATGACAGCCACAACATCATGTTCACCTGCAAGGCTTGGGGATTGCGCGCCACCGACCTTAACCAGGGCGTTGTCTACGGAACCATGACCGATGAAGTGGCCCTGCACGAAGCCCTCATCAATCGCTTCGACTACGATGAAGTCTTCGGTACCGTGCTGAATCGCTTCTGCGTTCAGGCGGCCATCGGACACCCGCTCACGGTGTACGGTAAGGGCGGCCAAACACGCGGTTTTCTGGATATTCGCGACACGGTACGATGCGTTGAGATCGCGTGTTTAAATCCCGCGGCCCAAGGCGAATGTAGGGTCTTCAACCAGTTCACAGAACAGTTTTCGGTTTTGGACCTCGCGCGAATGGTGCAGGCGGCTGGGAAAAAACTAGACCTGACGATCGAAGTCGATCACATCTCCGATCCGCGAGTGGAGGCAGAGGAGCATTACTACAATGCGAAACACTCGAAGCTGATCGAACTCGGCCTGGAGCCGCACCTGCTTTCGGACTCTCTGCTGGACTCGCTGATGAATGTTGCCATGAAATATCGCGACCGGATCGATTCAGCGGTGATGCTGCCGCGGATCAACTGGCGGCGGCCGGTTAACGAGCGCCGAGTGCAGGAAGAACCTGTGCCCCTGATCGAAGCTTCTCTAGAGATCGTGGGCGGAGCTGACGGCAAAAATAACGGAAAGCGTCGCACCGCGAGAAGAACGCGTGCAGCCAGTTAATGAGTAAGCAGTAACCGCTTAGGGAGAACTCACTTCATCCCGCCGGTTCAGCATTCGTTGAAGTCACGGGCACGAGCCTGCCATCGCGGATATAGTATTCACCATCCCGCCAGCGGATACTGTTGCGCGCAAAACTGGTTAGCCAAATAAAAAAAGCCAGGGCATCCCAAACCGGAATCAGTCCCAGCTTCTCCCAAAGCGAACCCTGCTTCAGGCCCCAAAGGCCTACCATCCAGGTCATAGTAAATCGCAGGACAAGGTACGCGCCGAAATAGCCGAGCGCCACTCCCGCCGAGGGGTGGACCGCAACCGCAGTCAAACACCAGGGCAACCCTTGAGTCAGAAACAGTCCCAGGTGTCCCCATGGCCGCATGTGGCGCATGACCACGATCCAGCGCAGGCGTTTGTGGAAAAGATCGCGCATGGATCCATAATCAGCAACCGTTAAAATAGTGTAGGGCAAGAGTTCGACTTCGTAACCCTGCTCGGCAATAAGGCGCCCAACCAGCAAATCATCCGCCGGACGATCATCTATCGCACCATAGCCGCCAAATCCGGCGAGTCGAGCGCGCGTAGTGGCGATGGTCGGCCCTAAAGCAAACTTCACTCCGTCGAGCTGGCGCGCGACCAGGATGCCGACATAGAAGTCGGAAAACATACCAATCGTCTGAAGACTCTCGGCGAAGGTCTTTTCCTCAATCGACGCGTAGAAACAGGTCACGGCTCCCACCTTGGGATCGGCCAAGGGAGCAACCACAGTCCGGAGGTAGTCAGGCCGCACCCGGACGTCACTATCACTAATTACGACCACTTCGTGCTGAGCTTCGCTAACCAGGCGGGCCAGCTTCACGACTTTGTCGTTAGACCCTCTTCCGCCCGAGCCGAACAACACCCGGATGCGACGTTCCGGAAAATCACTGGCTAGCTTCTGCAGAATGGGAACGACCTCGTCGTCCTCCTCGCCGACACAGAAAAGCACTTCGTAATCTGGATAGTCTTGCTCGCAGAAACTGGAGAAGTTCTCAAAGGCGTCGGGGTCCAGGCCGCGAATCGGCTTCAGAATACTCACCGGCGGAGTGAAGTTATGAGCTGCGTTTCGACGTTCCCTGCGGCGAAAAAATTGCCACGAGCTGAAAAGCGCGATCAGGTAATAGATGAAAGGAATGGTAGCGACGGCAAGGACCAAATAGTTGATTCTAGAAATCATCGGGTACCTCGCGCATCGAAAGCGAACGAGTGTTCCGGCTCGACTGAGGAGGCCACTGTCTTTCGGGCCCAAGCGACTCCGCAGTAATAGATGGGAAAAAGGTCGGGCGATCGTCGTCCTGTTCTGCGATTGGGGTACCTCAACTGCGAGCCACGTTCAAACAGTTCTCGCCCTCCGAGCATAGCAAAAAGGCTGTCGCAACTCGAAACTGGAAGAGTCAACCTGAATTCCTCTCGCCCCTCGTCCTCTGTGTAAGGTACAGATTAAGACGCGTCCGGCTTTCATTCCCTCACCCCTAACTGCCAAAACAAAAATGAATAAACATCCGTCAACTCTTCAATCTGCTTCGTAATCGGTTTCCCTACTCCATGCCCCGCCTTGGGCTCGATCCGCAACAGAATGGGACGTTCCCGGCTCTGCCCATTCGCCGCCTCAGCCTGCATCAGCGCTGCCATTTTCTTGGCATGCATGGGATCAACTCGCGTATCGCTATCCGCCGTCATAAAAAGGACGGCAGGATATTCCGTTCCAGCCTTCATATGATGGTAGGGAGAATAAGCATAGATCCAATCGAACTGTTCGGGATCATCCGCCGAACCATACTCCGGAATCCACAGTTTAGCAATTTGAAAATGCTGGTAGCGCAGCATATCCAGCAGCGGCACTGCGCACACCACCGCCCGGAAAAGATCTGGACGCTGAGTAAGCGCCACTCCCACCAGCAATCCGCCATTCGATCCTCCCCGAATCGCCAGATGTTCTTTGTCCGTATATTTCTGCGCAATCAGAAACTCCGCCGCCGCGATAAAGTCATCAAAGACGTTCTGCTTTTTCTTCAGCATTCCCGCCCGGTGCCAGTCCTCCCCAAACTCCGAGCCGCCGCGCAGGTTAGCAACGGCGAAGACGCCTCCATGCTCGAGCCAAAGATAACGATCACCCACAAAGCTTGGAGTCAAGCTGATGTTGAATCCCCCATAGCCGGTGAGCACCGCCGGATTCTTGCCGTTCAGCTCCAGACCCTTCTTGTAAAAAACGAACATCGGAATCTTGGTACCATCCTTCGATGAAAACCAAACCTGCTTCACTTCGAAAGCTGAGGGATCAACCGAAGGCGCGTCCACTCGTGCCCACAGCTCCGGAGCCTTGTTTTCTGTGAAGTCCAAACTGTAGATGCTGGGCGGAACCGTGAACGACTGGAACCCAAAGAACGCCCGGTCGCTATCCCACTTGCCTCCTATTTCCGTGATCGATCCCACCCCCGGCAGCTTCACATCCGACAGCGAACGCCCATCATTGCCGAAAATCTTCAGCAGGGAAGTGACATTTTTCTCATACAGGCCAAAAAGATTTCCATGGATGATCAGCACATTCTTCAGAACCGCATCTGATTCCGGAATGATCTCGCGCCACCCTTCGCGCCCCGGCTTCTGCGCATCCACTCGCAGAACACGATAGCGAGGCGCGCCCTCGTTGGTGAAAATGTAGAGCTGCCCGCGCAGAATCTCGCCGCTGTAGCTGAAATCTTTCCCGCTGGTAACCTCGACCGGCGGCGTCCCCGCCTTCAGGTCCTGCAGAAACATTTCAGTTTTCGTGTAGCCCTCGAATACGGTGATCAGCAACCAGCGGTCTTCATCATCCGCGAGCTGCGCCACCGGCACATCCTGTGCGTTCAGGCGTCCCCCAAAAATCAGAGAATCTTTCTCCGGATCGCTGCCCATCGCATGATAGAAAATCTTGACGTGATAGACCTCTTCACCCGCCGGCACTTCGCCTTTTTTTGGGGTGCGTCCGTAGTAGAAACCCGAATTGTCCTTCTTCCAGGCGACGTTGGCGTGGCGAGCCCGATCAATGGCGTCCGGCAGCACTTTTCCGCTCGAGGTCTCAACGATCTGCAGCGTGCTTTCCTCCGAGCCCCCGTGTGAGGTGCCGTAAGCCACATACTTGCCATCGTCAGAAGGCGTCCACCAGTCCAGAGCAACGGTTCCGTCCGCCGACATTTGATTTACATCCACCAGCGCGCGGTCTTTGCCGTGGACCCCCTCCCGCACCAGAAGCACAGCTTGGTTCTGCCTCCCCTCGCGCCGCATATAGAAGAAATAATTGCCACCCACCTGCGGCGTGCCGATATTTCCGATGGAGAGCAATTCGGTCAGCTGTTGATTGATCCGATCCCGCCCCGGCAAAGGATCGAGAATGCTGCGCGTGTAAGCCAGTTCCTCGCGGACAAATTCCTGCGTCTCCACACTATTCGCATCCTCTAGCCACCGGTAAGAATCCGGGATCTTGTGCCCCTGAACGGTGTCCTCGACAATCTCGACCTTAGCCTTCGGAGGCGCCGCAGCCGCGGCCGATTTCGCCGAAGAACCGTCCTCCGCCCAAACCGCACCAACAAACAAACAAAAGCAAAGCAAAACAATCCAAATCAATCCGCGACCTCCCGCCATGAGCATGTTCCCCTAAGCCAACAAGTATAAATATTTTATACAGATGCCGAAGCCCTCGGACTTTAGAGGTTCCACACCCCCTGCCGATGATATTATTGATATCGACAAGAAGGGCCTGCCCCCATGGCATGCCCTGCCCACACTCCTCAGTAGCTCAATGGCAGAGCATCCGGCTGTTAACCGGAGGGTTGTAGGTTCGAGTCCTACCTGAGGAGCCATTTTATTTCCCGCCCCGTGTTAGGTTTAAGCTGCCTTCTTCAAATCACGCGAGACGCCAGGTATAGCCCCAATTAGCCCAATTGAGAAACCCAGCCCAACGTGGTCGCACCATTCACGTCGCCACACGCGGTCGTTTTGTAGTCCGCCCGCGTACAGGTCCGTCACTGAATGTGGCGCGTGACCGAGCCACAATCCGATTAGGTCTTCAGGAACCCGAGCCCGACGGAGTGTTTCCGTTCGGAATCGTCGGAACGCGTGAAGGCCCACTCCTGCTGCCCGGTGAACATTCCTCTGCGCGACCGGTCGCCCGCTCCTCGTAGCGAAGATGTATCCGGTCTTGCCCTCCGCGAACACTTGCAGCAACGCTGCCAGTGGCTCTGCAATATCCACTTCGCGGACGGCAGCAGGTGTTTTCGGGTCTTGTTCCCGACCATGCCAGATGCTCCTCGTTACGTGAAGAACGCCGAAGTCTGGTGAAAAGTCGGAGGGTTTTAGTGCGAGTGCCTCACCTGCGCGTAGCCCAGTCCCCGCAAGCAAAGCGAAAAGAACCGCGAAGCGATATGCTGCGCGGATTGTAAGGTCGCCAATCTCCGCCCCGGTCACGGTTGGGCGGTGCTGCTTCTCCTTGTTGACGATCGGCATCCCTACAAAGTCGTGGTTCCACTTTCGCGGGTAAAGCTGTTCGCCCTCGGCGTCGACCACCGAAGCCAGAACCATCTTAGGGACCTGTGAATAGTTAACGATGGTTTTGGGAGCGAGCCCGCCCGCAGTCATTGCTTCGACCAGTTCACGCAGTGCGCCGTTGGAAACCTCCGCGAGCTGCTTGTGACCCAGCGTCGGAAGAACCCAGCGGTCGAGCGCGTGCCTCCAGCCAAAAATGGTAGCGGGTTTGACGGGCCTGCGCCTCCTAGTAGGTAGAGACGAGATCCACCGCTCAGCCTGCTCGCGAAACGTCATGCCCGGTGTTGTGGATGAGATGAAGGCGTCCTTATTATTAACGCCCTCGTGGTCGATGTGTTCGCGCAGTTTCCTCCGGGCAACCGTGCGCGTGGCACAGACACCAAGAGAAATCACCCGACGTTTCCGTCCTTCCGGGGAATCGAGCCAGTACCGGCCCGGACGTGTTTGCGAAGTTTGATGACGGACCAGTTCTCTGCGAGAGCCTGCTGCAGGATGGTGGAGGCGAGTCGCGCGTCGAAGGCCATCTTCGCCCGCCGAATCATCGGCCCTCCTGTGCCGTCAGGGTCACGCTCGTTGATGCGTGGTAGATGCGCCAGCGCAAGGTGATGAGTGAAGGATAGGCCCTTGACGCTGTCCTGTTTGTGGAAGTGTCGAGCGATAGCGTGGTATTGACGGAGAGTAGAGGCAGTAAGCCCCGTGACGGCGGCAGGCTCCTCATTCAACTTCTTCTGCCAGTCGCGCAGGTTTGCGAAGAAAACCCGCTTGCCCTTCTTTGAGTTTGGTGCTTGGCCAATGAACTCAGCGTCCCAAAAGGGCACTCCATGGGATCACCGATTTACAAATTCCAGCGAGGATTTTCCCTCTCAATTGAAACACTTTTGCCAGCTTGGGAAGCGGTAGGATACCCCTCGGCCAACGGCGAATCAAGGAGTTACACAAACATCGGGCTCCGTTTTTTCGCCGCTGGTTCGGCGCGCGGCGCGATTCCTGGTGTGCCACGGCGTGTCGAATCGTGAGCATGCGTTCGAGTGATTTCCTCTCTGCGCTGTGGCACCATGCTGGTTGTCCACCGCGGGGAGCACAACTTTCATGATCTTTCAACCTGTCATCAGTGACCACTTTTTGCTATCGTTCGGAGATGGACTGCGAGCGGTGTCTCACGATTCACGGGCCAGGTTGCGCCGCGTCCTACCACGGAAATTTTGGAGATAATGCAGTGACTCCGTCTCCGGAATCTTTTCGGTTTGCCCTTGATCCAGGAGTAGTACGGCATTGAGCGCCGTTACGACCCACAAGCCGACTCGTAAGGAGCCGATCAGAGGTCTCGACAAGACGTTCGCTGCACGGTCGACGCGAACCTCTGCCTTGCGCGCCATGGTAATGGCCGGTTTCAGCAAGAATGAGGGACTCGTTTCGGCACGGGACGGGTAACCATCAAAAACAGCTGCCCTTTGTTGTTATGATTTACTAGATTGTGAGTCACGATATCCGCACTTCAATCCGCATTGTTTCGTTTATTCTTTGCCTCATCCCTGCCGTCACTCGCGCGGGCTCGGCACGCCCTGTCAGTGCACGCCCCGCTGTCTCGACGGCGCCAGTCATCGTCATCGGATTCGTCGGTGGATTTGTCAGGCACGATGACATGGTCCATAGCGCGGTCCAAGTCGGTGCGCATCTGCGCCAGGACTACCCATCGGGCGTATCTGTGGAGGTTATTGAGAATCATCACCGGGAAAAAGCCCACGCGGAAATCGTTCGATTTGTGGACACCGACAGCGACGGTACACTATCGGTCGAAGAAAAGCGGAACGCCCGCATTATCCTCTACGGACATAGCTGGGGCGCCTCGGAAGCCGTTATGCTAGCGCGAGAACTCGAAAGAGAAGGTATTCCGGTGTTGCTCACCGTTCAGGTGGACAGTGTCCCCAAGCCCGGCGAGAATGATAAGGTCATTCCCGCAAATGTTGCGGAGGCCGCAAATTTCTATCAGCTGAATGGCTTTCTGCACGGCGAACCCCAGATCCGCGCTGCCGATCCCACACGCACGCACATCATCGGAAATTTCCGCTTCGAGTACAAAGGGAATCCGATCGACTGCAGGCAGTACCCCTGGTACGACCGTGTCTTCATGAAGGCTCACACCCAAATTGAGTGTGATCCCAAGGTTTGGACTCAAGTGGAATCCCTGATCCGTTCGACATTACTCCTGCAACACCAACACCAATGATGAATGCGTAGCGTATCGTCTGCTGTGAGATTGTCTGCTGTGAAAGAGAAGCGGAGCTCAGGAAAAAAGACGGCTACTGCAAGCTAGCCCGGGCTCGAATGCGCCTGTCATTCGTGGAGGACGGTGTGACCGCAGCTGCTCTCGGCTGAAGCGAGAGCAGGTACTCGAACAGCGCCAGATCTCTTTCCACGTCACGGGCCGAAGTCTTGCGGGCCGTGGCGGGCCGCAATTCCTGGTAAAGTCGCGCCTCCAAGAGTCTCGCGGCCAATTCCGACGAGTCGGAAACGCTCAGGATGTTGGCTCGCGAAATGCCTACTTGAGCCAAATTATCGCCTACGTGCAACTGCAGGACAGGCTGCCCGGAAGTATCGATTCCCGGGGTAGCGGTCGCTTGCAAACGCTCCCAGACTTTTACTTCCTTGGTTTTTCCTTCGTTCTTTCCTTCGTTCAAGTGATCAATCGAAGGAGTTAGGCTCAGTTCGTCCACTCGACTCTGGAAGAAAAGACGCTCATCGCGGGTCATGGGTGCATCCAACTGGCGGCGCGAATCCAGAATAAGGGCGTTTCGTGCCGGATCGAAGCGTCGATGGCCAAAATACTCCACCAGCAAACCCCCACCGACGTAGGGGTGCAACGCGACCAGGGGCAGCATATATTTCTTCGCTGCCATGACCGATTCCAGTACACCGTGGATGGGCTTGCTGCGCCGTGCCGTGCCCGGGACCTGCGGCATCAGGAAATCCGAACTCTGTAACTCAGGATGGTGGTGGCTGTATTTCACAAGCATTTTCGCCATCTGCTTGGGAGTCGTGACGCCGAGATCGCCAATTACGCTGCGATGCAGCGCGTGTGGGTAATAAAAATCGATCACCTCGCGCACAAAATCGGCGCAGTTTCTCTTCACGAAGTTATAGCGCTCGCGGTTGGGCTGGCTGTTGAACTTGCCGATCAGCAGCGCATCTTGCTTCGGGCTGGTCTCGATTTCGAATCCGTAAATTGTCCGGTCATAAGATGACCCGATCATTTCATACCAGTTCCCCCCGGGCGTTCCGCCGTCGGGGCGATCGGGGGCAAGCGATTCCAGGTAGTCGCGACGGTATCGATCTCTGAGGAATGCGACCAGTTTTGCGTCGGCGAACAGCGGGATGGCTTCCGGCCGTTCAACCGCATACAGGTAGGGGATGAGAGGAATCGCAATCCAGTCGTAGCCCGCGATACCGTCGTACCGGCTCAGGACTACGCCGGATTCGCCCTCGGCACATGGACGCAGGGCTACCGGAGTCTCAGCGCAAACGTTGCTCAGATACACAGCCGCGTGGCCAGTTCCGGCAAAAGCGCCGTCGTAACTATACGGCTCTTCCAGAAGTAGCGTCGCTCCAGCGTGCGCGCGCGGAATGCTGCCGAGGCAAAGGAGCAGAATGGCGCATCTCCTCCCAAGACTCCACGAGCCTCTGCTCCGCGCCGCACACGATTTTGCGAAAGCCTGCATTGACATTCGATGACCAGAAGCCCCGTAGGGCTGCCTGACGCCCAACAAGGGGATAGAGCATTGCCATGGCCAAAGCCCATAAGTCCTACTAACAAGGGGCTTCGTGACCGTTGCCAAATCTCGCGATGGGAAGATTCTTTCGGCTTGGTGCAGGAAATACCAGATTACTTTCGGACTCGGTCCATGAAGTCGCTGAGTCGGTTCAGGAGGGAGTTTCAGCCTATGCTACATCCGCCTGTAGAGCATTAGGAACGTGCTTCAGCTTAACGTGTGCGCGAAACGCTTTATAGAGCATTTCATTAGTTTCCGGTTGCGTATTCTGCGTATCAGTCGCGGCCTTTTCGACGCAGATGATCTCATGGCGCTCAGGCACTTGCCAAAGCGATGGCTGGCGCGATCCATTTCGTCCTTTGGTCCAAGCCAACCCAAGTCGGTCAATTCTGGTTTTTTCATGCCTTCAGTTTCCCACAGGCCGGATAGCTTTGCTAGCCCCATGGATTTCAAACTGCATCACTACCGACTCCGAAGGATCCAATCCCATCACCGAGTCGCATTTGACGGCGGTTGCCCGAACCATCGCTCCACGTCTGCGGGTTTGTAATTAGACCCTCGCCGGCGTGGGAGAGTGAATTACGCGAAAGCTCGAGTTGGGGCAAGGGCAGGCAAACGCCTGCGGTGAAGACAGCCGGCGCGGCCGCCCAATCGACGCTGAGCTGCATACCGTAATACGGTTCTTCAGATACCGTATTCGCAGTACGCGAAAATCTCCTGGTATAGCCGCACAAATTGCCTGGCGTCCAAGTCCTGTCGTGGTTAATCTCAACATTGCCCAGAGTTTCCTTTGGCCCGCGACGTGCTCTCAGCATCTTAAGAATTGGAGGAGTGAGGATGCGGGTTACGACACGGACGCTGACGATGGGAGCCTCTATCGCGTTGTTCTGCTCTTTCGGGGTCGCTCAGATGACCGCCCACCGGGAAGCCGTGCCTCTCAACTTGATGATCGACGCCATGGAAAAGACGCAGGCCGGAGTTCGTCCACAACCTTACCAGGTGATTCGCGAGTACCGCCTATTCGGCGCCAACGAGTCAAGCGCAAATTCCGATGTGGTGGTGGAAGTAGATTTCAGGCCACCCGCCAACGAGGATTATAGGATCCAGAAGTCATCGGGCAGCGACCGAGGGCAGGAAGTTGTACGGCGTGTCATGGACCACGAGGTAGAAGCAACGTTCAATCAAGGCCGAACGGCCCTTAACAGAGATAATTACGATTTCAACTACATCGGCGAAACGATTCTAGATGGCCAACCCTGTTATCTATTGGGGTTGAAGCCCAGGCGCAAAGAGAAAGACCTAATTTCGGGAGAAGTGTGGGTGGACAAGCATTCGTTTTTCGTGCGCCAGATCGAGGGAGAGGTCGCAAAAACCCCGTCTTGGTGGCTAAAAAAAGTTCGCGTCAAACTCGTATTTGCCGATCTCCAAGGGACCTGGTTGCAAATCAGTATGGAAGCCGTAGCTGATGTACGCATCGTGGGCCCTCATACCCTGACATCACGCGTTCTGGATTATCGTGGCGCAGATGTAGTGGCATCAACCAGCAGTCGCATGCGCTCCCCCGATCACAAACAATAACGGTAAAGCACCAATTTCTTCGACCACAGCCAACCAACAGCCAGTCCCCCCGGCAAATTGCTGCAGTTGGGTTCTAAATTTTGTATCAAATCGTCGTACTCCAGCTAGCGAACGCAACGCGGTTACGTTCGGGACTACAATTGAGTGTTGTTCGTCAGCGAGGTGCGCCGCGAGTAAATGGCGTGAGTTGTTCCGGGCCGCGCAACTTAAGACCAACCCGCTGGATTTGGAACAGCGTGTAACCGCCGCTCAGCAAGCGATAGGCGCACGAATGCGCTAGCTGATCGTGAGATCGAAGAAAACAAGCGCAGAAATGATGGATAAGCTGATGCGGATCTGAAGTGCAACCTCCGACACGGGATCGCCCGCAGAGCAGGCCTCGCTTCAGTAAAAGCACGATCGAAAAAAGCGAAAAAGAAGAAAGCGAGTGCAAGGAAGGGTCCGGTTGTAACCATGCGCAAACGCCTGATTTCTACGATTCCGCACGACCGCTTGCCACTTGATAGGGGCGGGCTCGATCTGGCCAACTTGGCGACGGTGGAGATCACATCTGAAGATGAAGCGCATCCCATTGAATGTGTGTTGCAACTCGGCGAAAGACACGGCTGGCGCGCTGCCGAGCCCGGACCTCAAATCATCCGAATTCTGTTCGACCAGCCGCAAGAGCTAAAACGTATCTGGCTGGTCTTCGAGGAAACCGAAACCGAGCGCACACAGGAGTTCACCTTGAGATGGTCCCCGGATCACGGGCGTTCCTTCCGAGAGATTGTTCGCCAGCAATGGAATTTCAGTCCTCCTGGGACAGTGCGGGAAACTGAGGACTACACTGTGGACCTCTCTGACGTCACTGTGCTTGAATTAAAGATTGTTCCTGACAAGAGTGGCGGCGAGGCTCGTGCCTCGCTGTCAAGCTTGCGTTTGGCTTGATAAAGCAGGGGAATTCGCTGGGCAGAAGAGAAGAAACGAGGCATAAGGAATGGCTGAGTAGATCGTACGTTGTCCATATTGCACCCTGAGCGATCAGAGCGGGCCAATGTTGCAGCGACCGGAATGGTTCATCTGCGAACAGTGCGGCCACGTAGTGATCCCCGACGACTCAGATTTCAAGTGCTCCTGCCGCAACTGCCTAAAAGTGAAGCGAGCGGCTTGATTTGGTTGTTCTCATGATCAGCGGATGGGGAGAAGTTCAGTAGATGAAGGCTGTGGCAACAAAGAACGGACCGGGCCAAGAGAAACCTGCGGGTTGGGAACAACGGGAACGCTTCGGTGTGACGGTTGCGGTGAGGAGTCGCGACAAGAAACACGCAGACCGAATCGAACTGCCGGACTGAGAGATGAACACATGCGCTATCCAGTGCGGACAAGACGAACGCCATCGTTGTGCTGCGTAATCCGAGGCTCCTCAGCCGCTAACATTGGGGTCAACGGTTATTCCCCATTGCTTCAGCAGCCGTTCAGGAATGTAGCAACGGTCTTTGTTGCGCTTACACCACTGCCGCAATTCTTCCGAGGCTACACAAGTCTGTTCAGTCAATCCCAGTTCCTGGACCTGCTCTTCGAACGCAGTAGGAACAGCTAGAACGGGCTTAGGCGGCTTTCCCCAGTTCGGATTTCCGGGCGTACGAGCCCTGGTTCGCATAACGGATGTTTTCGTCACAGCCACACATGATACTCCGGCCCTGCTGGATTGACTCCTGTCGCGAGTGAATTCACTGTCGGAGTTGCTTATTCATTCGCCCCGGCTGAAACAATCCCACAGAAGCTCGGACCTGTGGCATGACAATAGGCACGAGTGCGGTTACTCCGATATGGGTGGTGTTCTGTCCCACGTGCGGCGCACTGGGCCGCATCCGACAAACGCATATTCGACGCTGGTCACAACGCGTCGTGCCAGCTCGTTTCTGGGCGCTGGGGAGCACATTGGGAAAATGCGGTAAATCCAATCAGAATGATTGAAAGTGCGACGGCTATGAGGCGGTAGGCCTGCCTCATTTCCCTTGGACGAGCAGCGCTGCGTTGGTTGCCACTACACAAACGGCGATTGCCAATGGTTGTTCAAGCCTAAGACCCCTGTTTCACGCCTTTCAGCTGTACCACGAGCTCCATCATGATGAACTCGACCGGCCACAGAAGTGGTGTAGACCGGCGTCAAGCTGGGACGGGAGATTCGCCCGCCGCGCAGGACCGATCAGGGTGAAGATTTAGGGTTCCTCCGTGGTACAACTCCACGCGGGGATTCTCGGTTACACGCTGGCCGGCAGCAAAAGGTCACTGATGGTGATGACGACCGCTCGACCGTGCAAAAACAACGGGTCCGAGCGGCAACCGCAGCTCTTTCAGCCCTACCATTGCCCTACGTGCGAAAGTCTGCATCGAAGAAGCCTACAGTGTTCCCTTTAGATCAACCCGCGAGAAGTTGTGTCGTCTTGGAGCGGGCGAAATTTCCGGCTCGTGAGCCTCCGAGTCATACATGCCCAGCAAAACAAGGCTTTATTAAAGTGGCATGCTTTTTGCGGTGCATAAAATAAAAGTAGTGTGCTGCTCGTCTTTCGTAAGAGTGTTCGTAAGAAATCTTCGTAAGAATACATGAAGAGATACCTATGGGAGGCGAAATCATGAAAAGTGAAAAAAGTGGATACGACCCATATTCTGCGGTCACGTTCCTCTTAATTGGCCTAGGTCTTGGGGCAGTTTTTGGTATGGTCTTCAATCCAAAGGCGAAACAAAGAGTCGGCCCAGAAGGGATCAACCGTCGGCGCCCTCCGGGTATGCAACCACAAGAAGAAGCGAAGGAGCCAGTGGCCTGACAGACTCGAGGTGCGCATGTGGTCCGCTTGCAAGAGCTGACCACATTTTTCGGTCCTTTACGCTAAATGGGCGCCATCGTATCCAACGATTTAAGGCGCACGAAAACGGGACAATTGAGGAAGTTGGATTCGCCAACTCCGACGCTGGAAATTTTTACCGTGGATCGAACATTCTTTCCAGTCATGACTCCGATTTGGAGACGGCCCTTCCTATCGACGTTTTTGATTCAGCGATTTACGAAGTTTGGCACGTGTACTGCTCTACGTAGCTTGGACTGCTAAAGGAGGCTACTATGAGAAAGGCACTCCAAAAAGTAAATCCATTGCTGTGGGTATTGCTTTTGGTTTCTGCTTTACTTCTAAGCCCCGCGCTGTACGCGGAAAACGAGGTGATGGGAGAGATTCAGTTTGAAGGAAAATCCCATGTCGAAAAGACTTCTGGGGTGTGGGTTGACGGAGAGTATGTAGGCTACCTGAAAGAACTCAAGGGATCGAAGAAGGTTCTGCTTTTACCTGGTGAACACGTAATTACCGTGCGCCAGGACGGCTACCAAGATTTCACTCAGCGACTGGTTCTCCAGCCCGGACAGACGGAGATCGTTCGCGTGGCTATGGAGAAGGCCCTGACGGGACCTCTCCCTAGTGTGACGGCCACGGTCAAGATCGCGGTCAACCCCTCGAGAGCGGCGGTATTTTTGGACGGCCTCTTCGTGGGACACGTAGGAGAGTTTGAGGGCGTGGGTCGAGGGATGAGAGTGGCACCGGGAACACATCTGATCAGGATTGCGCTTCCAGGCTACCAAACTTTTGAGACGGACATCAATCCGATCGCCAATCAGAAGGTTGAAATTAAGACTGAATTGGTCAAGAATGGCGCTCCTCTAACAGAGCCCCTAGTCAACACGGAAACAGGTGACGCCACACCGCCGCCCGTCGCTCGTGAAGCGACTGCAGCTCCGCAGCATTGAAGAGCGCGCGGAGAAACAAAATAAATCTGGGGTGTTTGTGAGGACCGAGTGGAACTGATCGTCGCTGGCGGAAGAGCACATGACCGGCGGGTTTTCGGGGCGATACTGCGGCGCATAACGGCGCTGCAGTACGTGCCGGATAGGGGAGTCGGCAGAGGCGAACAACTTGTTCGACAAGAGGTAACAAATGGGTAGAGGTCACGCGCCCGCCGGCGCAGTGCTGATGTAGAACAACAAGGTGTACGTTCCTGGGCAGCGAAAGTGCATGAGACCCGCAAGTGTAAAAGACGCACTGGTGCGCACCTACGCTGATGTGGTTCAGAACCATACGCTGCAGATGGCAGCTGCGCTTGCGTACTATTTTGTTTTATCCCTCTTCCCAGCTTTGATTTTTCTATCCGCGGTGGTCGCATATTTACCTGTCCCTGATCTGTTCAACCAAGCCTTGGCTTTAATGGCAAGTTTTCTGCCCGCTGATAGCATGGGCCTCGTTCGTCGAGTCCTAGGCGATGTAGTCACTCCTAATAGAGGGACATTTCTCTCTTTCGGAATCCTGGGGACCCTTTGGGCCGCATCAGGCGGTTTTGCTGCAATCATTGAAGCGTTGGACACTGCCTATCAGGTCAAAGACGACCGCCCGTTCTGGAAAACGCGGCCTTTGGCTGTCGGTTTGGCCTTCATAATCGGAACCTTAGTTCTGATTTCCCTATCCGTAATGGTTGTGGGACCAAGATTTGGAGAATGGCTCGCTGGTAGAGTTCACCTTTCTGGACTGTTCGTTCTGCTCTGGCCTTACATCCACTGGACCATTGCAGTGGGGTTCACCGTCCTTGCGATTGAAGCTCTCTATTTCATCGCTCCAAACGTCAAGCAGCGTTTCCTGGCCACACTGCCCGGTGCAGTTCTTTCTGTGGGCTGCTGGATCGGCTTGTCGTATCTGCTCGGCACTTATTTTCGCCACTTCGGCAGCTTCAACAAAACCTATGGAACGCTCGGTGCCGCCATCGCGCTGATGGTCTGGTTGTACTGGACAGGCTTTGCCATGTTGGTGGGAGCGGAACTCAATGCGGAACTGGCCAAGATAAGCAACGAAGGTAAGCTGCAAGAGAAGCACGAGCCTCCTGCGGTTACAAGAATTGACCGTGCGGCTTGAACTCCCCGTTTTGTAGCGCCCTGCTTCTCTTACGCAGTGTGTTTTTGTCGCCCGCCAATCAAATCATCGAGAGGGGTAAAAAGAAAACGCAGATCGAGCAAGTGTTCGACGATCTGTAACAGGTTCGCGGGAGACTCGCTCTTGGACACAAACACATCTACCAATCCCAACACGGTCTCGGGTAGCTCATCATCGGCCGACAGCAGCACGATCGGAACATCGGGTTGACTAACTTTCATGCACTCTGCAACCACATCGCCGCGCATCTCCGGCATGTGATAATCGAGAAGCACCAAGTCAATGGGATGGGAAGCAAAGAGCTGCAGCGCTTCTACTCCGCTCGTGCTGGCTAGAACTTTGCAGCCGCTTTCTTCAAGCAGCATCTTTCGCCCTTCAAGTCCGCTCCACTCGTCATCAACGCATAGGATTAGAGGCCTTTTTGGCATGGCAATCCTTCGATTTGTCGGCAGACAAGCACGAGAAGACTTGTTTTTGGCGCCGTTCCCGAAGCAGCGCCTCTTCGCGAACAGTGGCACGAATCGTGCCAAACTCACAAAGGACACCGGAGCAGAACTTAGGTCCAAGAGGAGCCTAGGCATGTAAACATTACTCAGTAACGACGAACATCATGTGTGTAAAAACCGCGCGTGAGCATCACTTCGCATACAGACAACGATCGGTAATTCCCCATGCGAGACTCGTGAGGACCCTATCGATTCTAGAGAGTCTGACTTCCAAAGCTTCGAGATGACGTGTTCCTTGCCGCAAGAGAGCAAGCGGGATTACCTTTAGGGCAAGACTTGGTCAACACCGCTGTACTCAAGACCTTTCTTACCTCATTCGCACCAGTGGGCAGGTCGTTTGCTCTGGCGACACGCGACAATGCTCCAAGCCTTTCCCGACGCGATCGAGACAGCGGACGGCTAGGACCTCGGTTACGGCTTCGACAGCGCGGATACACGGGTTCGGTCTTCACGGTCAGCATCGACAAGAAGGGTGCCAAACGCGGCGGTGGCTGAAGACCGCATTCGGCCGCCCGCGGTTGGCAGAGTCAGTAGAACCGAGAGTAAAGTTAGACGGTGCACGTTCAACCACGCGCCCTTTTCGGGCCGACAACTCCTGCGCATGCAAGCGCATCACACATCGGCCTCTGGTGATCGGTAGGCTCGCGAAGCCGCGCTACTTCGCTCGCGGTAAGGCCGGCAGGTCGATACTTGCCTAAACTAGGTCACGTCTTCTTAATTGTTATGCGTCTGTCAGCACTGCTTTTTCTTCTATTCAGCGCGGCCGCCACTTGGGCTCAACTCCCATCCCAAGGTCCCCAAGTCGTCTATGAAGGCCAGACCGTAAGCGCAGTCGACCTGATCGCGAACCCCCATCGGGATGTGGAGCCCCTGCGGTCCCTTGTGGCCCAGAAAGCAGGACAGGCTTACTCACAGGCAAACGTGCAAGCGAGTATTGCCGCGCTTGAAAAGAATGGGGGCTTCAACAAAGTCGAAGTCAACGTGATCCCAGATCCCTCTGGACTGCGGCTCAATTTTATCCTCGAGCCCCCCTATTACCTTGGCATGATCGAATTTCCCGGTGTTGACAAGTACTTTCCCTACACGCGTCTTTTACAGGTGGTGAATCTTCCGGATGAAGACCCTTACGATAAGGCTCGCATTCCGGGCGCTGAAGCAGAGTTCCTGAACTTCCTTCAGAAAAACGGATACTTCCAGGCCCAAGTGCGTTCTGAGTCTCAGATCGACGACACGAATCAGTTGGTCAATATCAGCTTTTCCGCGCAACTCGAAAAGCAGGCCCGCATCGGAAAAGTTGAGGTGCAGGGTCCCGCCGAACCTGAGGACGCCCGCTTGCTTCGCACGCTGCGTTCACTCCGTGCCAGATTCACCGGAGCACTCCTGAAGCCGGGAAAGCCCTACACTACGGAGCGCATCAAGGCTGCGACAAACCTGATTAAAAGAACGCTCGCGCAGCAACGCCGTCTAGCCAGCACCGTTCACGAGGATCCGCCGCAATATCATGCGGACACCAATCTTGTGGATGTGTCCTTCCATGTTGAACTGGGTCCCGTGGTAACCGTTCGTACCACTGGTGCCCGCCTTTCTGCAATGCCTTTCATGTCAAAGCGGCAAATGAAGAAACTCATTCCCATTTATTCCGAGGGCACCATCGATCGCGACCTGGTGGAAGAAGGTCAGCAGAATCTCGTCGACTATTTTCAGAAGAAAGGCTTCTTCGACGTCGAGGTAAAGACCGATTTTCAGCGACAGCCAGGCCAGATCTTGCTGGTGTACGAAATCGATCGCGGAAAAAAGCATAAAGTCGATCGCATCTCCTTCCGCGGAAACTACCAGATTCCCGAAAAGGACTTGCTCGCCCAGGTTGTGATAAAGAAGTCTCACATCTGGTCGCACGGCAGTGTCAGCCAGCAACGGCTGAAGCAGAGCGTGAATAATCTGCAGGCCCTTTACCGGGACAGGGGATACGAAGGGATCAAGATCACTTCCCAAGTCACCGACCGCGAACCCAAGATCGATGTAGCATTTGAGATCGAAGAAGGGGCCCAAACGTTGGTCGACAACGTCCGAGTTACCGGGAACGGCAGCGTTCCCTATGACCAGCTTACCGCTCCCAAAGGCTTCGAGCTGCGATCCGGTGCGCCGTTCTCTCCACGGCGCCTGTCCGAGGACCGCAACCGGATCTCAGCCACATATTTGAACCGTGGATATCTCAACGCCGAGGTAAAGACGGCGGTGAGCCGCCACCAAGACAATCCCCACCGCGTGGACGTCACCTACGCCGTCACGGAACGGCAGATGGTGCGCGTCAGCCAAGTGGCATACCTGGGACAAAAACAGACGCGGCTCTCGCTCATCAGGAAAACAGCACAGATTCCTCGCGAATCTCCCATGGGAAGAGGTCAGTTGCTTGAAGCGGAAACCCGCCTCTATGATCTCAACGTCTTCGACTGGTCTAGCGTAGGTCCCAGAAAACCGATTACTGATCAGACCGAGGAAGAAGCGCTGGTCAAAGTGCACGAAGCTAAGCGCAATGAGATCATCTATGGATTCGGTTTTGAGGTCTCGCATCGTGGCGGGAATATCCCCTCGGGCTCCGTGGCGGTGCCAGGGCTTCCCACGATTGGCCTAGGCAACAATCAGATCGCACCCAGTCAGTCCACTTTCGCCAGCCCGCGTGGCTCGATTGAGTTCGCGCGCCGAAATATGCGGGGGCTGGCGGAGACTGCGAGCGCCTCTCTTCTGCTCTCGCGCCTCGACCAACTGGCGGTCGCTTCCTACGCACAACCGCACTTCCTGGCTTCGCAATGGAGTTCTCTGACCAGTTTCTCCATTGAGCACACGACGGAGAATCCGCTCTTCGCAGCTGGCCTCGGCGATTTGTCGTTCCAGGTCGAACGGCTCGTGAGCCGAAAGACCAACACTCGGCTCCAGCTTCGCTACGATTTCAACAAGACCATCCTGTCGCATTTGCTGGTTCCTGAGCTCGTACTACCGCAGGACCGCAACATCCACCTCTCCACACTCTCTGGCACTCTTATTCGTGACACCCGCGACAAGCCACTGGACGCGCACCATGGCGTTTACACGACCGTCGATCTGGCAATCACCCCTGTGGCTCTTGGCTCCAGCGCAAGTTTCGCCAGGCTCTTCGGACAATACGCCTTCTACAAACCATTTCATTCCATAGTATTCGCCAATAGCGTCCGTTTAGGCCTGGTCAAAGCTTTCGCGGGGAGCTTCGTTCCCACGAGTCAGCTTTACTTCTCCGGTGGCGGTACCTCTCTGCGCGGCTTCCCAATCAACCAAGCCGGCCCACAAAGCGTGGTGCCCTTCTGCAATGTTCTGACCGGTCAGTCGGGATGCGTCAACGTCACAGTGCCCCTAGGCGGACGGCAACTCTTCATCTTGAACTCCGAACTCCGCTTTCCGCTTGGGATCCTGAAAGATCTAGGCGGAGTCTTCTTCTACGATGGTGGTAACGTGTACAGCGCGATCAACTTCAACAGTTTCGTAAGTAACTACACGAACACGGTTGGAATTGGGCTGCGATACTCGACCCCGATAGGCCCCATTCGCATTGATGTCGGGCGGAACCTGAATCCTGTACCCGGCCTCAACCCAACCCAGTACTACATCACATTAGGTCAGGCCTTTTAGGAGAAGTTATGCCTTGGCGGCGCACAGTTGGTTGGACGCTCGCAGTTCTCGGAGTTTTAGTTCTCAGCGGAGCAGTGGGTGGATATCTGGTCCTGAAGAGTCGCAGCTTCCAGGAATACGCGCTTCGCACGATTGTGCAGGAGACGAACGACGCAACTGGCGGCCAAGCCGAGATTCGCAACCTCGATTTCGAACTGTCGACGCTCTCTGCCCATCTCTACAACATCACCCTTCATGGCAGCGAGCGTCCCGACCAAGCACCACTCCTCCAGGTCGACAAACTCACAGTGGGTCTCAAGATTCAGTCCCTGGTACATCGCAAGATTACGCTGGATGAACTTCTGGTCGACCATCCCGTGGTGCGCTTGGAGGTCGATCGCGAAGGCCAGAGTAACATTCCGCAATCTCCGCCGAGCAAGAACAGCAGCCACGCCAGTGTTTTCGATTTGGCCGTCGGGCACGTGAACCTAACCGGCGGCGAGATCAATTACAACGACAAGAAAACTTCGCTGGTCGCCGACGTGTACGATCTTGGCACGGAAATCCGGTTCGATCCTCGGGCTAGGCGTTATAGCGGCAGGATTTCGTACGACAATGGCCATCTGCGCTGTACGGGGTACTCTCCTCTTCCCCACAGCCTGATTGCGAAATTCAGCGCGACGCCCGCTGGTCTATCGCTCGATTCGGCCGAGCTCAAAGTTGGTTCGTCGGCTATCTCCCTCCGTGGGAATATGACGGACTACACAAATCCTGCGGTCGAAGGGGATTACGATATTCGGCTTCACACGCAAGACTTTGGCGCGATGTCGCGGGGTCTGACTCCATCTGGAGATGTCTCGCTATCAGGAAGGATCCGTTACCACGGAACAAGTGGCCAGCCACTATTGCGGAGCGTGTCGATCGATGGGCACATCGCCAGCGAAGCGCTTGTAGCTAGGTCTTCCGAAGGGCGCCTCGAGCTTCGTCGGCTCGAGGGCCGATATCAGCTGGCGAATGGTACGTTGCAGGCGCACAACATCGGCGCTGAGCTGCTTGGAGGCCAAATCAATGCCGATGTCAATATTCAGCATGTGGACACGGCGGCGGTGTTTCGAATTCGAACTTCCTTAAAGGGCATCTCGCTGCAGGCTGCGAAGCAAGCCATTCGCAAGGCGGAACTCAAACCTGTGGCTCTGTTGAGCAAGCTCGACGGTACTGCCGACATGTCCTGGGCGGGCAGCGTCCGGAACATCAGCGCCCGTTCCGACTTGAGTCTGCGGGCTGCTGCAAAGAGTGGGACGAATCGCTCCTACGGCGCGGTTCCCGTCGATGGATCCATTCACGTGACTTACGACGGCCCGCGGAATATCATCACCTTCCGCCAGACCACCCTCCACATTCCTTCGACAACGCTCACAGTAGACGGCGAGGTCAGCAACCACTCGAACCTGCAGATTCAGGCCAGGGCTGACGACCTGCATCAGCTTGCGGCATTGGCTTCGGCTCTCCACCCTGGTCAATCCGTAGCCATCGCGATCTCGGGTGCGGCCTCGCTGAACGCGGTAATGCACGGCTCCGTGCAGGAACCTCGCCTCGCCGGGCAATTGAGCGCACAGAATCTTCAAGTGCAAGACAGTCATTGGAGCAGCGCGAAAATCATGGTCCAGGCTAGCCCCTCGCAGATCACGCTACAGAACGGGTCCCTCGTAAATGCCCATCAAGGAAAGGCTACGTTCAGCGCCAACGTGGAACTGCGAAACTGGTCTTACCTTCCTTCCGATCCGATCGCTCTTCGCCTTTCCGTGCAAGAAATGTCCGTGGTTGATTTGCAGCGGCTAGCGAACCTGCAATATCCCGTTTCCGGTGATTTGTCCGCGGACATTTCGCTTCACGGCTCACAACTCAATCCCGTAGGAACTGGGTCTACGAAGATCGTGAATGCTCGTGCTTACAACGAGCCTGTCCAGAAGCTGGTGATGAAGTTCCACGCGGACAAAGGTTCTGTGACTTCCACCCTGGACGTCGGCCTGCCCGCGGGCTCGGCCAACGCGAGCCTCTCCTATACTCCGAAAACCCAGGCATACACCGTCCGCCTGGACGCTCCGTCGGTTGTTTTGCAAAAGCTCCATGCCGTGCAGGCTAAGAATCTGCCGCTTACCGGGACTCTGACGGCGTCTGCGAGTGGAGCGGGAACATTGGACAATCCCCAGTTGACTGCTGTCCTCGAACTGCCTCAACTTCAACTTCGGCAGAATTCACTCTCCGCAGTGAAAGCAGAATTCCACGTAGCCAATCATCGCGCTGATCTGACTCTGCATTCCCAGCTCGAGAACGCCTCAGTTCATGCACATGGCTCGGTGAATCTCAGTGGCGACTACTACGCCGAAGGCTCGATTGACACCACCAGCATACCGCTCGATGGGCTTGCAATGTACGTGCCCAGCTTGCCTGATGGCTTCCAGGGCCAAACCGAATTCCACGCAACGCTGAAGGGCCCTTTGAATGACAAGTCCCAATTCGAGGCTCACCTTACAGTTCCCACGCTGAACGCCAGTTACCAATCGCTGCAAATCGGCATCGCAGGCCCGATTCGTGCGGATTACTCGCATTCCGTCGTGACACTTCAGCCTGCGGAAATTCGCGGCACCGGCACATCTCTTCGGTTGCAAGGCAGCATTCCCCTCGACGGAACAACCGCCCCCAACCTCACCGCGCAAGGCTCCGCAGACGTTCGTGTACTGCGTATTATTGAGCCTGACGTGCGGAGCTCGGGAATCCTTTCTCTCGACATTCGCACAACTGGATCCGCGAAAAGCCCGGCAGTTCAAGGGCAGGTCCATCTGGAAGACGTCTCGTTATCGACTCCCAGTACTCCCCTCGGCGTTGAGAAACTGAACGGAACCCTCGACATCGGCAATGACCGGGTGCAGATCTCCAGTCTTACAGGTCAGGTCGGAGGCGGCCAGGTGTCGCTGGGAGGCTCCATCGCTTACCGGCCAAACCTGCAATTCAACATCGCCTTGCAAGGCAAATCGGTTCGTTTGCGTTACCCCGAGGGTCTCAGGACGTCGCTTGATAGCAACCTTGCATTCAGTGGCACGACGCAGGCCTCAACGTTGAGCGGGCGAGTGCTGATCGACAACTTGTCGTTTACGCCCGACTTCGACCTCGCGAAATTCAGTGACCAGTTCGGCGGGAGCACGGCACCTTCTCAACCGGGTTTCGGCGATACCGTCAGGCTCGCCTTTGCCGTGCAGTCGAAAGACAATCTCAGCGCGACCAGTTCGCAGGTGAGTGTGGAGGGACTAGTGAACTTGCGAGTGATCGGCACCGCCGCCAACCCAGTGATCATCGGCAGAACCAACCTGACCTCCGGTGAGCTCTTCTACCGCAGTGTTCGCTACCAGCTTCAACGCGGCATCATCACCTTCGACAATCCAAACGAAACTGAACCTGTGATGAATGTTTCTGTGACCACAACCGTGGAACAATACAACCTGACCCTCACCTTGCGAGGCCCCTTCGACAAGCTCACCGCGTCGTATGTTTCTGATCCTCCATTGGCCACGGCCGACATTATCAACCTCATTGCGCGCGGCAAGACCACACAGGAAGCGAACGCCGTCAGCCAGAGTACAGATTCGATGATTGCTTCGCAGGCAGCCAGCCAGGTCAGCAGTAGCGTGCAGAAACTCGCCGGCATCTCCAGCCTGCAGATCGATCCGCTCGTCGGCGGGAACAATCAGAGCCCCTCCGCTCGCGTTGCCATCCAACAACGCGTCACGAAGAATTTTCTATTCACTTTTTCAACCGATGTCTCTCAACCCGGAAACGAGATGGTCCAAGGCGATTACCAGATCAACAAGCGCTGGTCGGTCAGCATGGCACGCGACCAGACTGGAGGGGTTTCCGTAAATGGTAGGTATCACACAAACTTCTGATGGCCGTTGGCGGCGAGTGGGCGATGCTCGCAGCGTGGAACCGTTCGGACCGCTACGCTGCGCGATCGGGAGACTTTCCGTGGCCCGCCGTCTCGTCGCGCAATTGACCTTTGTCACTTCTCGTGGGCAGTTCCGCATCGAGTTCGGCTCCTATCAGTATGGGCAAACGATGTTCATTTGACTTTCCTGTTGTGTCAAAACAACAAGGGCAAGCGAGTCGAGGTAAGGACTTCGGTACCCTACCCGATGACTAAGCCGAAATTGCGACATATTTCGTCGAGCGATCAAAAGGCGCAAGCCGAGACCAACCCTGCCCGCGGGCGACGCGCTACCTTGTTTGCCTCCTCCGAAACTTGGTCACGGGCTCGTCCGAGCGACTCCCGGATTCGCAGCTTGGCTTTGTGCAACTGCGACTTCGAGTTTCCCACGGAGCAATCCAAGAGCTCTGCGATCTCCTGATGCTCATAAGGGCACGACTCACAGGCAACTGCCCTTCCGAGATGAAATCCGAGACTCGTTCTTGTGTGAATCGCGCTCAGGAATCCGGGTTACTACCCTTTCTAATTGCTAGTTCTAGGGGCGGCGCTGTATTGAGAGTGGGCCAGGCATCGTGACAGCATTTCACGAAAGATGGAGTTGCATCGTAGCTCGGTGGAGGTGCGTCACAGCAAGACAAAGGTGGTTTCTGACAGACATCGAAGGGACGACCGCCCTTAGGGTTGGTTGGCGTTTGTATGGGCGGGGATTTCAGGCTTGGACGTTGACGTTTTAGGCCGACGATTTCGCCTCTCAATCCGCGCAACCCGTAGCAGCAAAGCAACAGCGGGCAAACGAAGGATGATGGGCAAGAGGAAACAGAATGGCCATTCGCTCCATTCGTTCACTGTTGTTCGGCTCACTGTTCGCAGTTGTGATGCTGGTACTACCCGCCGCATCGTTCGCGCAGATCGGCATATCGATTACGATCGGCCCGCCTGCGCTTCCCGTGTACGAGCAGCCGCCTTGCCCGGCCGAGGGTTATATCTGGACACCTGGGTATTGGGCCTACGATTACGACGACGGCGATTACTATTGGGTGCCAGGTACATGGGTGATGGTGCCGGAAGTCGGTCTGCTTTGGACCCCAGGCTATTGGGGTTGGGGCGGTGACAGATTTATTTTTTATGAGGGGTACTGGGGTCCACACGTAGGTTTTTACGGGGGAGTCGTTTACGGATTCGGTTACTTCGGCGAAGGCTACGAAGGTGGACGTTGGGACAACGGACAGTTCTTCTACAACCGCTCAGTGAACAACGTGAACGTCACCAACATCCACAACACATATAACACTACCGTGATCAACAACACCACCGTGAACCGCGTCAGCTACAACGGCGGCAACGGTGGGATCAACGCGCGTCCAACGCCTGAACAAGAGGCTGCGGCACATGAGAAACATCTCCCGCCGGTCGCCGTTCAAACTCAACACGCCCAGGCTGCCCGCGCTAACCCGCAGCTGCGTGCTTCCGTTAACCAGGGCAAGCCACCAGTCGCCGCTACTCCTAAGCCGGGGGCATTTAAGGACCCTGCGGTCGTGCCGGCCAAAGAGGCAGGAGCGCTTTACCATCCTCCGGCCAATCGTGCCGCGGGCCAGCCAACCGCCAATACGCCCGCTTCGCGTCCAGAGAACAGCGTTCCTCGCCCCCCTTCTCCGGGCCACGCTAAGGATCTTCAGCCGCACGAGCGCCCTGCTCCTCCAAACACGGGAGACCCTAAACTGGACCAGAAATACCAACAACAGCAGGACGAGCTATACCAGAAGCAGGAACAGGAACACCAGAAACTCCAGCAGCAACAGGAACAGGAACACCAAGGGCTAGCGCAACGGAACGCGGATGAAGCGAGGAAGCAGCAGGTAGAACAACAGCACCAGCAACAGACCCAACAAATGGAGCAAAAACACGCAGAGCAGCAGCAACAATTGCAGACCAAACAGCAGCCAGCGCGCCCGAATGAGTCCAAGCCTCCGCAGGAGAAACCTTAATCGTTCATTGAGAGCGCCCGGGCTGGGGTATTTTCCAACCGGCTGATGCCTCGCCCGGGCGCAGGTTGTCGCTACGAGCTCAAACTTGGCGAAGTTTTGGGAATCCCGCTCATCAGATGCCGAGTTGGGGAGTATCAGTTTTTGAGTGATGGCGAGCAAGCCCGTGATGGAGGAATCCATGAAACTATTTCGTGTTGTCAGCACAGCAGCTCTATTCTTGCTTCGGAACTCCTACTGCTGTTTACTCACAGTATGTTCGACCCGTTGCATCCTGGCGTTCGGCTTGTCAGGCACATCCCTAGACAGAGAGCGCCCCTCATCCGGAATAAGAGCCTTCACCCGGACAAAGACTTGTTCTCTCTGATGGTCAGGAGAAATGCCCTGATTTGCGACAAGTCGATGAGATAAACTCTGCGGTTCGCCGCACACGCAACGAGCCCCTCGTCTCTGTCCGCGATCAAGACGGCGGCGTTGCTCTGCGGGGACTCATCCCAGAGCATCAGACATTTTCGGCAAATCCGACAATCCGAAACTCAAGAATGAAAGGCGCTCGACGAGGCCGGGAAATTCCTGGAACAGAATAAATTCCGGCGGGCTGTTGTTGCCTCCTTCGCCGAAATCGGCGGGCTGCAGGCGCCGATGTCGCTAACGGGAACTGTGCATTCAGGTTGCCCGAAGCGCCGGTCGCAAAAGTCACACTGATAGTGCATGGAGATCCTTGGAATGCCAGCCATCGAACCTCCGCAACGGCTGTGTTCCCGAATCCGTGTGTGCACGAGCTGACCACAGCCTGCTGTATTTTCGAATTATTACAAAACGATTCATTACGAATTAGCTCTTTTGGTTGCTCAGTACGGCCGGTGTCAGGTGAATTATTTCACTAACGAAGAACACCGGCAATTGGTTCTCTCACCGGATATTCGAGGAGGAGGAGGTCGGGACAGTTGAAATTGGACGTGCATTGATTTGTTCCAGCGTCAGCAGTGCTACCGGAAAGTTCGCGAACAACTCTGATGCCCGGACAAATAAAGTTTGCCCAGACCTCTCAGGCATCACGCTTTCCAGAGTGAATGCGTTTTGGTAGAACGGCGTCTGGTTGGCAAACGGAAGTTCCACTCGCGTGTCGTTCCAGACCGTGGGATCAAGAGGCGAAGTGGCGCCGTCTGCGAGCAACTGTGCGCAAAGCCTTGGTACCGCCACGATCGCAACAGAGTTGCCATCTTGCCGCGCAAAGGCAATGAGATGCTTCGCCTTCTCACCATGAATGGAGAGGGGCAAGTAATCGCCCTCCTGAAACAGGACTGGGCGCTGCTTTCGCAGGGTCAGCGTCTTCCAGGTCAGGTACAGCTTAATTCGTCCGTCGCTCATGTTCTCGTTCAATTGGCGGGCCTTCGATTTCAGGTGATCGCAAGACTGTTTGGACAAAGGCTGGAACTCCTGCAGAAGATGCTGGCGGCGCGCATAGTCGACTGGGTGGCGGTTATCTGGATCTACCAGGCTGAAATTCCAGAGCTCGTTGCCTTGATAGATATCGGGCACACCCGGCGATGTAAGCTTGATCAGTGTTTGTGACAAGCTGTTGAACATCCCTATGCGTGCGACCTGCTGCTGAAAGGGCACAAAGTCGGCTAGGAATTGGTCGGCGCCGCTAGATGTCAGGACGGCCTTAACGAATTTAGTCACCGCTTCCTCATAAACAACATTGGGGTTTGCCCAACTGGTTTTTTCTTTAGCTTCTCTCACCGCCTTCAGCATGTACTGGGTGACTCGTTCGCAGAACGGCGGGTGAGTTGTGCGTTCTGCTTCGAGAGGCCAAGCACCGACGAGGGTTTGATACAACAAATACTCGTCGTTCCGCGACGGTGCCTCTACATCAGCCACTACACTTTTCTTGTCCAGGTTCAATTCTCGCCAGCGGCGCACTCTTTTCCGCCATAGGAGCGGAATCTCGGAAAGCACGTTAATACGGGCTCGAACATCCTCGGAACGTTTTGTGTCGTGACTCGAAGTATCCAGCATGCTGTGAGGCCAGAGTTTCGCTTGCTCCTGAATCTTGCGATGAAAAACCTCCGTAGGCACACCAAATCTCCGTGGATCTCCACCGACTTCGTTGAGTGAAATCAGGCGGTGATAACGGTAAAAACTAGTATCCTCCATGCCTTTTGCCATCACGGCACTCGTGAACTGCTGAAACTTCATGGCAAAGCGAATGGCCGCCTTCCTGAAAACTGCCCCTTGCCCTTCTAATCTGGGAGCGAGTAGCACATCACGAGCAAAATCGAATACACTAGCGTCCGACCCGGCGCTAAGGCGCTTGGCGCGTTCGACGGCTTGCTCGGTGTACGCTTGGTCCGCCTCTGAGAGGTGATCTTCAGAGATGTAAGTACGATAGACGGGAAAACAAGCAACGATTCTACTGATGGCGTCACGCAAGCTGTTCACCGTGAAGTCACAAGTGTGACGATCGGAAAGCGCAATGCGGTTCAAAGCATTGGCCAGCACATTCAGTTCGCTGGCGAGGGCCGCATGCATGACGATCTTCTTGCTCCGGTAGAGTTGGTTGTCGAAGTTAATGGGACGCTCCACAAAATTCCGGTACATGCGGCTCATCCTGCCAGCGGCCGCTGGATCGATAAATAGACCATTTACCAGGTTCATGAAGTCGTAACCAGTGGTCCCGTGGACTGGCCACTCCTTTGGCAATTGCTCGTCTCCGGTGAGGATTTTCTCGATCACCACGTATAGAGACTTCGAGCCGCAGCTCTTATCTGACGTATCAGAACCCCGCCATTGCAGCCGCTGGAAGTATTGCCCAGGGTCGTAAAGTCCATCGGGATGATCGATGCGCAGGCCATCAACTTTACCTTGCCGAACGAGCTCGAGCACAAAGCGATGAGTGGTTTCAAATACCGCGTCGTTTTCCATGCGCAGGCCAGCCAGATCATTGATGTCAAAGAACCGGCGATAGTTGACGTCGTCCGCAGCTACGCGCCAATACGCCAGCCGATAGGCTTGGGCCTTGATGAGGGCGTGAAGATCATTGAAGCTCTTGGGATCGCTCGGCGTGCCATTTATGTGTTTAACGTTCTCATCGATGAACTCAGTTATTAGTGGCGAATTTGTGCAAAGCGTTGCCAGACGGCGCTTGTGGATCTCCTTGTCGCGGATACGTTCGGCGCGCTGCTCAGTTGCTGTTTCAGTCCGAGCGGGAAGGTGACTGAAAGCGGCGATTAAACTCTGGAGTTCCAGTAATTCACCGTTCTCGGGTCCCAACTCTTCCGTCAGACGGTCTAGATCCAGTCCCAGAATGCGAGCATACTCACTGGGATTTACTGGAAACTTGTGCTGGTAATAAAAAATGCTGAATTCCCCTTTCTCTTTGTCGAAACTCAATTTCAGTTCGCCACGATCGAGCACGGTGCCGTATTGGTCTCCTAGAACCGGCACCAATATCTTGCCTTCTAGTTCATCTTTTAGTGGTTGCCAATCGATGTCGAAGAAATCCGCGTAGTTGGAGGCCTGACCGTTCTCCAGGACATCTATCCACCACACGTTGTCACTGCCCATGACGCCCATGTGGTTGGGCACAAGGTCAATAATCTGGCCCATGCCATTTTCGTGTAGTGCGCTCACGAAACGTTCGAAGTCTTCCCTACTTCCGATCTCAGGATTCAGTGTGTTGTGGTCGATGATGTCGTAACCGTGGGTGCTCCCTGGCCGCGCCTTTAAGTAAGGAGAGACATAACAATGTGAAATACCTAACGCAGCGAGATACGGCACCAATTCGGCTGCTTGGACGAAAGTGAAATCGCGATTGAACTGCAGCCGGTAAGTAGCGAGCGGAATGCGAGGCGAACTCATGAGTGGAGAAGCCACGCCACGGACCAGGGCGGCATCTTTGTGTGTGTTTGTTTACGATCGAGTTCCGCTGTCATTGGGCTGGAATAAATGATCTGTCCGAGCGGACGTGCCGCGAGAGTCACGGGTACTGCGCTCAGATTTGCCGTCAGATTTAGAGTCTTAACATCGCCAATGTGCCATTCAACCGTAAGTACTCTGTTTTCACAAGCCGCAAAACTGGCGCATCCGGATCTAATGTTCTTCAGAAGAGGAACGATGGTTCTTTGCCTGAGCGCAAGCAGATCACGATAAAACTCTAACCAGGTTTGGTTGGGTGCCGCCTTCATGCTGCTCCAATCCAGCTTGGAGCGTACGAAAGTCTGCATGCTGTTGGGGTCGGGGATCCTTTTCCGCACATCGGGTGAATTAAACTGCGTGAAGCGTGCGAATTCAGCCCGTCTGCCCTCAGTCACCGCGGATGCCAATTCACCGCCGAAGTCACAAAAGAACAGGAATGGCGTCTTGGCACCAAATTCTTCTCCCATAAAGAGCAGAGGCGGAGAAGGCGCAAGCAGCAAAATCGCCATCGCAGCTTTTAGTGCCTGCTGGTCCGCGAGTTCCAGGATTCGTTCTCCAAACGCTCGGTTTCCGACCTGATCGTGATTCTGCAAGAACGAGACGAAAGAAGTCGGAGGCAGATCACGGCTGGGTTGACCGCGTACAACTCCATGGTAGGCGGACAGGTCACCTTGATATGCGAAGCCCTCGGCGAGACAACGACCTAACTGTCGAACTGGCTGTTGCGAATATTCGCGGTAATAACCGTCGCTCTCCCCGGTTATCAAGACATGCAGGGCGTGGTGAATGTCATCGTTCCACTGGGCGTCATACCATCGGGGGCAACCTTGTCCGTCGCGCTTCAAATAGTGGGATTGGTTGTCGGCATTTTCGAGCACCAGATGAACGAACCGTTTCGATCCAGACGTTTTCCTTACCGTTTCCGCTAACTCGGTCAGAATGTCGGGGACGGAGTCATCAACAATCGCATGCACTGCGTCGAACCGCAGTCCGTCAAAATGGTATTCTTCGAGCCAGTACAGAGAGTTGTGGATAAAGAAGTCCCGAACCACGCGACTTCGCCCGCCGTCGAAGTTGATCGCCTCACCCCACAGCGTGCAGTGCCGATTGGTAAAAAATTCGGGTGAATAGGCATGGAGATAATTTCCTTCGGGGCCGAAATGGTTGTAAACCACATCAAGAAATATCATTAGCCCCTTCTGGTGGGCTGTCTCGACCAAGCGCTTCAGGTCTTCCGGCTGGCCGTACGAGCTCTCAGGGGCGTATAGCAAGACACCGTCGTAACCCCAATTACGAGTTCCTGGAAAATCCGAGACCGGCATCATTTCAAGCGCGGTAATTCCTAAGTCGACCAGGTAATCGAGCCGCCGTTGAACACCAGCAAAGGTACCTTCCGGTGTAAACGTGCCCACATGCAGCTCATAAACAACAGCTTCTTCCCAGGGCCTGCCATGCCAAGTTTCGTCTCGCCATTCGAATGATGCAGGGTCGACGACCTGACTCGCACCGTGCACGTCTGACGGCTGAAAACGGGAAGCCGGATCCGGTACGCTCAATTGACCATCAATCTGGAATCGATAACCAGCACCAGCTGAGGCTTTGGTCGTGCAGAGCTCAAACCATCCTTCAC
>Ga0207060_10037_pt1 | contig 45871 bp, 46 predicted proteins | sample Alteio_BWMinCont_30_FD_153270 | JGI IMG/M metagenome (GOLD analysis project Ga0207060, IMG submission 153270) | Enriched cells from forest soil in Barre Woods Harvard Forest LTER site, Petersham, Massachusetts, United States -... | ecosystem: Environmental > Terrestrial > Soil > Temperate forest >...
CGTGCAGCGCGACACCGATCAGATCAGAGGTGGGAATTCCGGTCCCGATCCCGACCGCGCCATCGACCGCCGACGCCGTGGGCGAAATCATGCCCAAGGCTTTCTCAACCGCCGAAGGGACATAAAAGGCCGATACGCCGTTCACGGAGGCCGTGGTCGGCAACGAATTGACAAAGGTCTGGTCGAGGGTGGAGGTTTCGTGGCTGGCGAGAGCGGCCCTCAGGCTGGTGTACGAGACGTAAGAACCGGAAAGGTCGCCGCCGACAGCACCGGATCCAAGGCCGGTGATAACGTTGTTGTCCCAATCACCATAGCCGACCTGGACAGTGATCGTGATGTTGTCCGTGATCGTGGAGTCCAGGATATTGGCGGCCGCCTGCATCGCATCCCGGAAGCTCTGCGGAGCCGCAAGCGCCGAACTTTCGTAATCAAGTACCAGATTTAAGGACACGGACGTTAGCCCCAGCTGCAATCAACAGAGGGGAAACTCAGACCATCGAGCGCCCCCAGCGGGGCCATTTCTAAGGGAGAGGCCTAAGCAGGCCATAAAAGCCGATAGCTAAATTGATAAAGCCTTCGGTGTGATTTTTTTACTATGCGCCTCGGCAGGCTGGCCGTTTTTGCGCGATCGCAATGAGAATTGTTTGCCTTAGATCGGGCTTCGCATTAATCGGCCTGTCAGAAGTGGTAGATTTTTTATAAATCGAACTTGAAATTTACTAAGACTGTTCAGAATTCAAAAAGTATACGAAAAGAGCGTTTTCCTTGCCCGAGGCCGAGAACCACTTTCCCAGGATGCAAATCGCCTCTCCTTTAGGGAGCCCCTCCATGCGGCGGGGCCCGCAATCAGCCGTTGAATTCAGACCGATCTGATCAATCAGTGGAATTTGTTTCGACGCCCTGCGGCCCGCGCCATGCTTGGACTTCACGAACCTGCATCGCAAACACCGCGCGATCACGCTCATCCGGACAGCAACTTTGTCAGGACCAAGACAAGCGTGTCCTTGCTAAAAGGGGAAACGCGATTTTCAATGCCGCTGGCCACCCCGACATTTCAGGCCCTGCCTTCCGTAGCCTAGGAGTTTGAAATTCCGCTTAGGTACCGTAACGGCAACGTTGTTGGCACGGCCGGCCGCTCGGTCACAGGCGATCTTCTGTTTGGCAATGACTTTCGTTGGTGCTTTGACTACTATCGCTTAGCGCGATTGTGCGACCATCGAGTCTGATCGATGCGAGAAATGCCTGACGGTAGTGACCGTCGCAAATATGGCAGCTGCGAAAAATACGCCGATCAACGCCGAAAAAATAAAACGCGGATCCATCACGCGCTCCGGTTCCCCATACAGAGGTTTGATTACGGCCACTCTGCTCTACGGAGTCAATCCACTATGATCGATTGAGGTCAAATTACTCAGCACGGGCGGGAATTGGGGAGTGGTGGTATGGCGCCTGCTTATGGTCGGGCATATCGCTCGGCGCGGCTCGCAATTTTTCCAACTTTGTCACGCCCTGAACAAGCGGGCCACCGAACATTCTATCGCCCATGGGTGGATTGAATGAAGTTAGCCCCACTTCTGATATGCTTTGCAAAGATGCGAATGGTGGCGCTTTTGACGGCGCCGTGATCGAAGTTGTCAGACGCAATGCGTTCAATCGTATCGCGCAGGCTCAAGAATTGAGCCTCGCGCTCGGCAGGCGGCGAACCGCGCGCGCCTGCTAGTTCGTCCAAAGCGGCGGCGCTTATCTGACACCTGACCGTCCCGCCGTCGTCGTTTAACATCGTAAACGCGAAGGCCATTCGGTCTGCATCGTACTGCAAAATCTGACCGCGCTTGAGCGGCATCCAGATTATCTCCAAGGTCCCCAACCCCAAAATGCTTGGCCTTTGGGAGTTTGTCGAGAGGTGCCGCTGAGACGTCACGGGCCCTTGCAATTTTATCTGTGATAGAAAACGGCGGCCAAAGCGCCGGGAACGCCTTTAAAATCAGGCCTTTAAGACGAGGCGCGTCGTTCTTTGGGTTTAAATTTTAAACATGTAGCGAGTTGACGCAAACAAGAATTATTTGACATGCCATTGGCAGAGCAACATAATTTAAGTTAGCCCGTATTTTCTATTTTAACCTGCTGCAATGAGCCATGGAAAGTTCTCAGGACCCACGTCTGGTTAAATTGAAGCGACTTCAACTGGCCCTCGATACTGCCATTGCGCACCTGGATGAATTCGAAGCCCGCTTCTCTAAGAGCATGCAAAAGACCAGGGCTCCGGCGGCTTCGGCGCAAGGGGTGCCAGCGGAAAATGGCTTCGCCGCGCATATTGCTGCCGGAATGGCAAAGTTCCGCCAAGGTCGCTGAAGATCGTCCAGACAAAATAATGCGCTGTTCTAAAATGGGGCGGATGTGGACTTTTGGTCGTGGCGTTGCTCACAGCTGAGCTGATTGCGAACGCTTAATCGTTCGCCTTGGCGCCGTATGAGCTGATTGGGCGGCATCCACGCATGTGGCGGCTTGAACACAGTTGAAATGTTTCATGGCGAAATCGCCGCCGGACCTTTACCTCAACGCCTATCTCCAGTGAAATCCGCGCCGAGCGCTGGAGGGACGCCGATCATGCGACCAGATCCGACCGAAGACGCATTGGCAGCTTTGTTGCAAATACTCGAAAACGCCGAGCGCCCTGTTGAGGAAGCACCTATCTTGACCCTCCGGCGGTGGTCGGAAGTACAATCTCCAAGCCGGTCACATCTGAAAGAGGCGGAACCCGGTTCCAATCGTTTGGTCGAGCGGATCGCGTCAGCAATGTTGAAAGTCGGATTTGGTAACGGCGTGGTTCGCACGTAACAGGCGGGCGTATCAGCCGTAGAAAGCTTCGCATGTCCTGGAGAGCCGCCATGGAGACCACCACGCGAGAGCAAACGGGACTCTCTAACGGCAGGCCATCAAGCCTCGACTCCCACAGCGTTTGATATGGAGTTTGCGAATCAAGTTGTATTTGCGATTAAAAGGACCAGACCGCTGTAAGGCAACCGGCCTAGAGTTTGCCCTCGACACGGCTGAATCAAATGGGACACTGGGCAGCTTTTTCGACATCGGGCCGAAGACGAACAAATAGAATGGCTGAAAACAGCGGGAAGCCGTGGAACACCCAGGACGATGAGCGGTTGCGAGAACTTGTCGCTTCGGGCGTCACTCTTCCCGAAATAGCAAAGGCCGTTGATCGAACCGAGTCCGCCACCAAGACGCGGGCTTATATTCTTCGCTTACCTCTCCGGCGTTTTGACGCCCGGCGGCGAAGTCTATCGAAATGGGGTTGAAGGTAAAAGATGAGCGGCGCTTTTTTGGTCACAAGACGATGATGAACGTCTCTAGCAGTTGGCTCTCGGGCTTAAGCCTGGCGGCCGTCGCCGATGAAATGGAGCGCAGCAAGGCCGCTGTTCGCTTCCGAACCTAAAGCTAAAGATAGTGATTGCCGGTGACTGGAACGCGATGCAAATCCTCCAAAAAATCTCCACCAAACTAGGCTGAAGGCAATCCCCGAAAGGCAAACGCGGCCCAAGCGGAGTATAATCGCCGGGCGGCGTTGGTCCGTCACGAGGCCCTGAAATTTCGCCCGGCAGAATTTTTCTCTCACTATACCCGCTAAATGTTTATTGTCATAACCCGGTCGACTGCACGATCTTGGCTAAACAGCCTTGATTGCCGGAAGTTGGCAAAAGCCTTTTTAACGCAACCCAACCGGTCGGGTATGAAACGCGGATGTTTAAGAAACTGATAGCTACTGCCGCTTGGGCATGTCTGGTTTTCATAATCTATGCCACGCTGTCGTCGATTGACGCGCGACCTGAGCTTGTGGCGGGCGGTTTCTATAAAGAATTTTTCACTGTAGTTGAGCGCTTCGGCGCATATGCGGTTCTCGGATTGTTTTTTTGCTTGGCCTATCCGCGCCATCTCAACTTCGTTTGCATCCTGGTCTTCGGCAGCGCAGTCATCCTGGAACTCCTGCAGATATTCATTCCAGATCGTGACGCACGCGTCATGGACGTTATCGAAAAATTGTTAGGGGGAGCCGCGGGGATCGTGTTGGGGGATATCGCCCTATCAAGCTTCTGGCCGGAACAACGAGCATGATGGCATCCAACATCGAAGACCCGTTTCAACACCGGATGCACGCCATTCTAGGACAAAAAGCGGACAACGATGTGGCTCGCCACTTCCGCAAATGACCCGAAACGAATATTCCCGGATGTCATCAAGGAAACTCATGTCTGAGTACAACGAAACTCGTTCGTTAAGCTGAACCCATGCCGCGACGTCGTGCAGGCCTTTTGTTTGGGCTGGCAAGGCTTTTGCCGAGGCTAGCTGTCGCACGCAGAATTCGAGCAGTGGGCGTGCCAGCGCGGAGCATGAGATGGCAGAACAGTTCTATTTTGAAACAGTAATGACTCAAAGCGGAAACAATCATCCCGGACGGCCCCGCGCACTCTTGATAAAACGGCAGGCACAAAATGAGGCGCGCAAGCAAAGAGAAATTGAGGTTAAAAAACGGACAGCGACCCAACTTCGAACGATGATGGCAAATCTTGAACAGGAAATAGCTAACCTTGATGTCAGTATTGGCTCAGAGCTGGCTCTGTCCCGAGTTCGCAAACCCTCTCATTTTGCATATCCACTTTCAGTAAGGATGATGCAGGCTCGTCGCGGTAATTTGACGGCCACCGTTGCGGCACTGTCAGATCGACTTGCACTTTGCGAATCCTAAGCTGTTTTATGGTTGTCGGCATCCATCGTATGTTGCGGCTCGAACACCGTTTGATTGTATTATACCGATGCCGCTTCCTGCTCTTTACCTCGACACCCATTTCGCCAAAGTGCCGCCACCTGGCGCTTCCTGCCTTCAAATCCACATCGAGAACCTGACATGCGAGCAGATCTGACCTCGGATGTAATCGCTGCCTTATCGCAGATCCTCGAAGGATGATATTGAATGCATTGTTTGTTTTTTCACCGTCGTCGCGCTCGCGGGCTGCTGCGCTTCCGGAACGGTTTGCTGCGCCCAATTGACCGGATCTTAGGCCGCATGCGGACCGATTGGGTGCAGCCCCAAGGGACATCGCTCCGGCAAGGAAGAGCTTGCGACCCATTGCCGTCGGGCCGATGGGTTTTTGTGCCAGTGGACCGCAAGCCTCAAGGCAAGGATGAATGGGAGCAGCAAGACGCCGCAGGACCGAGCCGACGAGGCGAAGCTGGCAAAAAGAAATGATAATTTGCGGCGGTTGCTCGCCGCCACCCTATCGAGATGATGGCGCACCGGCAGCGTCTCGCGGTAAGACTGACTTCCTTTTCGCCAGCCAGAAATCGGCAACAATGGCTATTGCTCGGTCCGTGCGATCGACTCTGCCATTTGAACCTTTCGACGAAGGCTCTGTAACTCGTTATGCGCCGATACGAGTTCGCTGCGGGATCTCACCTTTCGTGGCTGTTGTCTCGAAGGCAGCACGTGGGCATCCGGTCGCACGGCTAGGTCTCTTAGCGCGCCCATTGTCCCGCGTGAAGCGCCGCAATCACCACAGAAAACGATGGTTTCTCGAGGTGCGCGTACTGGATTTTCAATCTTTATTGCGAGACTGCCGCAATCGCCGCAGACCATCTGGAATTCAAGTTCAATATTCATTCAGAAACCCCCGAGCTTAAAATTACCACTCTCTGGGCCCACCTCGTCCTCCCATGGATTTATTTTTTGGATTTGTTTTTCGCGCTAAGCCATCGTCTCAACCGCTTATTACGCCGGCATGACAAATAAATAAAACTGTCCGGTTATTTGTCCGAGCGAACCCGAGGAAGCTTCCGCCGCTCTGCCGTCCATGCGACCCCAACTCCGAGCAGGATCAAAGCGAGTGTTGCGCTCAAGCTGCCCGGAGCGATGCAATTGATGCAGCTCGTTACGAGCGCAGGAACTTCGTTCATTTGGCACCTTTTCAGAACCTAATTCCAATTAAATTTGGTTGGCATTCCCAAAGTCAATCCGCGACGGGGCGGTCACGCGAACAAGGGCACTTTGCGAACCTCACCCCCGGAACGCTGGATGACCGCTATCAGCCGCTCGGCCGCGGGTGGCAGGGGATTACTCTTTGTGGAGCAAACTTTTTTCGGGCTCTTCAAAAAACAAAGGCCGCGTTGGGGCGGCCTTTGTTGGCGATTGAGCAGTGATGTTATGCAATCCGTAAGTTCATCTGGCTCAGGCCCTTGCTCTTGCGGCGATAGGCCATAAAGCCGATGCCGAAGAAGCCAAGGATCATCATCGCCCAGGTTGATGGCTCGGGTACCGAGTTTGTTAGTGGGGGGGGTGATCCTCAAATTTAAATCACCGTTTGCGATAGCACCCGTGCCTCCAGACGGCCCGAGAACATCGGCGGCGAAGACATAGCTCAAACTATCCGGCTGAAAATTGGCGGTGGTAATGCCGGTGATGGTAAAATCGAGGGGGCCTGCAACTCCGTGGCCTCCTCCATTTTGGAAAGTACCATTAATTCCATTCGAAAAGGTTCCGAAAGGAGTATCGCCGGATGATGTCGCCGGCGTGAAGGTCACCCCCGGCCCCGGGACGAGGTCCGGGGTGATATTGATGATCGCGGATGTTGCTACCGCTGGGTTCAGATTAAATGCGAATGGCGTGTGCGGGCCGCCGGTATTGACAAAGAGAGTGGTGTTCGGATTGAAGGTGACATCGACCGTCACGAACGGATGCAACGCGGCGTCTACATAATCGGTCACTGTGACAACGCCCAGAGTGGTACCGGGGGGCGCGATCGTCCCGTTCGTCCCGTTGCTACCATCAGATACCGAAATCACATTGAGATCTGCAGTAAGTATGCTCGCTTGCGCCTGGCCCGCCAACGCCAACAGGCCCAGAGCCGCAACACAACTCGTTAAGTCAAACTTCATTGGCTTTTTCACAAACGCCTCCTAAACGCGCGAGGATTATTTTGTATTTAAAATAAAGAACCATCATATCGACTGCGTTCTATTTATCAAGTTATAACAATATTTCAGAGGATGCAACACCAGCGCCCCCCAAATAGAGCGCCAATCCGCCGGATTCGGCGAAGTTTCGCCAGCCGTTTTAAGGGATTCGAAGGTGCGGGTACTATAATAAGCCCCCCTTAAGAATAGCGGCGCGAAATTAACTAATTTAAACAGGATTGGCTCGTACCTGGCGGCCCTCCCTCCGGATCAAAAATTGGGTTCGTTCTGGCAAAATTCGATCCAGCGTAATGGCCGGTCAATCAGAACTTCACCGACGCCCGCCGCAGCTTGGTATGGGCGTATCTTTCATAGCGGTCCAACGCAACCAAGCGTTGCAGCTCGTACAGGTCGGGCTGATTAAGGTCAACCTTGGCCATCAAGTCGGCGCGCGTCGAGCGAATCCGCTGCAGCTCCAGCTGGGCCTGCGCAAACCCCATGGCCAACCTCAACTTCTCCTCGTTCGGGTCCTCACCAATCAGCGCATGGGCGATGGCGTCGGCCTTGGCCGACGTCACGGGGTCCACCCGCAACGGGTACGACAGGCCGTGCCGGTACGCATTGCGGCTCGACTTCAATTTGCCAGCCAAAGTTTTCGGCCCGGTACTTTTTTGGGCGTTGGCGCGGTTGGCAGCGATCTGTTTCTCGGTGGCCATGAAAGCTATTCCTCGGTGGTTTCGTCGAGATCGTGATCCTGGCGCCGGGCATAATGCTCGGCTTCCTTGCGAAGCATCCGACGTCCGTTTTCCCGGGCCGCCACCAAGCGATCGAACACCCGGATGCCGCCGCATTCGAGCCTGTGCCTGGTTCGCTTTTTGCAGCCCGACATGCACGAGCTGCAACGCTTGGTTGCGTTGGACCGCTATGAAAGATACGCCCATACCAAGCTGCGGCGGGCGTCGGTGAAGTTCTGATTGACCGGCCATTACGCTGGATCGAATTTTGCCAGAACGAACCCAATTTTTGATCCGGAGGGAGGGCCGCCAGGTACGAGCCAATTTTGCCAAAACGAACCCAATTTGTGGCATGATGCTCGTCCAACGCACTGCGCACCCCTAGACCATTAAACGTGATGAAGACCGAGCCAATCTGCCGCCTACCTAGGTCTAGCGACGACGCCGAGCATCTGTAAATACGAAAACAAATTGGGTTCGTTTTGCAAAAGGTGTGCAATTTTAAATAGTATCATGGCTTTTTACATCTCAACGCGATAGCGCGAATGGCGCGGTCTCTTCGCGTCACAGCGCGGGATTCGTAGCGGTGCAGCTTGACGAGTTCCGGAAGAATTCGGCGCACCGCCTCCGCCGTGCGCTCTGGCTCCTGCGAGGGCATCATTGGCAAGGGATCGACGCCAAATTTCGGGCGTCCCTTCCACAGCGTCGCCCCGAAGTACCGCTGCATGATCCAGGCGCCCTCATCCGTGGGGGAAGCGAAGCGCTTAGGGACATCGAACCTGCCAAATGCGGCCACGCGTTCGATCAGGGCAATTTTGACGCGCCTCACGCGGGCAAGTTCGAGCTCCCCCTCTGCGGCGTCGCGGGCCAGCTCGATCTTGATTTTATCCTCGGTGTCGCCGGCGATTTGACGGACGAGCGTTTCCACCTCGCGGTCGAACTCCGCACCGGAAATGCGCTTCGTCAGCCCGTGCCGGAACGCATTTTGGCTCGCCCGCTTTCTTCCAGAAGTGGAGCGAGGGCCAGTGCTGTTGCGCGCGTTGCGCCGGTTCGCTGCGATCTGCCGTTCGCTCGCCATCGTCAGTCGGGTCGCTTGCCGACTGCGATGAGACGTGGCACCTCGTCATTTTCGAGAATCCGATCGGCGGCCCGTTGGAGCTGCCTCGAGAGAATCTGCCGGTATTCTGCAATGCTGCGCAGCGCCCTGTCGCGGCGGAACTCTAACGCCGTCAGCATCCGGTCCAGCCGCTCGAGGTCCTCGGAGCATAATCTGAAGGCTTCGGCTTCGATGGCGGCCTCGTCCATTTGGAATTTGCGAAGCAGTTTGGCCACTCTCGCTTGGGCCTTTTTGCTGTCGAACCAGCTGCAGGCAAGGTCTTTGGCGTCAAGCGCTTTGTCGTATGGTTGATCGTAGTCATCGTCGCAAAGCAATTGCATCAGAACTCCTCTCAACGCGTCACGCCGGTGATTGTCGATCATGATCGTTTTGTAGCGGCGGAGGCGCAGGATCTCCCAGATGAGGGTGGCGAAATCGTCGACATAGATCTGGTCGATCGGTCCCTCAGGGTGGATTTCGTTTTCGAGCTGCTTTCGCAGCGACGCGAATTCATCGGCCGACTCGGCACTCAGCAGAGGCGCCATTGAGCGTAACCCATCGGCATTCCGGTCTATTAACTCGGTCATTGTTGCTCTCCGATTAGCGAAACATCGGCGGCGGGAAAAACCCGCAAACAGGCTCACTAAGCGCTAGAGCGTTGCTCGCGCCGATGGTCCATTTGTCCCGCGCGCATGCGGGGGTGATGAACTGCAACGAAATGTAATGGGTAACCGGACGGAGCGGCTCTGGCGGAACAAAAGTCTTTACGAACGCCGAACTCGAAATAGACCGTCCAGATGCATTTTGAGAATTTGTGGCTTAAATGTCAATCATCATTTTTCCAATCGCCAGCTTGAGCAGTGGCCCGGGAGCGATTTTAGCTGCGATCACTCACTTCTCTGTTTGGCACCTCGTTGGACTTTCGCAAACCCTACGCCAGGCCTTACGCCGTTTTTGTCGCTGGGCGGCTCACACGCGACCACCGGCGGTCACTTCTTTTTCGGTTTGGCCTCGGTGGATTTTCGCAATCGCACGCCAACCCTCCGCCGTTTTCGTCGATGAACTCGACGCCGGCCGCTTCCAAACGTCGATCAGAGGCAGTTCGCCGCCGACGTCGTGGTCGCAATGTCGAACCCCGCCCCTGAGTCAATTGAAGTGGCAGCGCCCAGGCGGCCCTTCGCAACGCGTCAGACCGCCAAAGCCGAGCATCATCATCGCGTCGTTGCGATGGCAGCCACTCAGATAGCGAGCTCACATCAAGGCAACGAAAAAGGCCACCTCGCGGTGGCCTTAATTGTAATTATGTCCGCTGATCAGGCCAATCGAAACGGCGGCCTTGACTTACGCCGATAGGCCACGAAACCGACACCGCAGAAGCCGAGAATCATCATCGCCCACGTTGAAGTCTCCGGAACGCCAGGATTTATTCCGGAGGGCGGAGCGTTGCCATCGATCGATACCAACAACACGTTGTTATTGGAACTCTGAAAGGGCGCCATGCCAAAGGCGTAGTATTTATAACCGTCATTCGTACCGCTTAGGGTAACATCAACGCCCTGGCTGGTGCCGGACATCAGCGCCGAATAACCCGTCGCCAAACTGTTCGACCCATAGAGCTCCCACGTTTCACCGCTTGTCGCTGACCCGAATTCGAAGGAGAATCCGGTATATTTGGCTATTCTAGCTTGAGAATAGTCGACCACGATGACGTCAGGTGCGACGATTTCGTTGTTGAGCGTACCTTTCAGGCCAAGTCCAGTCTCGAGCGGAGTGTTGTTGGTGAATTTTTCAAACAGAGCGGTTGGGGACCCAAAGGAGTAGGAGTAGGAGGTTGGCGACAGCACCGGCCCGCTGATATAGGTTGCCGATGTATTAGAAAATCCATACGCGGTAATCTGCGGCGCGGTACCATTGGCAGTATAACCTTGAGAATTACCGAGATTGCCGGCGGCAGGATTCCCCGCCACTCCGGGACTCGGTCCCAATTCCCATGTCACAAGCGTCGCCTGCGCTGACGACACTCCAAGAGACATACCTGAAGTTAGCGCCGCGGCGGCCAGGATGGATTTAAATTTCATTTAAAGTCTCTTCCTCGAATCTAAATATTTAATTAACGAACCTTAAACGGAACTATCCTCCTAGGTCAACACCTCAGCTGAGGTTAACAGGCTGGCTTAACTGCGGCTTGCTGCCGCGGTGGGCGCGATCCACGACTGACGTCACCGCTTGAAATAATATAATTATATCAGTTAACTAGGTAGCGAAGCGGTAATTCGGCTTTAGACTCAATCGTTTACATCAGACCCATCGTCTTTTCTTTTCTCCATGAATGGAGTTCTTTTGGTATTGCCTCTAATTCTGGGGGCGCCGCGCCGATGCCAATAATAGAATTTCTGCAGGCAACAGCCAATATTTAGTGCTTACCATCAACCCTCTCGTGTCTGGAATACTTGTCTCAAAGGGAGTTTCAGGACACTCGCTCTACGACGGATTGCCTTGGGCGTGCGGCCCAGCTTGCGCGCGATGGCCTCCACGTTCTTCGCACTAAGGATCAACGCTCGTAGTTCTTCTTCCTCCTCGGCTGTCCAAAGTGGACCTTTTAGTGCCATGTTCCCTTCCCCTCGCCCAATCACGCGGCGTTCAGCGCCACGTTGCTCCTCTGAGGATGCGGCCAGAAGCCTATCCGGCCTTTACAACAGGTGACCTTCAACTCCGCTGGTAATCGTCCTCAATGCGGATGATGTCGTCTTCGCCGAGATAGCTGCCGGTCTGGACCTCGATCAGTTCGAGCAATATCTTGCCTGGATTTTCCAGCCGGTGAACGGCGCCGATCGGGATATAGATCGATTCATTCTCGTGCACGATCTTGACGGCTTCGTTGACCGTCACGCGCGCCGTGCCGCGCACCACGATCCAGTGCTCGGAACGATGGTGATGTTTTTGCAGCGAGAGCCGGCCGCCGGGCTTGACGATGATCCGCTTGACCTGGTGGCGGTCACCCATGTCGACCGACTGATAGGATCCCCAGGGCCGATGCACCCGGAGATGTTCTTCGGTGACCTCCGGCGCCACGACCTTCAATTTTGCGACGAGCCGCTTCAGACCGTTGGCATCGTTCTGACGCGACACCAGCACGGCGTCCTGGGTCGCCACCACGACCAGATCGTCGACGCCTTCAAGGGCAACCAAGGCCTTGTCCGTCGAAACATTGCAGTTGCGGGAATCCTCGAACACGGCGGCGCCTTGTGCGGCGTTGCCTTCGCTGTCTTTGTCCGACAGTTCCCATACCGCATGCCAGGAGCCGACATCGGACCAGCCGCACGCAACGGGCACGACCGCAGCGCGCGAGGTCTTTTCCATCACGGCGTAGTCGATCGAGATGGCCTTTGCCGATCCGAAAGCGCCCGCCTCGAGCGTCACGAAGCCGAGATCGCGCCCCGCCTTGGTGACGGCGTCGCAGACGGCTCGCACGCTTTCGGCATCGACGTTGCGGTATTCATCAAGCAGAACGGCGGCCCGAAACATGAAGTTGCCGCTGTTCCAGAAATAGCCGGCCTTAATGTATTCGGCCGCCGTTTTTGGATCCGGTTTTTCGACGAATTTTGCGACACTGCGGACTTCGCCTGAGATGGCCTCGCCCGGGCTGATATAGCCGTATTCGGTGGCCGCCCGCTCGGGCTGCACGGCGAAGGTCACGATGCACCCGGCCTGCGCCGCCACCAGTCCCTGGCGGCATGCCGCAATGAATGCGGGCGTATCGCGTACCACGTGATCGGCGGCTAGCGCGAGCACGATCGCGTCCTTATCGCGCGTGTGCGCAAACGCAGCGCCAGCAGCGATCGCTGGGCCGGAATCCCGCCGCGTCGGTTCCAGCAGCACATCGGCCTCAAACCCGATCTCGGCCAGTTGCTCCAGCACCATGAAGCGATACGCGGTGTTGGTAATGACGACGGGCCGCTCGAACAGCGTCGCGTCCGACACCCGCAGGAGCGTATCCTGGAAGGTCGAACGCGCGCCGAAGAGCGGCAGAAATTGCTTGGGATGTATTTCGCGCGACGCCGGCCACAGCCGTGTCCCCGCCCCACCGCACATGATCAATGGAATGATAGGTTGATTCATTGAGCCCCCTACGTTTAAATCTTGGGAAGTTCACAATACCATTTTGAGATCGCGAGACACCTTTCTCAATCATGGTCGCAAGCGGGACACCCACCGGGCCCAATCCTCCGACTATACCGTGGCTGCCCAACGATTTGGTTGCGTTCTAAGTCTGGGGGTGCCGCGTCGATGCCAATAGTATAATTTGTGCAGGTGACGATGCTGCAAACCATGAAACCGCCAGCGAAGCCGATCAGCAGCTGGCTCAAAGTTTAGGGTTCATCATTCCTCTCGTTTCGAGAATACTTGCCTCAAAGGGAGCCTCAGGACACTTGCTCTGCGACGGATTGCCTTGGGCGTGCGGTCCAGCTTCCGCGCGATGGTCTCTACGCTCTTTGCACTCAGTATCAATGCTCGTAGTTCTTCTTCTTCCTCGGATGTCCAAGGTGGACCTTTTAGTGACATATTTCCCTCGCCTTCGATAAATCCTTTAATCGGGCTAGATTGCCTTCCGGAGTTCCAAAAGAAAAGCCGTCCGAAGACGGCCATTCGAAGTCAAAGGGGTTTGGTAACTCGGTTTCAGCGCCACGTCGTTCCTCTGACGATAAGCCATGAAGTGAGCTCGAGTGGCTTTTGTTTCGAAGTAGAATCTATAATCTCTGAGAAGATGGTAATACCGAGACCTAGAACTCGAGGCTGTAATGTGCAAGCCACTCGGCGTTATTGTCGTTGTCGCTGCCATAGCTTCCGTGAGTGCGGGTCACACGATGGTTCTCGGGCCTGAGTCCGATCTCGAGCCAAGCCATGAACGGTTCTATGCGATCAAAGCCGAGATCAGGCAGACGCCGGATGCCGTGATCGTGTTAGGCGATAGCATCGTGCAAGGAGCGCCACTGCCCAAATCGATATGCGGATACGCGGTGGTCAATGCGGGTGTGGTCGGCGCGGCGGTTGAATATTTTGAGCGACATGCAGCGGAATTGTTGGGATCGTCGCATCCTAGATTGATCGTGCTGGCGGTCGGCATCAACGACGCAAGTCCGAAAATAGCGAAACAATTTCGGTTACGCTATCGAAAAACGGTCGCCTTCCTTTCCCGCGTCGCACCCGTAGCCGTTGCAACGATCACCCCGGTGAGAAGCGGAAACGGATCGGCCGGTTATGATGCGCAGTTAGTTCCCGATTTTAATGATGCGATAAAGAAAACGCCAAACGTTAAGGCGGTGATCGACCTCAACAAACCCCTCTCCGGTGCGAACTGGACAACGGATGGCATCCACTTCGGACAAGAGGGCTACGCTTTATGGACGAAAGCGTTAGTTAAAGGGGTTAGCGCGGCTCTCGGGTGCGCGCGGTTGTAGCTCTTTTCTCTTCGACACTGCATCAACTTCCGCAGTAGCAGGCTTGATAGCTTGACGGCTTCCGGTGAAGTCCGATTGCATCGGTAGGGCCCGTCGTCGCGACGCTCGCGGAGCGACGGGCTTCGACCGCCGCGGTGATCTTCAAAGAGGCTCACTGGCTCTCGCCCCACTCCGCAATTCCGAGTAAGCGGGCAGCAGCAAGTAAGCGTTCGTCGTAACTGGCAAGCTGCAGGCTCTGCTTTTGTGCACGAATAAACTCAAGGGCCGCGAGGTGAATAGCATCCAGTGTCCTCACCGGAACGGGAAACGGCTGCAGGGCGCGCGTAAGCACCGGTCCAACCATTTCAATCATCGCAACACGACCGATCAAATTACGTACCGCGTCGCCATGCGAATTTTGGAGCTGGTGCGCGTTGATGCGATTCCAAACTTCGCATTCTAGAAGCCGGCTGGACACCAGTTGCTCGTCCCAGAGCTCATCAGACGGAAACCGGTCTTCCGCCAACAGATGTGCGAGAGCCACCGAACTATCGAGATAGATCATCGGTCCGCCCGATCGCGTTGCAGATGGCTTAGAAGTTCATCGATTTTCATAACCGGTTTGCGTCCTGGCGGTCCGCGCCCGACCGATATCGGCGGCGTGATCCAACCTTGCCGGAAGGCGTCTAGCAATTGTGCATCCGACAGCATCGAACTCCGAGTGGGGCTGGGGGGACCAATTTCAGCAACAACACGGTCGCGATCTGTGACCAGAACCGTCTCACCGGAGGCGGCAAGCCGGACATACTCACTCAGCTTGTTCTTGAGCGTTTTGAGGCCTACGGAGCGCATAAATCAAATGTAGCTACCAGAAGCTACTTTGTCAAAAGTTACCCGCTAGATGGCCTTGAGCATGCGCGCGCGGCAATCGCAGGTCCCGAATCCCGCCGCATCGGCTGCAGGAGGATGTCGGCCTCGAACCCGATCTCGGCCAGGTGCTCGAGAACCACGAAGCGATAGGCGGTGTTGGTAATGACGATCGGGCGCTCAAACAGCGTCGGGTCCGACACCCGCAGGACCGTATCCTGAAATGTCGAGCGGGTGCCGAACAGAGGCAGGAACTGTTTCGGACGAACCTCCCGCGAGGCCGGCCACAACCGCGTTCCGGCGCCACCACACATGATCAGTGGAATGATATGCTGATTCATTGAGCCCTACATTTAAATCTCGGGAAGTTCACAATTCTCAATCATGGTCGCAAGCAGGAAGCGATCCCTAGTAGGACATCGGTCGGTCCACAAACTATTTTTTGCTAGGTACCTTATGGCTCGGCTTTCGCAACCGGACGCCCGCCCCTCCGCCGTTTTCGTCGATGAACACGACGCCGGCGGCTTCCAAGGCGCGACGAACGGCCAAGTCGTTCGCAGCCGTTAGAGAAGTTCCTTCATCCGCTACTTCGGCTCTCCGAACAGTGTTCGCTCCCAACGACGACTCTCGCGCGAGATCTGCCGCACTCCATCTCAACAGCGCTCGTGCCGCTCGAATTTGCGCACTCGATAGTGGCGCCGTCTTCATGTTGACAAATGGTCCATTTGGTGTAAATTAACCCATATGGGTAATGATGATTCGTTTAGTTTATCACCGTGGAGACTTCGGATGAAATCGCTGGCATGGACAGGCCGCAATGTAGATCGCCGCTCATTCATCGGCGGCTCGGACGCCCGGATCATTATGGGCAACGACGAAGCCATGCTTGTTAGGCTATGGCGGGAAAAGCGCGGCGAGGTCGAGCTAGAGGATCTCTCCGATAACCTGGTCGTCCAGCTCGGCACGGTCACCGAGGACCTCAACCGCCGCTGGTATGAGCGCAACACTGGCTACGCGATCAAGGACGTGCAGTGGTGGATTCAGCACCCGGTCCACAAATGGATGGCGGCCACTTTGGATGGGCGGGTTGATCCCGGTGGCGCCGTGTTCGAGGCCAAGTTCATGTTGCCCTGGACGTTCTCGGAAGAAGCCGCAGCCGAAAAACACATGGCGCAACTGCAGCACAACATGTGGGTGTCGGATACAGGATCCGCGGCGCTGTCCATCATTACCGGGGGCGGCAAATGGGTCGAGATGTCGGTTCATGCCGACCCCCTGTACCAGCACCTGCTGCTCACCGCCGAGAAGAAATTCTGGCGATGCGTGATGAGCGGCGAGGAACCCCGGCTGTTCGGGGTCGAACCGCCGCGGCCGCGGCTGGAGGCGGTCCGTATCGTCGATATGAGCGCCTCCAATTCATGGGCGGAGTTCGCAGCCGTTTTCCGCCGCACCCGGCCGGCCCATCAGGAGCATGAAGGCGCCAAGGCCGACCTGAAAAAGCTGGTGCCGGAGGATGCCAAGGAGGCTACCGGCCATGGCCTGCGGGCCAAGCGCTCGAAGTCCGGCGCGGTCAGCTTTGAAGTGATGGAGATGGAGGCCACCGATGCACCGCTCCAGTGAATCGATCGGCGCCATTGCGGCGGCGCTCGCCAAGGCCCAGGGCGAACTCACCAACCCCGAGAAATCCCTGATCGCCACCATCCGCTCCCCGTTCCCACGGGAGGGGGATCGAACCTTCCGCTATGCCTCGCTCGCAAGTGGCCTTGATATTGTCCGCAAGAGCCTTGGCCAGCACGAGATCGCCACGATCCAGACTACCGTGATCGACCAGGCTACTGGCCAGATCCAGCTGACCACGCTTTTGGCGCACGCCTCAGGCGAATGGATCGCGTCAGACTGGCCGGTCTGCCCGGTCAGCGAGACCGCCACCCCGCACCGGATGGGAGCCGCCCTGACTTACGCCCGGCGCTACGCGCTGTTCGCGCTGGTCGGCATCGCCGGCGAGGACGATCTCGATGCGCCGGATCTGCTCGCCGACCCCTCCCCCGCCCTCCGCGACGCCCCCGACATAAGCCTTAGGGGTCAGAACGGCCGCAAACCACCCAATGCCTCGGTTCATAAGCCACGGCAGCCCAAGCCAATGCTCGCCGCAGAGCCCTCCGCCACCCTGCGCGCTCAGCTGATCGCAGAGATCCATGACCTCAAAGCTGACGACGATCTGGCGCTATGGGCGCATCGACGACTGCCGGCGAAGAACTCTCTCACAGCTGACGACGCCCGCGCCGTGGAGGCTGCCTACCTGGCTAAACTTGACGCCACCAAGCGCGACGACCGAGGTCAGCCTGACCACGTCCCAGGTCCGTCGTTGGAACCAAGATCGAACGGTTCCGCGGATGCGGTCATCAACGGTCCGGCAGGCGACAATCAACAGTCATCAACGACAGAATTGGTCTTGCCGATACGCAAGACGGTCCGTCATCGAAGCAAGGCCCACCTCGCATTCGTCGCGGCGCAACCGTGCCTGGTCTGTCAGCGGTCGCCTGGCGATGCCCACCATCTCAAATTTGCTCAACCGGCTACGCTGGGGCGCAAGGTCAGTGATGAGTTCAGCGTGCCCTTGTGTCGTGACCACCACCACGCACTGCATCGACACGGCAACGAAATGAGTTGGTGGGCGAACTTCCAGCTTGCCCCGATGGAGATAGCACGAGAGCTTTGGAGAACGAGTCCGATCCATTTATCGTCTCAAGATACGGCGCGGGGTCTGGATGATTCCAAAGCTAGCGGCATCAAGCAATCCAGTCGCCTGGGGTCTTGAAATGAACGCTCCAATCGAATTCGAAAACTCTCAACGCTGTTTCATTCCGGCCCAAATTAGATCACTCCTCAAACCGCCGCGATTGTTACCGGGCGAGAGCCATACCGACTATGCCACTGTAAGCCAGATGATGATTGATGAGATTGCACCGCAGACAAACATCGAATGGCTTTGGACGATTGATCTCATAGAATTGTCTTGGGACATCGTCCGCTACCGTTCGCTTCGGGGAAAAGTCCTTGAGGTCTGTCGCGAAGCGGCCATTGAATCACTCCTGCTTCGAGTTGATAGTTTGGGAATTCCGTCCGCCGTCCGGGAGATTGCGCAACGGCACACGCGACGTAATGTGGAACAGTGGCGCGACGACCCGACGGCGGCCGCCGAAATTGAGGCGCGCCTCAAATTGCATGGCATTGATGCGGCTTCGATCAACCTCGAAGTCTTCGTTCAAGCCCGCGATCTATTCGTTATGTTCGATTCCCTCATCCATTCCGTTCAGAGCCGTCGTATCGTCTTACTTCGAGAAATCGCTGCTCGCCGCACGGTTTCAAGGCAAGCTCGCGGGGCCAGAATCTCCGTTTCGGCCTTGTGAATTACGCTGTCGACGCAAAGAAGGCCGAGGGCTTACGGCTCTTGATTGGGTATTTGACGGGGAACTAGTGCCCCCGCAGCTAGTATTGCTGGATAAAAGAAAAAGGAGTTAAGCAATGCGTCAGCGCTAGCCATGAGAACAATCACGGCCAATGGTGCCGTTGGATAGATATTCCAGGAGTGCGGTTTAATCGCCAATGCTCGCAACGCTTGCATCAACAGCGAACCGAATGCCAACACAAATCCGATCAGTCCGAACTGACCGAGAATCAATAGCGCGAGGCTCCAGGGGCGTTCGTTGTTGTTTCGCCACCAATCCCATTTCGCCGTGCCAACAATGGGGTGTGCGATAATAAGCGGCAAAGCCTTTTGGTCGCGTGCTATTCGCCAGGTGAGTGACCCCCTACCTGAAGATCGGATGATCTCGACCATCTGGCGACCGATCGACGTATTCTCTGCGAGCCCCCGCAACGGTAGCTTGCCAGACAAGTAGACCGCGCCACCCGAGACCGTCAGCAACAAAATCAAGGGCAGGACCCAGCGCATCGGCGAGTGGCCTATCGTCAACGAAAGCACCAGACCCAGGAAAAGTAGCAGAATCGCACCCAGGGATTGGCTCATCAATGCGATCGCGAAGCACAGTACTGCCAGAGCGGCAAGCCGTCCTCGCACGGGCGAGTTGGACGGAGTTTGCCAAAGCCAGATAGCAGTCAGCGTTGTTGTGGCCACCCAAATCCCATACTGATTGCCATGCTCAAAAAAGCCGAGGGGTCTGAAGCCAAGATAGCGTTGCGCTCCGTCAGCCCTGAACGGATGCGCTTCATAGAACCACTCATAAACCTTAGGACCGTAAGTCCCCTCGATGAGTGCAATGGGCGCGATCACGGCCATCCACGCAACCATTGAATTAATCAATTGGCTGGCGCCGTCGCTTCCCCAAAAATAAACCCGGCCGAGCAGCCAGGGCGCCCCCCACGCAGCGCCAAGGTAGAGTGAAGCGATTAAGGGTTGCGGCTCGGGATTTTCAACGAAAGGCCATTGCCCGATCGGCCACAGGCACCACAACACCATCGGTACGTCTGCCAACCCCGGCCGCCAGCGGACCAGGGCACTTCGGTCGGCCAAGACTACGCCCGCCAGCGCAACGATCGGAGGCCACCACATCTTGGTGAGGAGCATGTCCGACGGGACGGCCGCACCGGTGATCCAATAGGGAAAGACGGCACCGATGGATCCGACGGGAAAATTGCCGACGGGTAATATGAGCCACCCGGCAAAACACGTAATTAAAACCGCTCGGGACGGTGCCACGAAGCGGAACAACAACAACGCCACGATCCCAAAAACGGCAAATATAGTTTCGATCATCGCGGTGTCGTTGCTAGAGTTGGGTGGAAGATCTCAAGAAAAGACCTCCCCTGGATCATGTTTGATCGAATTGGCATCAATCCCACACAGTTGACAGGCCTGCTGTCGTTTGCAGCCGCAGCCGCTTCTTGCTTGATCGCTGCGCGGCGTTCCGCTTGGCGCGATGCGCGCGTGTGGCGGGTACTGGGGTTGATCAATGGCCTGTTCTTCATCGAAGTCCTTGCCGGATCGCGGCATCGCATCCACGATTACGTAAACGCGCTCCTAATGGCGGAAGGTGAATACGGCCAGCGCCGCGAAATGCAAGAACTCATCATTATCTTGCTCGCAACAACAGCTCTCATTTGTGTGACGGTATTCCTGCTTTCGCGCCGGCCTGACGGAGCAGCTGTGCGGATCGCTGCGAGCCTAGTAATTGCGCTGTTGGCGCTGTTTGCGATCGAGACGGTGTCACTACACGCGCTCGACGCGGTGTACTATCGACCAATCGGCCCGGTGCTTTTGATTGGATGGACGTGGGCCATTGCCTCCATAGGAATATGTTGGGCGGCATTCGCAGTGAAGGCGTGACGACGAAACGCAACAACCCCTGGCCTGTTAAGGGGCGCATGTCTCAGGGGCGCCATGTGAAAGGAGTATTAATCGGCATCTTCCGGGAAACTTCCAGCCCCAAATCACGGGGTTCGGCGTAGAAGATCGAGCACCGCGTGCGCGATTTTTTCGTTGGCCACAGGAGTGAAATGACCGTCGGACAAAAAATTGCCCGAGTCATCGGACGATACGATCTGGGATGTTGTGATGAAGTCAATCTGATTCGCTCGGAGCGCAGGAGCAGCTATTGCAGAAAGCGTGCCGCCATAGCCCCGATCTTCAATAAGGATCACGATCGGACGCTCCCCGGCCGCGCGTGCCCTGTTGGCAAAGTCGATCAGCATTGCGCGAAGAACGAGCGCAATGTCCGGTGCGCCGGAGAATCCCTCCCTCGCCCGGAGCGCAGCAGTACGACCACGTAAGACTCGCTGGCCCCAAGCGCGACGAATCATCCGCCCTAATACGCTGTGATCGAAAATGTCAGCCTGGAAAACTCGTTCAGCATAGAAAAAATCGTTCCTCGCGAGCTCGTTGAGGAACGTACGCCATTTCACGGGATTGCGGAGTGCCGCACGCAGATCTTCCTCCGTAGCGATTGATGGTGAATATCCCACAAGATGTTCGTTGGTAGTCAACGAATAGCGCGGATAGGTGAAGGGCTGCGGACCTTCGAAGCTGGTCGAAAGACCGCTGATTGTCTCCATCCGGGGAATACTCGATGCCAATACACCCAAAATCTGGACAGATGCACGATGGAGGTTTGCTTCAACCCTATGAACGAAGCACGCGTAGCTGTGGTTAGGAGGCGCGGCGGGGCCGGCGAAGCCCTGGCTCGCGAGATTCGGATCGGCCCTTACCATTTGATCCGCGATCTGGTTAGAGAAGGACATTCCATAGATATCGAAGGTCAGCTTGCCAAGCGACGTTGGTGTGGCGATCGCGCATTCGTTTGCGATCCAACCCGCCTTCACTATCGCGGCATCGTTTTCGGGCGTGGAGCCGACTTCGCGCCGCAGCTTGCCCTCAATCGACCGACCGTAATCGAAATAGGCCTGCAGCGAGGATGGCAGGCGCAACGGATCTGACGGGGGACGAAAAGCAAAGCCGACCCCGACGTCAATCAGAATCAAAGCTCCAATCGTCCACAGCACAATTTCGAGAATACGCCGGCGAAGCTGGCCGTGAAGCCTTATCCTCTTGGAGCGCCCATGCTCAGAACTGAAAGTAGATAAACTGGACCGGAGCATTACTCGTCCCCATGATCAATAGGAAGATAAGTGTCGCATAGAGCAGGCCCTGCAAAGGGGGCCGCCAGCGCATAAAGCTTTCGAGACTTTCCGCCCGATAGTCGCAGAATTGGAGAACGCTCAGTACGAGGATGCCGAGAGATGCCGAGGTCGCCGGCTTGGAGATGATGGATGGCCCCCCGGGACTTAAACCGGAAAGTACCGCAGTGAACGTCCTGATCTGATCAAAGGAGTTGGCACGGAACAGAAGCCAGCCATAGCAACAGAATATGAAAAACACGACGATGCGGAGCGGCCCAGAGATCCAGTTCGGAAGCAGGCGCGGAGCACTCACCGCACCACCGTGGTGGTCTGTTGTGCCGCTAACCGCTTCGACCGAGGTAGGCAGGGTTTCGCGGCCATGTGTCAAGAGCCGGTGGCCGCATAGCAACGCACCCTGATAGGCTCCCCACAGCACGTAATTCCATGCTGCACCGTGCCACAAGCCGCCAAGCAGCATAGTTAGAAAAAGGTTGAAATATGTGCGAGCGCTGCCGAGGCGATTCCCGCCAAGCGGGATGTACAGGTAATCGCGCAGCCACGAGCTGAGGCTGATGTGCCAGCGCCTCCAGAACTCGCTCGGATTCTTTGAAAAATAAGGAAGGCGAAAGTTCAGTATGAGCTCGATGCCGAACAGCTTGCTGACGCCTCGTGCAATGTCTGAATAACCGGAAAAATCACAAAAAATCTGGATCGCAAAGAGGATAGTAGCGAGAGCAACATCAGTCTGCGAAACCGCGCCGCTCGACGCGAACACCGAGGCGACGGCGGGGGCCACCCCGTCCGCAATCGCGACCTTCTTGAACAGACCCAAAAGGATCAGGACGATGCCGCTTATCGATTGGGCGAGCCGAATGCGGCGCGCCATCGTGAGTTGGGGAAGAAGATGTCGGGCGCGCTCGATTGGGCCGGCCACCATCGGTGGAAAATAGGCAACGAACAGCGCAAAATCCCAAAAACATGACGTAGGCGCGATACGCTTGCGGTACACGTCAATCGTGTAGCTAAGCGACTGGAATGTGTAAAAGCTGATGCCCACGGGTAGGACGACCGCCAGCCTCAGGTTGGTCGGATCGATCCCGAATACCCGAAAGGCGTTTTCGCCGCTGTCGATGAAGAAGTTAAAATATTTGAAGAAACCCAAAAACGCGAGGTTAACAAAAACCGAGCAAAAAATTAGCGTCTCGCGGCGGCGTTCCTCCGGCATATGCGCGATATGATTGATCATCAGGTTGGCGATGACCAAGAATATCATGATGCCGGCCAGCACCTGGAGCCCCATCGTCTGGGGCGTGAGAAGGCGAACGAGGTCGACGCGTCCGCCAACGGCCAATGCCGACCAGTCAGGACACAGAAAGAAGAGCGCTGCACCGACTATGAACACCGATACCGTACGGCGCTGTTGCGCCGGCATGAATTTTTCTGCCAGAAGCAACCCAATCGAGAAATCGACGGTTGTGGAGAAAGCGATCAGGAAAAGGAAGCGTACGTCCCACCAGCCGTAAAATACATAACCTGCAACAAGTAACATTCGATTTTGCCAACGGAGCGGCAAAACCAGATAAGCGAGATAGACGACCACTAAAAAGCCGAAGAACTCCAGCGAATTAAATAGCACTCTTGCTCTCCGTGCTCACCCCTCACCCCCTGAATCGAATTGATTTGAAATCACACTCCGAGAATAAATCTGGTCCGTGGAATTGATCGACGCACAAAAATACTGCCTGCAACCGAGCAAGTAGGCCCGCATTGGTCAGCCCATCAATCCGAAGGAGGCCGCGGGCGCCCCGCGCGATGTTCCGGATCGCAATCTCAGCAAAACAGCTAGCCCGATCCGTGAGGAACTATGGCTCAATCTCTCAAATCCTATTGGCCGGGATTGTGGGCGCAAAAAGAGGCTGCGAAGCAGCCGCCAGCGCCTGCTGTGAGACCGTTTCCCATGTCACGGTTGCTTGCCCTCGGTTGGAAATGACGAGTAGAGTGCGGTTCTGACTATGTCGTCCAACACCTCGTTATAGCGTTTTGCTGGGCTCTTGGGGAAATCCTAAACCATTCCCGAAAGCTTCCCCCAGGGGAAGACTGCAGCGTGATTGGAAGTCGCCCACCGAGGGTAATCAGGCCGAGACGAATGTCTCTGGCGCAATTTTCCAACAACCTTATGTCGAACGAATTCCAAGGTCGGCAGAAATATGTTGGCAGCGCAGCCGACGATGTGAGTCCAGACGTCGTTGGTCAGAAGCGGTTTGCCACCGAGGTCGTGGCAGCAATGTCGAACCCCCGCTCTTGGGTCTAGTGCAGACGTTGCGAAGCTCCCTAAGCAGGGTTTGGTAACGGCAAATGGTGCCGATGGGCTAGATCCACAGCCGAGGATTAACATCGCTCAGGTTGAGGGAGGGGGTACTACTGCGTTTCGTCGTTTTAAACCGTCATACCGGCTCGCTTAAATACGGCATTTAATCTTTATCTTTCACTACGACCGCGGAGAAGCGAAGTCTATGATCGCTTCCGCAGATCTCTATTCGAATCGTAAACAGGTGAGAGGCGGCAAATCCCCGGTAAAAGTTCTCCCACGCCGCGAAGCCCGGACGCTCCACTGCGTCGTCACCACTCTCTACTTTGTTATCTGGAAACAAAAATAAAAGCCGCCTCGCGGCGGCTTTTATGCCCAATTATGAAGCCCGGTTAGGCTAAACGAAAGGCCGGTTTTGACTTACGGCGATAGGCCAAAAAACCGATCCCGCAGAAGCCAAGGATCATCATAGCCCAAGTCGAGGGTTCCGGAACGCCCTCTGTAAGATCCAGGCCGTTTACCTTCACATCCAATATTGCGGGGGAACCGTTCCCCTCGACATAGTCTAAAACAAAGCCGGCGTTCGTGTAAGGTCCTGATGCGCCGAAGCTATCGCTCGTCTGCGAAGTTTCAGCCGGATTATTTACGAGGAAGGTACTAGCAACGTTAAACGTCGCTCCATCGTCGTGCTGGATTGTGCCGCCCGTAATGGCACCGCTAATAGTGCCTGAAATCTTAAAAAAAGCGGTGATGCTATCGCCCGGATTACTTAATTCCAAGGCGCTGAAGCCAGCCAAAGTGCCTATGTTGAATACACCTATATGGCCGAGCCCTACGGGGCCAAGGAAATCTGCACCGGTGTTGCTACCCCCCTGCGCGTTAGTATTGTTCCACGAAATATCGTTTAAGCTCGAATACGTGAATTCAAAGTTCGGCGTGGCAGGAAGCCCCGCCAGAGTCGTGCCATTTGCAGCAGTCCCGACGGAGCTGCCGTTATAACTCCAGACGTCAACAACGATTGTCGCCCCCGCACCGGTCGATCCAACGATAAGTGCCAGCCCGGCCGCAGCCGAGAGAACTAACCATTTAATTTGTTTCATTTTCTAAAGATCCCTCGGTTTAATACTTTAACTCGTTTTGAACAAGTTAACAAAACCTTATGAGAACTATTTGCTCGAGTCAATATGGAAAGCAACATTTTGCGCCCGCACGGGTTATTGGCGAAAAACCGATTTCTCTGAGGGTTACCCGTTAACTCCATGCTCCTGATGTCAAAGGTGATTTTCGTTGGGGCACGGCCGCGCTTCGACTTCTCTCGATCGATAATTAATTGTGGATGAGATGGCCCACTTCATGCAAAGGCAATGCCGGCCAGTCCCAATCAAAAACTGATGACAGTACCTCTTTTCCTTACGATCCCGCAGCTCCTAAGTTCTGCTGGGATTCAGAGTTAGACGTCGGATCCGGAGAAACCTATCCACTCGACTAATCTTTAAACACAATCGTTGATTAGTCAGCAAAATTCCAGGAGAACATAATGAAAATCCATAAAGCCAGCTTCATCTTCTGATTCACGGTGGGGAGTGAATGATTCTGATGTGGTCGAAAAAAAATTCCGATATCGTAATCGATGCGAAAGCCGACGAATTTGCCGAAGGTCTGTTTGGGCAGATATTCCTATGCGTACTCGAGATACTTCCCTACCTCCATGAGCGCGGCATTTTTCCGGCCTGGAGAATACATTCGGCCCACTATGGCTTGGTAATTCCAGGTGCTCTCGATTTGGCATACCAGGTCGAATCAGGTCCAAAAAAGGAAATTAATCTTGTTCGTTTATTAAACCACCGTCGCTACGTGCTCGGGAGTGACTGGCCGGGTGTTAGCGCTCTTTGGCATGCGTATTTTGGCATACCAGACCGCATTCTCGACAGAGCGACCAGTTTTGGCTCATTCTCAGATGCGATTGGCATACATTATCGCGGTAACGACAAGCAGACTGCCCTTTGGGACACCAATCCGGTTAGCCATGACGATTACGTGGCAATCATCCGGCAATTCTGTCAGGAGCGCCCCGAGTTCCGACGAATCCTGCTTGCGACCGACGATTTCAACTTCTGCAGCGTTCTGAAAAGCCACATCTCCCTCGAGGTTATCAATTTAGGAGACGTCGGCTTCCATAAGGACAATGCAGCTCCAGACGTTGCAGAAGCTAAAGCAGATCGAGCGATGTTAGACTGTGTTCTCCTCTCACGGTGTGGTGTTGTTCTTTTGACCTCATCGGCGCTGCCGTCCTTTGCGAAGATAATTCAGCCCAATTTAGAAATCTATCGCGTTGCGGCCAGCAAAATGTATGCCACTGCGCCTTACTTTCCTGTTGCTCATATTCCCCGCTACCATTCATCGTCAGCGGAGATCACGGCTATCGTTGATCGGCTCATGATTGGCGATTGGACCAAACAAGCCGACGCTGATCTGTTTACCGATCCATTTGTCTCCCGGCCGCACTGGTCACCTATTATTCGTTTTATTTACAGTCATGTCCGTCGACTGGCACCCGATAGCAATTGGATTGCACGCCTTCCAAACTTGGTAGCGGAATATCGACGGAAATGGAGACTTCTGCTGCAACGACGCTGAAATCACAGATGTGGGTAATGATGTGAAAGCTTGGGTTGCTGCAAATTAAGCCGGTTGAGATGGTGACCCCTTCTGTGGATGGAACTCGGCCTGTCAGATTTACGCGGCTTGCAGAGCGAATTCTGGGTCGGCTTCTAAATTTGAAGATTTGGTAGCGCCATGTTTTTAGCAAGTGAAACCAGTATATTCGAATAAGACGTGGGCCTCCGAACGCTATCGCCTATTCTACGTTTTCTTGTGCAAAGTGTGAGCACGGGAATGTCTACAAGGTGCAGGACGTTGAAGAAAGATCAGCTAATAGCTCCAGGCTTAGTTCTGCTTATAGGTTGAGGGACGTAATGCTGACAGTCCTAGGGATCGTTCTGACGGCATTCGCACTGCTCGTGCTCGTTCCCACGTTGGTATTTTTCGGAGAAATCCTAGCCGGCTGCCTTCTGTCGGATTCGAAAGCCCAGAAAATAGATTTTCCACCAGGCAGCCTGGCCGTATTGATTCCAGCTCATAACGAGGCTTCAGGAATCAAAGCCACAATTGAGGATGTAAAACCACAGCTCCGACCTCAGGATCGCCTTCTGGTAGTCGCAGACAATTGTTCTGACGACACCGCCGGCGTTGCGGCCTCGCAGGGAGCCGAGGTATCTGTAAGAAAAGATCTCACACGGATTGGAAAAGGGTACGCACTGGATTGGGGAATCAAATACCTCGCCCCGGCGGCCCCTGACATCATCGTTGTGATCGACGCCGATTGTCGAATTTCGGACGGTTCAATTCAAAATCTGTCTGCAGAATGTTCTTCAACCGGACGTCCGGTTCAAGCCCTTTATTTAATGCATGCCGTCCCTGGCTCACCGATCAATCAGCAAGTCGCCCAATTCGCATGGCGCGTGAAAAATCTGGTTCGCCCGCTCGGGCTTCACAAACTGAAGTTGCCATGCCAGTTGATGGGCACCGGCATGGCGTTTCCTTGGGAAATCATTAAATCGGCCAACCTTTCGAACGATTTTATCGTTGAGGACATGAAGCTTGGGTTGGAGCTTGCTGCCCAGGGAAAGACCCCCCTATTCTGTCCATCTGCGCTCGTCACAAGCACCTTTCCGACATCAGATAAGGGTACAAAGGACCAGCGTCAGCGTTGGGAACAGGGACATATTTCCTTGATCATGAGCACAGCACCAAAGCTTATCCACGCAGCCATACAGCGCCGCGACGTTAAGCTATTTGCGTTGGCTCTTGATCTTTCGGTGCCACCGCTGTCCCTTCTCGTTTCCATTTTGACCGCAGCCGCCATGGCAACAGCCTTTGCCGCCTTCACAGGTCTGTCCGCGAACCCGCTAATTTTAATTGCCGTTTGTCTGGTTCTGGTTGCAGCAGCGGTCCTTATTTCCTGGATCAAACATGGCAGGGATGTCCTGCCTTTACGGGATCTTGTCTTAATTGCCCCCTATGTGGCCAAGAAACTCAGTCTTTACGCTGCCCTCGCGACCGGTCGCAGAGTTTTGGGTTGGATCAGGACTGATCGCAGTTGATCGGTGGATATCTTCCATACCGATTCCGTCCTCGTGGGCTCACTGCGACGGTAAACAAACCGCCGCCGGGACCGTGCCTAGAGAGCTTCGAGACGCTCGGCAACCATCTCGTTATAATTATCGAAGTCGTAGCGCCGAGCCACCGATTCATAGCCTCGCCGTGCCTGCGCCCGAGCCTCCACGGGGTCCTCCAGTAGTCTGACGATCGCTGCGCGCATAGCGTCGGGATTGCAGGGTTCCACGGCCATAACGTCCTTGGGTACCAAGTAATCGGCGAGCCCAATAGTTTGCGAAGCAACAACCGGACGTTCGCAAGCTAGGCCTTCGACAAGTGTTGTCAGACCGGCGTACTTGTTTGGAAACATGGACACCACGACGATATCGGCATCGCGGTACATTTGGACTAGCTCGGTAGACGTGTTGGTATGAAAAGTCATATTTGGCGGAATCTCGGGGGGAAATGCCTGCGCCATCCTCCGCGCGTTTGGGGACCAAGCGTCCACCCGGACATCGACGTCCAGATCCTTCGTTGCCGCTGCGAGCGTCACATAATCGCGCCGTTCGAGCCCAACCGAAGCGATCAAAGGGCGTCTCTTGCCCGGCGTGGGCGGTCCAGGTGTGTAGAACTTGTTATCTACATGGTTAAGGAGGAGGAGTGTACGATCCTTGGAGACGCCTAAACGATTCTGGACAAACTCAAGCTGGCTTGAGCAGCAAGACGTGAAAAGGTCGACGCAATCCGCTATGCCGAACAGACTTCCGCCGACCCTACCGCGCGGCCGGTCCAAATTATGCAGATAGACGACGAGCTTCGGCCGGTTGGACCTGCCCCGAAGTGTCGCAGCCATCGGAACACCTACCTCTGCGTCCAGACAGAATATGACGTCGTTTCGTCCGAGCCGCGAAGCCATTTCACGAGCAAACGACCACCCCTGAGGACTACCAATCAAGCGCGCGCGCAATCGATCGGTTAGAGAGGGCGTCGGAGCGTCTAAGTTCGTCTGGTATAGCTTCGCTCCGAGCCGGCGAGCCAGGACCGGGACAGAGTGCCTTGGTCGCTGCATATTTGCAGCGAGCCGTTCGATCTCGACGAAATCATTCGCGCCCGTCAAAGCGATGTGGAAGTTCGGCATGCGCGGACCTGGACAAAGGCCGTCATTAGGCCGATCACCACCGGTTTCGATTTAATCAGACCAGCGTTATTGCCGCAACTGCGCGATTCACTAACCCCGATAAAAATTAACCTTCGCATACTCATTTCCGTAGTACCCGTCTTTGCATTCGACCCCGCGAGCATAGGTCGATAAAGAACAGAATTGGCTTGGGCCAAGCCGCGCCGCGGATTTCCGCTATACAACATCTTTTGCACCGGAAACAAAGACAATCCAGCCAAACTTAGTAAAACAGGCTGGCGTTCGCCCAACGCGCCTGATCCCCAAAAAGCTCGTATTTAGGAGACTTGATTCTGATGTGATAGAATAGAAGAATAATTTGCGCTAACGAAAGCAGCTCCGCGGGCGGACTTCGGAGATGGCGGATACCGACGCACGGTCATCGCGCGAATAACTGCCTACGAGGCGCAGCTGACGTGGCGTCAGTGATCAAGATGCCTCAGGCGAAGAACAAAGATGCATCAAGCGAGAGCACATGCTGAGTAACGGTCCGCTATCCTTCGGGATCGTTGCGATCGGCCGCAATGAGGGCGAACGTCTGAAGCAATGTCTGCGATCCGCAGCAGGAGCAGCGACCGTTATTTATGTCGATTCAGGTTCCAGCGATGGATCGGTTGATTGGGCTAGGAACGCAGGCGCCGAGGTCGTCGAACTCGGTCGGGCTACTCCCTTCACCGCTGCCCGTGCCCGCAACCAGGGTTTTAAGCGTCTCCGAGATTTAGCTGCTCAAATTAAATATGTTCAATTTATTGACGGCGATTGCGAGCTGGATCAGGACTGGCCGGGCCACGCAATTCGGTTTCTTGAACAACATCAAACATATTGTGCGGCTTTCGGACGGTTACGCGAGCGCTTTCCAGATCGGTCGATATACAATCACCTTTGCGACAATGAATGGAATATACCGATAGGCGACGCCTTTGCTAGTGGCGGCATCGTGATGATGCGCGTCGATGCATTCGAACATGTTGAGGGCTTTAGGGACGAACTCATTGCCGGTGAAGAGCCAGAATTGTGTGTTCGCTTGCGACTTTCTGGATGGAACATTCGGCGACTGGATTTTGAGATGGCAAAGCACGATGCGAATATGATGAGATTCGGTCAATGGTGGCGACGAACCGTTCGCAGTGGTTATGCTTTCGCCCAGGGCGCAGCGCTTCACGGCGGCCCGTCAGAACGTCACTGGGTGTGGGAATCCTGCCGCGCGTGGCTGTGGGCGGTTTGCTTCCCAATTACGATCCTTACTTGTGGGATTTTGATTGGTGGCTGGGCTTGGCTACTGCTTTTGATTTATCCTGCTCAAATCGTGAAACAGATCTTGCGTTCCGGCGGCCCAATGCGGCACCGCGTGTTAGTAAGTTTCTTTCAAGTCCTGGCGCGTTTTCCGGAGGTTTGTGGACAGCTTATTTATCTGCGAGATCGCCTGGTCGCGCGACAAGCACAGCTTATCGAATACAAGTGAAACATGCGCATCGCTTATTTGATCAATCAATATCCAAAGATCAGTCATACGTTTATTCGGCGGGAGATTCAGGCGCTAGAACGCCAGGGTATTAACGTGATGAGGCTTGCGATCCGTGGGTGGGACGCAGACGTACTCGATGAAGACGACAAGTTGGAACAACAAAAGACACGCTATGTGTTACGCGAGGGGTCTGTAAGGCTCTTCACTGCGGCCCTTGTAACAGCCCTCTCCCGACCCCTACGCTTCTGTCAGGCCCTCCGACTTGCTTTGCGCATGAGCCGAGTGTCCGACCGCCCTCTTCTCGTGCACCTGGCTTACGTCGCCGAAGCCTGCCGCGTTGCGCCATGGCTAATCGAACGGGGGATCGATCATCTTCACGCGCATTTTGGTACCAACTCGGCCGAAGTCGCAATGCTAACGCACGTTTTAGGAGGCCCGCGGTGGAGTTTTACGGTCCACGGTCCGGAAGAGTTCGACAAGCCACAGTTTATCGGCTTAGCGGAAAAGATACGACGTTGCGCATTCGTCATAGCGATTAGCTCATTTGGACGAAGCCAGCTATTTCGTCTTGTCGAACACAGCCTCTGGTCGAAAATCCGCGTCGTTCACTGCGGCCTTGAGAGCGCCTTCTACCAAAATATAACGAGTACCGTTCCGGTGACCAATAAATTCGTCTGTGTCGGTCGGCTTTGTGAGCAGAAGGGGCAGTTGCTGCTGCTTGATGCTGCCCGCCGTTTGCTCCAAAAAGGTACGCAACTTCGACTAGTGCTGGCTGGCGACGGCGAAATGCGCGCTGAGCTCGAGGAGCTGATAACTCTTTATAACCTTGAGGATGTTGTTCGCATCACCGGTTGGATTAGTAGCGATCGGGTCCGGGACGAAATCTTGGCAGCCCGGGCTCTTGTGCTCCCGAGCTTCGCCGAGGGTCTGCCCGTCGTCATTATGGAGGCGATGGCGCTCAGGCGCCCCGTGATCAGCACCTTCGTCGCCGGGATACCTGAGTTGGTCAATTCAGGAGAACACGGCTGGCTCGTCCAGGCCGGAGACGCCGAGACCCTGGCCACTGCGATGCAGGCCTGCCTTGATACTCCACTAGACATTATCATCCGTATGGGAGATGCGGCTCGTGACCGGGTGCTTGAGCAACACGACGTGGATAAAGAAGCTGCCAAATTGATCCAGCTGTTTAAGGATTTCTCTGCTGACGCCTTGTGCATGCTAAAATACCGAAATCGATTTCCCTCAAGCTTATGATGGAAACTGTGCGACGAGATCAGAGATTGAGGACCCAAGTCAGGAGTGGACCTATCCGAAGTTACTTCTCTTATCGGGTGCATTCATGGACAATGACTCAGTTTTAGTCAGCGCTGACGTACCTGACTGGACACGCGAGAAGCCTTACCAATTTTGGGATCCAGGGCGAAAGCTACTGCTCGCGATAAGGCGCTATCAATATTGGAACAAAAAGCCTGGAATAATTGCTGAGTGCTCGCGCAAAGCGCTGGTGCTGCGGCATCGCTTTTGGTCCGTGATTACTGGGGCGGATATTCCTCTCACCTGTCAAATTGGGGGAGGGTTACTCATCCCGCACCCGAACGGAATCGTAATTCATCCTGACGCCGAGATCGGAGTGAACTGCCTTATTTTCCAACAAGTCACTATTGGGGCCCTCGCCTCGAAAGGGGTGCCGTCAATTGGAGGCCACGTCGATGTAGGGGCCGGGGCGAAGATCTTGGGGCGGGTGAAGATTGGCGCTCATGCAAAAATTGGCGCTAACGCAGTCATCCTAAAAAATGTTGAGAAGGGCGCGGTTGCTGTGGGCTTTCAATAGCGCTTATCCATCGTTCGGGATACGCCGACCTCAAATGAGAGAGAGCTTTGAGCTTTGAGCTTTGGCAGCCGTTACAGCGCTAAAGAAGTTCCCTACCGTTGGTACAATCGACGATCGGATACGCCGACGCTCGTAGCAAATGACATTGACTTTGATCGCCACTCGCAATGGCTGGAACCGCCTGCGTTCGATTGAGAACCTCGAGGCCACCATCCCTAGCAAGCTCGTCTACGGAAAATCTTGATCGACTTCAGTCAGCCATATTACGAGATTTCCACACTGTGCCTTCCAAAACTCTTTCTTTTTCGAGAAGCTTTGGATAAATAGATTACCTCTGTGCGGAATTCTGAAGGAAGACAGCCCAAGAAAGCCGGTCTCGTTCGACGTGTAAACGTCGGACGGATTGCTTTCGCGAACCGTGCAAAGGGCCTCACGCAATGAAATTGCTCGTTAATAAAATAAGGAACCGTTTGCGGATGCTAGTTAGGCATCGTTTGCAAATGCTTCTGTTAGCGAACAATTTTCAAATCAGTCGAACCACCGATAGTTCCCGGCTTGGACAATTTTTAGACGGTATCAAGCCAGTAAGAACCAACCATGAGCTAATCCGATTAGGTAGCAAAAATGACGGCGGCTATCTGGTGCCAAACGATTTGGAAGGTGTAGAAGTTTGTTTTTCGCCGGGAGTTTCAGATCTCGCGGATTTTGAGCGAGATTTGACGAAGCAAGGCATCAAATGTTTTTTGGCCGACTACTCGGTTGACGCCCCTCCGTTTCGAAGTGATCTTATTGATTTTGAGAAAAAATATTTGGGTACGATCGAGAATGAAATGTTTATCACTCTAGAACATTGGGTAAGCCAAAAGGCCCCCCAAAAAAGCGATTTCATATTACAAATGGACATTGAAGGCGCTGAGTACGGAGTAATTGTTGATACGAGTTATGAAACTCTCAGAAAATTCAGAATTCTAGTTATTGAATTTCACGGATTGGATCGCCTCTGCAACAAATCGGGCTTTGAAATAATAAACTTGACTTTCACTAAGCTTTTAAAAGAATTTGAAGTGGTTCACGTTCACCCCAACAACTACTCTCCGCCAATTCGATATAAGGGATTTATCATTCCGCCGATACTAGAATTCACGTTCTTGAGAAAAGATAGGATCTCGAACAAGCAACGTTGTGGAGATTTCCCGCATTTGCTGGATAGAAAAAATGTGCCAGCGAATAAAGATTACGCGCTTCCTAAATGTTGGTATCCCCAAAATTCGCTCGAGACAGCCTACAGGTCAAATACAAGTAAATCGGTCGCCGAACACGCCCGGTAATCGTAACCAGCTCGCGTTTTCCTCGCTCAGCTCGGGATCGAATTCGCAATCGGTTCGCGGCTGTCAGCGCACCTAATATAAAATTGCCCGATGCTAGTTGACCCCTGGTCAGGCTAGGCATTGTGTATCAACGCGGGGAGTATCTTCGTATGGATTCCATGAGGAATTACGCAAGGAAGGTGTTGAACACCGTCGATCCTGATCATTATGTCCTAAACCTACGAGATTACTATTTCAAAGACTATTGGCTGCGCCGCCTTACCAATGTCGTCCATGTCGGTGCCAATGCCGGACAAGAGCGCGAAAAGTATGCGACGCGCGATTTAGGTGTGCTGTGGATTGAGCCCATTCCGTCTGTATTTGAAGAGCTCAAGACTAATATCAAGCCATATCCCAAACAAATTGCTCGCAGGGCCCTCGTGACTGATCAGTCGGGTAAAATGGTGTCGCTCAACCTGGCCTCAAACGGCGGGGAATCTTCCTCTATTTTCGAACTAGCTGATCACAAGAAAATCTGGCCAGACATAAGATTCACTGGACGCATAGACATACTATCGCAGACTCTGGACGACCTTCTCTCCATGGAAACGCGAAAGTATGATGGACTGGTAATGGACACCCAGGGCTCGGAACTCCTTATCCTCAATGGAGCCAGCGTCGCCCTATCGGGCTTCAAATATATCAAGACCGAAGCCGCAAATTTCGAGATGTATAAAGGTGCTGCCTGCGAGAATGATCTCGTGTCCTTCCTAAAGCCCCACGGCTTTCATTTATTGCGCCGTAACGTGTTTGCTAAAAAACCCGATGGAAGCGGTGAGGTCTCTGATTTGCTGTTTGAACGCAGGAGCTCGACTAAAAAGTCGACAGACACTGATCTGTTAATATTAGGTGGGACCGATGTCGCGCCCACACGAACAAGCACAAACCCGGCAACTAATGTTTACGGACGGGGCGGTTATCCAGCGTCATCGTAAAGCCACCGCAGGTCAGCGTTCCAAGATTATCGCCTGTGGTGGTGTAGACGACGATCAGCTTTGTCGCGGCAGTGCCAACGGGCGTATTACATCGTGTCTTGAAAGCGCGCGGTTGGTTGCATTCCCAGCACAGTATAGGTCCCCGTCGCGGCTGCTGTCGGATCGGTATATGGGCCACGCGCGTTTTCTGCGAGCATCGCTTGCCACCTGGGGTTGGCTACGCCATGCGTTGGCGCGGACGAAGCTTCATTGCTGCAAGCCACGTTAACAATCCAGCCGGAAGGACTAGGCGGGGGCGGCAACGTAGGGTAGCGTTCGACGAACCCAAGGGAGCCATCATGAAACAATTTCTTAAAAGCGCCGCCCGCAATCTCGGGTACGAGATCAGGCGCATCCCACAGCATGACTGGTTTGAGCCGCTTGATCTGCTCAATCATTTGCGGGACGGGGCAAATGGCGATCTTGAGAACTTCCTTCGCTATGCGATCGCCAACTATCAGGATTCGCACGCTCAGCTATTTCAAGACCTTCTGGCGTTAAGCCTGACGGGCGAAAAGCGCGGAGGATTCTTTGTCGAATTCGGCGCAGCGGACGGCAAGTTTCTGAGCAACAGCTATTTGCTGGAAACAAAATTCGGGTGGAACGGAATCCTCGCCGAACCGTCGAAGGCTTGGCACGATCAACTCACCAAAAATCGCCAGTGCAGGATTGATAGCCGCTGCGTCTGGACCACCTCTGGCGAAATGCTGAAGTTCTCTGAATCCGCATCAAACGACATTTCTACGATCTCGGCATTTAAGGGCGCTGACAACCTGGACCGGTCCGACTCCGTCGAATATGACGTTGAGACGATCTCATTGAATGATCTATTGGAAACTCACGGCGCGCCCAAAGACTTCGACTATCTCTCGATTGATACCGAGGGATCAGAATGCACGATCCTGAGTTCACTCGACTTTGCCAAATGGCAGCCTCGCATCATCACTGTGGAGCATAATTACACATCGGCCCGTGATGACATTTACAACCATCTCTCGGTTTAGGGGTACGCGCGTATTTTAAGCAACATCTCAAGATGGGATGATTGGTACGTCCTGCCTACCTAAACGCGGCGATGGCGTTGTAGGCTTGGAATGGTACCCCCTGCGGCACTAGACCGGGGTACAAAGAGAAGTTGTTTTGGTTCTGGAAGCCGTACCACGCGTATAAGCTCTCCCGCGTCGAGACCACATTCGTTGACGCCTTGAATTGCGTCAGAAGTTTAGTGATGAGTGCGAAACAGCGCGCGTCGTTCTTCCATGCGATCATAAGATTGAAGCAGTTATTTGCTGCTGTAGTGGCCGTGTCCCCCGTTCCCGGTGGTCCCGCCGCCGCCCCCGGCAACGCCGCCGAATACCCATTGGTATAGCCTCGGTTGACGAACGAGTTAAAGAAATGGGCAGGGCTCTGCGGCCCCATGAACCAGCCACCCTCATAGCAGGCCACACCGACCTTCAATTGCGCATTGCCTCCTGTCCCATTCGACGCTCTGGAAGAATCCCAATTGGATGCAAGCGTTCCGGTTCCGCAATAACCTGCAAATCCGCCGCCGCTGCTTCCCAAGGCATGTGCGGCAATCTGATAAGTGGGGTCCCTCGTGGCACTGTTGAAGGTCGCGGTGTTGTATAGGTCGCCGTTCGTGGCGGTAGCATCGCTGAGAAAGTCAAGCGCCGCTTGCTGTTGAGTAGAGTTACCATAGGCGTAGTTATACGCTGCGAGTAGCATTCCATTATACGCCGATAGCGGAACTCCGAGATTTAGGTTTCCAAATCCCCCGTTGAATTGAATGCCTTGCCAGTAAGGTGCAATAGAAATCCAATCACACCAATCGATAGGACGGTTGGGTGAGGCAGAGAAATTGGTAGTAAGCGGCCCAACTCCTAGATCACCGAAAGCTTTTATCGTGACGTTGGTGCCGGACCCTGAACAATTCAGCTCACCACCATTCCATCGAAAGAGGTAGGACGCAGAGGACGTTCCAGCTGTTAAGTTACCGAATTGGGTAGCGTTTACAATTCTTAGCTCAGACCGCGATCTGCCCGCAGCGGCCCATGCCGCCGTCGCCTGCTGCGCCATCTGGAGCGTTCGCAGCCCGTGGAAGGAATAGTCAGCTCCAGCATCCGAACGAAACCCAAGGGCCGCCCCCATTGATCGAGTGGGAGCCTTAAGCCCCAACCAAGTCTCATTGCCCCATTCCAGCGCGAGAGCTTTGATCGCGGGTTTTCCTCCATACATCTGCTGCGCTAGATTCAGAACGGTGTTGTAAATAGTCGTTGCCGAAGAAGTAATCGGAATGTTGTGCCACATTCCCATGTTGGTTCTGCTGCAGAATTCACCGTAAAATTCCAGCGGAGGCCCGCTGTTCAGAGCGACGGCGGTCTGGACGTTGTTGTCTCCGCTAGAACATATCCAGCCCTGCATCAACTTATTATAAGTGAAGGTGCAGACCGTGCCGTCGCCGATGTAGCCAGCCGCCATCCGTCCAATGGTAAACGTCATTGCACCTGTCGGATCGTTGGCGACGATTGATAGTCCCGCTCCAAGTTGCGCGACGGGACCCCCACTATAAGCTACGTTTTGATTGTAGTAGAAGGCAAAATTAGAATTAGTAGGGTCTACGGTGGTTCCGATAACTGTGGTGTTTTCGGTATAGATTCCCGCAGCTGTAAGAACTCTGTCGGCTCGTATGGCGAGCTGAAGCCGGAGGGTGGCGGTCGCGAGATCTGTGTCGCCGCTCGTTGTGGTATAGGTGACGGTGCGGGGGCTGACCAAACCTGCTCCAGTAAACGTCACTGTTAGAGCAGTACCAACAACTGGCATTGTACCTTTTGCGGTCAGGTTCAGCAGAGAGAAGCCTGCGGTGTAGATCGGCGCACTGCCCGTTCGACCAGTGATTTGGAGACGCGGTGTCTGTGTGGTGTTGTGGCCAGACGCTCCAATCTGAGCAATCACTATTTCACCGTCAACATACCCACCGCTTCCGTAACCCGCTGAGGCCGCCGGATTCGAAACGGTGAACATGTCGCCCGAGTTGGTAGCCGTCCCTCCCCAAAAAGAAGCATCTGGATTGACCAGCCAGCTAAAACTTGTCGTCTTCATCCGATGGGCGTAATCGGGATTCTGAATCCTCTGCACCGCGCTAATGTCCATGAAGCGAATGTATGCTCCGTTCGTCCCCTTGAACGCGTCGATCAGGTTTTGCGGGATCATCGTCCCGGCCTGAATAGCCGAGAGATCGCCCTTCTTGCATATAATCAAATTGCTGGCATGGGCCCCGGTCCAGTTTCCGAAGATCGAGGGAGACATTCTGGCGGGGGCATAAATCGCCTCGGTATTCGTGCCAGCGACACCGGAAGTATTGAGACCAACGCTGGCAGCACTTATTCCAGATGAGCCCGCGAGGCTGAAGTGATTTCTATCGATGACAAAGATCGACCACGGTCCAGAGGCAAGACCGGTTATATTCAAAAACTTGAATAACGTGCCGTCGGTAAAGCTGCCAGCGAAACCGCCCCCGGTCGTGGTGAACTTCAGAAGACCAGCGCCACCATTGTCTCCGACTCTACTGGTCCCCACTGCGCGGAGCATGAGGCCGAAGGAGAACTCGATATTGGCCCCTTTACCGCCGGACCGAACCCCCATATTTCCTGGGACACCCCCGCTCGCCGCGGGGCTTACTCCGAACACCGTGGCTGTGCCGTTACCGCCACTATAAACGAGGGTGGGAGAGCCGCCAATATCGCCAATGGTTCCGGTCCCGCCAGTGTCGGTCCAAGATAGAATGTAACGACCGTAATAGGTGGGATCTAGCCAGATGTCACCTTTACAGTGGGCCGTAAAATTCCCACTTGGATAACTGTCGATTCCCGCGAATAGTGCAGGCCATGAAGCTTGCGAAGAAACAAATTGCCATTGCTTTGCGAGGTTAAGGTTGATGCCACCCAGCGTTTGAGGATCAGCGCCGCCGAAGTTGATGACGGTTGGACTGACACCAGCGGCCCCGCTTCCATCAATTGCGCCTTTAACGCCATTCGAGACCGCACAAAGGGCGACCACGGAGGAAGTTGAAGCAAGAAATCCGCGTCGTGAGATCATCGCCACGATGCACAAGCCAGGGTAAGATTGCCGGGATCGATAAATATTATCGTGGCTGATGCAGGTGTCGCGCCAGGAGAATTGGATGCGTCAAAAACTGCATTGTGAATGCCGTTGGTCTCCCAACGAACCGCGAACTTCTCGCCGGTTGAGGACGATGCCGTTGCCAAGTTCGTTCGGTTATCAAAATGGTTGGTGGCATTGAAGGCGATTGTGTTCGTGGTGTTAAGGTTGTAGGTGCCTAGGCTGCCCCGCGTTCCGCTGGCCTGCGATACAATAACAGTGTTGGGCTTGACAAGCTGACTTCCGAGGCCGGTTTGCCCCGAGATAGCTTGACCGACAATAAAGGGATTGGTTGAGTTATCCGTTACAGTCATCTGCGTGCCGTTGAACGAGCCGTTAAAACTTCCTGTTGCAGGCCCTGCGCCATCGTTGGCAGAGCAGATGATGAAGCCACCCGCGCTGGTGTTGAGCGTGACCGTTCCCGTCTGGGTCGACCTTGGGCTCGCTGTTCCGGTGGCTGTTCTGGTTGTCGAATTAAGATCAGCAAACGGGACCGTGAAGACCTGCACAACCGCGCCGCTGAATGGCTCGATGGTAACTTGATAGTCCAACTTAAATGTGGTGGCCGCAGCGTTTCCCGGCCCCAAGACCGCAGTGAAAATGGCGACCGCGCCGTTAATCACAACAGGGCGCAAGCTTGTTGGGCTGATAGGACTGCCCACATTGTTGCCGAGATAATCTTGCGGCGTGATGGTCATGCTAACGAGTGGAGCGTAGGCAAAATCCTCCCCGGCCATCACAAGGACGATCATCTTTCGATCGCCATCGGGGCCCAATAGGAGGCCAGAGACCGTTTGCTTTGTGTGATCACTGGGACCATTTACGGAGATCGTCGCTTCTGCATCCCGCCACGTCGGCACCGGGATCGTCGTCAGTGGCGCCGGGCGTACTTCCCACGACGTTGGCGACAACGGAACCGCCAAAGAGCTGTTGTCGAAAATCATCGCCGATGATGGACGGCACAAACCGCCAGAGCCGTTACAGTTGATGTCCGTATCAGGAGGACTGAATCCGTATTGATATCGAACGATTCGGGCTTTCGTAGTGCTTATGGAGGAATGCAGCAACGAGATGTGCGTGGCGTCGGCGCGAGAGGCGACCGCGTTGATCCACCTAGCACCATTATCACCGCTGACCTCAAAACCTGTACCACCAGTTGAAGGCGTAAAATCGGTGCCGAGGCTGTGAGTGACCGCGAGCATGGTGTGGGTTGCATCGACCGTTGACGAACCGGAGATGCTCCAAGTAGCGTAGCCCGATGGTGACGCCACCCCCATGATTGTGTTTATCGCCTGAGCGTACCTCTGCCCGGCGAGTTTACTGCCTAAAAGGCCGTCGTAGTGGTATCCATCGGTCCTGACAAAATCCATATCGGTGTGCGAAAAGACCATGCCACCGCCAGCTTCATATAACGGTGCCCATATCTGAGCGTTCTTGATCGTCTGCCATGACTGCTGTGTGGTGCCCCCATTGATGCTACCGGGTAAGAAGCTGGCGGTTCCTTTTTGCGAAGTGAGAAACGGGCAGTTTGCGGTTGTCCTGCCAATTGCAGCAGCAAAATCCTTGTGAATTTTTACCAAGGTTGGCGCATAATAGCCTGGGTACTCTTGAGCGGAGGCGTCACCCTCTCCCTGATCCCAAAGGATAAATACTTTATCCTGTGGCGTGATGATTGCGTTCACTTTCGCGACGCAGTTGCCGAAAGCGCCGCCTCCGGTAGAAGTGAAACCGTCAATGTTGGAGCCACCTACCGCACAATTAATCGAGACCGTCGGTAAGCCAGTTGCCGCCGTAACGCTGTTTTGCATCGCTCGTAGCCCATTAGATACCGGGACAGCTATTAGCGACGCGCCGTCGTATATGTAGGTGTTCGGTAACGCAGCCGGAAGATCGGGCGCTGTGCATGGCGGTGTGCAGTTGGTAAACATTGTTCCCATATTCGACTGGCCATAGCCGATGATCAGGATACGGTTTGCAGCTGCGGATTGGCCCTGTGTCCGGCCAACAAGGAAAAGCCCGATGACCACAAAAAGGGCCGCGAGAAGTGGCCGGTAATTCAAAACAAACCCCAGACGTTTTTTAGAGCCGTAGCGCAAAACGGTAGTTGAACCGTTGTTTGTGTGACAGCAGCTTTGAAACTCAGTCCGAGAGCATAACATTTACCAAATGGATATCCCGCCGAGTGTCATAAAAGTTTTTGGATTTTGTTTTCCACCCCCAACCCCGTCATGTTGTGGCGGACGACTAAAGAGGTCGGGAACAGATTGGTATCCAGTGTTGTGAGATATCACAATTCCCATGGTTCGGGCGCTTACTGAGCGTTATGCTGGGAGTTATATCGGTTTGAATACATCAACGCAGAAACAGAACAAAGCCCCGGGACACAAAGCTCTTAAAGTTTCTGATCCGATGTGCCATTTGGTGGTCAGCTAAGCTTCATGGCGAGTTTTGACGCAGCCTCCTAATGTCTTGGAAACAGATACTTTCCGACGTTAGCTTTGCCCAAAGATTGAATAATATCCAACGCCTCGCAACAGCTTTTTGCCTCGTTGCAGCGACCGATAATCTGACGGTTTCAATTCTACAAACGGAGCAAAACCGACCGATGACGTAATGCATTCATTGCTGTCGAGCAGCCCCAGCCTATCCGCCTCTTCCAACCACCGTTTGGCCTCGCCACCCGCATGAAAACATTTGACTACGGAGAAGTCCTCCTTGCTTAGAACACTAACTCCCTTTGCACCGAATTTAAGAAGAAGCCTCTTGTACTGGCTTCGGTGCCAACATAACCATTGCTTGCGATCCAGGTATCCCCCTCCTAGTTGCATTGCCATAGCAGCCCATATGATCGATTCAACATGCATATTTCTAGGCAACTGTGATGATCCAAGCCTCCCAATCAACCAATCAAGCCAATCCAGATCGATGGGAAGTCTCCACTGCGCGACTCCTATGTCTGTGTGATGAGCGAGCGGGATTCGAGCTTCTATGGCGGCCTGAACAATTTCGGGAGGCAAAAGACAGGAGGGTTTCTGCCACATCAAATATACGCCCGCGGACGCAGTGGGCTCGAAACGAAACCGGTTTGGAAAATATATATCGGGATCAAGCACAATCATTTCATCGCGGTTGTCACTCAACAAGAGCGGATCCGTAATTTTACGCCAACAAGGATGTCCCAGGCGAAAATTGCGTATGTTCTGGTACCGACCGAATTTATCGCTCTCTTGATCGTTAAGATCCGATGCGGAGTGGACGGTCCAGGATTTTTCGGCACTGTGATTGTTCGTGATTTGTTCTAGCTCACGCCCTAATATTAGTTTGTCTTCTTCAGAGTCAGTTATCAGATGAATTTGAAACTGTTCATCACAATTGCAATAAAGACTCCGGAGCGCGAGACGGGCGTAACCAATTGAACGGGGCGAAAGCACCATAAAGATTCGACGGAATAAACCGTCTTCAGACGTCATCGCATGTCCTTCCTGTTGTCATGCAAACTGCCCAGCAAGCTTAGGAAAGATCTCTCCCAATATCAACCGACGTGGCATGCTGCAATAATGGGGAATCAACTTCGTGCACGGTTCGCGAAAAGTACTTAGCTCTGGCGAGCTTTGTGGTGACGAAACCCCTCCTAGGGAACTATCCATTGATCTCCTCAGAAAGCGGTAGTTAAGACAGATGAAGATTGCAATCTACGTTCCCAATTGGCCACCGGGTAAAACCGCCAGCGGCATTGTCACCTACGCATCGCAACTTATACCTGCACTTCGCGATTTAGGTCACGACGTTTTCGTTATTACCGCGAGGAAAGATGACGACGACCCGCGCACAATTGATTTAAACACGTTTGCTCATTCACCATCGTTCTGGGACCGCGCCGTTGAACAATTAGTCCCAGGGACGGTCGCATGGCGTGCGGCAGCTTTAGCTATCCGTTCGGCGGTCTGCCATTTGATTCGTATCCACGGGGTGGACGTGTTCGAGATTGAGGAAACGTTTGGTTTGAATAGCGCGATATCTCGTTTGCAGCTCCTGCCCGTTGTGGTGCGACTGCACGGACCTTGGTTTCTGACTGGAGCTTCTCATGACAACCCAACCAAGAATTCTCGCGCCAGTCTCCGAAGGCAAAGATTCGAAGGCATCGGAATTGAGAATGCCGCGCTTATCAGTGCTCCCACTGCGGAAATTCTTCGGGCGGTGAGATCCCGCTATCGTTCGCGGCTCTCAAATGCTTGCGTGATTCCAAATTCCCTCACATCCGCTGACGACCGAAACAAGTGGCGTTTTGACAGTTGCGATGTCAACAATATTCTTTTTGTCGGCCGGTTCGATCGCCAAAAGGGTGGCGATTTGGTCCTACGCGTGTTTGCAGAATTAGCATCGGTTTACCCCCAACTGACGCTGACATTCGTTGGTCCGGATTCCGGGATCAATGGTCCAGACAACAAATTCCATCTCTTCGAAAGCTTCATCAAGTCAACTTTGCCGGATTGGTGCCGATCAAGAATTCGGTTTTGCGGTCAAGTACCTCATTCAGACCTAATGTCGCTTAGACTTAAGAGTTTTTTGACGCTCGTCGCATCGCAGTACGAGACCATGCCCTATGCTGTCTTGGAGGCAATGTCCTTAGGCTGCCCAATTGTGGCTACTCAGGTTGGGGGCATTCCGGAAATGATCCAAGACGGACGAAATGGATTACTTGTTCCGTCCCGTGACGCAAGCAAGATGGCGGATGCATGCAGGACCTTAATCGAGGATCCCACTTTTGCGGCTTCAGTAGGCCATCAAAGCTGGAACGATTGTCGCAATATCTATGATCCGATCACTGTTGCGAAGCAGACGGTCACTGCATATCGCGATGCGATAAACATATTTAAATCCAAAGCTTAAGAATTCTTCGCTTTAAGCACCGGATGGGAGTTTACGTAAGCCCTTGCTGGCCGATATTTCTTTTGCGGGTTGAGCTAAGCGCGGCTTCCTTGCGAGAATGGCCTCCGATCGCCCGAGCAGAGCTCCTGCAAGGAGCCAAGTCCAAGGGATCAGTCCAGAATTCGGAAGCAGATCCAAAATATTAACGGCGAGAATGAGGGCAATAGCGGATAAATAAACTTTTTCGCGCGCTGATTCTAATAGCTTAAATGCTGCAGCGGCTCGTACAACGCTCATCAAGAGTAAACCAAATTCTGCAATAAAACCGAACAGGCCAAATTGTCCGAGCGTTATCACCCAAAGACCGTCGCTGAGAGTCATGTCCCCTCCGTTTTCCGCGCTATAGAGGCGGCTCCGACCGTACCGGCCCCAGCCAAACAGGAACCGTTGAGAAGCTCGTTCAAGCAACGCGCTCTCAAAGTCGAAGCGTGTATTCAGCGAAGCTGCACGGTCAGCACTAATTGTGGACACAGAATCCAAGATTAATTTAGTCGGCACGAGATCGAAATATCGCATCATGGGATAGGATAATGCAATGAATACTAACACTAGTGCAATCCGAAGTTGAAGTCTGGGCCTACCGAACCGGACCAGTGGGACCAACGCCAAGGCGTATACGAGGGCTCCGAAAGACTTGTCTAGAACAAGGACGATGCCGAGGTAGAGATTTACTATGGCAGGCGGCAAATTGAATACGCGGTCGTGCGTTCGCCACAACGCTGCAGCTGCCACCACTGTGGTCATCATATAAAAAGCAGCCAATAAACCGTGCCCCATGAACACCACCGGACGAAATCCTCCGTCCCGTAGCTCCTGGCTAATATCCGAAGAGTAAGATCCATATAACCAATAGTGAAGCTGCGGACTGAACCGGATCTCAAACAACATAGGCAGAGAGTATAGAAGACCGGTCACAACCAATATTCTGAGTATTGCTAGGCTGTCGGTTGAGCCTCTTAAAAATTGTCGGCCTAAAAAGAACGGAATTAGAGAAATGAATGCGGCTTCGGCGGCGGATATTGCATCGTAAATCCCGACCCCCGGCAACACAGTACGACCAAAAACGAGGGGGTCGCCGTTTAGTTCGGACGAGATGATAGGGCCAGCTAAATAAGCAATTATCAGGACTTCAGTCAGGCCGATTGAGTAGAAAAATCTTGGTGCCCGGCGTGCTGAGACAAGGCAACCGATGAAGGCGCACATACTTGGGATGGAGCTTTTGTCAAATTGAGGAACCATCGGAATTTTAATGCCGATGCCCTCCCCTATCGGTAGCAACAGTTGGCCTCCGAGGATTGTCCAAAGTGTTGCGCGCCCAAGCGGCAGCATGCGATAAAGAATTATCGCCAATATCGGCCACAACGCAAATGCAAGGGTCGCGATCACGAGTGGTCACCAAGCCAAAGTCGCGAGAACTTCAATCCGGAGGCTTCCGGTCAAATTCGAACGAAAGCCTGGCAAGGCAGCTTCGTTCAGATTTATTAAACATAGTATCACAGCCTCACTTTTTTCGGATCATCTTCAAGAACTGACATCGAGATTGGAGGAGTCTCCTCGTTCGCGTTTGGTCCATTGCTCAGCGTCGAAACGCCAGTTGCTCCGACGCTCCAGCTCCAGTCCTCGAAATATGCGCACCCCGCTGGATCCCAACCCCAAGGTATGGTGTCCTCAATCCGGATGACTTCAAATGGGCAAATGCCATCCAATTTTTCGTAGATTTCCATGCCCGGAGGCTCCGTTAAATGGGTACGCAGGTGATAGTGACCGACGTTCAAC
>Ga0207060_10039_pt1 | contig 45264 bp, 40 predicted proteins | sample Alteio_BWMinCont_30_FD_153270 | JGI IMG/M metagenome (GOLD analysis project Ga0207060, IMG submission 153270) | Enriched cells from forest soil in Barre Woods Harvard Forest LTER site, Petersham, Massachusetts, United States -... | ecosystem: Environmental > Terrestrial > Soil > Temperate forest >...
AAGAGAACGTGATCAATGTAGGCGCTCTGAAGGCCCACAAGATTACGTCGGTTGCCGCTATCCCTGGATGGAGTTTGCAGGATTGGGCGAGGGATTTCGCTCGAGATATGTCTGGCGGGCTGATCGAGGCCAATCATGTGAATCTACCACTCGGTCCAGGTCTGAGGGTGATTTGCCAGTGCCCGCCGAAGCCCGCTTTCAGGTATCTCGGGACGCTCATCTTCCCGCGGAATGACGTGGACATTGTGATTAGTGTTGTCTCTCAGGAGCGCTGTACAACTGGGATAAGGGAGGCCGTTCTTATATTCGAGTGTCTATAAAAACCCATAACAACTTGGATTAACTCGAATGGGGTAGTTCCATTCCTCAACTTTCAATTGTGTCAAGCCCCTCACCCAACTGCTTCGCGAAACGTCGGCTTCATCGAAACCATGGATTGCCTGGCTGTTTCCAAGCTTTCAGAGGGACCGGGGCTGGACGTACGAGATCAAGCTCGATGGCTACCGACTTCAAGCCGTAAGAAGAGCAAGTGAAGTCGCGCTTCATTTCGGCAAGCGGAATATTCTGAACGACTGGTTCGAATATATCGCGACTGCTCTAGAGTATTTGCCTGCGCGAGCCGTAATCGATGGCGAAGTCGCTGGGCTCGAATCTAATGGCCAAGATGGCTCTTATTTTTTGCAAAAGTTCCGTTCAGCCCAATTCTTCAATGTACCCACGCGGGTACCGCGATGCTCAGAGTGGAATGTCCGCAAGTGCGCGGAACCTAAGTCCGAAAGACCAGACCGGTCTCCAGAAAGGAGATATCGGAATCGCAGTCAAAATACGACAACCAGCTATTCAAAATAGCTTGCATAAGATGATTAGCACTTATCCATATTTATCTACAGTCGGGATTGTCGTCTTCTATCTCAGGTTTTCGATATCTCCAGTGATAGCAACTATGGGGCAACTGACGAAGATCAAGGCTCTTTGTTTGTGGGTGATCCCGAACGACAAGGTCGGCGATTGTTGCTGACTGATCGCCACCTTTACGCCAACGCAATCGTGTAAATTGGCATAGATTTGATGGGCGAATTGTTTGTGGGGGGGCACGGAACTGGTAGAAGTGCCCGTAACGCCTGGGTATCTCATTGATCAGGGGGAGATCACGCTTCACCTTGGCGGAAAACGGCAATAAACCGCCAACGAGATTTCTGTCTTGAGAGCGGGGCTATTCGATGGAAGGTCCAAGAAGCTTATTGATGAAATCAGTCGGGATGCCGCGCAAGATTCCCGACACCGCAAACCCGGCAGCACCAACCTCACTTCAAACTTCGGGAGAACGTCAATCCGCTTTGCGTGCCGCTCTTGCCGGACTGATTGGCAATGTTCTCGAGTGGTTCGATTTCGCGGTGTACGGCTACTTTGCCACCGACATCGGCCGCCAATTTTTTCCGAAATCAAACGCCACTGCGCAGCAATTGCTCGCGTTCGGTGTTTTCGCGATCGGATTCTTTGCGCGGCCGGTTGGAAGCGTCGTCCTTGGCTGGGTGGGTGATCGCATCGGTCGGCGCGCACTCCTCACGCTTTCCATTGCTCTCATGGGAGGAGCCACCCTCGTCATGGGATTGCTTCCTACTTATGCGCAGATCGGCTTGGGCGCACCGATATTGCTAGTCACCATGCGTGTCATTCAGGGCTTTTCCGTTGGCGGCGAATTCACCGGGTCCATGGTCTTCACCACGGAATCGTCTTCTCCCCTCATGCGCGGCCTGGTCAGCAGCTCCACCGCAGCCGGTGTCACGATCGGCTTTATTCTTGGGTCGGGCTCGGCGTGGGCCATCAATGCATTACTCCGGCCGGAACATGTCTCGAACTGGGGATGGCGGGTTCCGTTCCTCGCGAGCGTATTCTTTTGCGTCGCCGGATGGCTCTTGCGCAGTGGATTGCACGAGACTGCAGAAGGCCTGAAGGCGACACAGATTCGCCCGCCTCTCATATCCTCGGTGATTGCGGACTGGAAGCCCATGCTGCAAACCTTCGGCATCGTTGCCACCACGAATGCCGCTTATTACCTGACATTCACGTACATGGTGGAGCGTCGCAAAGCTCTTGCGCCGCAGGGCTCGGTCTTTCTGCTGGCGAACACCCTGAGCTTGCTTTTTGTCCTTCTCGCCAAACCTTTCGGCGGTTGGCTGTCGGATCGCATCGGCCGGCGCAGGCTCATGCTCATCCTAATGTTCGCGATGATCGCCTTGATCTATCCTGCGTTCCAAATCATGTTCTTAGGCACGCCTCGGCAGTTCATTTTGGCGCAGGTCTTACTCGCCATCCCAATCGGCATGGCCCTCGGACTCCAAGGTGCCATGTTGGTGGAAATCTTCCCGCTGCGTACACGCGTCACGTCGATGAGCATCGCCTATAGCGTTACCCTTGCGGCAGCGGGAGGAACAGCCCCGCTCGTTTCAGCATGGCTGATTGAAGTCCTCGGACAGCCTCTGGCGCCCGCCTACTACGTCATGTTGCATGGCATCATCGGGCTCGCCATCATGTGGCCAATGAAGGAAACAAATTGTCGTTCGCTCGATGAGTGAAGGCAAGCGGGTGATCAATCCTGTCACGTGCCACCACAGAGGGAAAATCACTGCAGAAGTCCGACGAGAATGAAAAATGGTGGGCCCGTGCAGACTCGAACTGCAGACCTCCTGCGTGTCAAGCAGGCGCTCTAACCAACTGAGCTACGGGCCCTTACCGGCCGGGGAAAATTCGCCCACTCCAGGATTAGAACGCCGGAATTCTAATCTTTGAATGATCCAAGACCGCTTACGTGTCAAAATCCGGGTATTCGGTAATTCAACAACTTACAGGCTATCTGGGGCTGCCAAAATACGTGCTAATCCGTCATGATCCGTGTCAAAAGCGGAACTGGTGCGGAACGGGATCACATTAATGCAGTGAGCAAAAATGAGAGAGGGCGGCGTGCCATTGGTCTTCGATGTTTAGTAAGCGTGAGGGCTCTTCCACCATTTTTAATAGGCAAAATACGACTTACCTTGCCGCTTCCGGCGTGGTGGTGATACATCAACAGCCGAATCACCCGCTGCGTTGAGACCAACGAGGTGAAATACCGTCTTTCCAAGATCAATGCCAATCGTGCGACTCTCCATAAACTGCCTCCCATCCGTACACCTCTTATATCCCCTCAACACTTGAGGTGGCGGACCATGCGATTAATTAAGCGGGATTAAATCGATTACTTCCGGTTTGCCGACAATGCAAAAGTAACGCAGCGGCAACGTCAGGCATATTCAACGGAGAGAATCGCCGCGCTCGCTGAAGAGTTCTTGCATCTCGATACAAGCGCGGCGGTGGACCAGGTCCTCTAGCGTTAGGCAAGACGCGGCTGACTGATAGGAACGGGACCGGCCGGTGCTGATTGTTTTGGCCGGAAGGAGTGCAAGGAGCGCGACTCCAACCACGCCAATGATCACAATGTCCTGGGGACTATCTTTCCTGTGAATCCCGTGCGCCCAGGCCTCCGTCGCTTGGATCGTCATCGTGAACGCATGGGCAAGGCTTGACCAGGCCCCATAAGCGATCAGCGAGCGATTCCTAGCGGGTTGCTTAACCGCCAGCAACAGAAAGACCCCAAGCACAAAGTTAAGGCTGACGAACATCGGCCCAACGTCGTCATTCCGATTAAGCCATCTGGAACGCCACAGAGCATCGAACAGGATGTAACCCCAAAAGGAACAAAACAAGCCCACCAAGACCAAGACGATCTGCAAAGTGCGCTCATGCTTCGTCCTCTCTAAGTGACGCAAGGGGCTGGATCAGATTGATGCATTGACTGATCAGCCTTTGGACGATAAGAACATCGCTTCGCGAATTCGCGCCACCTTTCCCGACGCTTCCACTTAGGTTTTCCATGTGACCTCCCTTACGTTAATGGGACTTGAAGAAAATGGCTATACGGTATCAGGCGGCGCTCGCTCAGGTGGCGAGCGATGTAGCTGAAGTCCAACATTGCTTCTGTGCATTGGAGTCTCCTTTGCTCAGTAGCATCCGTGGCTGGGAAACAGCCTACCTGAATCTTCGCAGTCTGTAAGGCCTCGAGAAATTCTGCGGCCTCCCCGGCAGTAAGGAAGCGACACGATTTAATCGGACCGCGCTGGCGGAAGAACGGCTCCGCGAAAAAAATGCGAACAAATTCTGTCCGAAAGAAGTTAATTCAATTGTTCTTGACAGTAGTCGAGAAGAGGTTGTACGCTTCCCGCGTTTTTTATCGGTCAGCTAGATCCGAATTCGTGCGCTCAGGTTCGGCTGCTGCTACCGCGAGGCGGAGAAGCGAGATGCAGTGTGCCGAGCTACTTCAGACGGACAATTGAATCGGTAACGGGCCCTTTCCGGCGTGTGCTAAGGCCCGCTTGAGTTCTGTAACAAGGGTAGTCTGGGTCACCTTTCAACTTTATGCGCGTGGTAAGAGGAGTTCTCAGCCAGCGGAGTGGTGTGCCGTGCTGCGCCGCGTGGGACTAAGCCCTGTTTTGAAAAAGGGCACCGAACCGGTACTGTCGGAGGCGATTGCGATTGCTGTAGACGTGCTGCCCCTCTACAGAGCCATAGTTTGGGGGCCGGTGGGAGTTCCGGCTAGTCCACTTGGCCTTTCACCAACGCCGAGTCAAGTGCGATTGAAAGGAGAAACGGCGTGGCTGATCCCGCTGTTATTGGTCGCCTCAAGTCCGATAAATGTGGTCCCACTCACTGGTTCCTGATCGAGAAAGACCCGACAGAAGAGCTGCCGGGGTATTTTCGCTCGGAAAGAAACTCCGAGGTGCCTCGGAACCAACTTTTCAGTGGGCGTTCCGTGGGGTGGTCGGCACTATTAAAGAACCAAGCGGCCAAGGACACGCTAGAAAAGGAATACACATCGGGCAACGAAGTCACAGCGCTAATTGATGGCGACGCTTTCATGTCTGATCTTGACAAAAAGTTATCCGCACTCGGGGGAGCTCAAGGGTCGGATGACCTTCAAGAATTAGAGGACGAAGACGAACCTTCGGGATCAGGAGCGCCAAATGACTTCATTCTGATTACCGGCTGGGAGTTCTGGCTAAGACGCACTCTTAGCAAACGCGTTGCGAAGAAGGCCATAAAGGAAAGCTCGAATTCTCTCAGAACCGTTCTCGAAGAAGCTGTAAAGAGAGGAGCAGAGTTGCGGGTACTGTCTTTCGATAACGGAATTCCCATTGGCGTGGGGCCGAGAACGCGGGAGTTTGTCGAGGCAGTGAATAAGTTTTCGAACAAATCCGCTTGCCTGACCAAACCTGTTAACCCTTTCATGTCCCACCATCAGAAAGAAGTTTTTATCGGCAGAAAAGATTTTAGGGATTCCTGGGCCTACGTCGGTGGAATGGATTTGGCGATAGACCGCTGGGACACTACCGATCACAACCAAACCGAGGAGGAAGATCGCAATTTCGGCTGGCACGACATTCAGGTAAAGGTTCGAGGAGAGGCAGCTCTGCAGCTATGGGCAAACTTTGCCGAACGCTGGATGGATGCACGAAATGAAAAGGGCGCCGACAGCCTTCGGGAATGCCCTGTTCCCAATTGGAAATGGAGCGAATGGGGAAAACAAAAACCTATTGGCAACCAGCATATACAGGTATTGCGAACGGTCGCGATCGCCAGCACGGCAGAGACACGACGGAAGCGCTTTATGGGCAACGGAGAGCGAACCGTGCTTTGCGGATTGAGAAAGGCGATTTCCAAGGCGGAGTCTTACATCTACATCGAAGAGCAATTCTTATGGGACTGCGACTTGGCTGATTTTATTCATGATCAAATGAAAAACAATAAAGAGCTCAAGTTAATTATTGTGATGACGGCCGGCTGTGAGCTTCCGGGGCCAATGGGCGACTATGCTTTTCATCTGAGGCATGAATTTTTGAAGAGAGTAATGAGGGTGGGGGACAAAGATCCAGATGTGGGCAAGTTTGGACATACACGCAACGTTTACCCCTACGGGCTGTTTCAGAAGAAACGCGGCCATAGTCATCAGCCGATCTATGTTCACAGCAAGCTGGTCATCATCGATGACCGTTACGCTGCAGTGGGCAGTGCTAACTTCGACTCGCGAAGTCTATATGTCGAGACCGAAGTGACGCTGGGCATTGTCGATGGCGATATCGTAAAGGGCAAGTTAAACGGAAAAGAGGCTCCTGTCTGCAAGTTTGCCAAGAAGCTCCGGGAAGATCTCTGGCAAGAGCATTTGGGCGTAACGAACTTGGGATCAGACGATCCGATCGAGGCATTGAAGAACAACTTTCCACGTGCTGATGACTTAGACATGTGGCCGGACAACGCCTCGGACGCTAAAGCGTTGGAAAAACATCATGTGCGCTGTTATATCGATGTCAAAGGAAATACGAAGTTGCCGGAAGGAGGGCAGCGCCTCCTCGACAGAGGCGCACGGGAGTGGAAGGACCCTAGCGGTGGGGTGGAGCACGTCTAAATGGAAAGGACAGGAGCACTGACATTAGCGGACTTGCAGCTGCGGCTTGGGCAATTGCAGCAGCCTGCGACACCCAACGACACACCCGATGGGGATGGCGGTCAGCTGCGTAAGAGCATAAGCGCCCTGTTTGCCGAACTCCTGCCTGATGGCTCGTTCAATGTGACAGAATCCAACAAGCTCTCAGAAAGCATTCTTGTTGAGAGCGCGTGGAAGTCAGACGCATCCCGGATACGGTTAAGCACGATACTGACGAGCTTGCTGCCCGCCGAGGCCAGCAACACTTTGAAAGAGTCGCTACCCCAGAAGAGCGACACGACACGGGACATTGTTTCCGCGCTCGACAAGGTCAGCGTTTCCAATCTTCTGCTGGAACTCAACCCCGATCCATTGTCGCTATGCAGAGTGGATGTCGGGGCTCAACTGGGCTTGGATTGGGTCATTGTAAAGGGAAAAGATGGCAAGGGTCTGGTTGAGTTCAACAGTTTGGGATTGGAGCTGAGCGCAACGGTCCACTCCGATGAGTGGGAGATGTCACCGTATCTCACAGGCGCGATGACAGTGGCGGGCGGTAAGCTGTCGGGGCTCGTCGACCTTAATGCCAAGAGTTTCTTCTGCGTTTTGGGAGATGACGCGGAGGGACAAACCAAAAACGAGGTAAACCTCAAGCAATTACTGACCGAAGCGCTCGGCCTCCCCGAAGAGATATTTCCGTTCAAAACGTTCGCACTTACGCGCTTTGAAATCTGGGGTGGCATAACACCCGGCGCTTCATACGGCATCGATATCGGGACTACATTCAGTTGGGACCTGTCCCAACTAGGCAACCAAAAAGTCACGATCAGGGACCTGTTCCTGAAGCTCGAATATGACGGCAGTCTTACGCCGGCCCTGGGAGGATCTCTCGAACTCTTCGGGATGACCTTCTCCTGCGCTGCAGCCTATGCCGAGCAGGGCGGATGGACCTTCGAAGTGGCAGCCTTCAATATCCGTCTAACCGAGCTTTTAGTTTCGATCCTGGGCGAGAACTGTAAAACTACCGGACTGCCCGAGGTAACATTCCCGGTGCTCGATCTGACGATCACACCGTCGACAGGTGCATTCCGCTTCCGTGGCAGCGCCGAGGTCAGATGGGAACATCCCTTCGGGGCTGACGCAGACTTCGCATGTAAGGTCGATCTTAAGCTCGAGCGCCAGGGAACGAGTAACGGGGCTAAGAAACCAGTAACATGCGACATCCACTTCCAGGGAGCGAGCCGAATCAAAATCAACAGCGTCGAACTCGACGCAACCATCGACGTCAAGGCCAAGACAAGTGCCGACGCTCCGCTCCAGCTTACGGTCGATGGAACGCTCCTTGTGCCCATGGACGGGGGCGAGAAGCTGTCGTTCGGACTCAAATTTGCCACGGACAGCAATTCGCAGCGAATCACCGCGAGTTGGCCCGCTGAGAGTCGCGCGGGCGCCCTGGACAACACCTCGCTCGACTTTCGCAAACTGGCTTCCGGGTTTGGGGCGGACATGAGCGACGTGCCCGCTGAGCTGATTCCGACCCTCAAGAAGCTGAAGTTTGATTACGAGTTTCGCGAGAAGCGCTTGCAGCTTACTGCGGAGACCACGACGACCGAGCTCGTGTTTTTGACGGCTCCCACAGTTGACAAGAAAAACACGTTATACGCGTTTCGCCTCAAAGCGTCTGAGATCTCAACCCCCGACATGGGCGCGCTTGGCTCTGCACTCCAGGGGTACAGCATCGCTTTGGACGGCCTTACAATCGTGGCGGCAAAGGGAACAGCCCCAGAAGAGCTGACGCTTGGCGGAGAGCCGATCACTGAAGGTCTTTCTCTAAGAGGCACCTTGAACTTCAAGGGAACATCATTCAGCTACCCATTCGAGTGCAACCTCGGCGGAGCTAAGAAGAAGCCGCCGAAACTCGGGGACGGTGTCGATGCCCATACCGGGGCTGGGGCAGGGGCTGGAGGCGCTGGCAAGCCAACGCAGATAGAGGAAGCCAACAACAACGCCAAAGTCGGGCGAAAGATCGGACCTATAACGTTTCGCAAGGTGCGTTTCGAATCTCGCGATGCGAAGGATGGCAAGCGCGTTTATGTGCTAATCGACGCCTCGCTCGGCGCCGGCGGCTTCGATCTCGATCTCGAAGGATTCAATCTTAACTTTCCATTCGCGGTGCTGACCGATTCGAGCAAATTCGCGCTAATTGAGGTCGGCCTCGAGGGTCTCAGCCTGTCCTACTCGAACCCTCCTCTGGTCATTGCCGGCGGGTTTTCGATGATCACGGCTGAAGAACCATACATTAAATATCTGTACCAAGGGCATCTGCTGATTAAGGCCGAGGCTTTTCAGATCGCGGTGATCGGTTCGTACGGAATCATCAAAATCAAACGCGACGGTATAGAGGGAAAAGATGCTGCGCTGTTTCTCTACGGTATGTATGCCGGAGTGATTGGAGGACCGCCCGCGTTCTATGTGACCGGCCTCGCGCTGGGCGGCGGCTACAATACTCGGCTCATGCTTCCGCCGGTCGAGGAAGTAGCGCAGTTTCCGCTGGTCCAGGCAGCCGCTCCGGGGGCGACGTTAGACAAGGAAAAGCTGCGCAAGATTGTTCAGGCGTCGTACGGCGACTACTGGCTTGCTTTAGGCATTAAGTTCAGCTCGTTCAAGATGGCCGACTCGTTTGCGCTCTTCACAGTCGCATTCGGCAACCGGCTGCAGTTTGCGCTACTCGGTGTAACGACGTTCACCGTCCCAGCCGGCACGCCAAAAGATAAGAGTGCCATGTATGCGGAGCTGGCGATCCGCGCGGTGCTCGATCCCGATGCCGGAATTTTCAGCTTCGAAGGGCGCCTGACTCAGAATTCTTATCTCTTTTCTAAGGAAATCCGGCTCGTTGGCGGCTTCGCGTTTTTCGTCTGGTTTGGCAACTCCAATAACGCGGGCGATTTCGTCATTTCTCTGGGCGGATACCACCCCGATTTTAAGCCGCCGTCACATTATCCGGTGGTACCGCGCATCGGCATCGTGGGCAAGATCGCAAATGTCTTGACCATTACCGGCGAGGCGTACCTGGCGCTCACTCCATCTTGTCTGATGGCGGGGCTGAAGCTGGGAGCAGTATTCGAGAACGACTACGTCACCGCTGCCTTCGTGGCTTATGCCGACTTTCTGATCGCGTGGGCGCCGTTCCACTACGACGCCAGGATTGGCATCGGCATAGCAGTCGTCCTTCGGTTCTTGCGCTCCTTCAAGCTGGAGATCAGTGCGGACCTGCACATCTGGGGCCCGCCCTTCGCGGGCACCGCGCGCGTGACGTTCTGGCTCGCCTCTTTCAGCGTCGAATTCGGAGATCAGAGCTCCAAGAAACCGGACCCATTAACATGGCCTGCGTTTCGCAAGGCTTTTCTGCCGCCGCGACCTGATATCGACGAGGACCACGCGTTACTAGATACGATCCGCATCCGAGAGGGTATGTTCCGGGAGGTGAAAAAGGGCCAAGTCACCTACCGCGTCGTCAACCCGCACGAGTTGATGATCGAGACGGAATCCGTCGTGCCATGCAGCGAGCTAAAGATGGGGGATAAGAGCAGCATCGATGCAAGGAAGATCGGCATCCGGCCAATGGCGGCAAGGAGTCTAAGTTCAGTTCACACCGTTACTCTAAAAAGGGGCGAAAACTCCGTAGAGGAAAAATTCAGGCCCCAATGGTCGACCAAGAATTTCCCTGAAGCGCTGTGGAGCCCAAAGGAGGCATCGGGCGAACCCGATGCGGAAATGATCAAGGACCTGCCGTCTGGCGTCGTGCTCCGAGTCTGGCCTACCAGTCCAGAGCACAGTCTGGGTCCGTTCGCAATCGAGAAGTTTAAGTACGAACCGATAGACAAAGCTATTCCCTGGGCGCTACCGCATAGACCCATGCCGGCAAATATTCCTTCCGCAGTCGACGTTCGCAATTGCCTGGGAACCGCCTCGCCAACAAACGCGGATCGCTGGAATGAGATCAATTTGTCGAACACAAAGAAAAACTGGGTGGAACTTTTCCAGGCGCCCCCCAAGAGCGCGGCACTCGCATAGGAGCTAGGAGCGAGTATGGGCGATGCCAACAATAAGATCACGGCCGGGGAGATCACTTTTTACAGTCACTGGCTCCCCGCCTTGGCGCCTGGAGAATATGCCGTGAGCGTCAAACCTGAGTTCAAGGGCAGCACGACTGTTGTAAACGAAAAAAAGAAAACTGTTACTGAGACATTTGAAACCGATGAAAAGGATATTGTCAGGGAGACATTTCACGTCGACGCTCCGCGATGGGCGTTGACCGGATCTGAAGTTTATTCCTGTTATCCTTCGCCGGGCGAGATCGGCGAGTTCTCCAATGCCCTCCCTCATATCGTGTTCGATCGCTGCACGCTGCCCTGGGAGCGCGCGATCGACGGCACAGATCCGACCAAACCCCATGATCCTTGGCTGGCGCTGATTTTGTTGACGGACGCCGACTTCGCTCTCGAGAGCACGGTCGAAAGGAGACGCGTTCCATCTATCACCACGCGGAAACTTAGCGAGCTTCTGGACGCCACGGACGTAATCGTTCCGAAACTTACACCAGACCCGTACGACGATAAGGCCGCCGATCTCTGCCAGACGATCGACCTCCCAGCCGGCTTGTTTTCCGCCGTGATGCCACGCAAGGCGGACTTGCAATACCTTGCACACGTCCGCGAAGTAAACACCGACAACAAAGAAACCTGGTCGCTGCTGAAAGAAGGCAAGTTTTCTGTCATCGTCGGCAACCGGTTTCCCGAGACCCAACAGGCCGGAAGCAACGGGAAAGACTGGGGCATTGTGAATACGGTTTTCCTGATATCGCTGGAGGGTTGGGGCGAGTATCTGGAAAATCCGGACAAGCTGGATCAACGCAAGAACTGCCGATTGCTGGTATTGGGCTCCTGGCGCTTCACCTGCCAGGGCAGCGGTACATTCAAGAGCCTGATGGAACATCTGAACGATAATCGCCTGCTCAGCCGGCCGCCACTGGGCGGGGATGTTAGCCAAGCGCTCACGTATCTCAACGCCGTCTTCGACAGGGGCTTCACGCCGGTAAACCACGACCTGCGGAACAACGACAGCACAATTAGCTGGTACCGCGGACCGCTCGCGCCCGTGCACTACGAAAAATCGATGAGCTATACAGATATCTCTTGTGCAGATGCCGCGCTGCGCTATGACCCCAAAACAGGCATGTTCGACTCGAGTTATGCCGCAGCCTGGCAGTTGGGCCGGCTGCTGGCCTTGCAAGATCAGGCGTTCGCGCAAGCGCTCTTCGGTTTCCGTACGGCTTATCAGCGTTGGATACGGCGCACGAATACGGAAGCCTTACGAGAAATGGCAGAAAAGCAAGAGAAAAAAATACAACATGAACTCGGCGGCAAGTTCGACGACATCCGCAATTGGTACGTAGAAAAACTTCAAGGCGCCGGTTACTTCTCCCCGAACGGCAACGCCGGTTCACCCCTCAAAGAACCGTCGATTCCGGCGACCGTGCAGAACTGGCTGGGTCAGGCCATGCTGCTCTACGGGGTGCCGTTCCAATACCTGGTACCGGACGAAGAGATGTTGCCTCTCGAATCCATCCGCTTCTTCTACATGAACCCTGAATGGCTCAACAGCCTCCTGCAGGGCGCATGCAGCGTTGGCCGAACCACTGAGACTGACGAACTCGCGGATCAATTCCTGCGCGCTTGCTTCTTCAAGGTTTCTGAAAAGCTGGCGTCCCAACTGCGGTCAAGCGCGAAGCAGGAGGCTAATGCCCACCGCGACGAACGCGAGGCCAAAGATACGCCTGCAAAGGATAAAGAAACCGTTGGCAACGTCCTCGTGGACAAGGCTGCCGTGCTGCATTGGCCCTTGTCGGGTTATTTATTACGTTCCGCATCGGTAGAGTCCTGGATTGGGCTCGAGGCCAAGGCTCAAGGGTTTGACCGGGCCGGTCGACCTCTCGATTCGCTTCAAATCCTTCGCATGGATCGCTTGGCTCCCGACATCCTTCTCTGCATTTACAACGGCAAAGTCACCGAAATCGAAGTCAAGCAGCCGGCGGAGGCAATCCATTTCGGCGCGGCGAGAAAAAAAGGAGGCGGCTATGAGAAGACCGGGCTGCGGAAAATCAAGGGCGATATTGCCGCTCGGGAAGATCGGCTCGATGGTGTGGTTACGGTAGAGACGAGCGACAATCGTGTTGTCCAGGTAAAGAAGTTGGCCGAGGAAGTTAAGACAAAATTGGGCGACGAGACCGGAGGCCATTTCTCCTCTGCCGAATTTGCCCTTGAAATGATCGAGTCGCCCGCGAAGGTTACATTCTCGCCGGAACTGACTGTGAGGTGTCCCGCTGCAACTACAGGTCAAGTGGACGTCGCCTACAGCTCCAAGCTTGTTGTTTTTCGAGGCGCACCGCCGTACATCTGCTCGATTGTTTCCGGATCACTACCGCCCGGCTTAACACTGAACCCAAGCACAGGCGAGATTACCGGCACGCCGACAACTTCCGGGACCTACAATTTCACTGCAAAAGTTGTGGACTCAGGTAATCCAGTAGCTGGCGTTGTAACCAAGGATTGTAGTGTCACGATCAGGGAGCCGGCATGAGTGGCTATCTTTTGATCCCAATGAATTTGCAGGCTTTATGGGTTAGGAAGCCCGCCGACCCATCCGTTGACTTTTTATACGATCTGGTTCCTGTACCCCGAACGAAGGAAGCACTTCCCAATTGGTACGGTCGGCCGAATTATTCATTTTCCTTCGAGAAGAGCAAATTAGAACCTGCGCTACGGCCGGGTGTACATCTGCATTGGGCTTTGCCGGAGGCGCTGACACACGCACACTATCATGAACGCAAGAAGCCGGAGCAGCTCTACATCCCTAACCGCTGGCTCGTTCTGCGCATGTGGCATCGCGAGAGTAACCCCACGATCTCATCAAGGGGATGGATAGTCGAAAGTGATTTCGTTAGCGACGACGATAAGCTCGGCGGCGTTCCGTTCCTTGTTTCGAGCCCACCACCTGATGTCAAACCCGAGGTCAAGTTCGTCGGCCGAACCTTGCCGCTGGAAGGCTGGAAAGAGGATACCGCCGCAAAGCGGCTCGAACTCAAATCCTTTGGCTGGGGCGATCCATCTTTTGCCGCGTATTATCCGGCGTGCAGGAGTGTGCTCGGTTTCCACGACTCGCTAGCGGAGCTTTCGAAGGATGTTGAGGAAGCAGATCCGCTGACCTATCTCGTGATCGGCTGGTACGCGGATAAAACCAGGGACCCGCTTGATCGGCGCAGCTGGCCGAAAACGATCGAGAACAGTGGCGAGCGCCTGACCGGTTTGCGTTGGTCGTGTTCCGACCTAGCGAACGATACTCTACCCGACGAGACGCTTTGTCATGGCGTTGTCGTAAGTCTCAAAGGGCGGGACAAAAGCCAGAGTTTTCCAGAACGCTTTAGCGGCGAAAAACCGGTGGCTATCGCCATTGGGGGCAGCCCGGATGACGCGCTAGCTGCATTGTGGGCGCCCAACAAGGTTGCTGCGCTACAGCAGGTGTTGCGCGCCTTTCTGTATGGGCAGGCGGACGAGCTACGCGACAACGATCAACTCGGCGAGTTGCTCCATCGCCAAACCTTCAATGCGACGCCGGGCGGGGAACGTTGGACCCTCGAGCCACCCGCGCCGTCTTCGGATGCTGATTCGACGCCTCTGCCGCCATCCCCGACACTTCTAGGACTACTTGACAAGCTGAACGAAGCGCAGCGGAACCTCGATCGGCATTTACGCAAGATCGAATCGCTGCGCTGGCAGCTGTTCGCCTGCTGGGCTGCCTGGGCAAGTAAACAAAGGCAGCGAGCTCCTCGGAGTGTAATGGATTCTGCTATACAGGAATTAACAAACGCCAAGGTTGAAAAGATTCCACTTTCGGAGCTCACCAGGGAGTTTCCGGGGCTCACCAAGGAACTGTCGTATCAGGAGCTTGTCGAAAGATGCAAGAAAGATGTTGAAGCTGCCCTGGCAACTGAGAAGACCCGCCTTAAGGTCGCCAAGTCAACCATGCCGGCATTCCTGCAACCGAAGGATCCGTTCGTGCTGCTCACAGGCGAGCACCTGAACGCTTTTGATCGCACACGACCGCAACGTCCCGTTGAAGACGCGGCACGCGTACTGCAATGCCGGCTCGTTAACGATGTTGTCTCCGCAGTCAAACAGAGCGGGACTGTTTCCACGCAAGCGTCTGCAGCGAAATGCTTCGACTTGAACTTTTCGGATCGGGCCAAAAACGTGTTAGGGGACGCGCTGGCAGATGTCGGCCACAAGCTTGCCCTTGAGGCCCTCCTCTTCGACCCGAACTGTGCCAGTCTCATTCACAGCAAGGAAAAAAACTTGAATATTGCGCTGCTAAAGGAGCTTCAAGAAGATCTGAACAAACCGTCGAAGTCGAATTCTGGAACAACGATAAGCTGGGAGGGCCAGACACCCGACCCCCTGGGCATCAGCCGATGGAACGGAACTAACCCTTGGCTGCCAGTGTATCTTTTGTGGCAGGCAAGCTGGGAGTATACGCATCCCAAAGACTCCGACTACAGCCGCCTGCTGGAGGACGGCTGGGAACTCGATGCGAAACTGCTTGAGGGAGACCTCGTCCCAAAATTGGAAGACCGGCAGATGCAGCACGAGAGTGCGTCGCAGCTTGAGGGCGCGACAATCATCTCGGTGATTTCCGGGCGCCAATTGGCCGGCAATCTCACGAAGTTTGGAAGGTCTCGAAGTCTCACAGTCGAAGCCCAAATGTCAAAAATCGAAGATACGAGCGTTTTGGGCCAGTCACTGGGCGGTTTTAACGACCTGCTACTTCGGCAAACAGCGGGCCTTTGTCTGCCGCCGCTCGATCCGACCGACAAAACCGGCAAAACCGTCGATGCCGCTGTTTGGAAGGATGCCATGTGCGAGGGCTCGCTGCCGCTGCTTCCATCCGCGAGTCGCCTCCTTCCGCTACGTGCCGGCAATCTGATGCTGAAGAACCTGTACCTGGTGGATGCGTTCGGTCAGATTTATAAGCTGATCGATGAAGAAAAACCACCAACGTCGAAGCCAACCATTACCGCCTCGCCTTCGCTGCACCCTCGGATCGGCGGTTACGACGCGAGCCTTAGCCCCAGGCTCGCGCAGCCGGCGCGACTGAATTTCGATTGGCAGCCGGCCGGCACCGATGCATACGGGCCGGTCTGCGGATGGCTGGTGCCGAACTTTCTGGAAAAGAGTTTCGCCGTCTTCAGCGCCAGCGGCGCTGCACTGGGCGCACTGGAGAGCGTGCTCCAGGCTGAAGGCGAGAAAACTATTAATTCGCCAGTCAAGTTCAAGTGGAGCAAGGTACCTGGTTCTACTCGCGACATCGCTGATATCGTCAACACACATTTGCGGGGTTTCGCCAAGTTGATTGAAGGTTTCAGCGCGGAAGAAGGTACAGTCTTTCTCGAACTGATCGACCTGATCCTGCGTAAATCGGAGGAACGGCGTGCGCCCGAAGACCCCCGCTTATCCGTACTGCTCGGCCGTCCGCTCGCTGTTGTTCAAGCCTCTCTGAGCCTGGAACTCCAAGGTCTGCCCGCCGGCTACTGGAAGACGGACAGCCCGTGGAAGTTCGAGACAGAGGGCTTTGAAAAACTGCGCGTCCCAGTGCGCCTGGGCGGCATGAATCTGCGCGCCGACGGCCTCATCGCCTACTTACGAAACGGTGTTTTTTTTCCGAGCGATGGCGCTACGCGGCGTTTATCAAACAGCAACCACATCAAATACGACCAGAAGCTGGATATCTCCTGTGCAGATAGCTCGCCGTTGACGCTAACTCTGCTGATGGACGCAAGCGCCCGAGTCCATGCAACGACCGGAATACTGCCGCGCCACTCGATCGAGCTTCCGCCGGAGGTGGGCAAGGCGGCTTCGCGCATCGAGGATGTCTACTTTAACGTAGCGCCAGTGCTGGGCTCCCGTCCGAAGCATCAACAGCAGCCCAACGGAGATAAGCCGCCTGTGGTCATGCCGCGCCCTTCGGACGCATTTGGCCGGTGGTCGTGGGCCACCCGTCACACTGTGGGATGGCGTGATATCCAGCCGGCCGATGACCGGGCACGCTTCGCAGAAGACCTGGCGCTCAGTGAAGGGTGGCTGAAGCTAAGCTTGCGGCCGGAAAAGAAAGCGTAGGAGCGAAACCATGGCTGTAAACATCACACTCGAGCCTAAGGAAACATCGTTCATAATTGGCGACGATTACCGCAAGGACAACAACATCAAATTCAAGATCAAGCTTGAGGTCAAGGAGGATGACAAGGAGGGTGTCAAGAAGGATGTCGACCTCAGGCTGCAGATCCCCGTCGGCCCGAGCGGCGTGATGAGTGACTCCGCGCACGCGAATAATATTATGGTTAAGATTTCCGGACGGAAGGCAGAGTCCGTGACTCCTGAGCCTCCCCCAGAAAAAGTCGGCGACAAAAAAGTCGACGACACTAACACAAAGCAATATCAACCGGAAGAAGTGTTCGATGTAGACGGCGAGAAGGTGGTCGATGTCTCCATCGACAATGTCCTCTGCCGAGCAGACACGACAGACTCGGAAATCCGGATCATCTGGTCAACTGACAACAAGTGGACAGTCCTTACGCCCTCCATTTTGGTCAAGAAGAAGAAACCGACGGAGGCAAAGAACCCCATCCTCTACTTCATCGCCGAACCTACGTTCTTGATCGGCGAGGGTGACGTCACGCTTAAGTGGGACCTGGCGAAGGACGGCACCCCAGAGTTGGAAACCCCAGCTGGAACGAAACATTCACTCTCCAGCGGTGCGGTCCAAAATAAATCCACGACAGTTAAGTGCACGAAGTCCGGCGCTTACACGCTCAGGCTGGACGGCCAGGAAAGGCAGGTAAACGTAAACGTCCAGACGAAAGGCTGGTATGCCATCGAGCCGCTCGCGAATTCAGTGATTCCGCCTCACAGACTCGAGAAGGAGGTGGGTGACATCAAGAAGTGGAAGGTGACGCCTTCTGTGGTATTCCAGTCCGGAGAGAGCGACACAGAACTGTATGCCATCTTGGTGCGGGGCCAGGAGAACGCTGCCAGGTCGGCCGTCTTGTGCAAGTCAGCAGATGGCATTACGCGCTGGGACACCGTCACTGATAGAGTGCCCGAGAGGATGGAATCCAGCCCGGGCGTGCATCTGGGGAAGCGGCTGTGGTTGATCGGCGGCAGTGCGGTCGATCCCGAGCAACAGTCCAGCGAGATCTGGTACTACGATCTGGACCAGCCGAGCAGTGGTTGGAACAAGGCCAAAGTAGAGTTCGTTGACCCGAACGTGAAGTTCGAAGAGCGCATGGGGCATGCCTGCGTGATCGCGGCGGACAAAACCATTTGGGTGATAGGTGGCCTGGGCCGAGTCAACTGTTTGAATGATGTCTGGCAATTCACTCTCGACGACAAGGACCGGAGCAAGCTGAATGCCTCCAGATTATTGGAGCACTCTGGATGGGCACCACGGTATATGTTCAGCGCGACAAAGCACAGCGACATGATCTGGGTGTTCGGCGGGGTGGATCTTTACGACAATCCCGTGGGCGATATCTGGGCCACCGCACTGAGCCCTTTGTTGGGATGGAAGCAGCTGGTCGCGCCCACCTACACCAAGGACGAGGGCCAGAACAAGGTGGTGGTGCCCAACGACCAGGTCGCTAACGCGATTGGGACTGGAGCAGACGCCTGCGACGGCGAGTTGTATACCGTTGCGAGGACCCGAATAAGAGCTGGAAGCGGGTGGGACTTGAAGAGGAAAATGCGCAGGCTTGCGGGTATAAAAACCCGTGATGGTAAGTGGGAGACAAACTGGGAAGAGACAGAAACGGTACTGGATCCGCCAGATGTTAGCAAAGTGATGGCAAATACCGACAAGGCCCACAGCATTACGATGACCAGCTTCCAGAAGAGGCTCTATCTCAGGCTGCTGCATAGAAACGCGCTATATGGTGAGGCGGCCAGTGCGCCACTGTTCGTGTGTGTACCGTAGTTTCGAGAGAACATCGATGAGATACTCACTGCAAAAAACAACCTTCGCGGTCATCGCCGCGCTCATACCATTCGGCGTACTAAGAGCCGAAGTTACGACAGTTATTCTGCCAGAAAACCCGCTGGGGATGCTCAAGGTAAGTGCTGAGAAAGCAGACTCGGTCCACACAGAACAGCTTACATTCCAAATCAACCCCCCACCTATCGCCGGCGCCCCGGTGTTGCAGTGCGTGCTTCGCGTGGTTCCCACACCGCAATCCGGGCCAGAACGCGCAGACCAGACGGTATCCGTGTTGTGGAATGACGAGCCGGCGCCGATCGGTTTCTGGAAGGCGTTCAGCAAAACGACCCAACCGTACGCTGCCCAGTTGGACAAAAAAGCCTGCGCTACAGGAAAGAGTCGCTTGACGCTCAAAACCCAAAGCGAGTTCACCAGTTGGGATTATTACGGCTCTGACGCACCCACCCGCGCGGGTCTGCCGCGCCTCATCGTGACTTATGACTCGCCGGCTCCCGCACAGTCGGGGAACCTCACCGATTGGGCATATAGTCAGCCTGCCTCTTTTTTCTCATCGCAGTTATCCTCTGCAGCAATGCTCACGAACCCGGTCTCGTGGGACGGCAAGGTTTACTACATTGCGGGAAGCAAGATCTCCCAGGTTGCTGGCGCCGGAAACGTTCTGTCTTGGGATCTTGGTCCGAAATTTGGCAACACAGAGGTTGCTGTGAGTATCGATGCCAAATCACTGGCCTTCGTTACGGCCTGGGGCCGTCTGCGGCTCCTCACGAAAGGCGCGATCTATAGTTGCGATCTGAAAGTTCTGCCATCGCTGAATAGCGGAGACAAGTTACCGTGCAATGCTACCGCTCCGGGCGAGGGGATCGCCATCAATGCGGACGAAACGCCGGCCATGGGACCGGATGGCAGCCTCTATTTCAAAAACGTTGAGGCTGCTGAGGGCAACGTTACGCCTGTTGGGAGCGTCGTCGCCTACAATGCGTCACTTCAGAAAATCTGGCAGAGCAGCCTCAAGTTTACGCAGGTCAGCCCCATCGCGCTCAACGCAAGCGGCCGATATGCATACGTGCTCGCCAATATCCCAGTGCAAGACCTGGCCAAGTCGAAACACATCGCATTACTTCGTATCGACACCGCAACGGGGGACACGGTTGAGGATGAGATTTCCTACGGGCCTGGGCCTCAGGACAAGCAGATAAAGCCTGAGCTTGCAGAATTGCGCAAGCCTGCAGTCGTAAGCAAAGTTGTAAACGGGAGCAGCGTGGATTATGTATTGGCTGCGGGCAACACGGCCGACAACGGTGTGCTGCAACTCGTAGCTTTTGCGCCAGGTGCCAGATGTGTGTGGAGCCAAGTGGGCGGGACTGGTCTCCAGACCGCCTTCAACTGCGACGCGAATCCCGTGGGAGATGGGTCAGCCAAACGGCTGGGCAAGATATCGGCTGCGCCTGTTCCCAGCCACGATGGCAATTACGCGTTCGTTGCGTGGCAAGACGGCACAGTCTTTCGCTATCCGTGGTTCAACACGGCTGCGGGAGAAGAAGGCGGGTTTACCGCGACAAATCTCAAACCCCAGGAACTGGACAAAGACAAAAAGGTTCCCGGCCTGTCCAACCTGCTGGTTGATCGAGGTGGATCGGTTTATCTGGCCAGTAACTCTCTCTCTGTATACGTTGCTGGCTCGCAAAAGATAATCGACACCGGCGTTGCTGTGAACTCTAACACGCTGCAATTCACAACCGGTGGAACGCTCATCGGGTACAGCGACAATGGCATATTCAACTACAGCCCGAAAAGCGGTCAATCGATATCTCCGCCAGGACTTGCCAACAACACTATATACAGCGCAAATAAGGTCACGGTTCCCGGCAATCCTGGTGTACAGAGTGGTCAACAGGTCATTCTCAAGGGGAATGAAATAAGCTTCCCGCCGGCGAATTTCCAATGGCCAGCCGGGACCACATTGCAGGTTCTCAGCATTCCAAAATGAAAGGATGAACTGGAATGAGCCAAGACGCTGAAGGTAATTCGCTGAATGAATTAGCCGCGCTGCGGCAGAGACTGGAAGAATTGGAAGCCGTGCACCGCGACCTGCAGCGGCAGGTGTCGCGCCGTCCCTTCTTTTCGCGGAAGTTCGCGCTGAGCGTGCTTGCCGGGACGCTGGTGATGGCCACTGTCGCAGTACTTTGGGGAGATGAAGTCATATCCATCTTTGTCGATCCGAAGGGCAACGTCGGAATCGGCACAAATCAGCCCGGAGCCAAGTTAGATGTAAGCGGAGGTGCCGCGTTCTCTTCCGTTGGCATCAATCATGCTCCGTGGCCCGGGCAAACCCTTCTCCTGGTTGCAAAGAATGGGGACATCCCGTTTAACGTGACCGACCCCGCGAATACAATTAACTGGCTAGCCGTCGATAAGGCGGGAGAAGTGCGCATGAACGGCCCGTCAGTGAACATCGGCACGGGAGTCAAGGAGGACACGGGTACAGCTCTAAATGTCAAGGGGGCCGCCGATTTCACAGGCACGCTGAATGTCTCAAAGGACAGCACCTTCAAGGGATATGTTGGCATCAACACTGCGCCGTTCAAAAACCAAAATCTTCTTATCGTACCCACTCAAGGCAACATACCTTTCAACGTAACCAACCCCGCTAACACCGTCAGTTGGTTGTCAGTCGGGCCCGACGGAAAAGTAGCTATGAATGGAGGCGGCCTGGGCGTGACGGGCGACGTCCTCATTAACGGCAAAGTTAGTTCGAAGGGTCGCTACCAGAGGGATGACGAGGCCGAGACAACTTATGAGATTCCTCCGCCCTATCATCTCTCGCTGACTTACAAGAACTACGCCGGAAAGTCGAAGGCAATTCCGCAGGATGTGCTTGATTCTCTCTGTGGCACCCCGGGCGGCTGCCAGGTTCGATTGGAAATGACCAAGTGGGATAATGACTCGGAGACGGAGAGTGCATCCGAGGGTTTTTGGTTCTACTACTCGAAAACAGACGGCCGCTGGCGAACAAACGACAACGGGGGGGCCGCTGTCGGTGTTTCCGGCACCGGAGGAATTAAGCACGCAAGAAACCTCTATGATACGTGTTTCTTCACCAATGGGAGTTACCCCGGCGGTCAGAACCTCGACAAAAGCATGAAACTCCATATCTCGACTGTTGGCAGGTATCACTGGCCGAACCTAACGTGTGAACTGACTATAACCAAATGATGACCGCCGTAGAATGAACCCCCTCATTTCCACGGCGCCTGAAAGCTTCAACATCGGCACGGGAGTCGCGGCGGACGCGGGTAGGCTGGGTGTCTCAGGGTCGGAGGGGTGCTCGTCCGGATTACTCCCGAGTGACCGAGCAATAGACGTTAGGCTCTCAGAGCAAAGAATACCAACATCCTCTATCGCTGGCCGCACACACCGAGTGACATCCCGTCCTTGCTTGCAGTAGCCAACTGGGTGGGCACTGAGCTTTACTTGCCGAAGATCGTCGAAGACGAATTTGAAAGGCTGTTCGGACTGTTTGCCGTGGCTTATGGAATCTTGGGCTGGAAGCTTGCGTCGATGCCATGCCGAGCCTTCTGAACCGCGACAGAGTCTGACCAGGACCAACGATATTAGGGCGGGACCTCGCCGCTTGCCGTGCCTTGCATGGGTGGCCGATTTAATCCAGATCTGGCTCATTTGAGGCAACTCAGTGACGCGGTGGAAAGCTGCAGAAGCCTATTTTCTGCAGCATAACAATGTGGAGGGCAGCTTGCATTCGATCTGCAGCGGGAAGGTCGACCAGACGGCAGAGCTTAACATGCCTGGAAAACCCCCTCATCGTTTCCGGCTTGATGAAGGAGCTTCCTGTAATGCAGCTGACGAGTTGGGCCAATCCGGACGGGAAGGTGGATCAGCCTGGATTAGTTGGCCAGATCTATTTTCCATTTGATTCAGCTACGCTCGATTCTAGTGACCGAACAGTCTTGGCCATTCTAGGTGTCCGCTTCGGTGGCATTTTGCTCAACCAACGGACGGAATTCATGTTTATCGGTAGCGCCGATCAACGCGGCAACCCGAATTACAACTTGGATTTGGGCCTTCGGAGAGCGACAGCCGTCAAGATACTGGTAGACAATCTTCTGAGTTGGCGAAATAACTACAGCTCATGGGCGGCGATTTCATTCGGGGAGAGCTTGGCCGCTCACGGCGAAGTAACGACCCAACGGCTTGCAGAGGATCGTCGAGTAGACATCTTTTGCTCGCTTACTAGGAAGAAAACCGTGACAGGCGGAATACCAAAGATCCCTGAGGTCAGGTTGCCTACGGTCAAGCGTCTCGTCTATCGCGAATTCTTCGAAATTACTCACATGTCAGGACCAGGCCGTACCAACCCTTATGAAGACTTGGGCATTAAGGTCGCGCAAGATGTTACAACCTATCTACTCGGAATGGACAACGAGGTAAAGCGGAAGCGCCGAACCCATATGATCAATGCCTTGCATCGGGTGAATCGGATCGTGATAAGGCGTCACGAAGAATCGCACTTAAGTTTGGTTAGGACTATTACAATGACGACGGAAATCACATACGAGTGGGGTCCGGCTGCCGATAAAGTAATGATTATCCATCACTTTCGCAGTACCACTGATTTCCGTGAGAATCCAGATAAGGTTGAGAAGACAGAAACGATATCGCGAGCAAAAGCTGATGCGGATCCGCTCCTTTTTCCGCCAAACCCATGAGATCCTAGCATCGACGCGTCGAGATGCGCCGCCCCCCAGGCGCATCGTCGTCAACTTCATGCACCGCGACATCTGGAGCGTTCATTGTCTGGCCGAGGACTGCAAAACTCCGATCAGCGGCTGGACAGACGTAGCATCCACGGAGACTCTGATGCGGCTGCTGCACTATCTGGGCGCCACTCCGGAAGAGCTTGAGCACGTCGCCTAGGATATCAAGCGGTGGAACCGCGGCTCGGTGCACATCACGTTGCAACCGGGCCGGAAGAACCTGCTGCGCATCCGAAGCGAGTATCTCCCGAAGTGACCCCTGCTTAACAGCTTCATGGTTGGGGCCCGGCAAAACAGAGCTAAAGTATTCACAATTCTTCGAATGCATTCATCAGGCTGAAAGTTACAGATTCCCCTCGATAGACTCGCATACGAATGCTCGCCTTCAGGAACTCTTTGAGAGGTGGGTCGAAGGTGTTGAGCGCAGCATCTGGCCTTGGATATCGTCCGGGCCTGCCCCAAGCGCCTGGGGTCTTGCCGGAAACGACAAGGTCATATTGCGCCACTCCAGCCCTCAAAATCGGCTTAAGAGTAGCCCTTTCGAAGATGTCGACTTGCATGACGATGCAAGTGTATATGTGTCGAATTCAGATGATCCCAAAGTACGAGGGGACCTGCTCAAGGGCAGTCATACTGACGACTGTCATAGTCGGATGGCGGCGCGGCACAGCCGATGTAATGGTATCTACGATATACTCTCGCCACTCTCATAGTTGAGTATCATAGTTAATAAAATCAACAACTTAGCAACATTTTTGCCTTGACATGTAACTGTTGCAGATTCCTCTACAACTTGTGGGGATTTTTGTGGGGACCATTTCCCGAATAATAAGAGAGTGACCAGATCTGCTAGACTTGTCGGCGCTCACTATAAGGGAGAGCAACCAATGCCAGATGCCAATGGAAATCTCACTGGTGAAGAACGCATGAACCTCTATAACCAGTGCCAAGCCAGTAAAGGATTCGACATCGTTGGGGCGATGAAGTTCTTCGCAGGTGTTGTTGCTGCAGATCTACCCGCCATTGCCAAGCCATTCATTGATGGAATCGGCCAGAAGGGATGTGATGTCTTTCTTACAGATGCACAACTCCGACAACGAGCCATAAATCAGCATCAGGCCGATGTGAACGAAGGAAATCAGGGCGGAGCAAACCTGGCTGGGAACCGGCACTAGATTTCGGGAGAACCAATGAAAGTCGCCGCAATTTCAATGGTTAAGAGATTTGAAGAAGCCCTCGAATATCTCGCAACCCTTTCAGCAAAGATAAGTGCTCGGGATTATCCTGCTGCGAAACAACTGCTGCGAGAAATGAAGTCTGACTGGCAGAAGTTCGCGAAGGCAGGTAGTAGCACCTTCATGAAAGCACATGGCCACCTTCCGAACGGAAGTACCAGCCCGAGTTCGTGGCCAAGTCATCTCTATGACGTCAAAATTGACTTAGAGGATCACTTGCCGTGGCTACGCAATTTAGCTGCCCGCAACGAAACAGTAGACACTGAGGCACTGTAATATTTCGCATTCGTTTATGTTGCGGCAGTCGGGAATTTTTCGGAGTCGAGGGCTGATAGCCTTGCGCTTAGCCTCATTTCGAACATGGGAATAACGCTCCATCATTTTGCGGCTGAGATGCCCAGCCAACGCCATGATCGTAGCATTGCTCGCCTGACCCTCAGCGACGCGGCTGACGAACGTATGCCGTAAATCATGCCACCGGCAGTCCACTCCGGCATCAGTGCGTGCCTTGGTTTAAGCCCTGCCTCGCCTGCCACAGTAACCGCGAACAAAATGAACTTTCAAGCCCTCCTAATGGAGGGCTTTTCATGGCCAAACATAGCCGTAACCGTCAATCCGCAGCCAAGAAGTGGAATCGGGACATCCCGGACTCCGTTCTGCTAGTCAACTCCACCGTCAACACTCTGCAGCGCTCCGAGTCACTCTGCCCGTCCTTGGCCACGATGGCCCGCTTCGTCGCTGGGGTCCCTGAGGCGCAGGCGATCATCACTGCATACGCCCCGCTCCCCCTGCCTGTTACGGAGGTGCGCCTGTGACCGGGGAAAACTACCGCAAATTGTCTGAGCATTCAAAGCTTCTCGCCGCCGCCGAGATCATGCGCCTTGAAGACGCCGCCAAGGAAAAGCGCATGGAAATCCTCAACTGTGTGCTCGATGCGTCGGGATTAACCCAAGCTCAGCGCTTCCGTGCCCAAGTCAAAGCGATTTCTCCTTACACCTACTCGAAAGCAAGTACTTATGTGTTGGATCTGCTGGCTGTCATCGCGGAAGTGAAACATGGCAGGTAGCCTCGACACCTTATATGTCCGCTACACGACCGACCCATGCCAGCTTGACTCTCTATTGGAGAGCGTTCGCCGCTACGCGTTGAGCATCGCCCGCAAATATGGCCATCCTGATGCCGAAGACGCGGCCCAGCAGATTAGCGTGAAAGCCTGGCGGGCTCTCATCCGGTTCAGCCGCCGGTCATCGTTCCGTTCCTGGGTCCACGGCATTGCCAAGCGGTACCTCATTGACGAGATCAGGGAGGCTAAGCGTAAGCCCATGCTCTCTGTGCCTGAGACGGAAGAGACGTCGACGGTGATCGACGAACCGCCGATCAGGGACTTCCGCCTGCTGCCATATCGCATCCACCAGATTGCCGTCCTGCTGGCAACGGGACACACCCAGGCGGAGGCGGCTGAGTCCATCGGCTGCTCGGTGAGGACCTTACAGCGGATTGTCAGCGAATATGAAATGTCGCTGGAATCCCCATGAATAAAGGGCTTGCCGAAATCAACCTGTGAAACTCGTCTAAGTAGTCAGACGCTCTCCTTCCGCGCAAAGAGACTTCGGCGGGCATCTTCACGGTGCCCGCTCCCGCCTCACCGGACAAGGATGGATAAATGATTAAGCGCACCAAGGAAAACCATCGCCGAAATCCCTGATCATATTCAGGCGCTGCTGATACTGGCGATCGGAGCGATCTTGTCGCTGACGAAACAGCACGACACCGGTCAGGCGCTTATTGCAGCCGGTCCTGCTATGTGGAAAGGCAAACAGTAGATTGCCAGAACGCGCGAAGCGGCCATGTCGCAGAGCCGGATGTCCGAACCTTACGGAGTCGCGTTACTGCACAAAGCATCCAGAGGTTGCACAGCGGCAGGCTGATGCTTGGCGTGGTACAGCCGCAAGCCGAGGATATGACGCTGCATGGCAACGAGTAAGGCTTGGAGCACTGAAACGTGACAAATTCCTCTGCGTGCATTGTCTCCGCGAGGGGCGAGTCACAGCGGCGGTGGATGTGGATCACCTAGTGCCAATCAGGCAAGCGCCTGAGAAACGGCTGGACCTCCAGAATACTCAATCGCTCTGCAGGTCCTGCCACAACAAGAAAACTGCACAAGACAGATGAATTAGCGCACAGGGTTACTCTGATCGATCTGAGCGTCTTTAACATCCTGAACAATTGCATCAAGATGCTTCACGATCTCGTTTCGAGTCCATTCCTTGATTGCTGAACCAGCCTTGTAACTGCGGGTTTCACCGTCTGACCAAGTACTTTCAATTACCAGGAATCGTACAGCACCGGGTCGGACTTGCTCAGGTATCTCGATCTTTATTGATCGTATCGTCGGTTCGGTCATGCTTTCTCCTTGACACCTATTTGAGTGGCGTCGATGACGATCATAACTGGAAGGGGATAGGGGTCCAAAATCCCCGGCGGCGATGGGGCACCTAGACCAGCGCCCGGTCAGATTCTTATATCCACAGTTCAGAAAACGTCGATATGCCAACCTACGAGAATAATTTTAGAACTTCCTTGAGACCGATATGCTCGATCCCGAACGCATACAGAGCGCAGAGTGACGAAATGGTCACAATGGCCTTTTTGTTGGAAATAGCTTTGTATCGACAGAGCGGATAGATCAGCCTATTCAGAATCGGCCAAAGCAGCTTGTGCAGGAGAACAATGGCGAGCATGATTAATGGAATAACACAATAAAGAGCCGTTGCCACATTTAACAAGACAGCTAAATTGAGTGGCGGAATAATAGCAAAGAAGATAAACGGAAAGCTTAGAACACCAAAGGCCAAACCAATCAAACCCGCCATCTTAAGCATGATAGCGACTAACGAAAGTGTAGTAGCAATTGAGTTAAACAGTGCACGTACAGCAGCTATTACAAAAACATCGGACAAGAATGACAAAACGACGACAATGGCGACTCCAGCTTCGATGAAAACAAGTATGAGAATGCGAGGAAATAGAAAAACCCCTCCGAGGGAACTGGTAACTAGCGAAAAAAGTAGGACCCAAGAGGGTATTGAAAGCCATCTGTGAGTTACGGCGTCATAGGCAACAAGTGTAATGAGAATAATGATGGTCAGCAGCATCACTATTCCAATCGGCCTTTCTATGCTACCTAAAATTACGAGCACAACGGCAAAACCAATGCTAACGGAGAGTAACAGCGAGATTCGGAAAGATTGAAACGAGAACAGCTTATGGCCAAAGATCCGGTCGAACGCACTTCTGAGAACTTCAGCTATCCGGTTGAATAGGGCTGTGGACGTTCTCTCGGTAATCTTGGCTCTGTCATTTATTGACACCCAGAAGGCATCAAGTCGGTTTTGCCACTCCCCTTCCTGATCCTCATACAAGAAGACGGCAGCATAAAAGCCGATACATGCCGCTACGAGTGCCGTTATGCGGCTGACAATCGCTACGCATTGCAGAAATCCATGCGGCATACGGCCCATTGTGTTGTGACGCTAGCCTCTCTGGCAATGAAAATCTGCGAGCGCCCTACGATCCTCCACAATGTTCTGAGGCTGTTCCCCTGGCGACGACCGAGGTGAAATAAATGCCCGCACACCGCAAAAATCTGGAGGTTCTAGCGATAAGCGGGGCCACAAAGAAGAATCCCCAGCGATTTCGCGATCGTAAGGCTGCTCCTAAGCCTATGGGCGAACTCGGCAAGCCGCCGAAGCACCTCTCTGAAGAAGAACGCAAAGCCTGGAAAGAGATGGCCTCGCAGATTCCACCATGCGTGCTAGGCAACACCGACCGCATCGCTATGGAGATCGCCGCACGGCTTCTGGTCAGGTTTCGCACCGGACTGTTACTCAAAGCCTCCGAGGTTTCCTGCCTCGTATCCCTTCTTGCCAGGTTCGGAATGACACCCGCCGATAGGAACAAAATTCAGGCCAGCCAGGAAGGCGAGCCAGAAAAAGCAAACGATGAATGGAGTCCCTTCACCAAGTTACGCCGCACGCGCAACAGCGTATGCGGAGAGAGTGACGACGGGAAAGATTCCGACATCGAAATGGGTTCGACTCTCTTGCAGTAGACACCTCGGCGATCTAGCGACGTCAAAAGACCCGGCGTATCGCTGGGAATTCAGCGCTGACCACGCAGATGCGATCTGTTCATTTGCGGAGAAGATGCCGCATGAGAAGGGCACGCTCCAGGGCCAGCGACTCAAACTTGAAGATTGGCAAGTGTTCATTCTTGCTTCAATCTTCGGCTGGGTTGATCGTGAGACTGGAGTCAGAAAGTATCGTGAGGCTTTTGTCCTCGTCCCCAGGGGCAATGGCAAGTCACCCTTTGCCGCCATTATTGGCCTATACCTCGCATTTTTCGACGGCGAGCCCGGAGCCGAAATTTACTGCGGTGCTCAGTCTGAAAAACAGGCACTAGAGGTATTTAGACCAGCGAAGGCGATGGTTGAGCAGGTCGACGCTTTGCGCACGCGATTCGGCATCACTCCAGCGACAAAGTCGCTGTATCAGACCTCCACGCGATCTCGTTTCGAGCCCGTCATCCGGAGGGTTCGCGATGGGGCCAGCGTCTACGGAGCGATCCTCGATGAGTTCCATGAGGCACTCGATGCTCACCAGTATGACGCATTCAAGACAGGCGCGAATAAGCGTGAAAACTCGCTGATCCTCATCATTTCGACGGCGGGCTCCACAACTGAGGGGCCATGTCACTCGAAACAGAAGGAGATTGAGCAGGTTTTAGACGGCATCATCGAGAACGATCGGTTATTCGGCGTTATCTACATGGCCGATCCGGAAGTGGACTGGACTTCAAGAGAAGCCCTTGTGATGGCGAACCCGAACCTGGGTATTTCTAACATCGAAGAATCACTTCTGCTCGATCAAGCGGAGGCTGTTCGGAATCCTGCGAAGCAGAACACGTTTCGCTGTAAGCACCTGAATCAGTGGATGACCGCATCGTCCGCCTGGATGAATACGCAGGCGTGGCAAACGTGCTACGACCCTGATCTTACAGAAGATGCGGTTAAAGACCTGGCTTGCTGGATCGGTTCTGACCTCGCATCGAAATTGGATCTCAGCGCGACGGTGAAGCTCTTCCGCAACGACATCGACGGAAAGCCTCATTACTACTGCATCGGTCCGCGTTGCTACCTGCCTGAAGCCAGAGTGAATGCTCCGGAAAACCAAAATTACCAGAGGTGGTCAAAACAAGACCAACTGGCGGCGACGCCAGGAAGCAGCATTGACTACGCAATGATCGAGGCCGACGCCCTGGCCGATATCGCGCAGTTTCAAGTAAGAGAACTGGCCTACGACGCCCGCTATGCCGATCAATGGTCCCAGCGGGTATCTGAATTGTCCGGAGTTACCCGTGTAGAGGTTCCTCCGTCGCCCTCGATCCTGAGTCCAGCGATGAAGGAATTGGAGGCTGCCGTTTATGACGGTCGCTTTCACCACGACGGTGGGGCGGTGCTGACATGGTGCATGTCGAACGTACTTACCCGAGAGACTGCGGCGGGCAATTCGGACTTCGGGGCGACAACATAGGGGAACTGCTAACTGACTTTCGGATACGCAATCGTAAAGAATGCTTGCATCTATTCAGTGCTCAACGACGGAAACCGATATGTACTCGTCTGCGACCGTCGCGATTGATTTCTTGCAGTGTGGACATGGCCTGCTGTTCTTTGTGTTTAGGTGGCTTGAGAAAACGAAGACTCCGCTACACGACGGACAGCGGACAGCGGCGTTATTGCCGTAGATATCAAGTACCACCTCTTTGTCGCCAGTCATAGCGTCGGAACCCTTTCTGAATATCCCGTGCATTCAACTAACCACCAGTCCGAGGCTTGTTAGGTTGGCGACGCTTCGGCTTCGCCTTCGCCCATCGTTTCCTTTGCGCGTCTGCTATACGCTTACGGGCCGCCGCGCTCAATGTTCGGCGTTTAGTTGCAGAAGGTCTTAGAGTGGAACCAGTGAGAAGTGATCTCACATAGGTTAGCTTTTCGATTTCATTGTCGAGTTCAGTGAGTATCTGTTTTGCATCCATTTGTTTTCCATGAGGCAACAATCTGACTAGATGCCTTAGCTTGCCCCGTCCCCATATTTTCTCCACTGTTCATTGCTGATCAGAGTTGTGTGAACAACGGATAGTTTCTTGCAACCTTCAAGGCTTCTCACTACTTTCCGAACCGTTACCGCGACATTCTCATTCATCCACGGGCTTAAGGTTACCCGTTCAACGCAAGAAAGCGGGATAGGAATATCCAACGACTTCTTTTTCTCTCGACATTCGTAAATGAGCCTGAACTCCTTTTCGGGTCTATACGGCCAGCGTTTGAGAAAAGGAAGATCAGTTTTGCTCGCCGAGGAGGTTTTTAATTCCTTGATTTTCTTGTAGGTTATGTCTCCCGATCGAAGGCCTTGCATGCCTTTGATCGTGTCTAATAATTTCCTGCGGTTAAACGTGACGAAGATTCCACCGGAGCCGCTAGAAAATACCTTCCAGTGGTGATAAGTCTCAAAAGAGCGCGTGAAGCATAGCGCCAAAACGGAGCCGAACCCCATTTTCTTTCTGTACAGTTCTAAGAAATAGGAATCATTGGCGTCATCCCAACTGCGGGGGTCAAGCAATGTGATCGCTCGATTCTTCAACATGTAAAGCAGGGCGGGAAGGTCTGTGTAGCGTCGTATCTGATTGGCAGTCTCATCCATAATTAAGTCTCGATGCGCAAGGAGTGATTGGATCAATTTTGTTTTTGTACGGGCAGTTCGGCAGCTTCCAAGAGAGAGAGCAAATAAAAGCCTCGCCTAGTGGGTCGATAGAAAATCTGCCCGATGTCGGACTGAGTAGGGCTTTCCAATGCTAATCCGAACCCAGTTAATCGCGCCCCTATTGCCAGACGATCATCAGGATGAATCTTCAACTTATCTGCCTCATTCATGAAAGTCGCATAATGGTGTGTGAAATGGTTGGGGTCGTGAAGATTCGGAGAGTGCTTGCTGACTTCCTTATATGATGTCCCGAGCATTTTCAGCATCTGCACGTCATCTGTTCCGAGGTTGGCTAGATCACTGATATACGACGCCAAGTCCTCTTGGCGGTGTTGGTCCTCTTGGCTGGGAAAGCAGCCGTGTGCCATGACTCGCGCCAGAAGGCGTGCTCTTTCATCATCGACGGAGCGCACAGACTCTTCCATCAGCGTTGCAGTCGCTTTCTTAAACCAGCTTGCCTGAGAGAAAGCTTCCCAGTCAGGTGGCCAGTGAGTTCTAAATTGTTCCAACTCATCGCACAGCGCGAGGATGGCGACGAGGGCCTTATGCTCACGCTCTGTAGTACTGAAGAAACTTTGCACAATAGAGAGCAACTTAAAGGCTGGTCCAGTCAGTCCAGCAACTTGTAGCGCTGACCCCAAGTAAGGGTCACCACCCTCTCTGAAAATATTCCGAATCTTCTCCAGTCGATCATCTATCGCCATCCCGTTTTACCTGTCGCTTGCTTGCATCGTGCAGCGGTCATACAAATCAGAGAACAGCACTGTAGGCGTCGCGGTATTATAGCTTCCGAAAGGGACAATGAAAATGGCACAGGTTGTGAACCTTGATGCGTTAATACCTCGCGAAGACTTCCTAGCATCTGCGGGAATGGATGCTGGGGCTGTCGGGAAGAGTGAAGCAAGCCGTACAGATTTGACGAAGGGAGAACATTTCTATTTGACTCTCCGTAAGCCCGATTTTCAACGTGAGACCGCCGCTTGGGCTCCCGAAGCGGTTCGCGACTTTATTAACGCATTTATCGATGGAGACTTGATTCCCTCGGTTATTTGCTGGCAATCTCCCGCCCGTCTTACTTTTGTCATCGATGGCGCACATCGCCTGAGCGCAGTTATAGCGTGGTTGCTCGATGACTATGGAGATGGAGAAGAGTCCATCAAGTTTTACAATAACGCCATTCCCGAGGAGCAGCGTCGTATAGCTGACAAGACGCGGACATTGGTTAATAAAGAAATCAAGCCTTGGAAAGACTATAAAGCTGAGTCTCAAAATCCAGGTTCGAATCCTGCATTGACCGATAGAGTGCGTGCGTTAGCTCACAGCAAGATCCCTCTCCTTTGGGTCAACGGACAGGAATCTTCAAAGGCAGAGCGCGCCTTTTTGACGATTAATCGATCAGCCGTGCAAATCGACCCGACTGAGTTGAAACTTCTTAATGCACGCTTCAAGCCCGAGGCCATCGCGTCGCGTGCTATTGTGCGAAACGCAACCGGATATAAATATTGGAAAGAGTTTTCTGCGGCGGGGCAGGAGGAAACAGAAAGAGTCGCCAAGGAGATTTACAAGGCCTTATATAGCCCGCCACTCGACCCATCTGTCAGAACCAACGAGCTTCCGATTGCTGGGCACGGCTATGGGTCTCAAACACTTCCATTGATCTTCGACTTCGTGAACATTGCGAACAGGTTACCAGTGGTTGATGCTTCTAAGGGGCGACACATAAAGACTGGTGACACGGCTGCACTCGATGAAAATGCCACTCTGACCGCCATGCGTAATGCTGACAGTCTTGCTAAACGCCTGACAGGAACAAATTCTTCATCTCTAGGACTCTTGCCAGCAATCTACTTTTATTCTCAGAGCGGCAGACATCAGCCGACTTCAGTTCTCGCAATGGCAGCACTAGTCATGGAGCTAGACACCACCCCACGGTTTATTGACTTTACTAAAGTTAGGTCTAGTTTCGAGCAATTTCTGATAGACAACAAGCCTTTTATTAATCAACTCACCGTGCGACATGGAAGTATGGCGAAGGGCTATCGCCAGCAAAAGGATTATCTACTATTTGTTCTCAACTTGTTTATTAGCGGTAAGACAAGCGAAGAAATATTAGCCGCAATGAAGGAACATGAATCTTACCGCTCTCTCGTCAAGGAGCCGCCTATACTGACCAAGAAGTCAAAAGGGTTTTCTGGAGAGCTTAAGAATTGGGCAGCGATCTCCTCTGCCATTGAAATGGCGCTCAAATGCGATTTGTGCGAAGCGCGACTGGATAATAAGTCCAAACAGCTCGGTCACATCAAAGACAAGAAGGATGGAGGATTGGGCAGTGGAGACAATTCAAGCTGGGAGCATCCATTCTGTAACTCCACTTATAAGTCATATCTTCAAAAGCAAGGGATGCTGTCCGATTGAGGGCGGTCTGCCCACGCAATGCAAAATTCATGGCGCGTCGTCTCATCCCCCCAACCCGACTTAGCTCTTCTCGGTTATTTTCTGAGCAGACCTGCTAAACACCCGCGTATACATCTCGAAAGCCAGTTCAATGCTTTCGTCTACTGCTTGTCTGGTGGGCACCACTCGCACGTTCACCTGTTTCTCTCTCGCCAGACGTATCCCGGCAATCAGGCAGGCCCCAAGGAACACCATGCCCCGATTGATTCGGGGCATGTTTGCGTAGGGATCAAACACGACCAGACCTCCGTAGCGCCTTCTTATAGTCACCTGACAGCCTGCCCCTGAATATTTTCTGCTGGCAGGTATCGCCGCTTCTCATGGCAAAGTGGGCATTCGGCGATCACTCAGGTTGCGGGCATGGTTTGAACCGGGGCAGCAATGTTTTGGTGGCAGCGTATGCAGCAAACTACGAAGTCGTGCAGGCGGGTAGTCGGACCGTGGAACATGAAAGAAGTGTAGGCGAAAATAAGGCGAAAGTACACTAGAAGCAATCTTGTGATTGAGGTTTGATATCTCTCGGTCTCAGGGGAGATAACGCAATTCACCCGAGTTCTAATGCGTGGAAGGCTCGGTCCTTTTCCGTGGAAATCCACAGATTCTCATGGGCTCGATTTATGAGGATGGACGTTTACGTTCACGAATGCGCCAAAGGCGTCTCTGAAGTGTATATGTCGCCATACCTGCTTCCTTTGCAGCGCCGCTAAGGGTTTTATGCTTTTCCATCAACTGTTCGAGATAGGCGTCCGCAAAGGTGTCTAGCGCCTCGTAAAAGGGCTGAACTGCGACGAGGGTTTTACGAGTAGCGCGAACGGCTTTGAGGATCGCTTCTGCGACCATATCAAGTCCTTCGCTCGTATGCGCAGCAAGCTTATCAGCCAGTACGGGCGAGAATTTCGCCACATCCCTGTGCGTTAGATTGTGCCACACCGGAATGATTACTTTACGGTCTGAGGTTTCGCGTGCTGACAGGCCATTCAGTTCCCTCTGCGGCCAATCTTTTGAAAGGAAGGCCGGGCTTATGATGACAATGCCAAAGTCTGACTGAGCTAATCCATTGTCAATCTTTGCTCGCAGACTATCCCCAATCGTTAGCTCATTCTCATCTAGCCATATGCGAAGACCATTGTTTTTCAGAAGCTCTGCCAAGGGACGTGCGACAGAGGCCTTGTCTTCGCTAGCGTGACTGATGAAAATATCCCAAGACATAAAGTGTCTTTTCGCTGACGCTTTTCAAGCATACTGTCGATGACTGTCGAACCGTCAACATTTCAAAGATGGCTGGTCTCCGAAACGGCAGGATTATCGCACCCGGTGTTTGACTTCGCCGTAAGTGACGACGCTGTGTACTAGTTCCGCCAACTCGTGGATCTGGCGAGCGTAGACTCAACGCTCAGGCATGTACTTATGCGCAGCGGCAGTTATCCTCTTACGGATTGACTCAAACTCTTTGTTAAAATACGTGGCTGCAAGCCTCAACTCTTGGGGAGCGACTTTGTGACTTCGAAGCCGTCTAATAGCTCCGATCCAAGAGTCCCTCAACTCCTCCAAGTTTAGGTCCGATGCGATGTATATCCTGTCGTTGAATATCTTCACGATATCGCGGTCAATTCGATCCAATGTCTCATCGGCTGTAGGCGGGATTAGGTCGCCGAATAATACGTTGATCGCGTCAGCGTGAGAGCTAGACACCGCATCCAGTAGTTCTTTGAACTCCTTCATCCTGTTGTCAACCACCCACTTTCGCCGTTCCTCAGCGCGTTTTTTGTGCTCTATGTAGACCGTCGCAAAGCTGTTAAACACTGCAACGAACAGTCCACCGATTGACGCAAGCAGCAAATGCTGCGCAATATCCCAAACCTTCATTCACTCTGCGCTCTCGCTCTTCCTGAGCGATTGCTCTGCGCATCTCACCCACGACCGGCCCTCCGTGACCATGCATCGAAGTCAAAGGACAGTCTGCCTTGGAATATCTCCTCTGGCAGGTAGCGGCGACGTTCACCACACAATGGGCAGGTGTGAATGATCCACGAATCTGGCATCGTTTGGACGGGTGCAGCGATGTTCTCTTCGCAGCGTTTGCATGTGATGACAAATGGATGGATACGAGCCGGTGCACCTTGGAAGGACATGCTCCGCATTATAGAGAACAAAAGGCGAAAATAACGCGAGCGTTAATGCGTGGAAAATTGTTTTTCGCGAGTCTTAATGCGTGAAAATCTCATCGCACTCCTGGTGTTGGAGCTATCCTTGAAAGACCTTGCGCGAGTCTTAATGCTTAAATAAGTATAGTGTTTACAAACACTTATAATTCTTCAGCCCTCTTGGAAAGGTGAATCGTCCAAATATTGACGAGCATAGGCGATTACGCATTAACGCTCGCAGCAGTACCATTTTCGGTTTAACTTCCCCCGCACAGGAAACATGAGGGATGCGAATCATGCAACATCTCCCACCTGACCGAAAGCAGCGAAGGTGGAATTCACCTTCTCCAGCGTCTGATCATCGTCCTGATCTGCCAGATAACGCAACGTTACATCGAGCGAGCTATGCCTCAGATAACGCTGGATCGTCCTGACAGGCACATTGTTCTTATGCAACTGAGTGGCGTAAGTCTTCCGCATCTTGTGCAGAAGGACGTGCCTACAGACCGCGTGCTCCGCGCATGACTGACCTGCCTTGTTGGTGCAGTGGCCGCAATTGACTCCAGCCCGTAACGCAATGCGCTTGATGATCCGCAGGGCATGACCGTTGGGCTTGCCATCCTTCCCGGGGAAGATCAGTCGGGTGCGTGGATACCTCCGCCGCCTCGCGCGGAGAATATCAATGAGTACGTCAGGGAGGGGCAGGGTCCCTTCTTCCTTGTCTTTCGGACGGTAGCCAAGGTCGAGATGCTCGGTTACCGTATAAGTCTTTGCGACCAGGTCGACGTCGGACCAGCATACATACTGAGCTTCCTGCTCCCGCGTACCGGTGCAGAGCAGCCAGTGGAGCAGATCGGACTCGTCCTGAGTCGCGTGGCCGAACATCTTACCGAGTTCCTGCGGGTTGTAGGCGCGGACCCTCTTTTCGGTGTATTTAGGCAGGTCCTTGCCCTTGAGGAGGGAGGAGAGACCGAAATGGTGGAGGAAAATCTGGAAGTGATCCACGCGATTGCGGAGGGTGCGGGGGGCATTGCCACGCTTGCGGAGATAGGACACGTATGCCATGACGTTCTCACGGGTGATGTCCTCGATATGCTTGGGAGAGATGTCTGCCATGACCTTTGGCGTGAAGTCTTTAATTTCCTTGCCCCGCATTGCTGAAATGAACAAGAGGAGCGTAGCGCTATAAGCTGCCAAGGTCTTGGCGGACTTATGAATCTCCGTTTCGGCTAGATAAGAGGTGATGCAATCGGCGAGAAGACGGCGATGATCTGGGGGTACAGACGGAGGTGGCAGAGGCGCGGGAGCTGCAGTCGGCATAAGAGGAGTGGCGTCAGGAACCGCGATCTCCAACGCCGCTACCTTCTGTTGGAAGGCTTTCCGCTTCAGTTCATTTTTCTTCTTGTTCAGTTCGATGTTCTTATTTTCCAGTTCGACCTGGGCGAGTGAGGCATCAGAGCCCACATGCTTCCAGATGCGCTTCCCTTTTAGAGAGTACCGGAGATGGTAAACTCCCTCCGGACAACGGACCTGTTTCCCGTCAACGACGGCGTAGAGCGGACGTAGCCTTCCATTGGATGCGGTTACGGAACGAGTGTAGGTCCATCCGCCGTCTGCGGAACGGATACGCAAGTAAAGAGAGACCAGCGACTTCATGTATCAACCCCTTGGGGCTAATACCCAAATCACTCTGACGACCTTGATTATGTCCTGAAAGTTTCTGGTAGCAAGACTGGTAGCACCCCGCTCGTACTCTTCTGGAACCCGCATGAATATTAGACTTCAGCGAGCTCTGGCGGAGAGAGAGGGATTCTAACCCCCCGAGCTTTTGACCCTATTGCAGTTAAACAAACCGCTGCCCTCAGCGCCTCGTCACTTAATATTTCGGCGCTGCACACAAGTCACACCCAAGAAGAACATCCTTATTCTAGTAAGCGCCCAAAGTCGGGCTCTCGACCCAGGAAGTCATTGATCCAAGCAAATCAGTGATGATCAAGTGACCTGCCTCGATTTTGTCAGACATTCATAGCTCAAGAATTTAGACGACGGTCGGTCGGAGCGTTACAAAAGTGAGGTACACACTTTTTCTCTTTCAACGGTGTCCTGCTCGAAAGCCCCCGTTGTCTGCGGACATGCCTCTTCATTACAAAAATGAGATACACGCTTTTTCTCCTTTGACGACTCAGCAGTGTCACCCTTCTTTCGATTATGGGAGTTCGCCTGTGTGTTACGTCGCAAAATCCGTATTAATAGATTTGTTTTGCCAGGGGTTTGCACGACCCGCTAAAAGCTGGTCTCATTCCTCAAAACGAGGGACCCGATGGAGCAAAAACTCATTCGCGCCACAGAACTGGCAGAGTTCGTCTACTGCTCAAAAGCATGGCATCTGAAATACCTGGATGGTGCTGAGGTATCGCCTGCAGCTCGCGAATTGCAGGCTGAGGCAAATGCATGGCATATCGAGCAGGGCAGATCGCTTCGTGGGGACAGCTACCGTTGGGCAGGTTTCGCCGCTCTGATGCTGGCGGTTATTCTGATTGTCTTCTGCTGGCTGGGATGGGCGAAATGACTGTGCTTCTGATGGCTGCTGCAGCGATGGTCCTCGCTCTGTTGTTCTTTTGGTTGAGTGCCCGGTCCCGCAAGAGCACCGGAATACCGGCTGGAGATGTGTTCTATCAGGATCTCGTCGGGCAGCCATTCACAGCAAAGAATCTGCGGTCTCTAAAGCTGGGCATCTCCGGTAAACCTGACTGTTTGATCCGAACCGCAGATGGGATTGTGCCGGTCGAATTAAAGAAGTCGAAGAGGCCGCCGGCTCGAGGCGAGGTCTATCCCAATCACATGATCCAGAACCTGGCCTATTGTGCACTTGTCGAAGAACGGCTGAAGGAACGGGTTCCTTACGGCCTGGTCATTTACGCAGGACAGCAGGTTCGACGGGTAGAGTTTACAGACTCCAATCGCAGGTGGCTCATGCACACGATCGCTGCCCTTCAAGCAGCTCGCTTTGCGAATCAGGCCAAGCGAAGTCATAACCAACGCGGCCGCTGTTCAGGATGCGGCGTGCGCGACGAGTGTGATCAGGCTCTGCGTTGAAGACTCTCATCGGAGTCTAAGTATTCGCCACGATCGAACGCTTCGTTCTCGCGCTTGCTTTCGCGGGTCCGCAGCAATTCCGCATGCTTCGGAGCAAAGACATACTCTTCCAGGAACTTTATCCGATGAGGTGGCCACCGACGGGTGATCAAAAGGTTCCGGTGTTCCTTGCAAAACTTTTGCAGCGCAGCAAACTCTATGGAATATATGGGTCGGCCCGTACGTGTTTGCTCGCGCTTTGCCTGGAGAAGCCCCTGCTCGATCCAACTCATGACTTTGCTGTATCGCACGCCAAAGTGTGAGCAGATCTCACGCAAGCTGAGTTGGTCTTTGCCGTAGTGCGCGTAGCCCCGTCGATGGATCAAGTTGTAGAGGGTCTTGGATTCACAGTGGAAGCGTTGGGACGCGGCCCGTACCCCGTGCTCCGACACATATTCAATGATGGATTCAACAGTAGTCGGATCGAACGTTCGCCTGGACCCGGACCCAGGTCTTTCGACACCGTGTTTTTTCAAGAACCGCCAGCAAGCAGCTTTGTCGTAACCGGTCAGAGCAGTCAGTTCTTCGCATAGCCGGACGGGATGTTGTTTCTTCTGCGCAACGCTCACCGCCTCCGCCGGCCACAGGTACTTTCTCGGTTTTTTGGGAGGCACTTCATCTCTTGTGCTCATACCGCACCTCAGTCTTCCATATACACACAACCCGGAGAAAAAGAAGATAGGTATAGAAAGATTCTTGAGTTCCTGAGAACCGAGCGAAGCAAATTCCTTCAGTATTCACGCTCCTGCGTTACACGTCTCCGTTCCAAAGCCCGGTTGAGGAGTTCTTACATCTCTCTGTGTCGTCGGGGAACAGTGGGTAAAGTTCACCAAGAGGTGAGACAGCAAGATTCTTCAGTCAGCCTTGAATGTTTTCGTCAGGCTGATTTTTTTCCGCATCTATTACCTAAAGCGGGTTCAGAATGGGGATTGGCGACACCCTCATTCACAATTCTCTGGCTGAGCATTATGAGAAGGCAGGAACTACACCTCATCGACGAGAACAACAATGCCATATCGCCCGCCATCGCGGCAGCGGTGGAAGGTGCATATCGCTGGGCGGTGGCCATGTTTCCCAACATTGATTCCGCTTTATTGGCCAACGCTGCGGAACGCCTGGCAAAGAATATGGAAAGCAATAAAGAGCATCTGGGTTCCCCGCGACGTTACGCTTATGCAGCGATGCATGGCAAAGTGCGCGACTGGCTCCGAAAGAAGGCCGCAAGTGAGCTACCTGTAGGCTTAAATTATGAGTTGGACGAACACGTTAAGATGACCAATTCATTTCAGGATGCTGTGGAACGGTCCATTCTTTTCCAGCAATTACAAATGAAATTGAGTGTGCGGGATCGGTATATTCTCATCCTGCTCACGGAACTGAACGCTACTCCAAGAGATGTCGCAACCGCTTTAGGTATTAACTATAAGGCAGCAACAAAGGCAATCGAACGTGTTCGCGAGCGGATCGCTGTATGTCTTGATATTGCTGCTGAATCCCCAAAAGCCATATCTCCAGGTTTATCGACTACGAAGGGCCTTACGAAGAAATGGATCTGATCAGAGAGTTTTTCCTGGAGGCGTTTCCAAATCCGAACCGGGAAGGTTGTCCGGATGAAGAAACGCTAATGGCCCTCGCAGAAGGTCGCCTTCCAATTGACAATCCTGTGTGTCTTCATGTGGCCTCCTGCTCGGAATGTTTTGCCGAGTTTACTGGTTGCATTCTTGAGGTGGACGCAAAGAATAACGCGGATGTTATTAAAGAACCCTCTAAAGTTGAATATGGATCGATGAATTGGTCGGGTGTAGCGTCTGGCATAGGTAATGAAGAGGGATCTATAAGCGCGCTACAACGTCTTCGCCAGCGGATATCCGCATATCGTCATCGAGGACAAAATCAGGATACCTAAGGGTCCAACATTCCCCCCATTGAGTCGGCTTGGCGATTCGCCGGCGCTGTGGCCGTCCGCTCCAAATCCTAGATAATTGCCCGAGCAGCAGGGGCTCAAGCCTCTTGCAGACGCAGTGGACCTCAGGGAGAACTCCCAACCCATCGGGGGATTGGCAGTTTTTGGGTTTATGGGTGAGCCATCCCAGTCGCTCAGAACTCGGGGCGGATTCGTCGCGGAGAGGGCCTCTCAAAGGACGGCAGCGATCGCCAGAGTCAACAATGTGATGGGGTGACATCCGTCACAGAGTTAGCGTGTTTCCCAGTTTGTTTTATCCAAAAGAATTGAATCAGAGATTAGGCTCTAAATCAGCGCATTTTTGCGCACATAGGAGTAATGAATGAAAAACCTCGTTCGTTCTGTAGCCCTCGCTACCCTCATGACAATCTCATTTGCTGGCTTTCTTAGCCCGGGAGGTGGTGTTCCTCACCCGACATCACCGGCATTTGCCAGCCCAGGAGGTGGTGTTCCTCACCCTGTAGGCTCAGCTGGACGCTAAAAACTTCCAGCATCCGGGTATTTTTGGGAGAAAATGAAAGCCACAGGGCAGCATGAGTTTTTCGATCATCCAGAACTTGCTGTGGGCGGGGAGCTTTAGCGCGCAAGCAATCCTGTTGTTAGTTCTCATAGCGAAACATCGCTGGCGCGAATTTCGTGTGTTTACAGCGTGGATTGCATTTCTTACGGCTGAGAGCATTGGATTGTTCGTGATTTATCGCGAAGGCTCCCCGCGCCTCTATGCGGATGTTTACTGGTTTTCCGTCATTACCGAGTTCTTCCTGCAATTAGGTGTCGTTCTCGAGATCGCACGCATCGTCCTTCGGCCCACCGGTACCTGGCTACATGATGCTCGTTTGCGGTTTGTGCTTTCTGGAATAGCAGGCGTCCTAATTGCGGCAGGAGTTGCTATTATTCTCCACCCCTCGGCGCCTACAAGCCTCGACGCGTGGGAGATACGCGGAAACCTATTCACGGGCATCATCGTTCTTGAACTTTGCTCGGCGATGATGGGCGCAGCTAATCGTCTTGGCCTGCAATGGGATACTCACGTGATGGGTCTGGGACAGGGGTTGGCTGTATGGGCTACCGTTGCTGTCATTGTGGATGCTTTTCATAACCTGCTAGGCAGATATCATTGGTTTAATTTCCTGGAGAACATGCGCATTGTCGTATGGATAGCGGCTGTAATTTACTGGGCAGCAGTATTCTGGCGGCCACAGAAGGAGCGGCTGCCACTTTCGCAGGACATGCAGAAATATCTTATTGATCTTCATGCACGTGTTGAGTACGATCTTTCCAGAACCGAATCTACCTCGCGCCTGCGCAATAACTTATGATGCCTGCTCTCATTCTCTGCATTGTAATGCTGGTTCTGGTCGGTCGTTTTTCTTACCGCACTATTGCTGCGCGCCGCTTTTACAATGGCGACTGGAACGATCTATTCAAGAAACTTGAAGCAGTTCCCAGAATGGCAGTGGCTCAGATAGGGAATGAATATCTGAATCCAGGGCTCAACCAAATTGCTACGGAACCAACGGACATTTGGCTGGGATTAGGTGGCATGGAAGGCATACAGAGGATGCGCAGGAATGCAGATATCCTCGTAGCATTAGCGGCCTACGCGGAACACTGGAACTTTACAGAGAGCGTAATTGTGAAAGAGCGGATGCGGCGTGACGCCTTACAACTCAGGCGTGCGATCTTTCAGCTAACGGTGCGGAGGTTCCTGCATGTAGGACAACTACGCATTCCATTTCACCTACATGAATCTGTTGCAGCGTATCACTTGATGACAAGACGGCTCCTAATGCTGTACCAACACAGTCACGCTGGCCTTTATCCGCGTTTGGCCCTGGTTTTAAGCGACAGTGCTTCGCTGTTCTAGCAAAGGCGTCATCTCAATCTCTCAGTCGACGCGCAAGGCATTCATGGGCCGCATCATTGAGGCCCGGATTGCGGGCACAATGCAGGCCAAAAAGGCCACAACAATTAGCAGAATGCAAGCGACCAACATTGTCATCGGGTTGTTTACCGTGTTTTCCATCCAGTGCGATAGTAGCTTGTGAACGCCGAGGTTTAAACAAAGGCCAATCAATAGTCCCGACCCGATACTCATTGCCACGGTTGTGAGAGCATCTTGCAGAATGTGCCGTCGTTGTGCCCCAAGCGCCATACGGATGCCAAACTCATTGGTACGCTGCGTGACGCTATAGGAAACCATGCTGTAAAGACCTACACTCGCGAGCATCAAAGCAAGAATGGAAAAGGCGCTGGAAAGCACAGCAACTAAGTGTCCGCGTGCCCATTCTGACTCTTGCTCGATATGCCTTGTCATCGTAAAAACAGGATCCGAGACCTGCTGGCCTGGATTAACCTTTGCAACCTGCCGCCGCACGACGCTTTCAAGAGCCATCGGATCGCCTTGTGTGCGAACAAAGATTTGTACGAAGTTGATCATGTAAAAGGAATACGGGAAATAAATCTCCGCTTTAATGGAGCTTCCCAGGCCGTCGTTACGCGCATTGCCTACTACACCGACAATGGGCGTCCACTCATCACTGCCGTCTACAGCAAACGCCGTAGGCGGACGGTTCAACAAGTCCGGAACGCGCACTGAGTGGCCGAGCACATCTCCATTAGGAAAATAATGCGTCACAAATGCCTCATTCACGATAGCAAGCCGTGCGCCGCGGCTGGTTTCCGTCTCGTTCCACAATCGGCCCTTCAGGAGCGGGATTCGGAGCGACCGGAAGAATTCAGAATCAACGAAATTGACATTGGATACCTGAGAGAGAACGGCGGTGCCTCCGAGGATCTCTATTGGAAAATCCCAATCACTGGACGGCGGGCCAATCACACCTAGTGAAGCCGAGAGCACGCCCGGAACCTCGGCCACGCGATCGCGCAACTGCCGGAAGTAACTGGATCGCGCATTCCATGTCGCGTAGCTGCCAGAATGCACCGGAACGGGGAAGTCCGCTACGTGGTTCGGATCGTAGCCAAGATCTATACGCTGTAACACTCGGAAGCTTTCAATGGCAGTAGAGGTTGCCATAAGTAAAACCATAGCCAACGCAACTTGTCCCGCGATCAGAATAATGTGCAGCTTTTGCCCAGAAACGCTGCCCGCGGCTTTTCTGGAATTGACCTTCATGACCGCGCTAGTTTCGGGCTTTGAAAATTGCAGTGCAGGGAAGAGTCCGAAGAGCACGCTCGCGAAAATTGTGAGCGCGACAGCAAAGGTAAGCACTGGAATCTGGACCGGAATGGTGAGTCCGTGAGCAAAGAGTTGCCAAGGCAACATCGAGACGGCAAATGGCATGATGCGATAAGTGGCCACGATTCCCAGCACAGCAGAGCCAAGGCCAAGAATCAGCGATTCGGTCAGCAATTGACGGATAATGCGTTGCGCGCTTGCGCCCAATGCCGCACGCACGGCAAACTCGTGTTGACGAGTGGCGCCACGCGCAAGCAGCAAGATGGATACGTTAAGGCAACCAATCACGTGCAACAGCAGGACGCCGGCGAACAAGGCATAGAGCGGTTTTCCCAGCGACCGTTTGTAGCGGTCGCTGGTGTTGAGAAGCTGAAGGTTCATCCCTTCGAGTATCGAATGCGGATGCTCGTGAATCATCTCCTGAAGAATCGGGTGAACTTCCGCCATGGCCTGCGCCTTGCTGGCCCCTAGCTTGAGCCGCATCACCGTCATAAAGGCGTGCCTGGAAGGATCGGAAGTATCGAGGGGGACGTAAAGATCCGAGTCCCACCAGTTGAAGCTGCGAGGCATGACGCCCAGAACGGTATAACTATGGTTATCGAGCCGCATTGACTGGCCAACAATGGCGGGGTTCCCATTGAAGCGACGCTGCCAGTATTGATATGTCAGAACAGCAACAGGCTGCGGCGCCTGGCCCTCTGGGGCATCGGAAGGCAGAAATGTTCTTCCCAGCATGGCAGGAACTCCAAAGAAGGGAAAGGCATTTCCCGATAGAAGAGCTACATCGACATCTTGGGGAACATCGAGCGTTGTGTCCGCCAAATAGCGCTCGTCCATCTCAACTACCTCTTCGATGGAATGTGTTACGCGCAGCTGTCGAATTTGCTCACGGTAAATACTCGGTGAGTATTCGGTCTCGTTCTTGTCGTTA
>Ga0207060_10040_pt1 | contig 44721 bp, 42 predicted proteins | sample Alteio_BWMinCont_30_FD_153270 | JGI IMG/M metagenome (GOLD analysis project Ga0207060, IMG submission 153270) | Enriched cells from forest soil in Barre Woods Harvard Forest LTER site, Petersham, Massachusetts, United States -... | ecosystem: Environmental > Terrestrial > Soil > Temperate forest >...
CGATCTTGAGGATCTCTACTTCGCGACGATTCGTGGCTTCTTGCATCCGGCGACGGCCTCGGTTGTGAATTGATAAATATGGTGCTTAACATTCTCAGTTTCGAATTCCGCCAGCGGCTCGGCCGCCTTTCGACTTATGTATACTTTTTGGTGTTTGCCGGCTTGGGTTGCCTGTTCGCCGCCGTTGCCGGCGGCGCAATTCCCGAGGCCAGCGTCGATTTTGGGACTGGCGGCAAAGTTCTGGTGAACTCTCCTTTTGCCCTGAACAACATTATCAGCTTCGTAACGTTCTTCGGCATTGTCATCACCGCGGCCATCGCTGGACAGGCTACCTATCAGGACGTGCACAACAACAGCACCTCTTTCTTCTACACCGCTCCGATTACGAAGTTTGACTATTTGGCTGGACGATACCTGGGCGCCTTGGCCATCCAGTTGGTCATCTTCGCCGGTGTCGGCCTGGGGGCGTGGATCGCCACACATCTCCCCGCCATCGACCCCACGCGCATCGGACCCCAGAACATCGCAGCCTATTTGCAGCCCTACTTCATCCTAGTCATACCCAATTTGATCTTCGTCACTGCCATCTTTTTTGGGTTGGGAGCTCTGGGAAGGAAGATGCTTCCGGTCTATGCCGCCAGCGCTATCCTGCTGATCGGATATTTCGTAGCAGCGCAGCTTTCCACCGATCTCACGATAAGTGTCCCGGCAGCCTTGGCTGATCCCCTTGGAGCCAATGCGATCCAACGCATCACGCAATACTGGACTGCCTTTGAACGCAACACCAGACTGATTCCGCTTGCCGGAATCCTGTTGCTCAACCGCCTTCTTTGGCTCGGCCTGGGGGCGGCGATCCTCGCCATTACCTACGCGAAATTCAGATTCTCTTATCCTGAGCAGGGTCAGAAAAAGCGAAAGCGAGTCGTGACGGATGACAACGTAATTGCCGCTCCGCAACGTGCTCTGCCGATTGCGCATCCTGTCTTCTCCGCGGGAGCATCCCTGCGCCAGTTCGTTTCCCTGGCCCAGATTCAATTCACGGAGACGGTGAAGAATGTTTTCTTTGGTGTGCTGCTGCTCGCCGGCGGTTTGTTCGCGATCTTCTCCGCCAGCGGTATCAACAACCCACTCGCAACTCCAACCTATCCGGTAACAGCCAGGATGTTGGAGGATGGCGGCGGAGGCTTCTTCATATTCGCGCTTGCCATCATCATCTTTTATGCCGGGGAATTGGCCTGGCGCGAGCGGGATGCGCAGCTAAACCAGATTGTGGACGCTCTGCCCATGCAGCGCTGGGTTCTGTTCGCTTCCAAGTTGGCGGCCTTGATGCTGATCCAGGTCCTGCTGGTGATGGTCATCTGGGCGGCCGGACTGATTGTCCAGATCACCCACGGTTACCACCAGTTCGAACTCGGCGTGTATTTCAAGGAACTCTTCGGCATTCGCCTCATCCGGTTCTGGATCTTGTGCGCCTTCGCGCTGCTGGTACAGACCATCGTGAACCACAAATATCTCGGTCATTTTGTGGTCGTGCTTTATTTCGTCTCTACCATTGCCTTGCCCGCCCTGGGTTTTCAGCACTATCTCTATCGTTTCGGGCAAGCCCCTCCCTTCACCTACTCTGATTTCAATGGCTTCAGTCCGTTTGTGCGGCCGCTGTTCTGGTTCCAGTTGTACTGGGGGATTGCAGCCGTCGCCCTGGCGATAGTGAGCAGTTTGTTGTGGGTGCGAGGTACCGAGAGCAATTGGCGGGTAAGGCTGCAACTGGCTGCGGCCCGCTTGACAACACCAGCAGTCGCCGGGCTAACCGCATGCCTGCTGCTTTTCGTGGGCGTGGGTGGCTACATTCTTTACAACACCGATGTCCTGAATCCTTATCGCACGACTTTCCGCGTCGACGACGCTCGCGCCCAGTACGAGAAGAAATACCGGCAATACAAAGACCTGCCCCAACCCAAGATCACCGACGTGAATACCCAGGTCGATCTTTATCCCGAGAGGCGGTCCGCAGTGATCAAGGGCACGATGATGCTGGAAAACAAGACTTCCACCGACATCGACCGGGTTGCGTTTACAGTGTGGCCCATGGATCTGATCCCGGTGCCCATGCCGCACATTCAAGTTCGCGAGTTGGCTCTGTCCGACAGCCAAACGCCAGTCGTTCAAGATGCAGCCGACAACCTCAACCCTCAGGGTTTGCCGAAGCCGGCGCCACCGCGTCTTGCGGATGGTCAAACGCCCCTCATTCAAGATCCGGAACTCGGCTTCTATCTCTACCATTTGTCGACGCCTTTGCCTCCACAGGGCCGCATCCGCCTGGAGTTTGCTCTGGAGTACGACAACTATGGCTTTGAGAATTCCAATCCCAATACCGACCTCTCGCACAACGGCACTTATATTGGTGAGCGTTACTCTCCGTTCATAGGCTACGCGCCGGATATCGAGCTAACCGATGACAGCACGCGCCACAAACACGGCTTGCAGAAGACCAAACGCATGCCCACTCTCGAAGATGTTGCCGCGCGCAACGAGAACATGGCAAACACCGATGCCGACTGGATCAACTTCGAGGGAACGGTCAGCACCAGCCCCGACCAGATTGCGATCTTCCCCGGGTACCTTCAGAAAGAATGGGTGCAGGATGGCCGCCGCTACTTCCATTACAAAATGGATGCCCCGATCCTGGACCTATACTCGCTCAATTCGGGCCGTTACTCGGTTCGGCGGGATAAATGGAAAGATGTCAATCTGGAGATCTATTATCACCCGGGACATGAGTTCGATCTCGATCGCATGATGGATGGGATGAAGTCGAGCCTCGAGTACTGCAGCACCAATATAAGTGCCGTTGTGCGAGAGGTCGGTATTGGGATTGGAATTCTCAAAGCCATAGTTGTCGTACTCCAGAGCAAACTCCAGAGCGCATCATCGAGTTCCCGCGTTACCAGACGTTCGCCGCATCCTATGCGAATACCATTCCATTTTCCGAGGCGATCGGCTTCATCACCTATGTTGATCTCAAGAAGGCCGACGCTATCGATCTCCCTTTTTACGTCACCGCCCATGAAGTTGCGCATCAGTGGTGGGCGCACCAGGTGATTAGCGCCAACGTGGAGGGAGCTACCTCCATCGTCGAGACTCTCGCCCAGTACGGCGCGCTCATGGTGATGAAGCATCGTTACGGGCCGGAGTCGATCCGGAAGTTTTTGCGCTACGAAGTGGACGGCTACCTGCGCGGCCGCGCCCAGGAGCGTAACGAAGAAGAACCTCTGTACAAGGTGGACGTAAACCAGGGATACATCCATTACAACAAAGGCGCGCTGGTAATGTACGCCATACAGGATTACATCGGCGAGGATAAAGTCAGCCAAGCGCTGGCCGACTTTACCAAGGCCTATGCCTTCAAGGGCCCGCCCTATCCTGTTTCTCTCGATCTGATTGCTTATTTGAAAAAGTACACTCCACCTGAGTATCAGTACCTCTACGACGATCTTTGGGAGAACATTACCCTCTATGACAACCGCACAATTTCCGCAAACTACGTGCAGCAACCCAATGGAAAATACGACGTGAACCTTGTGGTTGGAGCAAAGAAGTTGCGAGCAGATGGAAAGGGCCAGGAGCACGCGATTCCCATCCATGACTGGATTGACATCGGCGTTTTAGATTCTGACGGGAAGTATCTCTATCTGCAGAAGCAGATGATCGACAAGGAACAGGCCCAGTTCACACTCACTGTCGACAAACTCCCCGCTCAAGCGGGAATTGATCCACTCGACAAGCTGATCGACCGCAACCCCGATGACAACGTGATTAAGGTGAAAAAACAATAGGGTGTGCCGCCATGGCGAGGACCGAGAGCGAATGAGCCCGGTGAGATTGCTGGATCGAAATCGACTCGCGCGGGCCAGTATGTTCATTGACCCGTTGAGTGGTGCTTGGCCATCATTGCAGCGACGATTGAAATGTGCCAACCGGTCGACAGGTCCACAGCGTTCCGGAGTAATAGAAGAAGCCTACGCTCTGATGGTTTACCCCTACCCCAGGACTTATTTCTGAATCTTCAGTGACCCTGCGAAAATCTGGGCCCGGCCGTTCACCGTCGAGCGGCGGCTGAGCGAGTGTCCTCACTCTTGACATGGCCGGGCCCACTTTGCGGTATTCAGTTTTTGATTCCTCCTGAGCTATTACTAAACCCTTCTGACCTTGTTTGTCGGTGAGCTTTATCACGAATGAACGGTCGAGTTACCCTTGACTCTGAACTCATTCTGGGCCGAGATGACGAAATCATGGAGTGGTCGCACCATGATTTGCGACCCGGCTTTGTTGAGATGGTGTTGCTTGAGGATTTCAAGCAACACTTCCCGTTCTGCAGAAGTTAGTGTCAGTTCCATACGACTCCTCCCGAGCGGCCCGTTCCAAGCTGCCGCTACAAAACCGCGGACCAAGTTTCCTCAGGCTGCTTCGGCTGCCTGTTTCAAGGTCGCCAGCTTTATCACTTTGGGTTCAACTAGCCTTTCAAAATCCTCCCATGCCAATCGCAGCAGTTCGCGGTGGGAACCGGCATTGAAAGCGATCTCCTTGTCACGCGACAAGGCCTCGTCCGCGAACACTTTCATTCCGTAGAGATTGCCGAAGGGGGGCATGGCACCGGTTTCGCAATCCGGGAACCTGCCTCTGAATTCTTGCTCCGCCGCCAACTGCACCAAGTTGGCTTTGGTAGCCGCTTTCAAAAGCTCCAGATCCACGTGCTGGGAGGCGCACACCACGGCCATCGCCAGGGTATCGTCGACCTTGACAATGACGGTTTTGGCAAGCTCCCTTCCGGGGATATGTGTGAGGGCTGCGATGGTCCCCGCGGTGTACGCCACGGAGTGCGAAAAAACAACATACTTGGTGTTGTAGCTGTCAAGGAACTGCCTGAGCCTGAGAAGTGACATACAAATCTCCTTATCTTGGCACCGGTCCAAGCGGATCCCACCTCGGCCTATTGAGCCCGCGTGTATTCCGCTATCGTGATTTTGAGCCACAATACCGCTGTGGCATGCTTCGCACATCGTCTGACCCTCTAGTTGGTTCAGCCGCCGTTCCACCGCAAGTGCAGTCGGACCCTTCCCCTTGTTGGATTGTTGCTGTTCGGCAAACGCAAGTAGTTGCCTCATCAGTTGAACCTGCGACAAGAGTTGTTGACGAACGCTGGGATCAACCAACCAAAAGCTGGAAGTTTCTCGTTCCGCCTGGGCCACGCGGTCGCGCAGCGATTCAAGTGCAGCTCGGTTTCGTTCCACCTGTTCCAGCGGTACGACAAGAATCTCCGCACGGCGCCACATGCGAGAGGTGTCGTCGTTGAGCTGGACGGCGGTTTCAGTTTGTTGGGACGCGACATTGGTCGAAGGAGTATTCGTGGGCTGTCGGGAAGATAACGCGGCACCGAACGCGACCATCGCGGCCAGACATAGTGCGAGCAGAAAAACTGGGAGACGCATACGAAGACCCCCTTCTGTTGCTCAATTACAGCTCGTCACTATTGCTTTACCACTTCCGCGGCGTGCGCGATAGGACCCGGCGCACAGTGGCTTGTGATGCCTTGGCGGGCGGATGTCGCCGGTGACTCTTTCAAGCCGATCCGTGCTGGAGAACCCGCACGTGTTAGCTCTGCACTCGCCTTATCGTGCTGTGGCCACGAACAGTACTAACAGGAGCGCCAAGAGAGAACTTGCCATCAGCGCGAATGCCGAATGAAATGGATGGCTATGGAAGAGACCACCTTCGTGGGTTCGGAAATGCATCAGCGTTTTCATGACTTCCCTCCGTAGAGGAACCGCTGCGACACGGCTGTCTCGATTCTATTTAACACCGTTTCTGCCGTCTTGTCAGTGACAACCAACCATGCCGCGCATGCGATCGCGTTGAATCGCATAACTTGTCGGCGCATTACTTCCGGGTACACGATTTCCCGGCGGCCGCGCAGGTGGCAAGCTAACGGCTGGAAGGTTCGGTGACGCTGACTTGAAAGACTTGCACCCGCGCGTTCCCCGTATCAGAAACGTAGATGCGGTTGTTGCCATCGACCCACAAGCCTCTAGGAGCACGAAATTCCCCAATCCTGCTGCCAGGTTGTCCAAACGTACCCAGCGGCGTCCCATCCGGTTGGTACATGCTGATAATGGAGCTGGCAACATAACTGATGTAGATGTTTCCCTCGTTATCTACGGCCAGCCCGCCGTCTCCATCGTCGGAGGCAACGACGCGATAGAAACCCTTCCGTTTGCCATCGGAATCCAGGACTTGAGACTGATCAAGAGGATGGGGAATCCTCTCCGAGCTACTGAGAACATTCTCCTTCTTTCGCCTGGTGTTTGTCAGTGACCTATGCCTCAGAGGAATGTGACAAGCGGAGATACCACATGACGAAATCACTTTCGGGGTGACCATGGAGGGCCGTTCCTGTGCGACAGAGCGGAAGCGGGAAGAAAAAAAAAGCTGCGACCGTTGGTTACGCTCTCGCTGCCAACTCTTGTGAGGGGAGTCAGCAGCGTGGATGCGTGCACCGTCGCAGCCCCTGATGTGATTACCGCTTTGGCGGTTCCAAACCGCAGTTGCTCTGCCTTATCACTTTCCTTCGAGCAGACAGTATTGGCCAACCCTGTCGCCAAGCTTCGAATCGTTTGTGGTTCGATACATTTCAACGTTGGCGCAATCGTAGAACCCATAGTTCTTGGGAAGCCGAACCATCGAGTAATTGCCAGGCTCCAAAACCGCGCAGCCAGGCGAATTTTTGTTGCACTGCAGCTCAAAGGAGTTCTTTCCTTCCCGAGCGGCAAGAATTACGACACCGTTGTTTACTTCACTGCTTTTTACTGTGATTGTCGTTACATCACGCTGTTCCTGTGCCAACGCCTGCACCGCGCCGGCAAATGAAAAACACAGAACGAGTGCAACCAGCAGAATGGATGATTTTTTCATGGCTCACCTCCCATCCCTGGAGTAGCTGTCGAGACAGGTTTATTTGTAAGAGCCCGGAGCTTCCTCCGTTCTCATAGTCGCGCATCCGCTCTTTTCTGTCAGTGATCATGATCAGGGGGCCTTGACCGCACTCCAAGCCAATGGCTACTGGGCCGACCTGGGCCAGATGCGGATCAGGAAGCACGAAGGACATTAGCAATGCCGACTAATCGGGAGTCCAGCCAAGAAAGTCTTCGTGTCCCTCGAAGATCTCTGCCAGCAGATCGCGGGCTGGTTGCTTCGGGGCTATCAGCTTCGGCTCAGAGGCCTGCAACGTTTTTTTCTCAACCGGAGGCTCTAATTGCGGAGCTATGCATGGGGCTGCCATAAGATTTCTCCTTTCGATTCACTTTGTGAGGAGTCCGAGATCCCTCCCTAGTCCGGCTTTCCACGCGAGGCGGACTCGGTACCTCAGGATTAAGCTAGCTCTTTTGCCTACGCCTTCCAGTGGCCGTCGTCACGCTTCGGTGTGACGAGAGGGCAAAACCCGCCGCTCTCCAACGGCCTTACAAGACTGTTCTGGGCCGGCGTCGGCGCCGGCCCAGGAACACCAAGTCATGCAACTCCGACAAGGTCTTTTTCGTCCTGCTTTTCTTTACACGTGGGAGCCTGCACTGACGCTGTTGGCGGTACCACTGGAATTTCCTTCGCAATTCTTGCCCTAACCAACGGTCTCAGGACAAACAAGGAGAAGAGCGAAGCGATGGCACACAGTACGGCGGAAATGTAGAACGCAACCGCAAACGAGCCGCCCAAGTACGCGGCCAGCGCCGCGGCCCCGAATCCGGCGAAAACCGAAGCCAATCCTTTCGCCGTATAAACCATGCCATAGTTGGCGGAGGCATTCTTGGGGCCGAACACATCCCCTGTCGTCGCTGAGAACAAGGAATAGATCTCACCCCAGAAAAGGAAGACAAACGAGAACAGCATCACAAATGCGATCGGGCTTCCTGCAATTTTGGTCACCAAGAACACCAGGATCGCTTCGATGCCGAAGGTGAGAAACATCGTATTCTCTCGGCCCAACCGGTCCGAGACTGAACCCCACAGGATTCTGGACAGTGCGTTACAGATCGACGTTAGGGTCACGGTCAGTGGAACAATCGCTAAACCCCAGACCTTGGCGTCGCTCACGTGGAGGGACTTGGCAATTTGGGAAAGATTCGCTGTAGCGATCAGCCCGCCTGCACACGCAAAGAAAAACATCGCATAGAGCAAATAGAACTCGGGTGTCCCCAGCGTTTGATTCCACTTAAGGTTTATCTTCGACTGTGCAACTGCCTTGTGTACCTGCTTCGCGCGCTGATCCCAACCGGCAGGAGCCCAACCCGCAGGCGGATGGTGCAACATCAAAGCAGCGACCAGTGCAATCGCGCCCTGGGCAATTCCCCAGACCGCCATCGCCTTAGCCCACCCCATGCTGTGGATTGTGCTGGCAATCGGTATGACCGTGAGAGCGGCTCCGCCGCCGAATCCGGCAGCGGTGAGGCCAACAGCCAATCCCCGTTTGTCTGGGAACCATTTCACCGCATTGGCAACACAAGAAATATAAATGATGCCTGCCCCGGTTCCAGCAATCACGCCGTAATAGAGGTACAAGTCGAACGGGGACTTGGCGATGGTACCGCCCAGCACCCATCCAAGTGCGATACATACCGCACCCACTGTCATAAGCTTCCGGATTCCGAGCTTATCCACAAAGTATCCTGCCACCGGCATGGGCCATGTTTCGAACAGAATGAAAGCCGAGAACACAGCGGCAATTTTCGCGTAGGGAACTCCTGGGAATGACAGTTTCATTCCTGGAGTAAATAGCGTGAAGGCATATTGATAGTTGGATATGAGAATCATCGCGACGATACCGCACACTAGCTGGATCCAGCGGTTTCCCGCAATCTTGCCGAGCGTGGGTTCGGTATGAACAAAGGAGGTCACATTCGTGGCCATAGAAATCCTCCTGGGAATTGTCAGAATTTGTCGTTTCTTTTCGCGCCGCACTCCTGCCGGAAAGTGTCCGGGCAAAGGAAAAACCCGCCCCCTTTTCGAGAGGGCGGGCGGGTTTATTCGGTTTCGAGATCCTTCTGGAGCGGAATGACTCCCGGCACCAGCCACTTATTCCACATGTCATCAATCTTGCTCTGGAAGTAATCGATATCGTCATCGATAAAATGCGCGAACCTTCCCTGCTTGAGCAAGTAATCACGAACTGGCAGGCGCTTGAATTTCCCTTTGGCAATCTGTTCGGTCTTGCCATAGAGCTTCAGCTTGCCGTTTTCGATCTCGTACAGAGGCCAAATGCCGGTGTTCACGGCCAGTTCGCCCAGTTCGAAGGAGAGCACGGGATCGAAATCCCAGCCTTTTGGACAGGGGTTGAGGCAATGAATGAAGGTAGGGCCTCCGATGGAGAGCGCCTTGCGAACATTGTTCATCGCCTGCAGCGGATAGGACGTAGAAATGGTTCCTACGTACTTCACTGTGGGATGGCCAGCCGCGATCAGGGGCGCCATGTTTTTCTTCCAGCGGTGATTCATGATCCGCTTTACTTTTCCTGGCGTACTGAACGAGGTGTTGACGCCATACGGCGACGCCCCGGAAATTTGGACATCGGTATTGGCATACGATTCGTTGTCGTACATCAGGATCAGCAGGTTGTAGTCGGGATGGCACATGGTGGCCGAGATTCCTCCCAGGCCCATGTCCGCGCCGCCGCCATCGCCGCAAAAGGCGATGACATTGATGGGTTCGTCCTTCATGAAGCCCTTGCGCATCTGGACGCGGAATGCCGCCGCCGCTCCCAGCGCGCTCGAGCCAGCGCTGCCTAGCTGCGTGTGCATCCAGGGAACGCCCCAAGGGGTTGCGTAGTAAGAGGTGTTAGCCACGTACATGCAGCCGGTGCTGCCCAGAACGATAGTTCTGGGTCCTGCAGCCTTCGCCATCAGTTTCATGATTTGCGCAGACTCGCAGCCCTGGCAGGTGCGGTGGCCGGATGTGTAGTACTCCTCGTGTGGAACCTTCTTGACTCCTTTGAAGGGCTCCAGGTTTTGCGTCGGTTTTTCATCTACGAATGTGCTCATTTGTTTTATCCTTTCCGGCTATGAATAACGCCACGCGTCGAACTGGCGTTATCCCCGAAGCCCAATCCATTGCGTCAGCGGTTGCGCGTTGCCTTTTGCAGCGTCGAAGGTGATCTCCACCGTCTTCTCCACATCCGGTACGGTTATTTCGCGGCCACCCAGTCCACCGATGAAACCAATGACCGGCGGCCTGGTGCTGCTGCCGGTGTACATCGCGGACCGAACTTCCGTCGCCACCACGCCACTCAGGTTCGGCGAACCGAATGAGAAGTCGCGATCGATTACGCCAATGGCCTTGAAACGCTCCAGGCACTTGGCAATCTCCGGACCGGCAAACGGCCGGAACCAGCGCAGGCGAACGAAGCCAACTTTCTTGCCTTCTTCGCGCAGCTTTCGAATCGCAACTCGTACTGGGGTGGACATCGTTCCCATTCCCAGCAGCACGACATCCGCGTCCTCGGTCATATATTCTTCGAAGAACGGATTGCCGTACTTGCGTCCGAACGTTTTCTCGAAGTCGGCATAGACTTCGCGAATCACGTCGCAGGCAATTTCGGTGACTGCGTAGTTCTGCCGCCGAATTTCCGTGACCCAGTCCTCGTTAGCCTGTGGGGCCACCGAAATGACGTTGTCGGGGTGGAGCAGCAGATCGCCGCGGTTGTAGCGAGGCAGGAATTTGTTCACCTCCTCCTGTGATGGGATCTGAACCAGGGCTTGCGAGTGGGTGAGGAACGCGCCATCGCAACTGATCGCCAAAGGAACGAACATGCGGCGATCTTCCGCCACACGATAGGCGATCAAAGCGGTGTCTAACGCTTCCTGCGCGCTATCCACCCAGGTCAACATCCAGCCCAGGTCGCGGACAGCGAGCGCATCGTTGTGCTCGACGCCGAAAGCGCCGGGATCGTCGAGTGCCCGGTTGCCCACCATTGCGATCATTGGAATGCGCAGTGCCGGGGTTACGGTCAGCGCTTCCATGGCATACATCCAGCCCACGCCGCTCGAACCGCAAAAGACGCGAGCGCCGCACGCCGAAGCATGCTTCACGATTTCGAATTGTGAATGTTCGCCTTCCGCCACGATATATTCGCAGTCCATTTCGCCGTCTGCTACGAGTTGGCTGATGTACTGCATGACCGTGTCATAAGGCCGGATTGGGTAAGCCGTGACTACGTCCACGTTGGCCAACTTGCAGGCAATCGCAATGGCCTCGGCGCCTGTAATCAGAGCTTCCTTCTCGACAATTTTCTTCTTTTCTTCAACTGGTAATGTCAGTGTCGCCATTTCAATCTCCTTAGTATTCAGGTTGCTCCCCTTCGGGGCATTAGCCTTTCTTTGCGACTTCCAGGGCCTCGGGGACCTGTTCTTGATATTGGCCGCGATAACGGAAACCGTGCGACCGCTTCTCGATCGGCACAGCTTTCTCAATCGTGGTCTCGAGCCATTTCAGGTATGCATCTTTGTCGGTCTCAAACGCTGCCCACTGGCTGTCGTTATCGTGGAACTCGGACTCGTTCACCATGGTGACGCAATCTTTCACCGGGCAAACTTCCTCGCAGATGCCGCAACCGCAGCAAGCTTCGAGGTTGACGTCGTACGTGCCCTCGGTCGTGACATCGAACGCGGCATCCGGACAGTTCAGCCAGCACAGCGTGCACTTCGTGCAAGTGGAGAAGTTCACCACCGGCCGTTGGGTGCGGGTCGAGTACTTTTTGAACAGCTCGTTGCGAGCCGGCCGGAAACCACCAACTTGACCGGTCACCGGATCGGCGAAAGCGCCGCCTTGCGGCTGACCTTTGATGGATACGCCGCAGCGCATGTCTTCCCAGCGGGGCAGATCGAACTTGAACAGCTCTTCGGGATTGCCCACACCCGCTTTGACATCAATGCTGGAAAAGCGGTCAAATGCATTTCGAGCGGATGTTACCTTCAGTGAGCTCTTGAGCTTCTCGTTGATGAATTTCTCCACCGACTCGAAGGTCATCACTTCCGGCAGAACCTTGGCAATGGCGCCGAGGACACGGACGTCCGTGTGATCATCTTTGAAAACCCACATGCCGGAGAAGCTGGTGATGCCTTTGATGATTCCCAGCTTGTAAGGCTCCTCCCGGCGGTGAATGTTCTCGAGCAGAGCGGGTGCGTCGTCCCGGGAAATCACTATGAGAGTGTGTCCCGGTTTGAGCGCATGATGCACCGGCTGCAACCCGTACCATGCCCACGACTCGGCGCCCTTGCAGAGCGTGTCATCGAGAACCACAGTCAGGTCGACTTGTTTCGGTTCGTATTGCGCCATTCCGGCTTCGAGCGTCTGTTCATCGTTGGCAACGATGGCGAAACTCTTGGCGGGAATGCCGTTCCGTTCCGGAGCATCTCCATAACGACCGAAGGAAATACCTAGTTTGCCCTGGTTGTGCGCGGCGAGAACGATGTCGCGCGTGATGTTTTTCGCGAGGGTCTTTTGAAAAACCCCCCGGTAAATTACTTCAACCGCGAATAGCTGGCCCATTTGGCAACCTCCATTCTTTTTACAGCTTTTGTAAAACGACCTTCTCTATCTCCTGCAGGTGACGGCGCATCGCCGCTTCCGCGGCTTTGGCGTCACCCTGTTTCAGGGCCGCAAGGATGCGGCGATGGCCGGCCAGCGATTTCTGCTGCCGTCCCTCCACCTGCAACGAGCGTTCCCGTGTTTCACGCAACAGATCCATCAAAGTGTCCACGACTTTTAAGACCACAGTGTTATCGGACGCCAACGCGATGGCGTAGTGGAACTCCGAGTCTTCGTCGATCGCGAGTTCGCCCCGCTGTACTTTCGCTTCCTGGTGAACCAGGATTTGTTCCATCTCGAGCAATTCAGCAGGAGAAGCGTGGAGGGCAGCGCGGCGCGCCAATAGCGGCTCGATCATTTTTCGGACTTCGAGAAACTCCCTGACCGTGTTCTGCTGCCCCAGCAGCGTCGCAGCCAGAGGATTAACGGGCACAGTCGCGGGATCACGAACCACCGTACCGATGCCTTGTCGCGGTTCGAGCAGACCCATCAATTCCAGACTGCGAATGGCATCGCGCACTGAGCTGCGGCCGACCCCAAGCATCTGCACCAGTTCGCGTTCTGGCGGCAGCAGGTCGCCCGGTTTCATCTGTTCGAGAATGCGCCGTTCGAGTTGCCTGGCGACTTCCTGATAGACCTTGTTCCTGGGGATCGCTTCAAACTCAACTCTCGCTGGTGGATGTGTGCTCATGACGGCAGTGGTCTGATGACTGTTGACCAACCCATTTCAGACCCGCGCGGAAAAAGGCGCAATGATCCAGATCACCAATCAATGTGACGTGATGAACATGACGCCGTCTTTCAGCACGCGGATTGGTCGCGAGCCTGGAAGCCGCGCTTGCCTCTGACCTTGCACCGTAGCAATGGCACGTCACACTCTCATGTCTCACGCGTCACAGTAAGAGCGCAGGCGGCAGCCTAGACTGGGTTTTTCAGGGAGGTCTCGCAATGTCGACTGCCTGGACAGCTCGTTACGCGCTGCGCACCAAAGGCGTCACCACTTCTGCAATCCGCGAGTTGTTAAAGATCACCCTAAGGCCCGGAATGATCTCCTTTGCCGGCGGCTTGCCGGCCCCTGATGTTTTCCCCGTCCAACGCTTTGAGGAGGCCTGTCACAAGGTGCTCACGCAACGGGCAGCTTCGGCCTTGCAGTACGGTGCGACAGAAGGTTACGAACCGCTGCGCGAACTGATTGCGAACAACATGGCGCGCTACGGGATCAAGGCAAAGGTGGAGAACGTTTTGATCACTTCGGGATCGCAGCAGGCTCTTGATCTGATTGGGAAGCTGTTTATCAATCGTGGGGATCGTGTGCTGGTGGAAGCGCCGACTTATCTTGGTGCGCTGCAGGCTTTCAATATGTATGGCGCTGAATATGTGTCCGTGCCGATCGATGAGGATGGCCTGCGCACCGACCTGTTGGAGAATCCTCTGCGGTCGGGACCGAAGTTTATGTACGTGCTGCCAAACTTTCAGAACCCGGCGGGAACCACATTGTCGGAGGGGCGGCGCCACCAACTGGTGCTGCTGGCGGATAAGTATGGCATTCCGATTATCGAAGATGACCCGTACGGCCAGCTGCGCTACGAAGGTGAGCACCTCCCTTCGCTAGTCGTGCTCGACCGCGAGAACCTGCGCCGCGACAATGGCTATTCCATTGGCAACGTCATTTACCTGAGCACCTTCTCGAAGACGCTGGCGCCCGGCCTTCGTCTGGGATGGATTGTCGCTCCGCCTGAAGTCATCAGCAAGCTGGTGCAGATAAAACAGGGCGCGGATCTGCACACCTCGACCTTCACGCAGTTCGTGGCTTACGAGGTCGCGCGCGATGGATTCCTTGACAAGCACGTGAAGGTGATTCGTCAGGTCTATCGCGAACGACGCGATGTCATGCTGCAGGCGCTGCAAGAGTTCTTTCCGCCCGAAGTAACCTGGACTCATCCTCAGGGTGGGCTATTCTTATGGGTCACACTGCCAGAGGGGCTGGACATCCAGGCGATTTTCAAGTCGGCAATCGAGCAGAATGTCGCGTTTGTGCCCGGCGATTCCTTCTATGCCAATGACGGAGTGGAAAATGCCAGCCGCGAAGGCTCGCGCCACATGCGTCTCAACTTTTCCAACGCCGCTCCCGAGCAAATACGGGAGGGGATCCGTCGTCTAGCCGCGGCGGTGAAAGATCACATCGCCGGGATCGAGGATATGGTTTGTTCGAGTTCCAAATTCACTTAGGAGGCCTAGAAATGTCACTCTTAGAAACAAAGGTTGTAATCGCGAATCAGAAGACGATTCTTGAAAACCAAGCCTTGATCCTGAAAGGCCAGGAAGAGATCAAGAAGAATCAAGCAACTCTCAATGTCATCGTACGAAACCAAGAGGAGATTCTGGCGGCCCAGCGTCACTGTATGTATCGGGAAGCTTTGGAAGAGCACCTGAAGACGTGCGAGAGCATAGGTGTCACTAAGGAAAAATTAGCGACACGCCATTAACGACAAGAGCCCTGTAGCCAGGCAACTGTCAGCGGGTGAACATGAGCTGAAAATCAGCGAGAGAGAAATTATGGGAGGGGTAGCCGCTTGGGCTACCCCCCTAATTTGTTCCCAGTAAAACCATCTACTCCAGCACGAAAATATTCTTCCCGGCGCACATCTCTTTCAGGATCTTTGGCCAGAGCGTAACGCTGACCTCTCCGAGATGAGCTTTACGGAGCAGCAGCATTAGCGTGCGCGATTGTCCGATTCCACCGCCGATCGAGAGTGGAATCCCGTTGTTCAGGATCGCCTGGTGATACGGCAGTTTCATGAAGTCCAGTTGCTTGGACATCGTAAGCTGCTTTTTCAGGGTCTCAGCCGTGACCCGGATGCCCATCGATGTCAGTTCATGACGGCGCTGGGTAACAGGGTTCCACACCAGGATGTCGCCATTTAGCCCGTGCGTGTCTTGGCCGGTCTGATCGTGAGTGTCGGTCACCCAGTCGTCGTAATCGGCGGCGCGCATCTCGTGAGGATAGCCATCTTTCAACGGCCAGCCAATCCCAACAATGAAGATCGCCGGATACTTTTGCAGTGCCGCGGTCTCGCGCTGTTTGCGTGGCAGATCGGGATACATGTCGAGAAGCTCCTCGGCATGCAGGAAGATCAACTCTTCCGGTAGATCGGGATAGCGCGAGTCTTTCAATTGTGGGAACAGGGATTCCGCAAACTTCTCCGCACCGATGATGACTTTCCAGATCTTGCTGACAACCGTCTTTAGGAATTCCAGGTTGCGCTGCTCACCGGTGATCGTGCGCTCCCAGTCCCACTGATCGACGTACGCGGAATGGTCGTGATCCAGGAAATAGTCCTTGCGTACGGCGCGCATGTCGGTGCAGATGCCCTCGCCAGCTTTGCAATCGAACTGTTTGAGAGCGACCCGTTTCCACTTGGTCGCGGCTTGCACCACCTGCGCATCAATGGGATGCAAGTTGCGATCATTCGAGATATGGAATTGAATCGGGGTACGCGACCCGTCGCGATCCAGCATGTCGTTGACGCCGCTTTCCACATCTACGATGAGAGGCACTTCGACCATCATCAGGTTGAGTTCCTTGCATAGGTTGTCCTCAATGTAGCGTTTCACCTGGAAGATAGCCTGCTGCGTCTCTTTCGGAGTCAGCAAAGATCGATAACCCCGCGGCAGAATTTTCTCCAATTCTTGGTAATCTCCGATTCCTGGCCCAGCCAGGTCGGCTTTCTTATCTTTATCCAACGTAAGCGTGCTCATGAACTTTCTCCTCTGTGGACGGATTTTCTGTCGATCCGCTGTCGCCGCGCGCTCTATCGAAGTCCCTAAGGGAAGGTTCAACGTTAGAGGTTCCAGGTGAGCTGTGACGTCTGGCCGGATGTTCCCCGGGGGATTGCTCCATAATTACAGCGACTACGAGCAGGATCCCGATGGTGCCAAAGATGATCAGAGCGAGCAAAGCCATTATTAGTATTGGCATAACTCCACCTCGCTACCGGGATTGTCTCTCCTAAGTGCGTCAGGCGCGGTGACTGCGGTCACCCGTCGACGTGACCGGGAGATGCCCGGCTGGTTACTTCCGAGCGCACCACATATCCACAGGGTCACGATTGAGGGTGATCTGGATCACTGCGCCTGCACCCTCCAAACGTTGAAACTCTCAACTAGGCAGCAACGAAGCTGCTGAGTTCTCTTACATTCAGTTTCTAAAGGATTGCATCAGTGATTACTTTCGCAACAGACGCAAGACCGCCGGAAGAACCGCTGATTCCACCGGATTGGAAAACTTCACAAGGAGAGGAATCGAAGATCATGAAGACGACAAAGCTGGTGATGCTGGTAATGACAATTGCGGTAGCCCTTTTCATCCTGATCCCCAATCTGTCCTGGGCCGCCGATGACGGAGCCACAATTTACAAAGCAAAATGTGCCATGTGTCATGGGGCGGATGCAGCGGGCAAGCCCGCAGCCAAGATTCCAAGCCTGATTTCAGACGACACTAAGAAAGCGTCGGATGACGACCTGGCAAAGGACATTACGGAGAAGGCAAAGCATCCCGCTACCGTGAAGAGCCTACCGCCGGATCAGATAAAGATGGTTGTTTCGTACATTCGTAGTCTGCAGAAATAGCGATTGCTGTTCCGCTTGGCCTGGCGTCGCTGTCGCGCGACAAGTTTGTCGGGCAGCGGCTGAAGAAGGCGTGAGGGTGAGTCATGAAGATGTCCGGCTCGATTCGGCGGACGGAAGCGAGGCTCGGCCGATCCATAGTCAGCCGATCTGTAGCCAGCCGGGAGTCTCCTCCCCTGCTCGCTTTCCAAGATGGAACAGCCCTGCCGGGTCCGGATGCTCACCACTCCGGATCCGGTTTTTTCTTCGCAGTTGGCACGCCAAAGCTGTTCTGTGCGGTTTCCAGGTTTGTTCCGCCGCAGCGTACGTCTGCCTCGTATTTCATTCCATTGGAACGCAAGTCTCGCTTGGGAACAACGAGGAGCAATTCCCATGAGTAAAGCCCTGCTGTATGACGCGACGATGTGCATCGGTTGCAAGCAGTGTGAACAAGCCTGCGCCACCGAAAACAAACTGCCCTACAACGAAGGCATCGCGGCAGAAGCGAAGCAATCCGATCACAAGTACACGGCTGTTCTCGCTAAAGACGACAAGTTCATGCGCCGTCTGTGCATGAATTGCCAGGATCCCGCATGTGCTTCGGCCTGCCCAGTAGCAGCATTGCGGAAGACCGCAGCCGGCCCCGTGATCTATGACGAGGGCCGTTGCATGGGTTGCCGCTACTGCATGCTCGCCTGCCCCTTCAACGTTCCTAAATACGAATGGGGCAAGTTGCTTCCCAAGGTGCGGAAGTGCACCATGTGCCCAGATCGAGTGGCCGCCGGCAAGCAAACTGCCTGCGCGGAAATATGCCCAACCGGAGCCACCAAGTTTGGCGAACGCGATGACCTGATTAAGGAAGCGCAGCAGCGAATTCGTGATAATCCCAGCCAGTACGTGAAGCATATCTACGGTCTCAACGAAGTGGGCGGGACTTCGGTGCTCCTGCTCTCGAGCGTTCCCTTTGAGCAATTCGGTTACTCCGCAGATATGCTCACCGAACCCATGCCATTGCTGACTTCACGAGTGCTTTCCAAAGTTCCCGACGTGGTGACACTCGGAGGGGTCTTGCTGGGAGGCATTTGGTGGATCACAAACCGCCGCGTCGAGGTTGCTGCCGCCGAAGAGAACGAAAAGAAATCTTCCTCAGACAAACGAAGTGAGGACAAAAATGGATAAGCCGAGATTCGGATTCTGGAAAACCATTCTCTGGGTTGTTCTGTTGTTGGGTGGCTACGCTCTGCTCTTAAGGTTCACGAGAGGACTAGGCGCTTCGACCAACCTTAGCGACGAGTTCCCTTGGGGTCTCTGGGTCGGTTTCAAGTTGTTCTCCGTAGCGTTGGCTGGCGGCGGATTCACGCTGGCTGCGGTCGTCCATATCTTCAATCTCAAGCGCTACCGTCCTGTGTTGCGGCCCATGATCCTTACCGCATTCCTCGGGTATTCGATGTTCATCTGCTCACTCATCATTGACCTGGGCAGGCCTTATCGCGTATGGCATCCGGTGGTGATGTGGAACGACCATTCGGTGATGTTTGAAATCGCATGGTGCGTGATGCTTTACACCACGGTGTTGATTCTGGAGTTCGCACCCGCAGTGCTGGAGCGTTTGGGATGGCAGAAGGCGCTCGGCTGGCTGCGTGGCGTCATGGTCCCGGTAGTGATTATGGGCGTGATCCTTTCCACATTACACCAGTCATCCCTCGGTAGCCTCTACCTAATTGTGCCTGGCAAGCTGTATCCCCTTTGGTACTCGCCGCTGGAGCCGGTGTTCTTCTTTGTCTCCGCACTTTGCGCTGGTTTGGCCATGACAATTTTTGAGTCTTGGCACAGTCGTAAGGCGTTTGGAAAGCAATTGGAGCAGTCTTTGCTCACTGGTCTCGGCCGGGTCCTGGCAGTGGCGTTGTCTTTTTATCTGGCCCTGCGGCTGATTGATATGGTGCACCGTGGCGTTTTTCACCTGCTACTGCTCCCCCGAACCGAGACCTATCTATTCCTGTTGGAGATTGCGCTCCTGGCCGCGCCGATGCTCCTTTTATTTCGAAACCGTATCCACCACGATCCCACGGCCCTCTATTTCTGTTCAGTGCTGACCTTGCTTGGATTCGTCACTAACCGGATGAACGTCGCCATTACAGGCATGGAAGCCAGCTCCGGCACTTATTACTTTCCCAAGTGGACGGAACTTGCCGTCACCATGAGCCTGGTGGCCTCGGCATTCGCCATCTTCTGGCTGGCGGTAAAGTATCTGCCAGTCTTTCCAGCAGTGCAGGAAACCCGCGCACGGCAATCGGCTCAGGCCGTGGCTCCGTCAGCCGCACGTCCGGCGGTGCCTGAATTGACCCATGCCAGCTCATGAATCGAATGCGTTGATGCCGGAACGCCGTCCGCACTGGGCGCGCAGTCTTAGTGTGAAACTCGTTTTTCTGCTGGCGGTCTCGATGACGCTAGTTTTCGGTCTGCTGGGCTTTCTCATTGTGCGTCTTCATCGCCAGCATTTGGAAGCCGCCACCCTGGCCAGCGCCGAGCGGGTCAGCGATGTAATCAGGCGCAGCACGACGTACTACATGCTGCGCAACGATCGCGAAGGACTCTACCACGCGATTCAAACCATGGCGGACGAGCCCGGCATGATCAAGGTACGAATCTTTGATCAGGAGGGGCGGATCAGCTACTCGACCGATGCTGCCGAAGTCAGCCATGTTCTCGACAAGACCGCCGAGGCCTGCTATGGCTGCCACACTCAATCGCAGCCGCTGGCGCGCCTGAATCGCCCTGACCGCTTTCGCATTTATCGCAATGGCGGCGGGCACCGGGTGCTCGGAATTATCACCCCTATCGAAAATCAACCTAGCTGCTCGAATGCTGAATGCCATGCGCATCCCACCAGCCAGCAGGTTTTGGGCGTGCTGGACACGAACCTCTCACTCGCGAAAACCGATGTCCAACTCGCGGACAGCAGTGCTCGCATGCTCTTTTATACAGCGGCAGCAATGCTGGTCGTGGCGGTGTTGAGCTGGTTGTTCGTGTGGCGCGTGGTCGGCGAACCCATCAAGGCGCTCAAGAATGGCACCGAACATCTTGCTGAAGGAGAGCTTGGTTATCAGATTGCCGTGCGCTCCCATGACGAAGTTGGCGACCTGGCTCATTCCTTCAACGAAATGAGCCTGCAGTTGCACGCGGCGAACGAAGAAATCGTCGACTGGGCGAAGACGCTGGAAGAGCGCGTCGAACAAAAGACGAGAGAACTCAATCGCGCCCACGATCACATGCTGCATGTGGAAAAGATGGCTTCCATTGGAAAAATGGCAGCCGTAGTGGCGCACGAAGTAAACAACCCGCTCTCAGGAATTCTGACTTACGCCAAGCTGCTGCGGAAGTGGGTGGCCTCTGGCCAGGCCGAACATGAAAAACGCGACGAAGCAATGGAATGTCTCGAGCTTATCGCTGCAGAAAGCCGGCGCTGCGGTGATCTGGTCAAGAACCTGTTGACTCTTTCGCGCACCGCGCCCATGAATGTGCAGTCTACCGATCTGCGAGCCGTAATTGATCGCTGCAGGCTGCTGGTGCGCCATCAACTGGAGCAGGCCGGAATCGAGCTGCAACTGAGGCTTGCGGAAGATCTGCCGCGTGTGCCCTGCGACCCCGCACAGATGGAACAAGTCTTTTTGGCACTGATCATGAATGCAATCGATGCCATGCCTCGGGGCGGCAATCTCTGGATCGATACTCGGCGCAGTAACGATGAGACTGAGATCACAATTCAGGTGCGCGACGACGGAGCGGGCATCGCTCCCGACATCCTGCCCCAGATCTTTGAACCATTTCTGACCACAAAAGAAAGCGGGCGCGGAGTTGGGCTGGGCTTGGCCATCAGCCGCGGCATCGTGGAGCGGCATAACGGGCGCATCGAAGTCGCATCGGAGTTGGGCTGCGGCACGACGTTCACCGTGACTCTGCCGGCTCAAGCGAATGACGCTAAGCTGGCGGGCGTCGGCGATCGGGATGTCGTGATGAAGGTGAGGTGATCGACGTGAGCACACAAGGAAAACTGCTGATCGTGGACGACGAACTGAGCGTGCGTGACTCGCTGGGCAAATGGTTCCGCGAAGAGGGCTACGAAGTAACGACGGTAGAAAACGCGAGCGACGCGCTGACCCGGCTGGCGGAACAGCGCTGGGATGCGGCTCTGGTCGATATCAAGATGCACGGCACCGATGGGATCGAACTGCAGCGCCGCATGCACGAAGTGGATCCGGAACTGATCGTGATCATCATGACCGGCTATGCCTCGGTCGAGACTGCGGTGACGGCGCTAAAAAACGGCGCCTATGACTATGTGACCAAGCCGCTCGACCCGGACGAAATTGCCCACCTGGTGAAAAACGCGTTGACACACAAACGGACAGCCCAGGAGAACGTGCTCTTGCGCGAGACGGTCGCCGAGGTCGCCCGTCCGGGCGAACTGATCGGCCAAAGCGCCGCCATGCGCAAAGTCTTCGATGCCATCGAGACCGTGGGTCCGACGGACGCTACGGTGCTGGTCACGGGCGAGAGTGGTACCGGAAAAGAACTGGTAGCGCGTGCGATCCACCAGGCCAGCCCACGAAGATTTCATCCCCTGGTCGTCATTCACTGCGGCGCTTTGACTGAAACGCTGCTCGAGAGTGAATTGTTCGGTCATGAAAAAGGCGCATTCACCGGTGCGCAGTACCGCAAGAAAGGCAAATTCGAAATTGCCGAAGGCGGAACGGTTTTCCTGGACGAGATTGGCGACATCTCACTTAAGACACAGACTGACTTGCTACGTGTGTTGCAGGAGCGTGAAATCACTCGCGTCGGCGGCAACCAGATTATCAAGGTGGACTTCCGCTGCATTGCCGCCACTAACAAGGACCTGGGAAAATTGATCGACGAAGGCAAGTTTCGTCCCGATCTTTTTTACCGGCTCAACGTCTTCCGCATCGAACTGCCGCCGCTGCGCGATCGACGCGAAGACATCCCTCCGCTCGTGGATCACTTCGTCCGCAAGTTCTCGTTGGCGATGAACAAGCGGATGACTCGTGTCTCGCCTGAGGCCATGAATCAACTGCAGCAGCAGCCCTGGCTCGGTAATGTCCGTGAACTGGAGAATGCTGTGGAGCGCGCCATGGTTGTGGGCCGGGAGCCGGAACTGCATGAACAAGACTTCATCTTCAAACCGCAAGATGTTTCCAACGGATCCAGCAAGACCCTTGAGGACATGGAGCGCGCTCATATCCTGCGCGTGGTCCAGGAATGCGGAGGCAATCAGAGCCATGCCGCGGTGATCCTCGATATCGACCGGGTCACTCTTTACCACAAGCTCAAGAAATACGGGTGGACCCGCATTCCTGTCGAGACACATTGAAGCTGGGTCCGATGAAGCTGCTGCAAATCTTGCCGATCGGGAACGTGGATGACGGGCTGCTGAAGGATGTCCGTCCTGCCATCGAAGAAACCTTTGGTGTTCCCTGTAAAGTGCTGCCTGTGCGGCTGGATCCGGAGTTCGCGTTTCACGGTGAGCGGCAGCAGTACCACTCCTCGGAAATCCTGCAGCACATGCAAAGTTTTCTGACCGCGGAGTCCTGGCGAATGCTGGGCATCGCGGCTGTCGATCTCTATATCCCGATTCTCACTTTTGTGTTCGGCGAGGCGCAAATGGGTGGCCCCTGCGCCGTGATCTCAGATCACCGGCTGCGGCAAGAGTTCTATGGGCTTCCGCCGGATCGTGAACTGTTTCGCCAGCGCGTAATAAAGGAAGCGGTGCATGAGCTGGGACACACTCTGAACTTGACTCACTGCGAGGACTACCGATGCGTGATGGCCTCCTCGCACGCCGTGGAGTGGATCGACCTCAAGAAAAGTAAGCTGTGCGCCGCCTGCCGGGCCGCAATAACGCCGACACAAGTCCAGTCAGCACGGAACGTCTGAGTTTGCAAACCGTCGCGCATTCCCACTTTGGGACGGGGTTACTATCTGGTACCGGGTACCCCCCTCCCCCCTTTGCGTGCAAAATCCAGAAAACAAACGATTTATTTTTACACTATGTGCTAGATCTTTGAGTTTAAATGACTTACACGCAAAATCTAGAGAACATGGGAGTTACGGCGGACACGACGGTCTCGCATTTCCATTATTGGAACTCGATCTGATATTGCGTAGATCAAATTGTCAAAGATCAAGCATTATCTCGTAGATAATGTACTGTACAGAATATCATCTTACATAAAACAACTACGGTCAAGTATAAATGCGCTGGCCGTGGAACGCTGAGCGAGCGTCTGACGAAACAACTCGATGTACAATGCCCTTTGCCTGAAAGTGTGCTCGGCGCCTAAATGGACTTGTTTCAAAAATAGCAGGTTCGATTGATGTCTGAACCCACCAGCACGCCTGCGCCAGGTCTGGTTGAGATTGAAGACCTGACCAAGATTTATGGCGACTTTTATGCCGTGAAGCACCTCAGTCTTTCTGTCACCTATGGCCAGATCTTCGCGCTGCTTGGGCCGAATGGTGCCGGCAAGACTACAACCATCCGGATGCTGATGGGCATTTTGGCTCCGAGTTCGGGTTCGGCGAAGGTCGATGGCTTGGATTGCTTTCGCGACCGCGTGGAGGTCAAGAGACGGGTGGGGTATTTGCCGGACGAACCGGTATTTTACGACTACTTGCGGGGCAGCGAGATCATTCGTTTTTCCGGAGAAATGCATGGGTTAAGCCGCGAGGAGATTGAGAGCCGAACGCAGCCTCTCCTGGAGCAATTGGAGCTGACCGAGGCCCTGGAGGAGTTCGCGGTGAATTATTCCAAGGGCATGAAGAAAAAACTGGCGCTGATTTGTGCGATGCTGCACAACCCGGCGCTGCTGATTCTGGACGAACCGACCAACGGCCTCGATCCGTTCGCAACCCGAACGCTGCATGAGATCGTGCGGGCGAAAGCGGCCGCCGGCAGAACGATCTTTTTTAGCACCCATCTTCTTGACCAAGCTGAAAAGCTTTGTACCCAGATTGCGATCATGGCAAAAGGCAGGCTTGCCGCCCACGGTACGCTGGCCGATCTGCGGAGTCGCCTATCGAGCGATAGTTCGCTCGAAGAAATCTTCTTCTCCGTGGCTGGAGAGTCCGGAAGCACAGCCGAGCTATGAGTTCCCCTCGCCAGTTAAGCTCAGTCCGCACCCTTTGGATCATCGGACGCCTTATGCTCCGGCGCCAGCTTAATCTTTGGCAAAGCCTGCGTTTGGGGCGCAAGAAGAAAAAAAATGAGCTTACGTCGCTCGAGCTCCGAGCCGCCGCTGTCGTGCGTTCAGGCACCGCGGGAAAGTCCTCGGGCCGTTCCCTGTTCAGTGCTTTCTTGTTGTTGGTGATGGGGTTCAACGGCTTCAACCTGGCGTCCATCGGCTTACAAAAGCTTTCCGACCGAGTGCGGAACATCGCAGAACCATCGGATACGATTCGCGTCAGCCTTTACACGGAAAAACAGCTTAAACATGCCGATAGGTCAATGAAGATCGCAGAGCGAATTTCCGACCCGGTTGAGCGCAAAAGATACGAGGACATATGGAATGGTTACGTCGATCATCTTTTCCGGGATGAGATTCAGCGAAGCCAAGTGCCCGAAGAAGAAGAGAGCGGGCAGTTGAGGCAGATGCATGAAGTATTTGCCGCAAAGGGAGCGTCGGGATTTACAGCTTCAACCGTAGGGATGTTCCGGGTTTCCGCGGAAACGTGGCCCCGTGAAGTGGAAGCCAAGAGCATGTATCTCCGTGTGCTGGGTCTCATCGTGCTTCTCTGGATTCCAGCAATGCTTTTTGGTGCGCTGGGAACAAACAACAAGGATCTCGGACAGGTCGAATGGAGTTTCGAGTGGCTATATACATTTCCGGCTTCGGCGCGGGCGCTTTTTGCTTCGAAGATTCTCAGCTCCTCATTTCTTAATCCGATTGCATGGATATTCTTCCTGCCGTTTTTGATGCTGGTTTATGTAGCTGGCGGGCGCGGTTGGATGGCGATTCCGCTCGGATTTATCGCCTTCGTGTGGGTTTTGATCCTGGTGGGTGCGGTCGCAACAATTTGTGAAGTGACGATGCGCAAGTTTCTAAGTCTCAGCCAACTGAAGAACATTCAGGCTCTGTTCACGGTATTGGCCATGGTCTCTCTCATGCTGGTTTTTGCATCCAGTTTTTCCAAGCCTCTTGACGATTTTCTCGTTGGCCGAGCGGCATCCGTGGGAGCGCTGAGGTGGAATCCTTTTTCGCTACCGCTGTATTTCGGGGTTTCGTCGGCGACAGCGCGGAAAATTCAATTCTGTGTACTCGGGATGATTGCTGTCGCCTTTGGAAGCGTTTCAATTGCCCTGCTGGGCAGCGAGTGGTTGACGCGAGAGGGCTTGATCCGGGCCAGCGGGCCATATCAAGGCAGAAGGCAAACGCACACCGCGGCATCCAGCAACATCTGGCTGCGTGGAATTGCCGCGCATGAAATGCTATTGCTGGCGCGGGACCGCAATCTGATGGTTCAGGTTCTCATTGTTCCATTACTCATCCCTGCCTACTATCTGCTGACAAATTCGAGGATCGTGACTGCGGTTGGCACAAGCCTTCGGCACGCGGCGATGATGGCGTTTGCCGTGGGCGCATATTCGTTCCTCAACAGCGCCATGCCAATCCTGAACCGCGAGGGCAAGACGCTGTGGTACTTGCTTTGCTTTCCACATTCGCTTTCGTCGATCTTGCTGAAGAAGGCCATGGTCTGGGCTGTCGTTGGGCTGACTTATGGCGGTGTGGTACTGCTTTTCGTTGCTCGCTTCAGCCATCACTGGCAGGTTAACGCATGGGGCGACGTCTTTCTGGCGCTCTATGGAATCCTTCTCTATGCGTTTATCGCGTCGGGCATTGGCATTCTGGCAACTGACGTTCTTGAAACCACGCGCCGCGCACGATTCAGGACAGACATGGTGTATCTGTACATGTTGCTGGCTGCCATGTGGGCGAACACGATCTATTCAACATCCCTGTGGACGAAACTCGCACAGCTGGTGCTATCTACCTTGCTGGCGGTGGCACTGTGGCAGAAGGTAAAAGGAATATCACCTTATTTGCTGGATCCCACGCAGCGTCCTCCGCGTACGATTGGCTTGGCGGACGGCATGATTGCGGCTCTCGCTTTCTTCGTGGTTCAAGGCCTTATAACCTTGATTCTCCACTGGGCTGTTCCGATATCGTTTGCCGCGCAGATTACGATCGCATACGCATTGGCTGGAGTGATTGTTGGTTGCACCACGCTTTTCATTCTTTGGCGACAAGAGGTTCCCGGTCTGTGGGAAAAGATCGGTCTGGCAAGCGGAGTCGAGGGCCAAAAGGTGCCGGTATGGCAAAGCATAGTGCAGGGCACTGCATGGGGAGGGATCGCGACTTTGGGCGCATTCACCTATATCCGCGTATTGAACCTTGTACCGCAATGGCAGAAGTGGAAACAGAACGTGGAACTGAGTTCGTTGTTCGCGCAGGCTGAAAGGCCGCTATGGATATGCGCTCTCGCGATTCTGGCTGCTCCCCTTTTTGAAGAGTTTCTGTTTCGTGGATTGATTTTCAAAGGGCTGCAGCGAAGCACTGGCCCCACTCTGGCAGCCCTGGGTAGCGCCGCGCTGTTTGCGCTGATTCATCCGCCAATCTCGGTGATTCCGGTCTTCGGTTTAGGCATCGCTGCGGCTCTGAGCTTCCGGCGGTCAGGGTTTTTATTAGCGCCAATCATCACTCATGCGGTGTACAACACCTGCGTGATATTCCTGAAGCTGTGATTCGTTGCCGCACTATGGTCCCGCTGAGGAGCTTTGCTTCACCTGGATTGCGGATAGGCTTTCGAAACGACGGACGCGGACGCCCGTCCTCCAGGAGCAAGTGTTTCGGCGGTCCTCAGCGAGGCTCCTCCACCTCGCGAGCCGCGAAGTCGGCTTATGACAGGAAGAACTCTTTCGCCAGCGGCAACCAATCCTGGTCTGGGATCTGGGCTGAGACGTTGTCCATGGCCACTCCTCCGTCCTGCGCCAGCGCGCCCAGCGCCAGCGGCATGCGGCGTTGCAGACGGCTTGCGGACTCTTCTGTCCACCAGCGGGCGAGTGCGCCACCCAACAAGTTGCGGAAGCTGGTCTTGGTGTCGGGAGCCTGCACGGTCAGCAGCCAGCCTTCGCCGTAGGGATCGCGGAGTGCGAGCTTCGGGTCCTGCATGACCGCCTGGTTGATGTCGGAGACGGTGCCTTCGATAGGCGAAACCATGTCGACCGCGCAGCCGTCGCGATGAATTGTGCACATTCTCTGGCCTTGGCGAATCCACTGGCCGCGTTGCGGCAGCGTGATGCTCTCCAGTTTGCCGGTCAGCTTGGAGGCGAAATCATCCATGCCGACGCGTACCAGGCTGGGACTTTCGCTCAACGCCCAGGTGTGACCGGGGTGGAAACGCAGGTTTTCGGGCACTTCGAAGCCGCCGATCAGCGCTGGCTTCAAGCGGGGCGCTGCGTCCCGCGTTGCCGCGGCAACTTGCAATGCTGGCTGCTGCACGATGGCGCGGCGGGTTCGGTAGTGGTCGATCAGTAGGAAGGTTGCGAATGTGAAGAGGACCAGTAGGACTGTCATAAGTCACCTCGTCGTTGCTTGGGTGGGGGCCGTCTTGCGAGCCACTCACACTTTTCTAAAGGCAATCTGCCTGCCAGAACGGGGCAAGTTGCGAGTAAATGCGTTGTGGCGGCGATCTTCTGGCAACCAAACGGGATAGAAGGAAGACCATTTCGTTGCGCGGCAACAGCGACGAAATTTTCAACGAAGCAATGTTGGAGATCGCAATAGATTAGCGCTCATGTTTTGCAGCGTTTCGAGGCGAAGGGGAGAATAAATGCTTGCAATCAGTGGCTTGCGGGTTTAGCACGCCGTGATGAATCTCGCAATAGCAGAAGCTTAAGAATGCAACGTTCAATCCTGAAAGCCTAATAGACCGTTATGTGTCGCAGTGGATAACGGAAGTACCAGAAGATTCGACCGCGTTGGAGGTCAGCTTTCTCTGCCGGCAATATCGGACGACAGTCGACTGCTCTGATGTCCCAATGAGACGACGACAAGCAGCCTTCAGTTGTCAGTTCTCGTCGGCTCCGTGGATGCTGCTGGGCGCAGCATCCACCGCTCAGAATGACTGAGTTTCACTGATTATCAACCGGCATCTCAAAAATCAGTCCGCCTGCGCAACCGATTTCGTGATCTCCGGTATCGCCGTGGCTGGCTCGCTCTCCCGCGCGTCCACCACAGCGATGGCGACGACGTTCACGATATCCTCGACTTCGGCACCCCGGGGCAATAAATGCACAGGCTTCGTCATGCCCATAAGGATGGGGCCAAGCGTCTCGGCGCCTCCGATCGTTGCCAGCAGTTTGCAGGCAATGTTGGCAGAGGCGAGGTCGGGGAATATTAGAACGTTGGCGCCGCCCTTCAGCGAGCTGAACGGATAATTTTGCTCCAGAATTTCCGGGGAAACGGCGGCGTCGGCCATGATCTCTCCATCCACGATCAAGGTGGGGTCGGCTTTATGGAGCAACTCCACCGCTTTGCGGACCTTGTCGCAGAACGGGTGGCTGGTGCTGCCAAAACTGGAGAACGAAAGCATGGCAACTCGCGGCACTACGTCGAAGCGTCGGGCCTCTTGAGCGGCGCACAAGGCGATTTCCACCAGGTCTTCCGCGGAGGGATCTATGTTGACGCTGGTGTCGGCCAGGAAGAGCAGATCTCCGTTACGCGTAATCATGGGATAGCATCCGGCAACCTTGTGCAGGCCTTCGCGCATGCGGACGATCTGCAGCGCCGGCCGAATCGTGTCAGGAAAGCGCTGGCTAACACCGGACACAAGAGCATCCGCATCTCCCATGTGAACCATCATCGAGGCGAAAATGTTGCGGTCGTTAATGTGCGTACGCGCCTCCGCGAGAGTGACGCCTCGACGCTGGCGCAGGCGGAATAGTTCCTGAATGTAGCCCTCGCGAAGCGGGGATATCGCCGGATCAACGATTTGCGCATCTTTCAAATCCAAGCCCAGCTCCGCCGTTTTGGCATGAATGATTGCGGCGTTGCCGAGAAGAATGGGCGTGGCTATTTTCTCGTCCAGTATCGAGTGACAGGCGCGCAGGATTTTCTCGCTGTCTCCTTCAGGAAATACGACCTGCTTGGGTTTGGCCTGAGCTTTGTGAATCATCATGCGCGAGATCTCATGGGCTTTGCCCTGACGGCGCTCGAGCTGTTCGCGGTATTCGTCAAGGTTGACCGGTTCCAGGGCTACTCCCGTCTCCATCGCGGCCTGGGCCACGGCCGAGGACTCCCACACCAGAACGCGCGGGTCAAACGGCTTCGGGATCAGATAGTCGGCGCCGAACTCCAGCCGGGAAACTCCGTAGGCGCGGCATACCGAGTCCGGGACATCTTCCTTGGCCAGATTTGCCAGGGCGCGTGTGGCCGCCAGCTTCATCTCTTCATTAATCACCGTGGCGTGCACATCGAGGGCGCCGCGGAAGATGAAAGGGAAGCCGAGCACATTGTTCACCATGTTGGGATAGTCGGCACGCCCGGTGCACATAACGACATCGGCGCGGCAGGCTCGGGCGTCCTCGTAAGTAATCTCGGGATCGGGGTTCGCCATGGCGATGACAATGGGACGGGCCGCCATTGAGCGCACCATATCCTGCGAGACCACGCCACCGACAGAGAGTCCGAGGAACATGTCGGTGCCCACCATAGCCTCGGCGAGGGTACGGAGCTTGCTATCTTGCGCGAAGCGCTCCTTATAAGGATTCATGCCTGCAGTGCGGCCTTTGTAAACTACTCCCTTGGTATCGCATAGCGTGATGTTCTCGCGCTTCATTCCCAGCCGAATATAGTGCTCGGCAGTAGCAATGGCCGAGGCGCCAGCACCGTTGATGACGAGACGGATTTTACTGATGTCTTTGGCTACCACTTCCAGGGCGTTCAGTAATGCAGCTCCAGAAATAATCGCGGTGCCGTGTTGATCGTCGTGGAAGACCGGAATCTTCATGGTCTTCTTCAAAGTTTCTTCGATGTAAAAACACTCCGGGGCCTTGATGTCTTCGAGATTGATGCCGCCGAAGGTGGGTTCGAGCAACTGACAGACCTTGATGACTTCGTCGGGATCATGGCTGTTGATCTCAATGTCGAAGACATTCACACCGGCAAAGCGTTTGAACAGTACGGCCTTCCCCTCCATGACCGGTTTGCCAGCAAGGGCACCAATGTCGCCCAACCCTAGAACTGCGGTCCCGTTGGTTACGACTGCAACCAAATTACCGCGGCCGGTGTACTTGAAGGCGTCGTGCGGGTTGTTGTGGATTTCCATGCACGGTATCGCCACTCCGGGGGTATATGCCAGGCTTAGATCATGTTGGGTGCGGCAAGGCTTGGTGGGAGTAACTTCAATCTTTCCCGGGTGCGTGCCAAAGTGATAGTCGAGCGCTTGTTGCTTGGTTACCGGCATAGTTCTCCTCGGTTTCTGGCGGCCTGGATTTTCGCGGCCTCGGACGCTTGAACAAACCTGTACGTCTCGTGCCAGGCTCTCAGTTAGAACTATGCCCCGTTTGTCTCGAGTCGCGCTGTGATGTAGATCACCGACGGCTGTGAGTATCGCCAGAGAGGCTAAGTTGAGCTGTGGACATCGATTAGGTTGCGGGCACCCAACGCGGCGTCGAGAGCCCATGCGATTTCAGATAATCGCGAGCTGAGTCAAAGCGACTTCGTTCAACGGCTATCATGGTTACCGATGACAACTACCGTCATACTAATCTGAAAGCTCGCGCCCGAACCTGCTTACTAATATCGCCACTGTAATCGCTAAATAGAGAACTCCGGTCACTCCCTCCAATGCCGCCACCATGCGCGTTTCCCCACTAACTGGCACTGCGTCGCCATAGCCAATCGTCGAGAGCGTTATCAGGCTGAAATAAAGCAGTTCGCTCTGACGGCCGGTCGCGTGACTTCCCAACTGGATTGAACCCGGAGAAAAAGCATCCATCGCACAATAAATCGCGGCCCATAGCATTCCAAGCAAGAGATAAATGTTGATGGCAGTGAAGAGGTGCGCCTGAGTGAGTAAACGAGAATTCTTGAGATAGGAGAAAAGCCCCACGGCAGCGAGCGCAAAGAACGCAGCCAGAAATCCCCATCGAATTCCATCTAGTGCTTGACTACGGAAGATATTGCTTGCCACGAGGAAGATGAGACCGCCCAACATCAACAGAACCGACTGCCACACCCACACTTTTATTTGCCACAGTCTGACCGTGGATAAAATGACTGGAGTGAACGTGAGGGCTGCGAGCGCCAGTCTGCGCCAGTCACTATGGTCCAACATCGGATTCAAGAGGATGACCAGCAGTAAAGACAGGAGGAGCAACAAGTCAGGTCGTGAGTCAAGTTTCGCTTGCATGAGCAGACCTCAACAACACGCACCCTCTCGTAAAAAGAGAAGATTTATCGGGTGATGTGTGTATCGCTTTGACTGTAACGATTCGTGGATCACGAAACTTTCACGTCCCCTCTAGTAACCTGTTGGACGCAGTGAGCGAGCATTTCAGCGACAAGAGAATCACCCGTCTCTGTATTAAACATCGCGTCATACAGGTGGATCTCAGGCCAGTTCAACTTAAGGTATTTCTTGACGAAGTCGGCGCGATCTGTGTCAATCGTGTCAACCTCTGTTATTGCCTTTTCTTGGGGTGTTCCAGCAGTGATCAGTCTGTGTATCTTAAAGTTGCGCGGTGCATAGAGGAACACGCGGAAAACATCTTTGCGTTCACGAAGAAAATACTGCGAGCCCCGGCCAACGATGACGCATGGGCCGCCAGACAGTGCATGGTTGACCGCATGTTCGGAAACGTTGGCGATTCGGCGCGCATCAAGCAGTTCCAGGCGATCGGTTGGCGGCAGAGCCCCCTCGAATGCTCCTCTGAGAAAAGACTTGAAGACGCGATAAACCGCAGGATCATTTTTCCATTCTCGCTGCTCGACTGCTTGTGGCGTGCTGTTAGTCAGCCGTGCGATTTCCTGAGTTAGTTCGTGGTCCCACAACTTCCAACCCAGAAGTCCGGCCAGTTTTGCAGCGATCTCTGGACCGCCACAGCCAAATTCACGTTCAACGGTTACGGCTCGAATCATCATCATGACAATCCCTAACCGGCCGCAACCTGGCCGCCCGCTCCTGGATCATTCTTCTTCAAGAAAAACGCAAGAACGAACATGACCGAGCAGAGTGCGCCCAATACCCAAAAGATGTCCATATAGGACAGTGCGCCGGCCTGCCGATGCACCAACCCATAGAACCTCGCAATTGCCTGGTCGTGGGCGTCGGTAGCCCGAAGCCCAGAGTGCGCAATTTGTGAGCTCAGTGCGTGCAGCGCCGAATGATAGGCAGGGGAATCCGGAGTGATGTGGCCGACGAGGATTTGCTGGTGGTATTGACCCCGTCGGATAATCATGGTGGTCACGACCGAAGTTCCGATACTGCCGCCGATGTTGCGCATGAAGTTGATTATGCCGGAGACGCTATCACCTTTCTCCGGAGGCACTCCGATGTAGCCTGCCGCCGTGATGGGGACAAATAGAAATCCGATTCCTACGACTTGGGCGACGCGCAGCCACATCGCAAACTTGAAGCTGACGAACAAATCAATCTGGTGCGCCGAGTAGAATAGTCCAATTGCAAGGCACAGCCATCCCGTCGCGATAAGCCATCTGGCTTGAATCTTTGTTGTAAGCCGGCCGACGATGGGCATCATCACCAGCAAGACGATTCCGGCGCCGGAGAGAACGAGGCCGGCAAGCTCCGCCGTATAACCCATAAGCGTCTGCAGAAATTCGGGAATCAAGACCAGGGTGCTGAAGAGCATGAAGCCCATCATGAACATCATTAAGTTCGCTGCCGCGAAGTTGAAGCTCTTGAACATGCGGACATCGATGATCGGCTCTTTGCGGAACCATTCCCAGATGACCAGCGAGATCAGGCAAACCGTTGCGGTTACGACCAGGGTCGTGATGAAATGCGAGCCGAACCAATCGTCTTCCTGGCCTTTGTCCAGAAGGATCTGGAGCGAAGCCACACCCAGCGTCAAAAACGCGATTCCAATGTAGTCCACCCGGACGCCCCCCCTCTTTATGCGACGGAGGAACGGGGGATCTTCGACCAGGACGTGAGTCAAATACAGAGCGAGAAGAACCGCAGGCAGCGTGATGAAAAATATCCAGCGCCAGGAGTAGCTGTCCGTAATCCAACCGCCCAGCATCGGCCCGACCGTAGGGGCGAGAACGGCAGTAACGCCATAGACAGCAAACGCCTGGCCGCGCTGCTCTGGAGGAAACGTATCGTTGAGAATCGCTTGTGCCATTGGTTGCAGTCCACCGCCACCGATGCCTTGCACGGCTCGAAACAACAGCAATAGCGGCAGACTAGGCGCTAGGCCGCAAAGCAACGAACTCACCGTGAAAATCGTAAGCGACGTCATGAAATACCGTTTGCGGCCGATTATTCCCGCGAGCCATCCGCTGATGGGTAAGACGATCGCGTTGGCAGCGAGGTACGAGGTGAGTACCCAGGTGCTATCGTCGTAGCTCGCTCCCAGGCCTCCGGCGATGTAAGGCAATGCAACGTTGGCAACACTGGTGTCCAGAACCTCGACAAACGCCGCGATCGACACGGTGGCGGCAATCGCCCAAGGATTGACCTTTGGACGCCAGATCGCCTGCTCCGCGGGGAGAGTCAGGGCCGCGGCGCTCATCGCAAGTACACCTTCGCTTCGACATTCATGCCGGGCCGCAGTTGGTGGTCCTGATTTTCGCCTGGTTCGAGAACAATTTTTACCGGTACCCGCTGGACGATTTTCACGTAGTTGCCGGTTGCGTTTTCGGGCGGCAGCAGGCTGAAGAGGGGTCCCGTTGCTCCCGCGATGCTATCGACATGACCGTTGTATGTGCGGCCGTTTGAGTCGAGGTCAATCTTTGCTTTCTGGCCCACCCGCATGTGTTTGAGTTGGGTCTCTTTGAAATTCGCGGTGATCCACACCTGATCCAGGGGAACGACGGTGAGCATTTGTTCGCCAGGGTCGACATTCAATCCCACTACCACTTTCTTATTTACCTCACCGGTTACCGGCGCCAATATCCTGGTGTATCCCAGGTTGAGCTTGGCCTGCTCGAGTTCGGCCGTCTTCTGCGCGACGTCGGCAACGGCTGATAGCGCGCGGGCGCGAGTGGACGCGACCCGTTGCGGTCCGGCCTGTGCGGACTCATTCCGCGCAACCGCTTCGATAAGCCGGCTGCGCGCCTCCGCGACATCTTGTTCTGCCGCCGCCTCTTCCGCGCTGGCGGCTGCTACTGCAGCGGTCTCCGTTTGTGCTGCGGCTACCGCATAGTCGTAAGTCTGCTTAGGTACTTCGTCTTTAGCCAGCAGAAGGTGGTAACGCTGGACGTCGTCCTGCGCCTTCAAATCTTGCGCCTCGGCCTCCCGAATGCGTGCCTGCGCGGCTGTAACTCGTTTCTCCCCGGCGGCGATTGCGGATTTGGCATTTTCGATGTCCGAAGATGTGAACTTCAGCTGGCTGCCAGTGTCCACCGAACTGATAGGTACATCGATATTCAGCGCACGCGCGGAAGCCTCCGCGGTTTCGAGGTTCGCCTGCGCTTTCGCCACAGCCACTTGATAGTCCTCTGGGTCAATCTCCACGAGCGTCGCGCCCTCCTGCACATACTGGTTGTCTCCGACGTGCACGGCTTGCACGTACCCGGAGATCCGCGCGCTCACCGGATAGAGGTGGACATCGACTTGTGCATCGTCGGTGTCCTCGAAACCCGAGAAGTAGTGCCACAGAAAGATGCCACCGATAAGAACTACCACGACGGCAGCAACAATAATCCAGCGCTTACGGGAATGCCGGCTCGGATATACGACGGGCGGCGGCGGCGCGGGATTTTCCATTGCGGTGGGCGTTGGGGACGATGAACTTTCTAGACTCTTGGCCGTCTCTTGGTCGGTCATTTTATTGCCCTTTCAAGTACAGTGAGTAGTTCGATTCCGCAAAACCGATCGCTCGCGCCAGTGATATTTTTGCGACGTTATAGCTGTAAAGGCTGCCGATATACGCGTCGTTGGCATCCGCGAGGGATTGCTGCGCCTGAACCACTTCGATGTTGTCGGTTACTCCCGAGGAGAAGCGATCACGTGATTGCTGCAGGGTCTCAGCAGCGAGCCGGACGGCATTCTTCTCAACCGACACTTCTTGGGAGTTGGCTTGCAAGTCAAGGAAAGCGTCACGAACGTCCTGATCGATCCTGGCATGCAAGTCTTCCAGTTGTTGTCTGGCCCTTGCCAGCAAGGAATCTGCGACGAGGTTATCTCCGTGAACCCTGCCTCCCTGGAAAATGGGAAGTCGGAGCTCCGCGGCTGCGTTCACTGTGCCGTGATTCGACGCAAAGTTGTCGCCAATGGATCCGTAATCCGCAACGGCCGATAGTGTCGGGTAACGCTCGGCTGAAGCAGCCTTCTTTTGCAACTCAGCGGAGCGTACTTGCTCGGTTAGGCTTTTATAGTCGGGTCGAGACGCGTACGCCTGCTGCAATGCTTCATCGAGGGTTGAGGTCGTAAGCGGTTGATAAGAAACTTCCGTGGTTATGTCGAACGTCTGACCCGCCGGAAGTCCAATCGCCCGCGCCAGGACCAACTTCTGCTTAGCCAGATTATTCCGGGCGACGATTAACCTTTGTTCGCGTGCCTGAAGCTCGACATCGGACCTCAGTACGTCAACCGCAGCCGCAAGCCCGGCCTTTTTCTGGTCGGTCGTCTGATCGAAGAGCACTTTCGCAGTGTCGCGCTGAGCTAAAGCGGACTCGACTTGGGACTGGTCGGCAATGACCAGCAGATAATTGGACACAACCACAAGAACAATCAGCTCGCGTGCATTTTTGTAACTGTACTGGGCTGATTTCACTTGCGCAGCCGATGATCGTGCACGCTCAATCGACTCCCAATTGAAGACTGATTGGTCAAGGTAACCGCGGGTGTCGAAAACTCCAAAGGGGCCGATGACGCGTGGAACGCCAGGAACAGGGATGTTGATGCCTATAGTCGCTTTCAAATCAACCTGGCGGACGCCGAAACTGGTACCGGTCGTCAAATTTGGCAGCAACGCGCTCAGTGCCTGCCACCGTTCGCCATGCGCGCCGGAGACTGCATCGGTGGAAAGCAGCCCCCCAAGGTTCTGCCGTAGACCACGAGTTACTGCATCTTCGAGTGAAAGTTCTAGGGGCGTTGAGCTGGCTATGCCCGTGGGGACTCCTCCCAGGTAAGGAGTTTGCATCTGGAGATCCGAGGTGTCCTGAACAGCAACCGTGCGGGCACCATAGGACACTGTTCCTTGGCTCGTAGGAGTCAAATCGGACTGTCCGTAAAGCGGAGCCGCTGTCAGCAGAGCCACGCAGAGCGCGCTCAGCCTGGTACGAAGCCTCGCACGGTCAGCGGTCAACATTTTTACAGCTAGGAAATTCACAGTGCCCCAGTAAAACCGCCGGATTGAAAAAACGAGGAAGCTCCCGATTGCCTGGATTCTTGAACCAGTATTGGTTTCCTCTTTGATGGAGAACCCCTGCATATTACGGTCGGTGTTGCGGGCTCATCCCCATCAGGTCGAACCCGTTTCACGACCCCGATTAAGCCAAAGAAGTGGAGATGAGTCTATTGGACGATGGTATTGACCGATACTTTCGTATTACCGATTTTTGTAGCGGGCACCTATCCCAACAGCCAAAACTAACCAACTTCCGCCAGGATCCGTTCGAACGCATGAATTGGCCCTCAGGCGGATTCGCTAATGGCTCGATCGCCTACTATGACTCCGTCAAGCACGAGATGTGGCGGTTCGTGATTCCTGGGCAGATAATCGCAAAGTACTTGCCGTCCTTCATTGAGTTTCCGCCGATGCAGGCGGGGGGAAGTTTCAAAGTATCGGATCTGTGAGAAGGTGGAAGCAGCGGCCAAAGCTGCGCAAGCTAGCTCGCAGTAGCCCTACCAAACCCGAACATACACGCTGTCCGCCGCCAAGCTGGCAGCGCGTACTATTTACGTGATAAGTCCCCGCGGCTTTTCCCGTAAGCCCATTCATTTGGACTGGCGTCAGCTTGAAAACCCAAATTGACTTATCGCTCAAGAGAGGAGGTAGACCGTGACCTCCCTCGCAGTCTGCATGATCGTGTTCGCGTGTTCGGCGGCGCCGTGCGCGGCATACTTCTTAGCCGCGCCCTGCCTCCGCATCATGTGAGCACTGACTCGAAAGATACCGTGAGGATGGGCATGGGACTGGTCGCCACGATAGCTGCCCACGTTCTGGGTCTGCTAATCTTTTCGGCAAAGGGTTTTTATGACGGCAGAGTGCCGAACTGACGCAAGTGTCTGCAAGGATCATCCTTTTGGACCGCCTACTCGCGCATTATGGGCCAGAAACGAAGGAAGCCCGCGAAAAGCCCGAAGGTGATGAATGTTGAAGACAGGGTCGTGCAGGAAATGATGCGTCATGCCTCTCCGAGGCTATTGGACCGTTATGTCCAAACCCTCGAAGGAGCGAAACGACGAGCGCAGGAACAACTTGTGGGTTCTATCGTAGGCCAGTTCAGGCGATGCAGGCGTGATCGTTGTGAAGTGTTGTGGAGAGAGAAGCTCGGATCCCGGCAAATCATTGATTTATTGGCGTAGCAGACGGAAGGATTTTGAACCACTGGATACGCGCGTTTTCGTTCATTCAGCAAGCCGCGTCTCGAAAAGCCGCATAGGTCACCCCGCTCTAACGCTCAATGACCCGCCTGCCTCGCTCGCGAAATCCCTAACCCTACCGCACGCGGCGCATCGGAATTTTGGGAAAAAATATACTCGCCTCTCGGTGCTGTGCTGGCTGGCTCAGACCGGCCTTTGATCGTCACCTCCGGAACCGGACTCGTTTCGCCAGGTCGTCTCTCGACCGAAGAAGATGCGCCCGCTTCCAGATTCCGCGAGTAGCTTCGGAAGAAGCGGCCCACTCGGTCGCGGCGCGCGGAGTGCGCGTATCGGTGGTGCGCCTTGCAACCAGATTCCATATTTGGGCATAGTCTCTCGAGTCTACTCAATACCCTACGGTTCGCGAGAAAACGGTATCACTGGTATCAGTAGAAAAGGACTACTTTCGTTCTGGAATAACAATCCCGACAGATCGAACATTCTGTGGGAAGGCCGTCGCCGTGAGAGACAAGATGTCTAGCTCAGGCTTCAGAAACGCCATAGATAGGCCGTTTGAGCCAAATCACGATCGACCTTCTTCTACTTGCGATTGGCGTTTTGCTGGTTGGGTTATGAGTGCCACCATCAACGGAATCTAAAGACAATGCGCGGCGCAAAGAGTAACGCATTGTTGTTCAGAGGAGCGAACTGTCATCCTGGCTGCCCCTGCGTTGCCCTCGCCATTGACTACAGCCTCGGCGGAACAAAACCCAGTGCCCATAGGGTCTTCGGAATTAACGGATGGGTCACGCTGGAAAGGACATGAGCGACATCTACCATAAAATCAAAGAGGGACGTGGCGTTCCGCGGGGAATAGACGGAGCGAATTGGTTTGGCTTGGAGTTGCCCTCAGTTGTACCGAATGTACCGAAACGCACCGAAAACGTGGAGCAACAGAGGCCGCGTAAACGGTTGAGAAAGCGGGACAAAGAATGGTAGGTGAGAGTGGATTTGAACCTCCGACCCCTGGTCCCGAACCATCGCAGTACAAACTCCAAGTGCCTTAACTGGTGTCGCTTAGGGGGGCAGCAAGTCAGCTTTTCTCTCGCTCAGTTGTACTGAAGTTGTACGAGAAATCCAATCGGCAATTAGGAAACGAAATGGTGGAGCGCAGCCTTTTCAGAAGCTAGGCTATTAAGACTAGCGAAAAGCGCGAGATGGGCGAGTAAGCAGAGGGAGCAATAAACAACTCCGCAAGCCTCAGTCAGCGGGCGTTCCCAAAACGCTGAACGCGGGCAATAGCGCACTGTTTTTCGTTACTTGCCAGGACCCATTACCAAACCGCTGCCCTACCGTGCCGAAAATGCTTCGGCTGTTCATGTTCCATGAGTCGGATGCATCTTGGGTCGCTTTGTCGGTGCTCGCAACCAGCCAATACTGCACTCCCTTTTTTACCTTTATTGTTTTCTCGAGTCGAGCCAGATCAAGTTTGCAACAGCCTGGGAACGGAGGCAGATTCACCAGGTTCCACGTCTTGATCGCCGTTCCAGGCGCGCCGCTGCTGTCGTGATTGAGGCTCAACGTGACACCATTCGCGCCTGACGCCGTCAGGATAGCCACCTTGATGAGAACAAGGTTGAAGTTACGCTTGGGGGTGAACGGGGTCGCTGAATCGACTTTTCCACCTACAACCTCAGGGCCTGTCACCGACCACCCGATATTAGGGAGGTAGACATTTGCCCCCGTGCCTAGATCGCTATAAATCGTGATGAGTGAGGCTGAGTCTTCGGCGGATTGTTCGATCTTCTGAGGATTCGGGTGAAGCGCAATGGTCATGCTTCCGCCGTTGATTCTGATGATTCCTTCACCATCCTGAGCCGCAAGCGTCCCCGGCGCGACCGTCAGCAAAGCGACACAGAGCAGCAGCGATGAAATGGAAGAGCGTTTCATAAGATCCTCCTTGCAACCTCGTTCGTCGCATCGTACCTACTGATGCTTCCCCCGTCAAATAGAGGTTGGGTGGGACGCAAAACTGTATTCACCAATCAACTGATCCCAACCCCCATAGTAAGAGCGGTTCAGCGCAAGCCGGCTCTCGTGACATTCAACGTCTTTCCCCTTTGGATGTCGTCGGCGCTTGTCGCGCAATATTGGCGTGACCTTCACAGAAGGTCGCCTCACCCAGGGCCACCCACTCCACTTGAATTTGTTGGCCATCCCCGGCTCGGATGTGCGGGCGATAACCCATGCCTCGAGCGGTGCAGAGAGCTTTCTTATAGGCCGCGTCCGCTTGCCGGAGTTCTTCGATACTTGTGGCGCTGCCAACCGCAGATAATGCGGACACAACCTCCGTCTTCAACATTGCGAGGTTAATGCTTCCATGGTGTGCTCTGCGTTCTTCTATTGTTTCCATTTTTCCTTCCTAACCGGCATTTGTGCGTTCGGTGACGACTTGCGCGAGTCGGTGGTTTCCCCAGGTTCGATGAGGACCACTTCCTGACACGTATACATGGTTAAACCATCCGGTCGGCACTTTATTCCCTTGCAGAATATTGGATATGGTAAGTGGTTCTCGCGGAACAATCGGGATTACCCACGGCCTTTCTGCTGTTCATGAGAAATGGTCGCCATATTGCCGTGTTTGTCGTGCTATTTGCTTCCAAGGCGCAGCGTCTGATCACGCATCCCGAAGTCGGTGCCTTGACCGCGCTGGTCTTCGGCCCGGCGACAATCTGCTCTTCGGCGCACACCGCTCCCGGTGGGCTGGCTGGGACGAAGGGACAAGATAATCCTTTAACAATTAACAATAAAGTGACAACTGCGCCATATCCGAATCTCCCGTCACTGAATCAAATGTTGCATGCGAGCTAGAAGCAGCTTTCGCGCACTCTACTGTTGGATCGGCGGTGATGCATCGTAAACGCCGAGCACCCGGAGGAGAACCTCTCCCGTGTGATGCGTCAGCGAGAACAGAGAATTATGACCTGCACCCGCTTATTCCGGCCCCACGAAAACCTCAGCGACGAGGTGAATCGCAAGCTTGTGCAATCGGAGATTGAGGGTGGTGTAAGGCTTCAGGATTTGGAGCCGGGTTCTATGCTCCGGATGCATACGCAGAACACATGTTACGAGATTGTCGTCTTGTACGGCGGATCAGCCTATCTCTCGGGTCATCCGCTCTACTGCCCACAGCCGGTGCTAGTGACCATCACCGGCTCCACGTGGGGCGGCTCAATGCTCAAGGCGCACTTCATCGGTCGAGGCATGCACCTCGAGTTTCGTCATCCGGGATATCCCACACCCATTGTCACCTCTATTATCCGAGAAATCCGCGAATGCCGGGGAACTGCGCTGACCGGCTAGGCAGGCAAGTTTGGGCTGAGCGGTTCGCTGGCGATGAAGGCGAAAGTAGCCAAGACGAAGATCCTCGAGCTCGACTTTCGCCGTAGGATCACCATAGTTTGTTTTCTGTTTGCCGCGCAGGGGGCCAGGACTTGGGCGCTGGCGGATATTGCAGAACTTTTGAATAGACTCTTCAGATCTTTATTGTGGTTGTCACTCAGACCTCGTACCGTCGTCTACTCGCGGTTGCGTTCCATGTTTGCCGCTGACGGAGCGGCACTCGCCGCAGCCGTGAGTCTCGACGGCGAAACCGTAAGGGAAGAGCGCCCAGTTCTCAAGTCAGCGCGCTAGAACGCCCGACGCGGCCACGTAGCCAGAGTCCCGAAGTCGGCACTGTTTGGTTGCATTTTAGCGTTCGACTTCGGCGATTCTGTCAACGTGCAGGAAGTGCCATTCGAGGTCACATTCATAAATCCCACATACTGGTCGTTGCCGCTAGTACCGGAGCTTTGGTGTTTTCGGCGTAGTACACGGTACTTTACGTACCGCTTGCATTGTTTGCAATTGTTAGCGTGGTGAAAGCCCAGTTTGCTTTCATCGTCGGAATAGATGCTCGACGTGGCTCAATCTGTGTAACAAGCGTGTCAAGATATTGACCCTTCTTGGAAATTAGACGACGACTGTGTCCGCCTGATAACTCGCAGCATGAATGATGCACAAGAGACCTCCGACAAATCTCTGGCAAACTCGTGCTCATTTGTTCTCCATCTACCGAAGCAGCCTCATATAAACGAAGGCGGCCTCAGTCAGGCCGCAACTCTGATTGCTGATTAGAAGACGAACTTCCCTTGCAACTCGATTACTCTTGGTGACGCGTCCGCCCCCAGACCGGCGCCATAAATGGTCGTCGGCTGACTGACGGTCTGGGTGATTTGTCCGAATTGGCCGCTATCCGCATTTGTGTTGGGGAAGGCAAAGTTCGGATGATTGAAAAGATTAAAGAACCTTGCGCCAATGGAGAACTGCGCGCCCTCCCACTTCGGTACCGCAAAAGCCTTCTCCACGCCGAAGTCAGTGTCGAAGTAACCTGGTCCACGAAACTGGTTACGGATCTGGGTCCCGAAATTATTTGTTGGGTCAGCGAAATTGGCAGCGCTGTAGCACGGATTGGGCAACCCGTTCACCAACTGCGCAGCGGAGCTACCGCAGTTGATGTTAGGAGAGCCCACGACATTGCCGAGTACCGCGGTGGTTGTGGCAGGACTTGTACTGCCGAACAAGCTCCCTTGTAGCGTGGCTGTCGCGTTGCTGCTCCAGATCGAATACGGGAACCCCGTGTGTTTGAAGATCGTTCCGGAGAATGTCCAGCCCTTCACTAGAGCGTCCGGACCGCGGGCCGTTAGATGGCGGAAAGCGTCACTCCAAACGTAGTTCATGACGAACGACTGGCGGACATCGTAGTCAGCGTTGCCATAGTTAAGCTGCGCGATATTGAATGGATTTAAGGGCGTGACAACATCCACGTTGCCGTTGGAGTTCACGCCGAACGGGTTCAAGGAGCTATTAGAGATTTCATCCAGAGCATGGCTATACGTATAGGACGCCTGGAACTGGAATCCTCCAGTAAAGTTGTGCTCGGCAGTCAGCGTAAGGCCGGTGTAGTTTGAGTTACCGGAGTTTTGAGTTTGGGCAACTACTCCGAATCGCGCGTCGGGAATGGTCAACGGCAGACCTCCGAATGCAGCGCCCGTTGGACTGAACGCGTTCAAGGCTGGATTCGTGATTTCCTCATGCTCACCGTGATTGCCGACATACTTTGCGCTCACCGTGGTGTGCCAACCCACCTCCTGCTGTATTTCCAGGTCCCATTCGTAATAACGCGGAATCTGCACTTTGCCGGGATTAAAGAAATTGAAGGCGGGAACCGCGCCGCCGTTGGCAAAATTGGCGCGGAAAGCGGCATTGGCCGCGATCGCTTGCCCGTTCAAGTTCCCTGCCGCTGCGGGCGAGAGCGCACCATTAAAAAGCACGAACGACGGATCATTCGGCGCGTTGGTCAGGATGTCATCAATCGCACCCGTAGGGATGGCATCGCTGAAGATGCCGAATCCCCCGCGGACGACAGTGTTCTTGGCGCCGAACGGCGACCATGCGAAGCCGACCTTCGGCTCATACACGACCGGCGTGACTGAGGGAAATGCGGTATTCAAACCTGTGCTCAACGCTTGATTCACGGGGGCCGTGCGATTCAGGTCCTGAAACGGAGCTGACAGGCTTTGGAAGCAATTGGTCTGGCAGACTGGATTCGACAAATGGTCAAAGCGCATGCTCAGCGTGAGTTTCAAGTTGGGAGTGACCTTGACCTCGTCCGATGCATACCATCCCAGTTGATAGAGCGCTATCGGTACATTCGTATTGACTGGGAAATTCTGAGCCACCAAATTCCCCACGCTGGTGTTGGAAGGCGCAACGCCTCCAAACGCGAAGTCGTTCAGCGAGGTTTCCTGAGCAAGAGGAATCACACCAGTGAAATTGTGGTCGCTCACATCGTCACGACGGAAGTTAATTCCGAACCGGAAGCTGTGTTTCCCGCGAGTCCAACTGAAGTCGTCCACAAGTCCGTATTGGGTCACATTCCGGCCCTGCGGAAATGCGGTACCGTCATTGTTCAGATTGAACAGTGAATTGTCGGCGAAAAAGACCGACTGAGGAAGCGTCTGGAATTCTGCGGTCGGGTTCACCATCGTGAATAGCGCGCTATACCACTGCAGTGAGGCGATGAAGTTGTTGACCTTGTTGGCGCCGAAGGTATGCGTCTCGCTCAACTGGCTCTGCCATTCTGGCTGAGCACTATGAGCATTGAAGGCGGAGGTGAGAGGATCCGTGTAAGTGGCCTGGAGGCCGCTTTCGTGTTGCACTCGGAGAAAGAGCTTGTCATTGTTGCCGATGTTCTGGTCATAGCGACCCACAATCAGGTAATCGTTGGTTGCCTGAGATGTTCCACCCTGCAATTGAACAGCACACGGATTGCCGGCTCCGAATGCGGTCCCTGCGAGCGTCGTAACGTTCGAACAACCTCCACCAGCAAGAGTGTTCTGAGCACCTGCCGCGCCTGGAGTTGCGTTCCAGATGCCGAACAGTTTGTTGTAAAACGGCACCGAAGCGGGGCTAACATTGTTTAGGTTCGCGATCACCGCATTTTCAAATTGCTGAGTCGGCAAGTTGACCGAAAAGAGCGACGGAATCAACAATCGAATGCCTTCATAGTCGACAAAAAAGAAGGATTTATTCTTCCTGATAGGTCCGCCAATCGAGGCTGCATACTGATTGGCATTCACGAATGGGCGCGGGGCGACCTGG
>Ga0207060_10041_pt1 | contig 44656 bp, 42 predicted proteins | sample Alteio_BWMinCont_30_FD_153270 | JGI IMG/M metagenome (GOLD analysis project Ga0207060, IMG submission 153270) | Enriched cells from forest soil in Barre Woods Harvard Forest LTER site, Petersham, Massachusetts, United States -... | ecosystem: Environmental > Terrestrial > Soil > Temperate forest >...
ACTTTTTCCAGTCAGGTTGTCTGATTTCGAGTCTCTGCGTGACTGGGAGTGTTTCGATGCCGACACCGGGAAGGACTCCGCACGCGAAATCCGCGAATACTTTATCCCTGACTTTAGTAACTGGAAAGATCACGATTCTTACCATCTGGGTTTCGACCGCTTAGTGCACGCATTGAAGGCCGAAACGTCCAAAAGCTAACACACTGATGGTAATCAGTGAAGGCCATCGACAGCGAGACAAAGACTTTGCAAAAAACAGCTTTCGTTAATGAGGTGTTTCTTGGTCTTGGTCGGAAGCGAAACCGCCTCGGAAAGGTGGAATTGAACGATGACTGAGCGTGGCGCTCTTCCATTTTCCGTGACACCCAATGTGGGGAAATTGCATGACGATACCCACAAAAGTCCCCACAGAAGAGAAGTCAAATTGTGAAGAAGTGCTGCAAGTTACTGATTTTCTATTGATCGGCCCTAGTAGACGATTTTAGGACTTCCTTGCTCGTCGCGCCGGTCTGCGTACTTGGCCTTATCTGAGATTCCGACTTGCGATCAAGGCAGCAAGTTCTTTAATTCGCGACCCGAGATATGCGTCATGTTTAGTGATACCGACTTCAATATATAGATTTCGGGCCCAGATGATTGCATCCATCCCTTCTTCGAGACGGGACGTACCGGTCTCTCGCCGACCTAGGAGGGAAAGCGCGTTGCCGAGGTTAGTTTGCGTTGCAGCCCACTCAAGGGGAACTCCTTCACGTGTCCGCTCTTCCAGCGCTGCGCGATAGGCGACTACTGCCTCTTCTAGACGAGCCGTACCGCTCTCTCGCTGCCCCAGTATCTGAAGTGCGACGCCGAGGTTGCTTTGCGTCATTGCCCAATCCAGAGGGACCCGGTCACGTGTCCCCTCTTCCAGCGCCGCGCGATAGATGACTACTGCCTCTTCTAGACGAGCCGTACTGCCTTCTCGCTCTCCAAGCATCCGAAGCACATTGCCCAGATTATTTTGCGTTGCGGCCCAATCCAGGGGAACCCGCTCACGTGTCCGCTCTTCCAGCGCCGCGCGATAGATGACTACCGCCTCTTCCAGACGAGCCGTACTGCCTTCTCGTTCTCCAAGCATCCGAAGTACATTGCCCAGATTATTCTGCGTTGCAGCCCAATCCAGAGGAACCCGCTCACGTGTCCGCTCTTCTAGCGCCGCGCGATAGGCCACCGCCGCCTCTTCCAGACGAGCCGTACCGCTAGATCGATGTCCCAGCATCTGAAGTGCGACGCCGAGATCGGTTTGCGTCCCCGCCCAATCCAGGGGAACCCGTTCACGTGTCCGCTCTTCCAGCGCCGCGCGATAGGCTACTACTGCCTCTTCTAGACGAGCCGTACCGCTCTCTCGCTGCCCCAGTATCTGAAGTGCGACGCCGAGGTTAGTTTGCGTTGCAGCCCACTCAAGGGGCACGCGTTCACGTGTCCGCTCTTCCAGCGCTGCTCGGTAGGCAACTGCCGCCTCTTCCAGACGAGCCGTACTGCTGGATCGCTCTCCAAGCATCCGAAGCACATTGCCCAGATTGTTCTGCGTTGCAGCCCAATCCAGGGGGACCCGCTCACGTGTCCGCTCTTCTAGCGCCGCGCGATAAGCCACAGCCGCCTCTTCGAGACGAGTCGTACCGGTCTCTCGCCGACCCAGGAGGGAAAGCACATTGCCGAGGTTGGTTTGCGTTGTAGCCCAATCCAAAGGGGCCCGTTCACGTGTCCGCTCCTCCAGCGCCGCGCGATAAGCCACTGCTGCCTCTTGCAGACGAGCCGTACCGCTCTCTCGCTGCCCCAGTATCTGAAGTGCGACACCGAGGTTGCCTTGCGTCATTGCCCAATCCAGGGGGACTTGTTCACGTGTCCGCTCTTCCAGCGCCGCGCGAAAGGCCACTGCCGCCTCTTCCAGACGAGCCGGCCTGCCTTCTCGCTCTCCAAGCATCCGAAGCACATTGCCCAGATTGTTCTGCGTCATTGCCCAATCCAGGGGCACCCGCTCACGTGTCCGCTCTTCTAGCGCCGCGCGATAGGCTGCTGCCGCCTCTTCCAGGCGAGTTGCACCGCTGGATCGATGTCCTAGGAGAGAAAGCGCGTTGCCGAGGTTGGTTTGTGTCCCCGCCCAATCCAAGGGGACCCGTTCACGTGTCCGCTCTTCCAGCGCCACGCGATAGGCGACTACCGCCTCTTCCAGGCGAGCCGTACCGCTTTCTCGCTGCCCCAATATCTGGAGTGCGATGCCTAGATTATCTTGCGTCATCGCCCAATCCAGGGGAATCCGTTCACGTGTTCGCTCTTCCAGCGCCGCGCGATAGATGACTACAGCCTCTTCCAGACGAGCCGTACTACCTTCTCGCTCTCCAAGCATCCGAAGCACATTGCCCAGATTGTTCTGCGTCGTTGCCCAATCCAGGGGGACCCGCTCACGTGTCCGCTCTTCTAGCGCCGCGCGAAAGGCCACTACCGCCTCTTCCAGACGAGCCGTACCCGTCTCTCGCCGACCCAGGAGGGCAAGTGCGTTGCCGAGATCGGTTTGCGTTCCCGCCCAATCCAAGGGGACCCGTTCACGTGTCCGCTCTTCCAGCGCCGCGCGATAGATGGCTACCGCCTCTTCTAGACGGGCCGTCCCGCTGGATCGCCGTCCCAGTATCTGGAGTGCGACGCCTAGATTGACTTGCGTCATCGCCCACTCCAGGGGAACCCGTTCACGTGTCCGCTCTTCCAGTGCCGCTCGATAGGCCACTACCGCGTCTTCCAGACGAGCGATACTGCCTTCTCGCTCTCCAAGCGTCCGAACCACATTGCCCAGATTGTTCTGCGTCATTGCCCAATCCAGAGGGACCCGCTCACGTGTCCGCTCTTCCAGCGCTGCTCGAAAGGCCACCGCAGCCTCTTCCAGACGAGCTGTACCGCTGGATCGACGTCCTAGGAGCGCAAACACGACTCCCAGATCGTTCTGCGTCATTGCCCAATCCAGGGGCACCCGCTCACGTGTCCGCTCTTCCAGCGCCGCACTATGGGCTGATGCGGCCTCCTCCAGGCGAGCTACCCCGCTCTCACGCTGCCCCAACAAGCGAAGGGCATTCCCCAGATTATTCTGGGTTGCTGCCCAATCTAGCGGTACACGCTCGTGTGTCTGCTCCTCCAGCGCCGCTCGGTAGGCGACTACCGCCTCTTCAAGAAGAGCCGTACCGCTCTCTCTACGTCCCAGTGTCTGAAGAGCGATGCCTAGATTGCCTTGCGTCATTGCCCAATCCAGGGGAACTCGCTCACGTGTCCGCTGCTCCAACGCCGCGCGATAGGCCTTTATTGCTCGCCTTATAGGCTCCGATTTGCCTTGCTGCTCTCCGATGCGTGTCTCGATAAGCGCATAGGAGTATAGGAGTAGCCCACGTTTGTCAGGTCCCATCGACTCAGGAGGACTCTCTACAACTCTCGCGAGTTTCTCCGCTCCAGGTACGAGTACATCCGCGATATATTTGCCATTCTCAAGCGCAGGAGAAGCGTATTGTGCTGCAACGGCGGCCAACGCAGCGCCGAATTCTTCACCAAAATCTGCCGCAAGCAAAAGTTTTTGATCGTAATTGAAGCGCTTTGCATCTGATCCGTCATGCACAGGCGAAGTAAAGCGCAATTCGATGACTGCGGGTATGCCAGCCAACACTTGACCCCAAATCAACAGGTCTCCCTTGTTCTTGACTAGATAATTTTGGGCCCTGAGATTTGCTGCGGAAGCCTCATCTGCCTCGTCGCCAGCTTCTTCTACCCGCAATTCGATTCCAGCGCGAAGAATCTGGACCGATGGTCCGAGTTCTTGTTTGAGGGTGCGAACGATATTAGTACGATGCGTACCTTTCCTGCCATCACCCTCAAGTTCAGCAACCCATATAGCAACTTTGCCCGGTTCCACTCTTCCGTGCACGTGCTTGCGCCGATTGTGCCACTTCTTAGACCAAAGGATCACCAGAACAATTGCTATCCAAAGCGCACCCGCGATTGCATTGATCAACTGCTCAGGAGACAAGACGCCCTTAAGCGGCTCAGGCACTTCCGGCGTTAGCTTGAGGACCGCGAGAAGTACTCGTACCCCAAATACCAGTGCGGTAGCGATGGAAGCCTTGATGATCTCCGATGGTTCGACTTTGAATATGGATTCCGGTTTGCCTTGCTCTTCCTCTCCCACGATGGCCTCACACAACCGCCAAACAGATTGATGTTTTCCATCGTGCCACAGACGGCCTCAAAACTGTGCGAAGATCGTTATCCACGATTGATGGTTCCTACTGAATTTATTGTGAGAGGGTCACTTTATGCACTACAACGAACCGTTGCCTAAAATGCTGAAGCCTGATTGCATTTTCGACCAAAAACTTAAACTGATAGGGTTTACTGGGCCAAATGGCGACGAGGCTGATTGATACGTAAAAACAAAAATGTTGAGGAGATGGCGTGCAAGATCCTAATTTGGGCCGTCAGATGTCAAGAACTAAGATATGTCCATGTCATCCTTGTACGAAACAAGTAGCAAAATAACTCAGTCTCACAAAGCGGCGTTGACATGGTTCATCGAACATCGAGGGCAGGAAGTTGGATGGCCGGCACCTCTTCCTGACGGAACCTACCTGGTGAATCGCCCCAAGGGTATCCATAAGCCCGCGGATGGCGGCATTCCCTCAGCGTAAGGCAGATGATGAATGGGCCATATGCAGATGCCGAGCCGACTCTTCAGCCTGACGGTTCATGGCACTATCAGTATTTTCAGGAAGGCACTGATCCTAGGCAGCGAGACGAATACTACACCAACGTGGGCCTGATGGCTTGCATCGAGGATGGCATTCCGATCGGAGTCTTGCGTCAGACGTCGCAAAAGGTCGATGTTCGGTACAAGGTAATGGGCCTGGCATGGGTTCGTGAGTGGCGTGATGACGGCTATTTCATCCTGGACGGACTATCACCTCAGGAGGAGTCGTTTAGTTCCATGTCAAACGACGTCGCCACATCCTCCGAATTCGATCCAACCAATATCGAAGATGCTCGTAAACGTATCATGTCCTCCATCGTGCAGCGGCAAGGACAAGGTCAGTTCAGAGCAAGGCTTCTCAATGCCTATCAAGGGCGGTGCGCTTTCACGGGATGCGACGCATCCTCTGCACTGGAGGCGGCACATATCGTCCCCTATAGGGGAAAAGAAACAAACCTGGAGGCAAATGGGCCACTCCTTCGAGCAGATCTCCACACTCTGTTCGATCTCGGATTAATAACCATTGACAGCAGTAAGATGACAATCATACTTAGCCCCAGTCTCTCCTCAGGACATTATTCAGCTCTAGCAGGTAAGGAGGTAGCTATTCCTATCGAGCCCGAATGCAGACCTAGCCGAGAGGCAATAGACATTCATAGAGCGAGTACAGGCCTCTAGTCCGGCACATTTTTTTGTTAACGATCTTTGATTTACTGTCTTCAGTGATGAACGGGGAGGCCCTGAGAAGAGGGCATTAGGGGAATCTGGTATTCAACAAACATCGCATCTAGGAGAGAGATGGACTGGGCAAGAGTAGGGCAGATCTATGAATCGTACTTTCAATTGCAGGATCTACGTAGCTTCGAAGAGAGGCTATCGCTCCCTTTCGTACTAGGCGACATGGCTCTCGATTCTACTCATGCTTCACAATTTGCTGCCGAACTAAAGCGCCTCGGCGTGGATGCCGGATTAGATGGACCGTCGTTACAGCAAAGAATTGCACGGCGCATGACTGCCCTAAAAAAACTAAAGACTATTGATGCCAGCACTCCGAAAGCGACAGCAAGACTAAGGGAAAGACAGACTGGGCGCGTGCAGAATCCGTTGCGAGATTTCATTACCGAAGAGATTGAGAAATTGGGCGATCAAATTAAGGACATCCCTTCCGGCATCGAGAAATCCAGATGTGCGTTGAAAACACTGTTGAAAACCCGAGAGTGGGTGATGAATGACGAATTGTTCGACGCGATGGTACTCATGCAGAATGAGATTGATGAGAAGCTCATTCACGAGGTGATTGATGATTGGATAAAGGATCGCAATAAGAATAAGGAGGACGATGTTCGCGGTTCCACGAGAGGCATTTTTTGGTACCCACCGAACGGAAAGTTTGTAGAGTGGGGCGTCTCACGATACAGACTCGCGGAGTATTTTGATGTCGGAGGATTTGAGGATGCATTCGATGCCTTCGAGAGGGAGTTGTCGGGTCTTCTCTCCGAAGACATCGGATCATCTCACGTTCGCGCTCGTTGTTTCGATTTTTTGACGATTAGCCGAAGTTCGAAGCTGACGTTAAGGCTCAGTGAAGAAATCGAAATCGCCTTGAAGCGCGTGTACGAAAGTGCTAACGACGGCAAATGGGACGAAGCTCAAGTTCGCCCTGGAAGTCCATACAAGGAGCATGCGAGTATAGCAACAACCGCAGTTGCCTGTCTCTCAATGCTGAGACTCTCAACGTCCGATTCTCAAAAGAAGCTGGCAGTATCTGCCGCCAAATGGCTGCTCCAGCAACAAACTAGTGAGGGTTCCTGGTGTACAGACTTCGAAGGGGCGACAGGGATCAAGAAACGGCCGGATATATTCATAACAGTAGTTGTTTGTGAAGCACTGATACGAGCCGGACTGTCGGGTATTTCTCACGCGCTCAAACGTGCGAAGAATTGGCTGATGTCACAGCAAAACGAAATCGGGTTCTGGCAGGATCATGGATTCAATTATTCCCTTTGCACTGTGATTGTTTTAGAAGCATTGAATTCCTTTCAATACCTCCCGTCGATACCGACTGATCCGTACTTCATTGCAGCTGAAGGATTTCTTCGTAGATCTTTTAGATTTCTGCGAGAGGACAATCCCACATCTCGGCGCCTAGCTGTTATAGCGGCGCACCAAGGACTGGAGTCGTTGCTCTATTCTCTTCTCATTCGCGAACAAAAAAAGATTTGGAAAGATCACGCGCAGACGATCGGCTTCAGAGAAGGACTAAATGCTTTCCAGGAGCAACTCAAGTTCAAGAAAGTTCTGAAGCCCAACGAGATTGTTCTACACCGAAGCCAGCTTGAATCGCTCGCACATCTGAGAGATGAGATTATCCACAAGGCGGCCGATGTCACGGAGGCCAGCGTGCGGCCGCTGTTGGAAGCAGCGTGGCACTTTGCGTCGAAATACTCGCGCGAGATACTTAACATCGATCTGCTGTATTGAGTGATGTTTTCAGACAACTACAGCCGCTCCTCTTCCTCCATGACCAGATCGAACTGACTGCGGGCGGCTGCGCGGCGCACGAATTCGGCAAAGATGTGATAAGGCAAAGCACTCCTTAACGGGCGAGATTTGTAGACTGTCTCAGTCGCGATTCGAAGGTAATAGAATTCTTTGCGTAGCTGTGCGACAGAAGCGTCCCGCTTGGGATTGACTTTTAGCAAATGAGCTTTCATTTGTTCAATTGCACGCTCTGCTCTCGCAGGAGGGATTTGCAAGGGCCAGAGCGACTCTGCGAAACATTTGCATGTTGAGCCCGTGCGGGTGTACACCCTTGTCCTTTTGGCAGCGTGTCATCGATTGTCGCCAACCGATGTAGGGCAATCCTGCAATCGCATTTGCAATGTTCAGGGGGTTGAACGCGTATCTCTTGCTGCGTAGAAAATCGAGGAATTCTGACTGTGCAAGGAACGCTTCTTGCCTACGGATGTTCTCATTGATGTGTTCAAGCCTTTCCGTGAGCCCCGCCACATGCTCTCGTGCCATCGCGTGCCGTCTTTTGCGTTGTTCGCATAGCTCCTCCAATTTGTCGTCAGAGCCATCGTCTCGCAAAGCTCCTTCTGCCCGATCCAGGCGCTTTTTTTCCTCACGTTCCTCCTGAATAGCAAGGCCCAAACGACTGCGTTCACCACTCCACTTACGTTTCAACGCTCGAAGGTCTTGCCAAGTGGTCTCTTTGGCTGGTTCGTAGGTGAAAGTCTCGAAGAATGCAGTGAAGTCGCGAATGGGATGAAGTGCCAGGCGCAGAGCCTGGAACGATTTGGCTCTTTGCAGCTCCCAGGCGAACTCAACCCAACGGAACTCAAATATCTCAAACAGCTTTTGACGCCGATTGAGCAGTTTCTCGTCACTGAGAATCTGCGGGCGTCCGCGCATTTTCGGGTGGATGGTGAATTTATCAGGAAGCAAGGAATATTTTAATCGCCAGCTAATTTTAGATGCTGCACTCCATTGCCAGCTAATTCTTAGCCGCTGCTAATTGATTGCCATGTAAATCATTAATATTACTGTTTTCAAACACTTTACATCGTGATATTCCGCGCGTCAAAGTTCAACAAGTGAACAGAGCACACATGGACGAGCGGAGTGCGGTCGAATACAAATCCGGGAAAACGGTTCACCAGTCCGTTCCGGGGCTGAGACGGCCTACAGGGTTGTCAACGCGCTGATGACGGCAACTTATTGGCGGATTGGGAAGCGGATTTTTGACCAGGAGCAGCGCGCAGGGTACGGAGAACGGATTGTGGAACAGCGCGCCCGAGATTTGTCGGCAAGATTTGGCCGCGGGTTTTCTCGTTCCAACGTGTTTCAAATGCGCCAGTTTTACCTTGCCTACCGGGCTAGAGTCCAGACGCTGTCTGGACAATTCGATCTTCCCTTCCCTTTGTCCTGGTCCCACTACGTGCGCTTGCTCACGGTAGCTGATGATGCCGCCCGCGATTACTATGAGCACGAGGCCCTGCGCGGCGGCTGGTCAGTCCGGGATCTGGATCGCCAGATCGCAATCAAGGCGTATCAACGGTTGCAGGGAAAACCCGACACGTCGATCGCTTCATCCTCGCCAGGCGGACTGAGTCCTGACGACTACATTCGAGATCCCTTCGTCCTAGAGTTCTTGAACCTGAAGGATGAGTACTCGGAATCGGATTTGGAGCAGGCTCTCATCCATGAGCTCGAGCGCTTTCTGCTTGAGCTCGGAAACGACTTTGCATTCGTGGCCCGGCAGAAGCGTCTCCGCATCGGAACCGAGTGGTATCGGGTGGATCTGTTGTTTTTCCACCGGCGGCTTCGATCTTTGCTGATCGTTGAATTGAAGGTGGAAAATTTACGCACGCTGATGCGGGCCAGATGAATCTCTATCTGAACTATGCGCGGCAACATTGGGTCAATCCAGATGAAAACCCTCCAGTGGGACTCATCCTGTGCTCCGAACGTGATGCTGCGGTTGCGCACTATTCCCTGGAGAGCCTGGGGAACACCGTACTTGCCAGAGAATATGAGCTTGCTCTGCCCGACGAGCACCGACTCGCGGAGAGACTCGCCTTGACCCGCCACCGCCTTCTCTCGTCGCGGACGGAAAAGAGATAATCCTGCGATCTCAAACTAGTTCCAATCCCGGCGCATCATTCACAGCAGCCAAAAGATTCTGCAACGCTCGTTGAATGAATTGACGAGATCCGCTCCTGGTGTCCAGAAATCCGGAGGAATTCGCGCGTCATGGTGTCCACATTCATGCAAAACCCGTACCAAGCGATTGAAGGGGTTGATTAGGTTGAAGGGATTGAAAAAAGTGAAAGCTTCGTGTATTCAATGGATAGCGGTATCTTCTTGAAACGGAAAGAGCTGCCGATACCCTCGGGCTCGAGTCCCTTCTTCGGCACCAGCTGAAAAAGCTTATGGTCATTCTAGGCGGCGGTTGACGCTCTTCGCCTATTTTCCCAGGACATATATTCGTTGTTAGCCTCGCCGAGCTGGTACATGGTGTTGAGAGTTTCGACTGTACCTTGACTTAAATCGATACTCACAATAAGCGAGGTATAGACAAGCTTCGCATTCGCAATTTGTTGATGGCCAGACACATAGCCTACTAAGCGGTTGCCAGGGTGCAATTCTTCAAAGCCTTGTGAGCTGACGCTCTTCACTACCGCCCACTTCTCAATTGAGACCATCGGTTTCGGCATATTCCCAGCTCCTAAGTCTGTACAAACTGTTAGAAGGCAGCGGAAAGGCCAAAGTTGTAGGATAGAAAAGACAGGGTTTATCGCCCAGTGCCTGTTTTAGGATGGGGATTTTTTACTGCCTGCAAGGGAATTCTGACGATGATCGAAAACCTGCAATCACCCGAGAGCAACATGAGCCGGAGGTTGAACCAGGGTGCCAGCATGCCAGAGCCTGCAAGGCACAGCACGAGGTAACTGCTTGGATAGTTATGGCATAGCTGGGAGTGCCTCCTCAAAAGCTATACTAAACAGGTAGCTCTTCGATGGGGATTCAGCTGTGCATCTGGAACGGATTCTGGCAAAAACCCGGGAAACGGTGGCCGAACGCAAAGAGCGCGTACCGTTTCGCGATCTCGAACGGCGTGCAGCCCAGCACTCTACGCGAGGATTTGCTCGCGCACTGCGTGAAAGATCACTTGAAGCACCCGCGATCATCGCCGAGCTGAAGAAGGCATCACCGTCGAAAGGACTGATCCGCCCCACATTCGACGTGCGCAGCCTGGCTTCCGAGCTGGCCGATGCTGGAGCTGCAGCTTTGTCTGTGCTGACCGACGAGCCATTCTTCCAAGGTAGCCTGGAGAATCTGGAAATTGCTTCCGCCACGGTTATGATTCCCTGCCTGCGCAAGGATTTCATGGTGGATGAATACCAGATCGTCGAAGCGCGAGCGCACGGTGCTGACGCAATCCTGCTGATCGTCGCCGCTCTGACAGATTCCGAGCTGAGCAATCTGAAAGATGCCGCGGATCGTTACGAACTCGACGTGTTGTGCGAGATACATTCGGGGGAGGAACTGACGCGTGCACGCGATCTTGGCTGCGAAGCGTATGGTGTGAATAATCGCAACCTCAAGACCTTTGAAGTGCGTCTGGAAAACTCGCTGGACCTCGTGGCGCAATTGCCTGCCGGAGCCGTCCACGTAGCCGAGAGCGGAATTCACTCGATCGAAGACATACAGCGTCTGCGCGCTGCCGGATATCACGCATTTCTCATCGGCGAATCGCTGATGCGGCAACCATCTCCGGGCGCGGCTCTTACGCAGTTGCTGCAGCCCGCTGCGACGCGAGTGTAGTGCCATGTGGATCAAGATCTGCGGCAACACTAATCTCGAAGATGCACAGCTTGCTGTTGAGTCAGGAGCCGACGCGGTAGGCTTTGTCTTTGCGCCAAGCCCGCGGCGTGTCAGCGTTGCGGAAGTGAGTGGAATCACGCCTGATCTACCGAAAGCGATCGAGAAGATTGGCGTATTTGTCGACGCGAGCTTCGAAGAAATTGTTCAAAGCGTCACGGAAAGCGGACTCACCGGAGTGCAACTGCACATATCGACCGATCCGAAGTTGGCATCGAAGCTGCGCGAGCATTTCGGGCCGTCACTGCGTATTTTGGAGGTTGTTCACTATGCGCAGGATCTCGAAAGCCAGTTGAATACTTTGCGCAGCGAAAATGCAATCGACGCCGTACTCATCGACTCCCGCACAGCAACCGCTGTAGGCGGGACCGGCATCCGCTTCGACTGGCAGGCCGCGAGCGGTAGTTTTCTGCATTCTCGTTTACGCCTCATCGCTGCTGGCGGACTGAAACCGGAAAATGTCGCAGAAGCTGTCCATACTTTGCAGCCATGGGGCGTAGATGTTTCAAGCGGCGTCGAATCCGCTCCGGGCAGAAAAGATCCAGCCCGCGTAAAGGCATTCGTAGCTGCCGCAAAGGCCGCAGCGGAAGAAATCGCAGCCGCGCCCCGGTGATGGCGTAATCTGAAAAAGATAAGGGGAACCGTTCATGAGCACGGTGACACATCCTGCAACGAAAGCAATTGGCCGCTTCGGCGCGTATGGCGGGCGCTATGTGCCTGAGACGCTGATGGCCGCGCTCGAAGAGCTAGAACACGCCTATGCAGAAGCCCAGGCTGATCCCGCCTTCCATGCTGAACTGGACTCGTTGCTGCGCGACTATGCAGGACGACCGACGCCACTCTACTTTGCCTCACGCCTGACCGAGCAGCTTGGCGGCGCGAAGGTCTATCTCAAGCGCGAAGACCTGCTGCACACCGGCGCACACAAGATCAACAACTGCATCGGCCAGGGCCTGCTCGCGAAGCGTATGGGCAAGAAGCGCATCATCGCCGAAACCGGTGCAGGCCAGCACGGCGTTGGGACGGCGACCGTCTGCGCGCTCTTCGGACTCGAGTGCCTTATCTACATGGGCGAAGAAGACATGCGGCGGCAGGAACTGAATGTCTACCGCATGCGGCTTCTGGGCGCTGAAGTGCGCGGCGTGAGTTCCGGCTCGCGCACGCTGAAAGACGCAATTAACGAGGCGATGCGCGACTGGGTCACGAACGTCCGCACGACGCATTATCTATTAGGCAGTGTTCTGGGCGCGCATCCGTATCCAATGATGGTCCGCGACTTCCATCGCGTGATCGGCAAAGAAGCGCGCCAGCAAATTCTCGAAAAAGAAGGCTGTTTGCCGAGCGCGATCATCGCCTGCGTCGGCGGCGGATCAAACGCCATCGGCGCATTCTGCGAATTTATCGCTGACAAAAACGTTCGCCTAATCGGCGTCGAGGCCGGCGGCCGCGGTGCTGAACTTGGCGAACATGCAGCACGTTTTCAGGGCGGATCACCGGGGGTACTGCAGGGAACGTATTCCTACGTGTTGCAGGATGATGCTGGACAGATTGCACTCACACACTCCGTCTCTGCCGGACTAGACTACGCATCCATCGGCCCCGAGCATGCCATGCTGCATGATTCCGGACGCGCCGAGTACACATCGGCGACCGACGAAGAGGCGCTGAAGGCAACGGTAACGCTGGCGCGCACGGAAGGCATCCTACCTGCGCTTGAAAGCGCGCATGCTGTAGCTGAGTGTATCCGGCTTGCGCCCACGCTGTCTCGGCATGACATACTAATAATCAACCTCTCAGGACGCGGCGACAAAGACATGGGCATCCTCTCGCGCGAACTGAACCTCAAGGGCGCTTAAGCATGCCGATTCGTTTCAGCAAGCCGGGACTCGTCGTATACCTCACAGCAGGCGATCCCGATTTGCCAACCACACGTGAAATCGCGCTGGCGGCGATTGACGCGGGCGCAGACGTGCTCGAATTAGGCGTGCCTTTCAGCGATCCGCTTGCCGACGGCCCCGTGATTCAGCGCGCCAGCGAACGCGCCGTGAAAAACGGTACGACGCTCTCAGATGTGCTGACTCTTGCCGCAGACCTACGCCTCGAACGCCCCACTGCGGGGCTGGTGATCTTCTCCTATTTCAATCCTGTTCTCCGCTTCGGCCTAGAGCGGTTCTGCGCGGCGGCAAAACAAGCAGGCGTCGATGGCGTGCTTATAACCGACATGATTGTCGAAGAAGCCGACGAGTATCTTGAGCACCTGCACCGCCATCAGCTCGCGCCCATTTTTCTCGCAGCACCTACAAGTCCCGACGAGCGCCTGCAGCGCATCGCGCAGGCATCCCAGGGCTTCGTCTACGCGATCTCGCGCACCGGAATCACGGGCACGCAGCAGACACTGGCATCCGACGCAGAGCAGTTGGTCAAGCGCCTGCGCAAGTTTACTGACTTGCCCATCGCTGTTGGCTTCGGCATTTCGAACGCGGAGCATTTCGCGACAGTCACCGAATTCGCAGACGCAGCCGTCATCGGCAGCGCGATCGTTGCCCTGATCGAGCAATCGACATCGCAGGAAGCTCCGAATTCCATCGCACGATTTATCAAGGGTCTGCGCCAACCCATGGCGCTGGCCCGCTAATTCCGCTTCAGGATTCCAGGCAATTCAACTCCGGCGCAGGCGTGCGGTCATGCGCTCGATGGAAAGGACTACATGGACATTGCAGACTGGCGCGAAAAGATCGACGCAATTGACCTGCAGATTGTGGCGCTCCTCAGCGAACGCGCAGTGGCAGCGCGAGCCATTGGCAAGCTGAAACAATCCACCAATCTGCCCGTGTATGAACCGAACCGCGAGCGCGTGATCTTCGATCGAGTGCGCGCAGCCAACAAGGGCCCCCTGCCCGACATTGAGCTGATACACATCTACGAGCGCATCATCGACGTGATGCGAGCGCTGCAGCAGGATGAATTGGCCTCACAAAGATCCGCGTCCACCAAAGGGCAGGACGCACGAGCAGGGGAGACAGGAAAGCAATCATGATTGTTGCCATGCAGGAGCATGCGTCAGAAGAACAGATACAAAGTGTTACCGAACGACTTCTGGACCTTGGATTTAAAGTTCATCGCACCACCGGAACCGTGCAGACCATTCTCGCGGGAGTAGGAACGCCGTCTGCATTCGACGTAAAAGATTTCCAGGTATTAGAAGGCGTAGCCGATGCCTATCGCATCTCGTCACCTTACAAACTCGCAGGTCGCAGCTTCAGGCCGGAAGGCACAATCATCCGCTTTCCAAACGGAGTCACAGTTGGCGGCAAAGAAGTCGTCGTCATGGCAGGCCCATGTTCGGTCGAGAGCCGTGAGCAAATTTTCGCTGCAGCAGAAAAAGTGAAAGGCGCAGGCGCAAAGTTTCTTCGCGGAGGGGCATTCAAGCCGCGCAGTTCGCCGTACTCCTTTCAGGGCATGGGTCTTGAAGGCCTCAAGCTGCTGCGCGAAGTGGGCGACGCAACAGGACTCCTCATCATCAGCGAAGTGATGGAAATTTCGCAGATCGAGCTGATGATGCCCTACGTCGATGTCTTCCAGGTCGGCGCGCGCAACATGCAGAACTTCAACCTGCTGCGCGAACTCGGACAGATTCGCAAGCCGGTCCTCCTGAAACGCGGCATCGCGGCCACGATTGAAGAGCTGCTGCTCTCAGCGGAATACATTCTATCCGGCGGCAACTATGAAGTGATGCTGTGCGAGCGCGGTATCCGCACCTTCGAGACGTATACTCGCAACACGATGGACATCTCCGCCATCCCGGTCATCAAGAAGCTCTCACATCTGCCAATGCTCGGCGATCCGTCGCACGGCGTCGGTCTGCGCGATAAAGTTCCGGCCATGGCGCGCGCCGCAGTTGCCGCCGGAGCAGACGGCCTGCTGATCGAAGTGCATCCCAATCCTGATAAAGCAGTCTCCGACGGTGCGCAGACGCTCTTCCCCGAGCAGTTCGCAAAGCTCATGCAGGAGTTGCGCGTCATAGCCTCCGCCGTCGAGAGGACAATCGAATAAACATGTCAATCGAGCGCATCGCCATTCTCGGTACCGGGCTGATCGGAAGCTCAGTGGGAATGGCGCTGCGTCAGAACGACTTCGGTGGAACGATTGTCGGATGGGACCGCGATCCCGCACAGGCAGCAATCGCTTTGAGCACGCGCGCGATTGGTGTGGTCGCAGAAGAACCGCTGACAGCGGCCGCCGAGTGCGATCTGATCCTGCTCAGCGGCCCAGTCTTCAGCATTCTCGAATGGCTCGATCAGCTTGCTTCCATCCTGCAACCGCATCAGCTTGTAACCGATGTCGGCAGCGTGAAACGCATTCTCTGCGAGCGCGCCACAGATCGCTACAACCAGCCGGGCAAGCCCGGATATCTACCCGGCCACCCGATGGCGGGCAAGGAAGTGGGCGGAGCAGCGAACGCCGATGGCGAGATCTTCCGCGGTGCGGTATGGATCTTTACCGAATGCGCCGGCCAACCCGGCATGTCTCCTGAAGCGAGCGCAAGATCAGTCGAGTGGCGCGCATGGGTGCAGAAGTTCGGCAGCCGCATTCTTGACCTCGATCCCGCGCGACACGACGAGTTGTGTGCATGGGTGAGCCATCTCCCACAGTATGTCTCAACCGCGCTCAGCGCATTGCTCGAAGAGAAATTCCCGCACGACGACGACCTACGCGCCATCGGCGGCCGTGCTTTGCGCGAGATGACGCGTCTCGGAGCCAGCCCCTATTCCATGTGGCGCGACATCGCCCATACAAACACCGAAGCCGTAGCCGCAACGCTGCTGGCACTGGAGCAACGGCTCACGCACCTGCGCGAACATCTCAAGACCCCAGAACTCCGCGACGAATTTGAATTAGCCAATCGTTTCCGCCTCGGCACTCCTCACAAGCCATAATCCTGTCGAAGAAGTAAGATGGTGACCATGCGCACATCTGGTCTGACCACTGCTTTTTTTCTGGTTCTTCTCGCGAGCCTGACACCTCTCAAAGCACAGCAACCAGCCGCGCTGCTCGTCGATGTGGATCACCGCCAGCAGACCGGCCTGAACGGCCAGTGGCATTACATCGTCGATCCATTTCGAAACGGCATCGGCAACCAGCCGGACAAACCAAACCTGAACGGCTACGCGAAGAACGGCCATCCCGTCCCCGGCGGTGCACTGCAGGAGTATGACTTCGCGCAGTCACCCACGCTCCAAGTCCCCGGCGACTGGAACTCGCAAAAGCCCGAGCTCTTTTTCTACGAAGGCATGCTCTGGTATCAGAGGGACTTCGACTATCAGCCGAAGCAGCACATACGCGTTTTCCTTCACTTCGGCGCGGTGAATTATGCGGCACAGGTCTTCGTTAACGATAGCTACATCTGCCAGCACGAAGGCGGCTTCACTCCTTTTGATTGCGATGTGACCAGTGTTCTCAAATCCGGTTCCAACTTCGTAGTTGTAGCCGCCGACAATCAGCGACAGGTCGAGCGCGTTCCTGGCAACAAAATGGATTGGTGGAACTACGGCGGCATCACACGCGAGGTTTCACTCGTTGAAGTGCCGGAAAGCTTCATCGACGACTATTCGTTGCAGTTGCAAAAGGGAAGCGAGAACCAGCTGAGCGGCTATGTGCATCTTGCCGAAACCGGCGCCGATCAACGAGTAACCCTGCGCATTCCGGAACTACAGATCGAGCAGACCGCTGACACCGATGCATCAGGCAAGGCCACATTCTCATTTGCAACAACCGGCCTGCAGCGATGGTCACCTGCTTCGCCAAAGCTCTACAACATTGAGATAAGCGCAGGCAGCGACACCCTCAAAGACGACGTCGGTTTTCGCACAGTGGAAGTTCAGGGCGAACAGATCGTGCTGAACGGAAAGCCGCTCTTTCTGCGAGGCATCTGCATACACGCCGAGGCTCCATACCGCTCAGGCCGCGCATGGTCGGAGCAGGATGCGGAAACACTGCTGGGCTGGGCGCATGATTTGAACGCCAACTTTGTGCGCCTCGCGCATTATCCGCACGACGAACACATGACACGCGTCGCCGACAAACTGGGCCTCCTCGTGTGGTCTGAGATTCCCGTCTACTGGGGCAATGCTTGGACAAATCCTCACACTTTCGACGTCACCAGCCAGCAACTCCACGAAATGATCCGCCGTGACAACAACAAGGCCTCCGTCATCATGTGGTCCATGTCGAATGAAACGCCGATCAGCCCCGAACGAACAGAGTTCATCGGCAAGCTGGCAGGATTAGCGAGACGGCAGGACGCTACTCGACTCATCACCTCCGCCATGGTCATCCCCCACCGCCACGCAGGCGACAAAACCATCGTGATGGACGATCCGCTGGGACAGCATCTCGATGTGCTCGCTTACAACGAGTACTTCGGCTGGTACAGCGATAAGCCAAGTGAGATCTCGCAGATCAAGTGGGAAAACCCAATGCACAAGCCGCTCATCATCAGCGAGTTCGGCGCAGAAGCAAAGGGCGGCCTGCACAAGGAAGCAGACTACCGCTTCAGCGAGGAGTATCAGGCGAACGTCTTCCAGCAGCAATTCCAGATGCTCAAAAACATTCCTTTCCTTGCGGGTATGACACCCTGGCTATTGATGGATTTCCGCTCGCCAATGCGGCAGCTTCCCGGAATTCAGGATTACTACAACCGCAAGGGCTTGGTCTCCGACAAGGGTGAAAAGAAGAAAGCCTTCTCGGTGCTGCAGGAATACTACGGGCACATGCCTCAATAAAAAGGAGAGAAATCGCCCGCCCATCCATTTAGACTGTCTTTTCCCGATCCATATATCACTGAGGTGCCATGAAGAAAGCCCGTCTGATTCATTTGCTCTGGCTGTGTTTCGCTGCCAGTGTTCTGTCCCAATTCGCAGTCGCACAGGAAAAGCCTGCCGCTTCTGAAGAAGACTATGTCAAAGCGCATTACACCAAATACGAATACCGCATCCCCATGCGCGACGGCGTGCATCTCTTCACGTCCGTCTACGTGCCGAAGGACGCATCGCAGAGCTACCCCTTCATGATCGACCGTACGCCCTACAGCGTTGCCCCCTACGGCGTCGATCAGTACAAAAAGAATCTAGGACCGTCCGACGAATTTGAGAAGGCCGGTTACATCTTCGTCTATCAGGATGTGCGCGGGCGCTACCTGTCCGAGGGCAAGTTCATCGAGATGCATCCCCACATCGATGACAAGAAGTCACCGCAGGATGTCGACGATAGCTCCGACATGTATGACACGCTGGAGTATCTGCTGAAGCATGTGCCGAACAACAACGGCAAAGCCGGCATCTGGGGAATTTCCTATCCCGGCTTCTACACATCCGCCAGCATCATCGATTCGCATCCCGCGCTGAAAGCAGCATCGCCGCAGGCGCCGATGACAAACCTCTTCATGGGCGATGACGCCTATCACGGCGGGGCGTTCATGCTCGGTGCGAACTTCGGCTTCTACACTTCCTTCAAGCCATTTGACGAGCCTTCGTTGCCGAAGCACGAAGTCCCTTTCAGCATGGGCACGCCGAACGCCTATGACTTCTATCTGCAGGCTGGCCCAACGTCGAACCTTGAGAAAAAATATCTGAACGGATCAAACCCACTCTTCAATGATCAGCTGTATCACACAATGTTTGACGACTACTGGAAAGCGCGCGATCTCTCACAGCACATGAAGAATGTGAAATGCGCCGTGCTCGTAGTCGGCGGATGGTATGACACCGAGGATCTCTCTGGCCCATACGGAACCTTCTACGCGATCAACAAGTTCAATCCTGAAACGACCACTACGCTCGTAGAAGGCCCGTGGGTGCATGGCGGATGGGCGCGCAGCGACGGCGATCATCTGGGAGACGCACAGTTCAACTCAAAGACTGCCGAGTTCTTCCGCAAAAATATTCAGTTCCCGTTCTTCGAGTACTACCTGAAAGGCAAAGGCGCTCCGCTGCCGAAAGCCTACGTCTTCGAAACCGGAACAAACGTGTGGCGAACCTACTCTGCCTGGCCGCCGCCGCAGGCAAAGCCGAAGATGCTCTATCTCCACGCAGGCGCTAAACTCTCCTTCGATCCACCCGCCGCAAAAGAAGGATCCGACGAATACATCAGCGATCCGGCGCATCCCGTTCCTTTCGTTGGATACACGACAGACACCGTGCCGCAGCGTTACATGGTCGACGATCAGCGCTTCGCATCATCGCGCACCGATGTCCTCGTCTATCAGACCGAACCGCTTACTGAAGACGTGACCATCGCAGGTCCCATCTCTCCAAAATTAAAAGTAGCAACCACAGGCACAGATTCAGACTTCATCGTGAAGCTGATCGACGTCTACCCCAACGACTATCCAGATCCCGACACAGACAGCGCAGCCGGTAAGCGAGTGCTCAATGCCCCCCCACTACGCATGGGAGGCTATCAGGAACTGGTACGCGGCGAGCCGATGCGCGCAAAATTCCGCAACAGCTGGGAAAAACCTGAAGCGATGACACCTGGCAAGATGACAGAGGTAGACTTCTCGATGCCCGACCTCAACCACACTTTCCGCCAGGGACATCGCATCATGGTGCAGATTCAGAGCTCATGGTTCCCGCTTGTCGACCGCAACCCGCAAACGTTCACCGACATTCCACACGCCAAGCCGGAAGACTTCAAGAAGGCAACCGAAACGGTCTATCACGATCGCGACGCTGCTTCAGGCATTGAGGTTTTAGTACTGCCTCAACCGTAGCTTGGGGCTATGAACAACAACAACGCCGGGCGATTTCGTCCGGCGTTGTTGTTTCAGAGCAAAGCGAATCAACTCGTTATTTGGTAGGGAAATGTGAATCTTCCCACCTGTATGAGCGATTTGTCATTCGGTGGCCAGATGCGGAACGACTCGACGCGCGTAATCGATGCATTCCTTACCGCTTCTACGCTGCCAAGAAACTTGCCGCTCGCCGCTTCATAAAAATTGACGGTGAGTGAATCCTCATTGTGTTTCCAGCCAATGAGATACTCTCCCGCATTGAGCTGGACATCGCCGACTTTTACCGGGACCTGCGCGATAAAATAGTGAGAATACTTCCCCTCAGCGGAGTACCCTGCAGTGATCAAAACCACTCCAGCAACGTACTTGCCTTTGCCGTCGGTAATCCCGGAAGCTGTGCGCAATTCGGTTTCGATGCGTTCCTGAATCACCGGAGCCCGAGGCGGAATCAACGCCTTCAGCTCTGCTTCTGTTGCTACGCGCCACGATCCCGACCTTGGCTCCTGCGCAAAAGTCCCACTCACCAGAGTTAGAAGCACTAGGAATGCGAGTACTCTCCTGATGTAAGTTGCCGTCTCAGTCAAGATGAACAATCCCTCTCTGCAGGGCCGTCGTCGCGGCCTGTGTTCTGTCACTCACTCCCAGCTTGCTGAGAATGCTGTTGATATGTGTCTTTACGGTCGCCTCAGAAATGAAGAGGTCACTCGCTATTTCTTTATTGCTGCGGCCACCGACAATTCGCTTCAGCACATCTAATTCCCGTCCGGTAAGCGAAGGGCCACCCATGCGCTCTGCAAGCCGCTCCGCCACCACCGCGGGTATGCGCGATTTCCCCGCGTGCACGGTGCGTATTGCATCGGTCAGCTCGTCGGCATTCATGCCTTTCAGCAGGTACCCTTTGGCCCCTGCCTGCAGCGCACGATAGATATCTTCGTCCCCGTCAAACGTAGTGAGAACGATAATGCGTGCGTCAGAAAATTCCTGGCGGATTTTCGTAATAGCATCCACTCCATTCATATTCGGCAAGCGAAGATCCATGAGCGTAACCGCAGGGCGGTGCTTGCGGTATAACTCTACGGCCTCTGCGCCGTCCGCTGCCTCGGCAACAACCTTCATGTCTGATAGCGTCCCAATAAGAGCGACCAGCCCTTGCCGCACAATGTGATGGTCATCGACCACCATGATCTGTATCAATTCGGCCATACGTTCCTTTTCAAATTGCAACCTCGACTTGAACTTCAGTTCCTTCGTTCCTGGCACTCTTTACCGTGAAACGCGCGCCAATCAGTGCTGCGCGCTCGCGCATGCCTCTGAGGCCATAGTGGCCATTCTGGCTCTGTCCCTGAGCATCTTCATCAAACCCGCGCCCATCGTCTTTGATCGTCATGCGCAGCAGCTTTTCCTGAAACAGCAACGTGATATTCGCATTCTGTGCCTGTGCATGGCGAACAACATTCGTAATCGCCTCCTGGCCAATGCGGAGTATTTCCGCCTCAATGCGCGCGTCGATGGGGCGAAATGTTCCGCTCACCTGTACGCGAGCTTTTACGCTCGTATTTGCCGTGATCCGCGCCGCAGATTGAGTCAGCGAAGAGGCGAGATCATACTCCGCTGCCGCTTGCGATCGCAGGTTCCAGATCGAGCTTCGCGCCTCAGCCAGGCACTCACGGGTTAAGGTCCGAGCCTGTTCCAGATGTTCTCTCGCTGCATCGGTTGAAGTCGCCATCAAACGAGCTACAACCTCCAGCTGCACCGAAACCGCGACGAAGCCCTGTGCCAGAGTGTCGTGGATTTCGCGTGCAATGCGATTCCGTTCGGCAAGGACAGCATCGAATTGTGATTGCACAGCGTGGACCCGCCCCCGGTAGGCTTCATAAGCCAGAAGGAGCAGAGAAATCGCGACGAACAGATAGAACCAGTAAGTCTGGTAAAAGTGTGGACGCAATCGAAAACCAAACGTTGCATCCTGTTCACTCCAGACCCCGTCATTGTTGCACGCCATCACGCGAAAGATATGATGGCCCGAAGGAATATTCGTGTAGTACGCGACCCGTCGCGTTCCGGCATCGACCCAGTCGCGGTCGAAGCCATCGAGCTTATAGCGGAATCGAACCTTCTGCGGCGCGACAAAACTCAGCCCGGCATATTGAAAAGCAAAGCGCGTATGTCCCGGCCCGACCTCTACATCTCGCACTGGCAGCGCCGCGTCATCCACCAGCACCTGCTCGACGGCTACCAATGGAGGCACACGATTCACAGGCATATGCACCGGGTCGACCTCTGTGACACCGCGCAGTGTCGCAAACCACAGCGTCCCGTCTTTTGCTTTCCAGGCTGCCGGATGGCCGCCGCTGCTGCATTCACTGATGCGCATGCCATCGGCCGTGCCATAGACATTAGGCCGAATCTCAGCCACAGTTCCCGCACTCAGCTGCTTCTTGCTAACGCGGAAGATGCCTTTACTCGATCCAAGCCACAGATTTCCACTTCCATCATCGAGAATCCCGTAAATATCCTGAGGCAATGTTTTGGCAGTCGAAAAGCTTACGAACTTTCCGCCGACTCGTTCATTCAGCCCGCCGCCGTTCGTGCCGATCCAAAGCGTTCCGTCCGCATCCTGATAAAGCGCCGTAATGACATTACTCGATAGCCCATTCTGCGTGGAGTAGTTCGTAAAGCTGCCGTTTGCAAGGTGGGTGAGGCCACCGAGCGTACCGATCCAGTAGCTGTTGTCCGCGTCCTCGACAACTGCGCCAACCAGATCGCTGCCTAAACCATCCATCGCTGAATGCGAAGTGAATCGGCCGCTTTCATAGCGCGACAATCCATGACGCGTCCCAATCCACAACACTCCAGCGTGATCTGTGTAAAGTGAACGCACAAAGTCATCGGCGAGTCCATCGGCAGAAGTGAAGACAGTCGCGCGGTTTCCCCGTACGCGATTCAACCCGTCGGGCGTTCCGATCCAGATACCGCCGTCCGCGTCATCCGTTAACGCGAGGGCGACGTTGCTCGACAAGCCGTTGGCGGTCGATAGAGATGAGAACCTTCCACTCTGATACTGGTTAACCCCGCCGCCATTCGTGCCAATCAGCATGGTCCCTGTGCGATCCTGAAATACCGAACGCACAAGATCATCGGTCAGTCCGTCCTGCGCCGTGTATGTCGTAAATTTTCGATCGCGCAGGACGCTAACGCCGCCGGATTCCGTTCCCAGCCACAGGCTGCCTTCGCGATCTTCGTAGAAGGCAAGCACCACATTACTGGACAGCCCTTCTTTCGGAGTCAGAGCGGAAACGCGCTCGCCCACAATGCGAGCCAGGCCATGATCAGTAGCCACCCAAACCGACCGCTCCCGATCCTCAAAGGTACTTGTGACGCGGCTCCCCGGCAATCCATCGCGAGTTGCGAAAACGTGCGTCGTCTTGCCATCGTACTCACCGAGGCCATTCGTCGTACCGATCCAGAGGTGACCATCCGCAGTGCTACGCAGGGAGGTAACGTCGGCGCCCAGAGCATCAGGCAAATGAAAAGTGTTTTGCGCGGCCCCCGAAGCAACCACTTTCAACCCAGCGTGTGAACCCGCCCAAATCGTTCCGTGCGTGTCTGACGCCAGGGCTTGAATTTGTTCTGGACCTTCCACCACCGTCGTGACCGATGTGTGCACAGGATCAATTCTCAGCAGACTGTTGCCGGAATTCACCCACAGTGAGCCATCCGGAGACTCTACGAGAGTGCTCGCTGCTGATAGCCCTTGCGGCAAGTCAAGCGGGTGGAAATGCCCGTTCGCAAACTTACCAAGGCCGGCAGTCGTCAATGCCCACAGGCTACCATCGCGACTCTGATAGACCGACCAGGCTGCATTGGCAGGCAGTCCTTCATCCCTTGTAAATAGCTTGAACTCACCGTTCTCGAAGCGAGTTAGGCCCCCGGAAGTGCTGATCCACAGCGCCCCTTGCCGATCCTGAAACAGGCTATAGATCAGATCGCTGCCAAGCTGCGGCGTACTTTTCTTGTCGAGAACTGTGAGTTGCGCGCCATCGAATCGTACGAGACCATCCTCAGTGGCAAACCATAGATAGCCATCTCGCGTTTGCAATACCGCATGAACGGTGTTCTGTGGCAGCCCATCATCGGTCTGCCACGCCTGGTATCCATAATGCGGAAGAGGATAGTGCGGGTCGAGCGCGGCGGCCTTGCGACCAGCCAGCAAAAGGAGCCCTGTACAGCAGATACTCCAAAGATGGCGACGAATGGGCATTGCAGGCTAACTCGAATACTACACACCCATTGGCCGGGAGCACACTCCACCAAAAGGTGGAGAAGCCCTATGTCTTGCTGCGGCGCCGCTTTATCCAGACCTTCTCCGCAGCCGGAGCTCCAATGGTAAAACTGCCTTTGGATGTCTCGATGGCGACCGTCTGATCGTAGTTTTTCCTCACGACACGAACTGTGCCCTGGGGCTCAACTCCCACCTCATTCAGAAACTGCAGCAGCTTTGGATCGCGCTCGTACAAGCTGCACACCGTATATTCGGCCTGTTCTTTCGCCCCGGAAAGCAGTTCCATGCCTTGTTTGCTGCGTTGTGCGGGTGTTTCCGGCAAAACTAAATTGCCATGAGGGCAGGTGCCCTGCTCGCCTAATTTTTCGAGCAGTCGGGCCTCGAACGCCGGAGAAACCGCATGTTCCAGCCGTTCAGCTTCGTCATGCACCGCATACCACGGCATTCCGAACATTTCCGAGAGCATTCGCTCGATGAGATGATGCCGCAGCGCAGTGCGATAGGCCGTCTCTTTGCCTTTCGCAGTGAGCCGGACAACGCCGTCCGCTTTTACGTCGACAAAGCCGTCCCGCTTCAGTCGGCGCAGCGCCATCGAAACAGCCGGTGCCGAAACCCCAAGCCAGTGAGCGAGTGTAGCGGAAATGACGGTTTGGCCTTCGCTCTCGGCTTCTAGAATCGCCTTAAGATAATCCTCTTTGGAAACGCTGATAGACGTCTTCACTTCAAGCAGGATACCGTTTCGGGCAGTCGGGAAGCCAGTCTGATATGAGTTGGGCAGGCGGGGCAGCTACTCTCTTTTGTCCGCAATCAGCTGTTGAAATTCAGGTACGTCACGAAGGCTTGCGAACTCCTTGTCCTCGAGCAGCTTTTTGCGGTCGTTAAAGCCTTCGCTGATAGCCTTGCGCAGATACAGCAGCGCTTCCGTCTTTCTACCTGCCTCGGCATATGTCTTTGCCAGCAAGTAATTGAGGGTCGCGATCTCGTGGGTAGGTCCGGTTTCTGCAATCCTCGCTGCTGGGTCGCTCTCAAAAACATTGGGATCAAGAGCAAGGGCAGTCCTGTAGCATTCTGCGCCCTTCTTATATTTGCTTTCCGCAAGATAAGCAGTACCTAAATTGCTATAGAACATCGCAGACTTCGGACTGAGTTTAATAGCCTTTTTGTAAGCGCGCTCTGCGCTCTTATATTGCTTCTGCCCGTAGTAGACTGCGCCCAGGTTATTCAGCGCTTCCGGATAGGCGGGATTCAGCTTAAGTGCTTTTTCGTAGTCTTTTTGCGCTTCCTTCAGGTTAAACATGTGATGGTTCGCAATCCCCATCTTGTTCCACATCACGGCCGAATCCACAGGGCCCTGCCGGTAAGCATCGAGGGCGGCAATATAACGCTGGTGCGCCATCATGATGTCCCCCTGCATCTCCGGGCTCAATGAGAAGTGCGGCGTTTCCTCCATCGCCTTGGCAGGAGGCTGCTGGGCATAGCTGCCAATCGCTAGGAAGGATCGCGGCGTTTGCGCGAGAGGTTGTAACGAGATTGCACACATGAGAGAAAGAACTGCCAGACCGGCAAATGTGTGGGAAGAGGACGAGGAACGAAAGCCTTTCATGACTGCCTCCTCTGGACCACGATCCAGATGGATGCGACAAGCACCATGCATCCGGCCAGGCACCTTGGATTTAGGGCTTGCAGCCATCTCGCTCGCCACTATCGACGGGCGGCACGGTGTGGTGTCCGGGTGAACCCGGCCTTTGGCGGAGAATTGTAGCGCAAAGGGAAAGCGAAAAGCGAACCGTCTGGTCGCAAAGATCAAAGAGGGGACCGCAATTGCCGTCCCCTCGTCGCCGTAACTGGAACAAAATGCTGTTTTTAGGAATGTGCGCGGGGGCCATTGATTTCTTTTTTGGTACTGTCGAGCAAGTTTTGTCGGAAACGTAATACTTTGTTGACGGCACGTTCTTGCAGGCACGTTACTTTATCGGCAGCATGCAGCCGATAAGGGACAACCGCGCCTGGCTCTTTGCCTTCACGCACTGGAACTGGAAAGCCGCTCTTATCACGGCACTATTCCGTGGCGCAGCCTGCATGGCGGCATTGCGGGACGTTCACCCCCATGCGCGCCAACACTTCAGCGCCGTTGAAATGGCGTATGTTCTATTAACCGCCGGCATCTTTTCCGCATGGCAACAACAGGCGCTTGGCATCAAGCCTCTCTATCGCGCCTGGCTGATCGTCGTCGTCATTGTCCCGCTCACTTCATTAGGAGCGGATGGTCTTGCACATTCGCTGCTCGATCACGTCAACGCTCATGCACTGGGAATCGGCGCCCTGATATTCACGCTCGTGTCGGCGATGTTCCACTGGCATCTCATGGAAAACGGAGCCATGCTCGTCGGAGAAGAAAGCCGTTCTTTCGCGTCTGACATGAGACTGTTGCCCCGGCTGGCTCTTTCCTTTGTCACAGCACCTGTGCCCTGGCTGCGTAAATCGCTGGCCACAAGCTCAATGGATCCGCTGGAAGAGAGCGACCTTGAAGCAGCCGCATAGAACAACAAAGTAGAAAGGCCGCGCAGACAATGTCTAGGCAGCCTTCTTGCTCGACTTCTTTGCGCTCTTCTTCTTCGGTGGATTCGGGACTTTCGCGCCCGCCTTGCGTGCTTCCGAAAGGCCAATAGCAATTGCCTGTTTGCGGCTGGTCACTTTCTTCTTGCTGCGCCCGCTCTTCAGCTTCCCCTCTTTCATGGCGCGCATCTCGCGCTCCACAGACTTCGACGCCGCAGTGCCATACTTGCGGCTGCTCGCTTTCTTCTTTGTCGGCATAGTGCTTCCTCCTGAGAATGGGAAGCAGCAGAGATAGCATGGGTTGTGCGGGTAGATCCCTACCGTGCAACAGCAGCAGGCAGAATATCTTCGACATCGACCCACTGCGTCGGATACTCGCCCGTGTAGCATGCAACACAGAAATGATTTCCCTCGCCGCCGTCGCACGCCTTCTGCAACCCCTCGAGTGACAAATAGGCAAGCGAATCGGCTTCAATGAAGCGGCGAATTTCTTCGACGGAATTGTTAGCCGCGATCAATTCGCGTTTGCTTGGTGTATCGACGCCATAGAAGCACGGCGAGATCGTCGGCGGACAGCTGATGCGCAAATGCACTTCCTTAGCGCCCGCGGCGCGAACCATACGAACGATCTTCCGGCTCGTCGTCCCACGAATGATCGAGTCGTCGATCAGGATGATCCGCTTGCCTTCGAGCAGATTGCGCACCGGATTCAGCTTAAGCTTCACGCCAAAGTCGCGCACGCGCTGTTCAGGCTCGATAAACGTCCGACCAACATAATGGTTGCGAATAAGCCCGAAGCGAAAGGGAATACCGCTCTCCGCAGCATAGCCAATCGCCGCAGTCACACCGCTGTCCGGAACCGGAACGACAAGATCAGCTTCGACCGGCGATTCGCGCACCAGTTGGCGGCCCATCTCCTCCCGGCTCTCCTGCACCCAGCGGTTAAAGATTTTGCTGTCGGGTCGCGCAAAGTAGACGTGCTCAAAGATACAGCTCGACTGCGGGATTCCGGTCGAATACTGCCGCGAGGTAACGCCATCGCGCGTAACCATGACCAGTTCGCCCGGCTGCACATCGCGCTCGAATTTCGCGCGCAGAAGATCAAAAGCGCAGGTCTCCGAAGCAAAGACAATGGTGTCCGGTCCATCCGGATTCGAGATGCGCCCCATCGACAGCGGACGAAAGCCCCGAGGATCGCGCGCAGCAAAGACGCGGTCGCGCGTCATCATCACGATCGAGAATGCGCCATCCACCTGCCGCAGCGAATCGGCAATGGCATCAACCAGCGTGCCTTCTTTCGAGTGCGCAATAAGCTGAACGATGATCTCGGAGTCGCTCGTAGTCTGGAAGAAAGCCCCTTCGCGTTCAAGCTTCGCCCGAACATTGCCAAGATTTACCAGGTTGCCGTTATGCGCAATCGCGATAAGCCCCTTCGTCGAATCCACTCGAATCGGTTGCGCATTGAGCAGCGCCGAGTCGCCCGTCGTCGAGTAGCGCGTATGCCCAATGGCCATATCGCCGTGAAGCTTTGCCAGCACTTCTTCGGTAAAGATATCGGCAACAAGGCCCATGCCCTTGATGTTTGAAAGATTCGTCCCATCGGCAGTGGCAATGCCGGCAGACTCCTGACCGCGATGCTGCAACGCGTAAAGACCCAGATAGGTCTGTCGCGCTGCATCCGGGTGTCCGTGAATGGCAACGACACCGCACTCCTCGCGCAGCTTGTCATCCTGCGAACCGCCAGGGTGCCCCAGGTTCCGCTGAGCGCAGCGAAGTGTAACCTGGGGCTCTTCGCCGCTGATGCCTTCGAGCAGCAAATCGCTCACGCCAGCACCTCGTCGTAGAGCTTGGCTTCAAGCGCGCCAGCCCAAACATGCTGCAATCCCCGGACGCTTTCGTCAATTACCGTTTTGCTGTTTACCTGGATGCGGAAGTGATCTTTTACCGTCTCACCAATGTTCTCCACCACCAGCCCCGCGTATTTGCTGACAATGGTCTTGATCTTCTCGACAGCGAAAGCATCGCTCGTGACGATGACCTGCGTAGAAGTCTCACCAAAAAGCTGCCATGCAACAGGAAGATCGGGCTCTTCGAGCAAATGCGCGCTAACGCCAACACCATTGCCGAAGACTCCTTCGGCCAGCGCAACAGCAATGCCGCCATCCGAGATGTCGCGCGCTGAGTGCAGCAGGCCCGCTTCTGCGAGTCCCGCCAGGCATTTGTGCAGTGCTGTTTCTATGTTCAGATCAAGCGTGGGTGGCGTCCCCCAGATTTCGCCAAGAACAGTCTTCGCGTATTCGGAGGAGCCAAATTCACGGAGCCGTTCTTCGATGGTAGGCAGCTTCGCCGGAGTAATAAGAAGCACAATATCGCCCGGTTTCTTGAAGGCTGCAGGAACAGTCTTCGTCACATCTTCAAGAATGCCAACGATACCAAGCACGGGCGTAGGGTAGATGCCCTCGCCGCGGGTCTCGTTGTAGAGCGAGACGTTGCCGCCTGTAATAGGCGTACCGAGCGCGATACAGGCTTCCGAGATACCGTCTATAGCGGCGGAAAGCTGCGCCATGATTTCCGGCTTCTCCGGATTGCCGAAGTTCAAACAGTTGGTAGCTGCGATCGGCGTCGCTCCGGTACAGGCGACTTTGCGCGCCGACTCGGCAACAGCGTGCTTCGCACCCAGATTCGGGTCGAGATAACACCAGCGGCCATTGCCATCAAGCGCCATCGCCAGACCGCGCTTTGTGCCCTTGATGCGCATCACGCCACCTTCGGCACCTGGGCCCTGCACGGTGTTGGTCTGCACCATCGTGTCGTACTGCTCATGCACCCAGCGCTTTGAGCAGATATTCGCGGAAGCCAGCAGCGTACGCAGATCGTCAGTGTAGTTTCGCGTCGTTGTCTTGTCTTCGTAATTTAGCTTCTCCAAAACGCTTCTGGTCGGCTCCGGCGGAACAGGCGCTTTCCACTCGCCAACCGGGCGGTGATATACAGGAGCATCATCCGTAAGCGACTGGTTCGGAATATCGGCGACCAATTCGCCATGATGCAGAATACGCAGGCGCGGCTCGGGAATCACAGTGCCAACGATGGTGGCATCCAGCCCCCACTTGGCAAATACATCCAGCACTTCCTGCTCGCGTCCCTTGTCCGCAACGAGCAGCATGCGCTCCTGCGACTCGCTGAGCATAATCTCATAGGCACTCATGCCGGTCTCTCGCTGCGGCACATTGTCCAGCTCGACTTCAAGGCCCACGCCACCGCGCGCACCCATTTCGCAGGTAGAACAGGTAAGACCGGCAGCACCCATGTCCTGAATACCAACAATCGCGCCCGTCTTCATCGCTTCGAGACAAGCCTCAAGCAGCAGTTTCTCCATGAAGGGATCGCCAACTTGCACGTTCGGCCGCTTCTGCTCCGATCCTTCTTTGAACTCCTCGCTCGCCATCGTCGCGCCGTGAATCCCGTCGCGCCCCGTCTTGGCGCCCACATAAATCACCGGATTCCCAACCCCGGTAGCCTTCGCATAGAAAATCTCATCGCGTCGCACCAGCCCGAGCGCAAATGCATTCACCAGCGGATTACCCGAGTAGCACTCCTCAAAGCGTGTCTCGCCACCAAGATTCGGAACCCCAAAGCAATTGCCGTACCCCGCAATGCCATGCACCACGCCCTCAACAATGGCGTGGTTCTTATGCACGATCTCCTGCGGAGTGTCTTCATCCTCCACAATCGGTCCGAAGCGCAGCGAATCCATCACCGCCAGCGGCCGCGCCCCCATCGTGAAAATGTCCCGCAGAATCCCGCCAACCCCGGTTGCCGCCCCCTGAAAAGGCTCAATGTACGAAGGATGATTATGCGACTCGATCTTAAAAGCGCAGGCCCAGCCATCACCCACGTCGATGATGCCGGCATTCTCGCCCGGTCCCTGCACCACGCGGTCGCTCTTGGTTGGCAGTCGCCGCAGATGCACGCGTGACGACTTGTAGGAGCAATGCTCGCTCCACATAACGCTGTAAATGCCGAGTTCCGTGAGACTTGGCGTACGCCCCAAAGCCGAGATGATGCGCTCGTATTCGTCAGGTGTGATGCTGTGTTGAGCCAGAAGCTCAGCAGTGACAGAGGCTGCCTGTGGGGCTACAGGGAGAGATTCAGATTTCATGGCGGTTACTTCTATATTGTCGCATGTCTGGCGGAGTTGAACGGGGACCCCAGCGTCCTCCCCGGCCAATGCTTCCGATTCGCCCTCAGCGCAAAATTCACAGGAGAAATCTTGACAGTTTCCATTCAATCCGTATATAACCTGAATGTTATATAACGTTGGAGTTATAAATGTCATCCCTGAACCTGGATGCCACGTTCGCCGCCCTCGCTGACCCAACCCGGCGCGCCATCCTCGCCCGCCTGGCAGCCGGTGAGGCCTCGGTGATGGAACTCGCCGAGCCGTTCGACATGAGCCAGCCCGCCATCTCCAAGCATTTGAAGGTCCTAGAACGCGCTGGCCTCATCTCACGTGGACGGGACGCGCAGCGCCGCCCCTGCCGGGTGGAAATGACGCCCCTCCTGGAGGCGACAGATTGGTTGGAGAAATATCGCAACACACTTGAAAGCAGCTTCCAGCGCCTCGACGCGCTGCTTGAAGTGATGAAAGCGAAAGAAAAGAACCCCAGAAAGACGAAATCTGAAGGAGAAAATTGATGAGGAACACCGGAACCCTGCAAGTCACCACGCCCAGCGACCGCGAAATCGTCCTCACGCGTGTCTTCAATGCCCCACGCCGCATGGTCTTTGAGGCCTTCAGCAAACCCGAGCTGCTCAGGCAGTGGTTCGGGCCGCACGGCTGGTCCTTATCCGTCTGCGAGGTCGATCTCAGACTAGGAGGCGGCTTTCGCTTCGTCATGAAGGGACCCCAGGGTGAAGAAATGGGCATGCGTGGCAGCTACAAGGAAATCGCGCCCCCGGAACGGTCCATACACATGGAATCCTTCGACGACTTTCCGGGCGAGTCGCAGGTGACAACCGTTTTCGTTGAGAAGGACGGCAAAACGACGATGACCGCCACTGTGCTGTATGAGTCGAAAGAGGTCCGCGATGCCGTCATCCAGACCGGCATGGAACGCGGCGCAGCCGAGACCTACGACAGGCTTGCGGAGTTTCTGCTGACCACCGCCGCCTGAGAGAACTGGAGAGCTACAACCCCGAAAGGAGAGTCGCATGCAGAAGATCACGCCATTTTTGTGGTTCGATAACAACGCCGAGGAGGCAATGCACTTCTATGTCTCCATTTTCAAGAATTCAAAAATTGGCACTGTCAACCGCTATGGGGACGCCGGCCCCGGTCCGAAAGGCACCGTCATGTTGGCAACATTTGAGCTCGAAGGTCAGCAATTCATGGCTCTCAACGGCGGCCCACACTACAAGCTCTCACCGGCCATCTCGCTCTATGTCGACTGCAAAACACAGGAAGAAGTAGACGAGCTATGGGCAAAGCTCACCGCTGATGGCGGAAAAGAGGATCGCTGCGGCTGGCTCACCGACAAGTTCGGCCTGTCATGGCAGATCATCCCCAGCCTTCTTGGCGAAATGCTGAGTGACAAAGACCGCGAAAAATCCCAGCGGGTCATGAAGGCTATGCTGCAGATGGCCAAGATCGATATCGAAGCTCTGAAGCAGGCTTACGCAGGGAAATAGCGATTCAGCGCGTAGCGGGAATCGCAACTGGGATCCCCGACAGGCTCTCTCGGATCGCACGCACATGCTCAGGCCCTGTTCGGCAGCAGCCGCCAATGATCTGCGCTCCAGCCTCGGCCCATTCTCGTGCGAGATTGCTAAAGCCAGCCGCGTCGGAGGTGCCAGTCCAGCAGCGATGTTCCGCGTCCCAGCCTTCGCCGGAGTTGGGGTAGACGACGACCGGCTTGCGCGTCGCCCGCCTTACTTCGCCGATGAGCGAACGAATGAACTTTGGCTGCGTGCAGTTGATGCCCACGGCGACGACCTGCATCTGTCTGTCAAGAAACTCGGCGCAGTGCGCCATCTTCTCTCCATGCGAGACATGCTGGTCATCCTTGCAGGTAAAAGAAATCCAGCCATGGACGGTCGGGTGCTGATGCAGAGCTTCGACAATCGCCTCAGCCTCTTCGAGCGAGGGAACAGATTCAAGCGCGACGAAATCGGCCTCTGTGGTCTCGACAACCGCCAGCCGCTCCGTATGAAACCGGACCAGCCCCGCAAAGCCGACGCGATAATTCCCGTGATACTCCGATCCGTCGTGCAGTGCAGATCCATAAGGCCCAAGCGAAGCCGCAATCCAGACAGGACGCGAAGATTGCTGCCGATACTTATCACGCGCCGCCACAGCCAGGTCAACCGACAGCCGTAACGCATCTGCGGCTGCGGATGCCGACTGCCCCAGCTCCGCATACCCCATCGCCGATACCTGATAGCTCGCACTCAGGATGCAATCCGCTCCGGCCTCAAGATAGCTCAGATGAACGGCCTCAATCGTCTCCGGGCTATCCGCCAGCACATGCGCCGACCACAGCGGTCCGCTGATATCGCAGCCGCGCCGTTCAAGCTCAGTCGCCATGCCGCCATCGAGAATGCGCAGCTTCGCGATATCGAATTGGTCCTGCGGCGTCATCGTCTTATGTCGAGCGCTCTCCTGCTTCGCCAAGCGTCAGCCGAGTCGTCAACTTACGGCGTCCGCGGAAGAACGTGATCGTAACCACGTCGCCGGTCTGATGGTGATCCATGATCTCGTCAATGTCCTGCGTGCTCGTAACCTGCTGCTCGTCGATACCCACAATCAGATCGCCGCCAAGATAAATCTGCATGTTCCCGAGATACGCGGTCTGGTTGCCGCCGCGCAATCCGGCGCGCTCGGCAGGACCGCCGGGCAGCACGCGCTGAATCAGCACACCATAATCGGCAGCAAGGCCCATCTGATCGGCGAGATCAGGCCCGATGGGATAAGAAGCAATGCCGAGCGAAGGCCGACGCACGCGGCCATAGCGTTGGAAATCGCTCAGCACGGCCTTGGCCGTATCGATGGGAATAGCAAAACCAATGCCCGCGTTCTGTTCCACATCCTGGTTCGGGTTGGTCGCAATCAGCGAGGTGATGCCGATAACTTCGCCGCGCGAATTCAGCAGCGGACCGCCCGAGTTTCCCGGATTAATCGCCGCATCCGTCTGGATTGCGTTGTCAATCAAGTCGCCCGACGGCCCACGAATCGACCGCTTCGCGCTGATGATGCCTGTAGTCATCGTGCCATTCAGCCCGAAAGGATTGCCGATGGCATAAACCTTCTGCCCCACCACCAGATTGCGCGAGTCGGCAAGAACCGACGGCACAAGATTCGGCGCACTGATCTGTAGCAGCGCCAGATCATGGTGGCGGTCTTTCCCAATCACCTTCGCCTTGTAGCGATGCTTGTCGTAGGTCGTCACTTCCACCTGCTGCGCATCGGCAACCACGTGGTAATTCGTGAGGATCTGGCCTTCTTTATTCAGAATGAACCCGGAGCCCTGCCCCTGCTGCGGCACCGGCCCATAGAAGAAGTCGAAAGCCACAGCCGAGGACGTAATATTCACCACCGACGGCAGCGCCTTCTTATAAACCGAAATATTGTTCAGCTCTTCCGAATCGTATTCCGGCGCGGCATGGGCCTCAGTCAGATGGAGCGAGCCGGGAGCGATCGACTCCTGCATCACGTTCACCGGCCTTGTGCGGTTGATGATGTACCAAAAGCAGCCAACCAGCACGAGAACCAAAACAATCCTGCGAAAAATCATTGCGACATCATCCGTTCTTAATGGTGCGTCTGGGCCGCCTGCATCATAAGGACACCGGCAGCCGGAAAAAGCTTCGTCTTCTATTTTAGCGATTCAAAGCTTGCAGCCGGGCAAAGACCTCATCCACCTGCCGCTGCGTCTGCTCCAACGATCCGTTGTTATCGATCACAAAGTCACAAAGCGGAATCTTTTCACTGTCCGGAATCTGTGCCGCCAGCCGCGAGCGCGCATCCTGTTCCAGCACCTTGAGTTGCTCAGCGCTCATTTGTTTTCCGGCGCTCATCCGATCGAGAAACCGCTGGACCTTCAATTCATCCGGAGCCGTAACCAGCACAACGCTATCGAATCTGTCGCGCCATCCCGGAATGCTTCCCGAAACCCCGGCCTCACCCGTTTTTCCCACTTCAAAGATCAGCGCCGACTCGATCATGGCAATCGCATCCGGCTCGCGAGCAGCCAGATCATTCGCCCACGCTTCCTGGGCCGCAATGACCGCCGGATGAACAATCCGGTTCAACTCATCCAGCCTGCCTTGGCGAAAGGCAAGCTCAGCAAGCAGCGGACGATTCAGCGTCCCATCGCCGCGCACTACTTCTGCGCCAAAATATTCGACAATCTGCCGGAAGACTTCCTCCCCCGGCTGCATCAGCCTGCGCCCCACCTCGTCCGCCGAGATGACATGAACACCATGCGCCGCAAACATGTGCGCCACAGTGCTTTTGCCGCTGCCCAGCCCGCCCGTAAGCCCTACGCGCAACATCGATTCTCAGACCGCAAGTCCGCGCCGCAGCTTTGCCGCGCGCACAGTATTTGCCATCAGCATCGCAATGGTCAGCGGCCCCACTCCGCCCGGAACCGGCGTATACGCGCCCGCAATCTTGAACGCCTCAGGATGCACATCTCCCACAATCGTCGACCCCTTCAGCATGAACATCTCTTCGCGCTTGGTATCGCCGGCAAAGTATTTGTCGAATTCCTCTCGCGTGGTGATGCGATTGATGCCGACATCAAGAATCGTCGCACCCGGCTTCACCAAGTCAGGCGTCACGTAACCCGGACGCCCAATCGCCGCCACCAGAATGTCTGCACTACGCGTGTAGCTGCCCAGATCGCGCGTCTTGCTGTGACAGATCGTGACCGTAGCATTCTCATGCAGCAGCAGAATCGAAATCGGCTTACCCACAATGTCGCTGCGTCCAATCACCACCGCATTCTGCCCGGCAATCGGCAGATTGCTGCGCTTCAGCATCTGAACCATCCCCGCCGGCGTACAAGGAGCGAGCGCAGGCTGGCCAGCCTGCAAACGCCCCACATTCACTGGATGAAAGCCGTCCACATCCTTCGCCGGAGAAACAGCCTCGAGCAGCAGCTTCGCATTCACCTGCTTTGGCAGCGGAAGCTGGATAAGAATCCCGTCAATGTCCTCGCGTGCATTGAGCTGGGCCACGAGCTCCAGCATCTCCTCCGTAGTCACCGTCTCCGGAGGCGCAATCAGGTCGGAAAAAATCCCAAGCTGCCCGCTCGTGCGAACCTTGCTGCGAACATAAATCTCAGACGCCGGAACATTCCCAACCAGCACAGCAGCAAGCCCGGGTCGAATCCCCTGTGCCGCCAGCTGCTCGACTTCCGCTGCAACCTCCGCCTTGATCTGCGTGGCAATTGCATTTCCATCAAGTAAACGTGGTGTTGTCATCTCTGTTCATCGTAAAGGATGCGTACACTGTTGACATGAAGGACAAGGCATTTTCACCGGAGATGCTGGCCATCCTCGCCTGCCCCGTATGCCACGGCAATCTGATCGCGGAAGGCAATCAGATTTGCTGCATCCAATGCCAGCGCAGGTATCCGATTCAAGACGGAATTCCAATCCTGCTCGCAGACCGCGCGCAGTTACCCGCTTAGCGATGTATATACGGATGGATCATCAGGTACGCGATCCCGATCGCTACCAGAATCGCCAGAAAAAGCAAAATCAGCATCGTTGCCCATGATGGGCCGCTGGAATGGTGCGACTGCTCTGAATCCATTCACTCCAGTTTAAATCCCCGGATAATGCACAGTCGAAAAGATTACAGCTGAACGCTTTACTGCTTCCGGCACGCACCTTTGCCACGAAAACCCTCAAAGGGATTGTGCGCAAGCATGAAATATTCACTACCGCCAAGGCAGGCCAAAAGGCTTGCATCCATATGTAGGCAGGCGATAATCAAAACAGGTGAATCATTTGCAGGAGCAGACACAAACACAGCAGCAGCCCGATTTGGAGCTGTTGCGCCCCCTGTGTGTCGACCTCGACGGCACGCTCGTCAAGAGCGATACGCTGATCGACTCACTGCTCGTTCTCCTGCGCACCCATCCCGCCAGCGCCCTCAAAACTTTCCGCTGGGTCCTCGATGGCAAAGCCGCGTTGAAGGCGCAAGTCGCCAATCATGTTTCGCTCGATGTGGCCCATCTCCCCTACAACCGCCCGTTGCTTGCATGGCTCGAACAGGAGCGCGGACAGGGCCGCCGTGTCTACCTCACCACCGGAGCCGATGCGCGCCTCGCCGAGAGAATTGCAGCCCACCTCCGAATCTTTGACGGAGTACTGGCGAGCGACGGCAGCACCAACCTCACCGGTAACAATAAGCTCGCCACTCTCCGTGCTGAATTTAACGGCGAAGATTTTGACTACATCGGCAACGCCCGCCCTGATCTTCCATTACTCGAACATGCCGGAGCGGCCATGCTGGCCAATCCACACGCATCTCTAAAGTCTCTGGTCAAGGCGCATAAAATTGAAATCCACCAGCACTTCGAAGACCGCGCATCGCGAGGAAAAGCATTCCTCAAGGCCATCCGCCTGCACCAGTGGGCCAAGAATGTGCTCATCTTTGTACCGCTGCTGCTCGCTCACGCCTTGAAGGTGCCCCTGATCCTGCAGGCGGTATTGGCCTTCTTCTGCTTCAGCCTCTGCGCTTCGGCCACGTACATTGTCAACGACCTGCTCGATATAGAAACTGACCGCAAACACCATAGGAAGCGCTTTCGCCCCTTCGCCGCGGGCGACTTGCAGGTATCCACCGGAGTCGCGATCATCCTCGCCTTTCTGGCGTTGGCATTTTTCGGAACGCTCTTCCTGCCCATAGAGTTTCTTGGCTGGCTGGTGCTCTATCTCGTCGTCACTCTGAGTTACTCACTTGCACTCAAGAGAGTCGTGCTCGTCGACGTCATTATCCTCTCCGGCCTGTACACCGTGCGCATGCTCGCCGGAGGAGCAGCCACCGGTACCATCATCTCCACCTGGCTCGCCGGCTTTTCCGTTTTCCTCTTCTTCAGCCTCGCCTTGGTCAAGCGGTTCAGCGAGATGCAGAAGCTCCGCGAACTCGGCACAGCGCCTTCTAATGGACGCGGCTATCTCGTCGCTGACATCGAGCAGCTTCGCAGCTTCGGCACAGCCAGCGCCTACGCGGCGGTCGTCGTCTTCTCGCTCTACATCAGCGGCAGCAACGTCACCAAGCTCTACCTCCACCCCATCCGCATGTGGCTCATGGTTCCTCTCATGCTGCTCTGGATCAGCCGCGTCTGGCTCCTCGCATCGCGCGGCGAGATGAACGAAGACCCTGTGATCTTCGCCGTCACTGACCGCATGAGCCTCCTCATCGGACTGGCCGTAGTCGCAGTTGCCGTCTTCGCTACCTTCTAGATTTCTTCATACCCTCATCCGTTACGATGGAGAAGAATGGCACGCAATTCGCAGCTGAAATTTGAGTCCTGGGGACGCTACCCAAAACTCGAAGCCAATCTCGTTCCGCTGAGCTGGACGACTGATTTCCCGTTGCCGCAACCGCCCGCGACCAAAATCCTGCCCGTAGGCGCAGGCCGTAGCTACGGCGATGTCTGCCTGCTCGAACACGGAACGCTGCTCAAGACGCGCGGCATGGACCGCTTCGTGCACTTCGATCCCGCAACCGGCATCCTGCGCTGCGAAGCCGGTGTAACGCTCGCCGAGATCCTCGACTTCGCCGTCCCGCGCGGCTTCTTCCTGCCCGTCACGCCCGGCACAAAATATGTAACCGTAGGCGGAGCAATTGCCAACGACATTCACGGCAAGAACCACCACATCGCCGGAACCTTCGGCAATCACGTATTGCGCTTCGAGCTGGTCCGCTCCGATGGAGCCCGCTTCGAATGCAGCCCCACTGAAAACGCCGACTGGTTTACAGCAACCGTCAGCGGCATGGGCCTCACCGGCCTCATCACCTGGGCCGAGATTCGCCTGCGCCCCATCGTCTCCCGCAAAATCCAGTACAAGGGAACCAAATTCGTCGGCATCGACGAATTCGTCGCCCTCTCAAAAGCCAGCACCCACACCGAATACACCGTTGCCTGGATCGACTGCATAGCCACCGGCAACAAGTTCGCCCGCGGCATCTTCATGCAGGGCGATCACAGCACGCAGCCCGAGCCGCTCAGGCGCAGCAAAGAACCGTGGCTCACGCTGCCCCTCGACGTCCCCGAGTTCGCCCTCAATAAATTCTCCATCGGCCTCTTCAACACGCTCTACTACAACAAGCAACTCGCCAAAGAGAAAACCGGACTCGTCGATTACGAACCATTCTTCTACCCGCTCGACAGCCTGCTCCACTGGAACCGCATGTACGGCAAAAGCGGTCTGTTGCAATTCCAATGCGTTTTGCCGTGGGAAGCCGATCAGCAGATGGGCATCACGAAAATCCTCAAAGCCATCACCGCATCCGGCCTCGCATCGTTTCTCGCCGTCATCAAGGTCTTCGGCGATGTGCCCTCACCCGGAATGCTCTCCTTCCCCGCGCCCGGCATAACGTTAGCTCTCGACTTTCCCATCCGCGCCGAAGTCAGCTTCGACCTGCTCGATCGCCTCGCGCGCATCACGCAGGAGCATCGCGGCCGCATGTATCCAGCAAAAGACGCGCGCATGACCGCCGACCAGTTCCAGTCTTTCTATCCGCAGTGGCAGGCCTTCGCAAAATACATTGATCCGGCATTCGATTCGGCATTCTGGCAAAGGGTCACAGCCCGTGTCTAGCGCGCGCAAACAGTTTCCGACCCACGCTCTTGTCCTCGGCGCAACCTCAGCCATTGCCATCGGCGTCATGCGCCCACTCGCTGAACATGGAGCCAGCTTCTACCTCGTCGCGCGCAACCCCGAAAAACTCAAAGCAGTCGCAAGCGACCTCGAGACACGCGGCGCATCCGCAGTCTTCACCCGCGTCATGGACCTCGACGACACCGCCACGCATGAAGCGATGCTCGCCGAATCAGTCCAAAAGCTCGAGACCATCGACCTCGCCCTCCTGGCACACGGTGTTCTCGGAGATCAGGAACGCGACCAGGCCAGCTTCGCGGCGACAGAAGCCATCCTGCGAACGAACTTCCTCTCCGCTGTTTCGCTCATCACATGGCTGGCCAATTATTTTGAATCAACGCATCAGGGAACGCTCGCCGTCATCTCCTCCGTAGCCGGAGACCGCGGCCGCAAAAGCAACTACATCTACGGAGCATCGAAAGGCGCGCTCAACATCTTCCTCGAAGGCGTCCGCAACCGCATCGACCGCAATGGCGTACACGTGCTCACCATCAAGCCCGGCTTCGTCGCCACACCCATGACAGCACACCTGCCGCAAAATGATGCACTGTTCGCACACCCCGCAACAGTAGGCCGAGGCATCCTCAAGGCAATCGAGAAACGCAAAGACGTAGCCTACGTCCCGCCCATCTGGGCGCTGATCATGCTGATCATCCGCTCGGTGCCCAATTCGGTTTTCAAAAAGCTAAATCTCTAGAAGAGGCGCAGCTTGAAAAAAATAACGCGACGAGAAATGTTAGCGAGCGCAGCCGCGAGCGCCACAATGCTCGGAGGTTCGCCAGCAAAAGCCCTGACCGATCAGACTACGGCAACAGAACACAAACTAAAAATCATCGTCTGTGGAGGCCACCCCGGCGACCCCGAGTACGGCTGCGGCGGCACGATCAGCCGCTTCACCAGCCTCGGCCACGAAGTCATCCTGCTGTATCTCAACAACGGAGGCTGGCCGCCAACGCCGCCAGCAGCACGCATCGCCGAAGCAAAGAAAGGCTGCGAAATCCTCAAAGCACGCTCGTTATATGCCGATCAGGAAAACGGCCACGCCGTAGTCGACAACGCCCACTACGAGTCCTACACGAAACTACTAGACACCGAAAAGCCGGACCTCGTCTTTACGCAGTGGCCCATTGACAATCATCGCGATCACCGCGCCATCACCAATCTGACCTACGACGCATGGAAGAACTCAAAGCAGAGCTTCGCGCTCTACTACTACGAAGTTTCAGACGGTGAAGACACGCTGCAATTCTCACCGACACACTACGTCGACATCACAGAACACGAGCCGACCAAGCGCGCCGCATGCTTCGCTCACGCCAGCCAGACCCCCGACCGCTATTACAAATTGCAGGATGATGTCGCAAACTTCCGAGGCATCGAAAGCGGCTACAAAAGAGCCGAAGCCTTCGTGCTTCAGCTCCGCAGCCCCAGCGATCCTCTACAGTTGCTGATGAAGCGCTAAGGCTACTCGCCCTTTGTAGAGGAAGAAGCTGGAGACGAGGACGAAGACGTAGATTCTGACTTACTCGACGAAGCGCCACTATCGGAAGAAGCAGCAGGCTTACTCTCGGTCTTGCTCCCGTTGCCATCAGACGATCCCGCAGCGGCAGGAGACTTGCTCGCACCCTTGGCAGCGTAATCGGTCACATACCACCCCGACCCTTTGAACTGCACCGCAGGCGCGGACAGCAACTTCTCCACCTCGCCTCCACACACCGGACACACCTTCTCTTCCGGAGCGCTGAAGCTTTGAATCTTCTCAAACTGATGCCCGCAGGCTTTACACCGGTATTCGTACAACGGCACGGATAACTCCCCTCAAAAAACAAATTTCGATCAACGTGAACTATTTCCCGCTCGCATGATGCGCAGCAGGAGCAGGCGCAGCCTTCGTCTCCGCCAGCGCCTGATCGATCAGCTCGTACAGACGCGTGCGGTCCACCACCTCAACAAATGGTGTGCCGCCCGTCTTGTTCGTAACGATCCAAATCGTCGGCGTGTGCTGAATCCCGATGCTCTGCCCCAGATCGTCCTCGGCAAATTTCTGCGCAAACGCCCGCAGCTGATCCTGCGATGTGATGCTCGCCTGGCTCGCAAACACTGCATCGCGGAAGTCATCGCCCAGCTTCTTCGATTTCGTATCGAACCACCGTGCCGCTACCGCCGCATCGAAGCTCCACGTATGAAACGGCAATGGAAAATCATGCCGCACCCACGGAATGTTGTACTTCGCCGCCGCTTCCTTCAGCAGAGGATTCGCGCGCGCGCAGTCAGGACACTCAAGGTCTTCAAATTCGTAAATCGCAACCCGAGCCCCAACGGGCGGACGTAGCGCCTTGGCATTGCGCACCGGAGTGCCCGGTGCAGCCGAGGGATTCGAAAACTGACCCATCGCCGGCAGAACAATAGAAGAGGCAATCGTCAACGCCGCAAGAAACCTGAAAGCATTTCGAGGAAAAGAAGGCATGAATTAAGCTCGTTCTTTTAATTTTAACGGAAGCCGCGAATCAGGCGCATTCTGCCAGGCCGGGATGATGGCGTTCTGGGAACTCTGCGTTATCCTGACGCCATGGATTGCATCTTCTGCAAAATCATCGCCGGAACGATTCCATCAAAGAAGGTTTACGAAGACGATCAGGCCTACGCCTTCGCTGACATCGACCCGAAGGCGCCCGTGCATCTCCTCATTGTCCCAAAGAAGCACATCCCGTCGCTCGCAGAAACCGATGCCGCGGACACCGCGCTCCTCGGCCACCTGCACGGCGTTGCAAAAAAACTCGCCGCTGAGCACAATCTCAGCGGCGGCTATCGAACCGTCGTCAATACTGGTTTAGACGGAGGCCAGACCGTCTTTCATCTGCACGTACATCTGCTCGGCGGGCGTCAGATGCACTGGCCTCCGGGCTAGAAACTACTTGGCCGCCGCCGGGTTCGAAAACAGATCCACATTCACCTTATCCACCACTGCGGTGCCCGTATCTACAAACGCTGGAAACGGCGAAAACGTATCCACGCTGTAATCGGTGCGGAATGTCTTCGGCCCATCGTGAAAGATCTGGTCCAGCGCTCTCAGTCCTATATACGCCATCGTGTAGGGCTTCTGCGCAATCGTCGCGTCAATCACCCCGCTCTTGATCAGGTTCAGCGTATCCGGATCGACATCCATGGCAATCAGCACGCGGTCTTTAGTGCTCTGGTTCTTCAGGACGGACGCCACTTCTTTTCCCGCCGAAGCTTCCAGGCAAACAAACGCGTCGATCTTCTTATCGCCCGTCTGCGTCATGTATTGCTGAGTCTTGTCAAAGGCCGCCGTCGATTCACCCTTGATGTCAACCACCTCTACCGTTTTGATTCCAGGATGATCGGCGAAAACTTCCTGATAGCCCTTAAAACGCTCATCAAGATTCGGTTGTCCCGGCATCGAGAAGAACACAATATTGCCCTTGCCTCCAGGCAGATCGCTCACTACTCGCTGCCCGCCAAGACGCCCTGCTTCAAGATTGTTGGTGCCGATAAAGAAGAGCCGGTGGCTATGCGGAGCATCCGAGTCCATCGTAATCACCGGAATACCCGCGTCGATCGCAGCATTGATCTCCGACTGGAACATGGTCGCATCCGCGACCGAGATAAGGATCCCCGCGGGCTTGGCAGCAATGGCATGCTGCAATTCCGTCAGCTCTGCCTGCGCATCATAGGTATCGGGTCCAACCACCTTGGCCTGCACATGATACTCAGCAGCCGCCTGATTAAATCCTTCCGCTGCTGTCTTCCAGTACGCGAGCTTCAGGTTGTTGGAGATCATGTAGTACATCTCTGAATGCGAATGACGCTGGCACCCTGTTACAGGTAGCAGTGCGATGGTCATAGACAGCAGGAGCATTCTGTGTGCTTTATGCATTGGGACCTCGCAAGTAAGAAATTGCGCCTTCACTCTGCCAGAATCTTTGCGACCAGTCCAGCACCTGTACAACGTTGGCCACTGCAGAACCCGACAAAGCCACGACGCGATACGCGCACGAATTGTACTACTGTTACCCGAACTTTGCTTAGTGCATCTTCTTTGTCTTCGGCGAGATATCCGCCGTCTTTACCGCAAAAAGCAGGAGGCCCGTACAGTGGCGGGCCTCCATTCGCTCAGTAAAAAGATTTACTCAGGCTTCGACAGCTTCCACTTCCTCGTCCAGCCCGTGGCGGCGCAGCAGGTTCGGCAGGTTCTGCGAGAACGCAGAACGAGGCATCACCATGTCGCATCCCGCTTCCAGCGCCTTCACCTTCAGATCACCCTGCAGGTGTGAAAGAAATCCAATCACTGAAGTTCCACGCTTCAGCTTCGCCTTGAGCTTTGGGATCAGAGTCAGCGGCTTGGCATTCGCGTTGTTCAGATCGAAGACAATCAGCGAAGGCTTCGCATCTTCTGGAACATCTGAAAGCTTGGCGACGATATCTTTCTCCGCCTTCACGAAGCCGACCTTCACCCCCAGCTTGCGAGCCGTCTCCTGAATCTTGGCCAGGAAGAAAAGATCGTCGATGAAGCAGAAGATCCGTGTCGGCGCATCTTCGCGTACCGGCACCGGAGGCGCTTCGACGACCTCTGTCGGATGAAACCCATTCGGGTTGCCATTCCCGTTTCGGTACTCGATCGTCGAAGGAGGCCCGTCCGCTATATTCCCATTCGCGATCCGATAGCTGTGGTCCATCGGACCGACAAAAGCCTGCTGCCGCCGCTGCTTGTTCTTGCGGCGTCCTCCGCCTTGTCCATTGCCGCTCCCATTCTTCTGATATTGTCGGCCCTGGTTGGAGTACTTCGGTTTTTGTCCCTGTGGTTGCTGATTTTGCTGGTTTGCCTGGCCGTTTGCCTGGGGAGTATTCGGCTGGCCCTTTGCGCCCTTACGTCTGCGACGCCTACGGCGATGCCCCTGGGGCTGGCCCTGCGGCGCTTGCCCCTGTGGCGGTTGTGCCTGGGGCTGATTCTGCTCTGTTGTCATGC
>Ga0207060_10042_pt1 | contig 44327 bp, 45 predicted proteins | sample Alteio_BWMinCont_30_FD_153270 | JGI IMG/M metagenome (GOLD analysis project Ga0207060, IMG submission 153270) | Enriched cells from forest soil in Barre Woods Harvard Forest LTER site, Petersham, Massachusetts, United States -... | ecosystem: Environmental > Terrestrial > Soil > Temperate forest >...
AGTGCAGGAGGATTCAGTGCTCCAGTCTAGTTCAGGATTCTGAAAACTTCCTGAAGAATCCAAGTCGGTAACCGTTCCGAGGAGGTCGCTTTTCAAACGTGGCAGAATTGCTTGAGTCTCCGGATCTCCGAGTCGCGCGTTGAATTCGAGTACTATGGGATAATTGCTTTCATCGAACATTAGTCCCACGTACAGAAAGCCACGAAAGCCAGAATATTTGATCGTCGGTTCAGCTACTTTTTTTTTCAATATCAAATATTGTTCCGGGGTTAGTTCAGGTGCTGGCGAAAATGCTCCCATCCCACCAGTATTGGGACCCCTATCTCCGTCTAGGGCCCTCTTGTGGTCTACAGCTGTGCCGAAATCAAGGGCACCCTTCCCGTCGCTCAGGAACATGTAAGACGCCTCCCTCCCGCGAAGCTTCTCCTCGATGATCAGCTTTTCACCGGATTTTCCAAATGCTTTTTTTTCGAGAATAAGCCGGACCGCTGATTCTGCCTCTTCCGGTGAGGAGCAAACAAAAACCCCTTTTCCGGAAGCAAGCCCGTCCGCTTTCACAACTACTTGCCCCTGTTTTCTGTAAGAGTAATCCACCGCTTCTTCTACGTCGTCAAACACTTCGAAATCAGCGGTTGGAATTCCGTGAGTTTTCATGAACTCCTTCGCGTAGGCCTTGCTGGTCTCCAATTTTGCCTGGTCAGATGTCGGACCGAAAATTGAAAGTCCTTTCGATCGAAACTCATCAACGATTCCAGAGGCGAGAGGAGCCTCTGCACCGACAATAGTAAAGCAATCATTTTTCGTGGCGAAATCACTGAGTTTTTCTATTTCGTTAGATTGTATCTGGACATTATACTCGCGCGTACCACCGTTCCCCGGAGCAACGTAAAGTCTGTTGATCCGATTACTTTGCAGGCATTTCCATGCAATCGCATGCTCTCTGCCTCCGGAGCCGACGATTAAGACATTAATCTTGTTTCGCGTGCCTAAATCTGACATTCAATCGGACCTGCTTTTGCGCGATTTCTTGCTGTTCTTTTCGTAGATCCTCACTCCGTCTTCGGATACTCCCTCAAAAAACTTGGACCTTATTTCGTCCGCCAATTTTTGCGCGCCGCCGGTCGGGTATTTGCCGGTTACGCAGGCTGTACAGAGAGAATTCTGAGGGATTCCAATGGCATCTACCAGCCCCTCAATAGTCTGATAGTTGACGGAATCGGCATTCATCCAATTCGATATTTCTTCTGGCGTCATCTTTGCTCCAAGAAGTTCACCATATGTTGACATATCGACTCCGTAGAGACAAGGATTTGCAATCTTTGGAAAAGTTACAAAGACTTCGATTCTCTTCGCGCCGGCTTTTCTTAGCTTTGCAATGTTGATCCGGGTAGTGTCGCCTCGAACTATACTATCCTCGACAACTGCTACATTCTTGCCTTCAACTAGACTCGAGACGATGTTCATCTTCTTGTCGATCACGCTTTCGCGGTTGTCTTTTCCTGAGATGAAGGCTCTTCTTGTCACGTAACGGTTTTTCCTGACGGCTCGCTCCCACGGAATCCCGGTCGCCTCGTGCAAACCGTACGCGGCATCATCTGCGGTTTCCGGCATGGATAGGATGATGTCGACACCTTCAAGCTTTCCAGCGTTCTGTTTTGCAAGACTTTTGGCGAAAGCTTCTCTGATCTTGTAGACGGGTCGGTTGGTGCTATTGAGTACTGCGTCGGGTCTGGAAAAATATGCGAATTCAAAAGAACATAGCGCCGGTATCGGTTTTCTTATCTGCGATTTCTTGATTGAACCATTCTTTGAAACGAAAACGAGTTCGCCAGGCTCGACAAACTCTCGATCTTCAAACTCGTTGATGTCAAGCGCTGGCGTTTCAGATGCAAAAGCAACTACACCGTCTTTTTTTCCAAAACAGTAAGGTCTGATCCCATGAACGTCTCTGAATGCGTAAAGCGCGCCCAAAGAGTCCAAAATCATCACCGAGTACGCACCTTCGACTGCGTCCAGAACTTCACCGACAGCCGCTTCATAATCTCCTGAATTTTCATCTAGAGAAAGCAGCAGTTTCTTTGCCAGGACTTCCGTATCTGCATCAGTCTTGAACCGGCCGAATTTCTCTCTGAGGGATTTTCTTAGCTGCGATGCATTGACGATGTTTCCGTTGTAGCTCACAGCAATAGATCGGTCCGAGGATGAAACAACGATCGGCTGTTTTCCTCCTTCCAGATGCTTAATTCCTGAACTGCCCGACGTTGCATAGCGAGCATTAGATATTCCCACGTTTCCTTTCAGCGCTGAGGCAAGCCGGTCTACCTCTCGCGGGTTTGTCGGAATCAGATCGAGATCTTCGCGCTTTACAAACTTGCCCTTGCGAAGTGTGGTGAATCCGTAGGATTGCTGGCCGCGGTGGTTGAGTGACAACAGACCCCAGTAAAGGTAAGGAAAAATGTCTGTGCTTGGATCAGTCGAGATAGCCCCAAAAATTCCACAGGCTTCGGAAATCTCTTCACTCAAAGAAGAAGACTCGCCCCGATTGAGTTTCTCTTTGAAAACGAAATCGAAAGAGTCATCGCCACAAAATTCGTTGCGTTCATTTTACGTTTATGAGTTTTTACTCAGATTGAAGATTTTTCAATGACAATTGTGATGGGAATTCTTGATCGCCTTCAAAAAGATTCAGGCAGCTCTTTTGGCGCACTCTCTTCGTTGGTGCAAGAATTAATTCCAAAACCATACTCCAAAAATGAAAGGTTTTTTACACAAATTCGACGGGCAAAAGAAAAAGAGGTGGGGTCGTAGCCCAGCTTGTCGCTTGCGACCTGGAAAGGTAAGGCGACGGGCTCCAGTGTCCCCAACAAAAAATCATACCCTATGGGTATTCTGACCGTAACAGGATGATGTTACATTGGAGCACTAGACGAAGGGTGGAGATACCCGTAGATCGTGGGTTCAAGAACGCCTCTCTGCTCTTGATGTGAGCAGAGGGATAGTGAGAATCCCACCGACCCCACCTTTTCTATTTCAGAATCTTTCCGTCTGGATCGACCTCGCCGACACGAATTCTCGTGCTAGATATTTTCGATCCGTCATCTGCCATTTTCATGGGGACAACTTCGACTTTCAAATCATGAAGCCCGAGCTCTCTTCGCTTTTTGTTAGCCGCTTCGACTGCGGGAAAGGTCTCTGCACTAACTGCAATCGCGTCAATTTTTTCAGAATAGATTGCCGGTCCAAAGCGATCAACTAGTTTCGATATCTCGTAATTTCTGCCGGGATAGGCCGATTTCAAATATTCTTCCAAGTTTCGCTTCCTTGTTTCAAAATTCTCTTCAATCTTTTTCCCCTCTTTGGCAGCAAATTCGTCGCTCGTCAACCCGATGAAGATAGATTCACCTGTATCAAATGCCCGTTTCAACAGTTCCTTGTGTCCGCGATGTATATGGTCAAAAGTGCCGCCCGTGGCAATTCGTTTGTATTTGAAATCGGGCGGCATCTTCTACTGAAAGCACGATCGGTTCCGTAAAAAAAGCTAGTGAGGCTCGGAAGGAAATGGGTTAAATGTAATCGACGACCAAAGCTCGAAACGCAACATCAAAACGGGGTTTTGCAAGTTTGTCCAGCTTAAGCGTCACAGATTATTACGTGAAGGCGGGTTCCGTCTGCCGTCAGGTCAAAAAAGAAATCGAAGCCCGCGACTGGCAGGGCAAGAGCTATGTCGAGCTTTGCGATTTTGTCGAGTCGAGCATCAAGAGCCTCGGCGCAACGCCCGCTTTCCCTTGCAATATTTGCGCGAATGAATCTGCTGCTCACTATACAGCAGAAATTGATGATCAGAAAACCGTTCCTCATAATTCGCTTTTGAAAGTGGACCTCGGCGCTCACATCGACGGCTGCATAGCTGACACTGCAGTTACGTTATGCTACAATGACGAGCTTTTGGATATGGCAGAAGCGACCAAATCCGCCCTGAACGAAGCTCTCAAAGTTATCAAAGACGGCGCGAGGACCAGCGATGTAGGGCGTGTTGTAGAATCTTACGCTTCTCGCCGTGGCTACTTACCTATTTCGAATCTCTCCGGCCACCTTCTGGAAAAGTACACTATACACGCCGGGGCTTCAGTACCCAACGTCTGGTCGCCGTCTTTTGCCACTTTCAAGCAGGGAAAATTTTACGCGGTCGAGCCGTTTTTCACTACTTCGGATGGCAGCGGGATCGTCGTCGAAGGAAGCTCGGAAAACATCTTCGCGCTTGTAGCAAGAAAAAATACAAAGGATCAAGAGCTCAACAAATTTCTCGAAGTCGTCTGGAACGACAGAAAGAATCTTCCTTTCGCAGCCAGGTGGTACGAGTCACAGTTCCCGAAAAAGAAACTGCTCGACATCATTGCGCGATTAGTGAAAATGAAATTGATACACGGGTACGCAGAGCTTGTGGAAGCAAAGGCTCAGCCAGTTGCTCAAGCCGAGCACACTGTTGCCGTGAACCCTAACGGGTTTTCGATTCTTACTTGACGGGTTGAACTAGTTCGCAGTAGATCATGCTGATGACGGTCTTCGCGTGACATTTGGGGCACTCTCCGCCATCCTTGTACACATAATCGCCTAATTTGAAAGCGCGTTTTGTTTTCGTTCCGCAGCTAGGACACTCTTCAACCGTGAACACCGGCATCTTTGGCCGCTTTTCGCCGATTGATGGAAACATTTGTGCCATTTTTGATTCTACCTCTACTGGGCTACTCCGAGCGTGTTTCCGACTCCGATAATCAGTATCGTGTCGCCCTCTTTCGTTTTCTCTTCAATTATCCTCTGGACAACGGCAACAACCTTGTCAGAAGATTCTGCGATCTCTTTCTTCATCACTGAGATCGCGTCTATCAGCGACTGCTTTACGACTACGGCATACATCGGGATGTCCTTTCCCACGGCCGCTTTCTCGATCCTGAACTTTTCCACGCCAATACCGCCAATTGCCGCACCGATTCCTTCCGCAATCTCGCCGGTGGTTTCGCCTTCAAGCTTGAGAGCGGCATCGACCATAATCAGCGAATCTACCTTTGAATTCGGGTCAGAGAGGAGCTTTTCTACGCCGACATGCGGTCGTCCGACTGTTCCCATCGGTCCTTCAGCTTTCATTACAAGCAGAGTCCTTCCCTTGAATTCGGTCTGAGCGTAGACTGTCTCGCGCTCGATTGTTACCTTTTCCTTTCCATACATGAACTTGCCAGCCACCATCGGTCCAAGACCATCGCCAATGGGTTCTGCTTCCTTGAAAGCATCAATTGCGCTAACTAGAGCGTCCGCTTCCTGTATGATCATGGGCATTATCATCTGTAGCTGAACTAGAATGAAGTAGCTCTTCGTCTTCTGTCCCTGGATGTAAAAGTGCCGTACTATCTTGAATATCTGGTTCAAGCTAGTTGCGACTTCGAGAATGTTCTGCGCAACGCTAACCTGCACCGGATCAGCCAGAGGAGCCATTCTCCTTATTTCGTCGCGCATCCTGTCGTCCTGTAACCTGACGACGTGCTCTATCTTTCCAACGATGCCGTTCGGGTCCATGTCGACCGGCATGATTGTAAAGTATTCAAGGGTCTGGTCGAGTCTCTGCTGAATCTCTTTAGGAGCTTTGCAGCTAACGACGAGGTAATCGAGAGCTTCCTTCTTGCTCTTGTCCCTGAGAACACTAAGCTTCTCAACGTTCGTCTTTACCTCCCGCAAAACAGTAAAGACCTGCATCCTCGGTCCCCAGAACAAGAAGAGAAAAGTGGAACCAACAAAAAGAATGACGTAGACAAGCGTCGAAATAAGACTGGAACTTCCAGTAAGAAATGACATTTTGTAATGGAAAACTTCCGAATAGATAGATTAATCGATTTTTGCATATAGACTTTGTGCACTAACTAGCCAAATCTTAGTGAGAGTCTCAAAGCTCTCAGCTAGAATATGATTGATCTGTCAGTGAGATAAGAGTCAAATTCTTTGATCGCAATCCGGTGAATTGCACGAAGCAATCCTTGACAAAGAGACCCGACCTGATCGCCCGAAATTTCAGCGTGAGAAATAGGGCGCTCTTGATTTCCTATCTTGTTTTGAGAATTGTGAAAGAATCTTTCGGTACTCTCAGCTCAGGATCATCAAAATTCCTATGAGAATCAAAATAACGAACCCCGCTATTGCGAGCCCTCGATTGACAGTCTTCGATCTGGACATTTGACTCCAGCTCGTGCAATCTACTATTCAATCTTAAAATGAACGATTATTCACTTTGAGGTAAGGCCGACTTGACTGAGATCAATTCGATTGAGATTTACCGGTCCCTTTGTTATCCCTTCGAAATGGATTGCGAAATTATGTCGAAACAGAGCTCGTTTCAAGCTCTGCTGTACCTGAAATGGCACCCCTGCGCGATCGCGCCGAAAACAGCGTAATAAATCAATGCAAGAAATAAGTATTATACAAGCTAGCTTGTATAATACAAATAGTTCAATTGAGGGCTCTCAACAGAACCATCAAATTACGTTTTCACGCACGCGCGTGGAGCTGCGCTAGGGGGGTCGGTTTTAAGGCAACTATAAAATCATCATGATATCCAAATTGGATTTACGCCATTCCGGCGGAGCTAGCTAGCTGGATTCTAACAGATCCATCAAATTACAATTGTACGCGCGCGCTCTGGGGCTGAGCAAAGGGGCCGATCGGAAAGGCACTTTGCCCATTCTCTTTCGGTCATTAGAACGTAGATCTATGAGATCGCTTAAATGGCGCTCGGTGGCAGCGTGTATCTGCATCCGCTATATAGTACTGCCAAAATTCGAAAATCCTGCTAACGATTAACAATTCGGATGAGATACTCTCAAGTTCGCTCAGATGGCACATGCAAACGAACGATTCTCTCGGAAAAATGCAAACTAAACCCAGCAAGTTACCAGTTATTGCCCTAACGGTTGTCGTAATCCTTCTTGCTGCAGGATTTGGATATTATTACATGCAGACTTCGTCGCAAATTTCAAATCTTAACAATCAGGACACCGCTTTGAAAGGCGAGCTGACCACGGCGAACAATAACTACTCTACAGTTCAATCTCAGCTGGTAACCGATGGTGATAAGATCAGCGCTCTAAATTCCAATGTTACTGCTCTCGAGGCAAAGATCTCCACCGACGAGGATCAGATTTCCACAGATCGGTCTCAAGTAAATATACTACAGAGCAAGGTTGCTTCTGACAACACTTCAATTTCATCGCTTTCGACTCAGAACACGGCGAACGTCGCACTGATCTCGATGCTAAAATCAAACGTTACGAGTTCTCAGAGCGCCATTTCATCGCTGAATTTACAGATATCCGGGCTGAACGGCCAGGTGTCCATGCTCCAGACGAAAGTGCAAAACTACACCTCATTATTATCACTCTCAGTTTCGACTTCGGAAATGTCGTCCGTGATGGTCAGCCCAGCCGCTGACAAGGTCACGAATATCGGAACTGGCTTTACTGTGAGCGCTCCAGGTTTCGTCCTGATCACCATAGCGGGAGCTTATACTTCAAGCGATGTGATTCTCGGATTAAACAACACCTTGACCACAGTTGCTCACAGTCCGTACGCTTGGGAAACGAGTGCGTATTACGTCGGAAACAGTCCGTACACATTGTTGATTGCGGTTCTTCCTGGAACGATTACTCCATACATTCTCACCAACGAGACTGGAATTACCCCATCGATTTCCGTGACTTACTACTCCTAGTTGCGGATCGGATCTTTTCGAAGGAATCAGTTCCAGTTGAATCGCCGTGAATCTATCTAATCGCAGGGAAGACGAAATTCCTGTCTAACGACTGTATCCTTTAGTTGAGAAAATCAAATACGCCTGTTTCCAGGTTGCAACTGGAATCTGGATCCGTGGCCTAACTTGAAATCAGATCTTTTGAAGAATCGCGGGATAATTTGAGACGCTTCTGTAGTCGGTAATAGGTTCACAGGGATGAACGGAACCAATTAGATTTATTTCAAAAGGAAGGGTGCCAGCACCGCCACCTCACGAGGGCTCACGCACCTCACTAATATGACGGCGACATGCGGTTTGACTTCTGGGTTCGGAATGAGACCAGGTCGAGCCCGCACGCTATGGCCGGCTGAGCAAATCCTTCGTAGACTCTGGTAGATTAACTTTCCCGTATCCCACGAACTTTGCTCGAGGGTCCCCCAGACACATGAGGACTCGAGGTCGAAAAGAACCTCCATCTTCTGTCAATCGCTACTCTAATGCCAATTCTCTTGGAAGTAGATACCCGGAGGTTGAGATCCGAACTTTCTACTCGAATCGCTGAATCTGTTCGAGTAATATCAATTCCATTCTGTGATTTGTCTATTCCAAAAGCCTGGCAGAGTTTTCCCGGCCCGCTCGCGAGTTGAGTGATAAGAGTAGTTTTCCTCTGTCGCTCCATAAAATTGATACCAGTAAGCGGCTCGGCTGCCCTGATCAGGATCGCGGATGCCTTGCCGAATTTAGAACTCGTCACGAAATTTAGGCAGTAATGAAATCCGTAAGTGAAGTAAACGTAGGCATGACCAGCTTCTCCAAACATCACTTCGTTGCGTCGCGTTTTGCCCCGGAATGAGTGACTGGCCGGGTCTCGATTGCCTCCGTAAGCTTCGGCCTCAACTATTGTTCCCGACAGCTCTTTACCGTTTTCGAAAGTTCGGATGAGCTTCTTACCGATTATCTCCCTTCCAACAATGAGCGGGCTCCGATCATAGAATGATCTTGGCAGAACATCACTCAACGAGAATTCGACAATAATACTCTTGGTCATTTGTTTTCAAGGTTGTCGAGAAAGCAAAGAGCTGTGTTTCTAGCACGCCCTTGCTCTTCTCGTTGTGGACGAGCCATCGTAAGGAGTAAACCGTTTCATGCGTTTTTCCAAGTTCGCTCGAAACCCCGGACAATCAGAAACGGGCAAAAAATTGGAACAGATTATCAACAAAACCTAACTAGCACGGTACACCAAATGTCCCCACATGTCCGAACAAGACACCCAGCAGAGGAAGCGTCTTCCGCCGGGGCAGATAATGACGCCCGGATGGCCCGTCCTTCACGCCGGCTCAGTGCCGTTTGTCGAAAAGGAATCTTGGAGCCTGAGAGTTCATGGAGAGGTCGAAAACGAACTGAACTTGAGTTACGAGCAGCTTCTGAACCTGAAAAGAACCGAGCAGACTTGTGATATTCATTGCGTAACAAGCTGGAGCAAGTTTGACGTAAAGTGGGAAGGGGTTCGCTTCAAGGATCTGATGGAGATTGCAAAGCCCACCTCGAAGGCTCATTTTGCAATTTTTGAATGCGAGCACGGATTCACGACGAACCTTCCATTAGAGCCTCTTTACGATGACGACGTGATGGTTGCTTTCCGCGCGCAGGGTGAAGAACTTCCACCGGAACACGGGGGCCCGGTCCGAATGCTCGTCCCGAAAAGGTACTTTTACAAGTCAGCCAAGTGGCTCAAGGGGATAAAACTGAGTGAATTCGACGAACCCGGTTTCTGGGAAATCCGGGGCTACTCAAATAGCGCCGATCCTTGGAGGCAGGAACGCTACGCTGGTCTTTCATACGTGGACATTGTAAAAAACCGATTGAAAGCTTACGGCAGGAAGAAGTAATCTAGCCGGCTACGTGGGGCACGGCTTCTCCCAGCTTCTGCCATTCTCCATTGACAAAAATTCCATACCATACGTGGAACGCATAGATGTGCCATAACAGCGAAACGATGCTGTACGATTCGCCCGCTTTCGGAATAAGGCTCTTCAACTCGTTTACATCAAAGTATTGACGGACTGTTTCAGAGTCTGAAATCGTCTTTCTGATCTCATCGCCGAGCTCGCCCGACCACCATTTCACAATGTTAAGACTAAAACCCTGCTTCGGTTTACGAAATGACTCCTCCGGGAGTGTGCCCTTCATCGCTTTCCTCAGCAGTACCTTTCCCACGCTGTCCTCGTGATTGAAGCGATACTCCACGGGTGACATCAGGTCGATTAGCTGATTGTCTAACAGGGGAACGCGGTTCTCGAGTGAATGAGCCATACACATCGCATCGTCGATAGAAAGAAAATCGTCAACGAGTTTTGTCCTAAACTCTGCGTGTACAGTCTGTTGGACGAACAGATCCGAGTCGGTGAAAAACTCCTTCTCTATTCTATTGTGAAGATTTTCTCTATACTCGGAAATGTTATTCTTGAAAACGTGGTCATCCAGCGATCCAAACACAGGCGATATGGTAGTAAGGTAAGTCTTTGCCCTGTCGCCTAGGCTCGACAGAACTTTCTTTCTCTTTCCACCCGCAAAAGCAGATAGTATGGAGGCAGCCGGTATTTTCATCAACCTCTGCGCTTGCTGAAATGCAATATACCGAGAAGAAGTAGGATATCCAAAGAATAGCTCATCTCCTCCGAGACCGCTGAGGCAGACTTTCACATGCTTCCGGGCAAACTCATCAACGAACCAGCTGTAAGTGTTTAACTTTGGCTGCTCGGAGTGCCATATCATCCGAGGATACAGGTCCAGAGAAGCCCTGTCCGTGATCGTGAAACCGTAATGTTCTGTCCCAAAGTATTCTGCCACTCTTTTTGCATCCTCTAATTCGTCATCATCGTGACCGAAACCCATGCAGAAAGTCTTCAGTTTGTGAGGGTAATGCTTGCTCGCAAAGGCTACAACGGTTGAAGTGTCAAGCCCGCCGGAAAGGTATGAGCCCACTTCGACATCGGAAATAAGCTGTCGCTTAACGGACTGCTCTAATGCATCCTTTACATCTTTGACGTCGGGGCAAAAATTAGGTCTTGTTTTCGGCGGCGACCAGAATGCCACGCTTTCCCCGGTCGCAGAATCAAAATAGTGTCCAGGAAGCAGTTTGAAAACGCCCGAGAAAAGTGTGCGCTCAAACGGTATGTAGTATAGTGAGACAAGATCGTAGAGGCCCTCGGTGTCTACCTTAGCTGGGACTTCTGGATGCGCGAGTATTCCCTTGACCTCGCTGCAGAAGACTAGATCGCCGCTCTTCGTTCTCGAATAATACAATGGCTTTATTCCAGCTCGATCCCTTGCAAGTACCAGTCTCTTTTGCTTGAGATCCCAAAGGGCTATTGCAAACATCCCATTGAGCATAGCGAAGACTTTCGGGCCGTATTCTTCGAAACCGTGCAGTATAACTTCAGTATCTGCCCTTGTCTTGAACTTGTGACCCCTTTTTTGCAGATCATCTTTCAGTTCTGGAAAATTGTATATCTCTCCATTGAAGACTATGACCAGACTCTCGTCTTCATTGAAGATCGGCTGGTGACCTCCTTCCAGGTCGATAATACTCAACCTGTTAGAAAAAAGGCCGACTCCCTTATCGATGTATTCGCCGTGATCGTCTGGACCCCGATGTCGGATTAGATCCGACATTTTCTTGATCAATCCATAATCCGAATGAATCCCGATGCAACCGCCGATACCACACATTTTTCAAAATCCTCAAGTTGCTACTGGTTAACGTCAAGGGAGTCAATCGGGAATACAAGCTAAATTATGTTTTGTTTGCTTTCCAATTTCGTTAAATTGAGTTGTCTCACAATCATTTCCGGGAAGGTTTTTCTACGTGAAAGATAGAGGCTCCTCATCAGCTTCGAGTTTCGCGATTACCGGTTGTGCTATTCTTACACCTTCCCAAACTTTTGGTAGGACTTTTTCACGAACTATGTTTTGAGGGTACAATTGGAGAAAAGAGATTTTCTTGGTTTCAGAAGAAAATGGGAAAGAGGACAAGGAGAAGGACGACGATCCAGAAAAGCCAGATGATTTCGTCGTTACTCCTTGGGCGGTAAAGGGAGACGTCGATTACGATAAACTCGTTGAACAGTTTGGTACTTCACCTATAACACCTGAAATTATTGAAACGTTTCACCGACTCACTGGAGAAATCCACCCGTTCTTGCGGAGGCGGATCTTCTATTCGCACAGGGACCTCGATGATATTCTTCGGCGTTACGAAAACGGGGAGCAATTCTTTCTTTACACCGGCAGAGGCCCATCGGGTGGAGTTCATCTCGGACACCTGATTCCCTGGATATTCACAAAATATCTTCAGGACAAGTTCGGGGCGGAGCTTTACTTTCAGATGACTGATGACGAGAAATATTTCAATTCCGACAAACTTTCCCTTGAAAAAACCGCCGATCTTGCTGAGGAAAATACTTTAGATCTCATTGCAATCGGATTTGACCCGAAAAAGACCTTCGTTTTCACAGATACAGGCTACATGGAGACGATGTATGGAATCGCCGCCAAGATCGCAAAGCACACTACTTTCAGTACCGCAAAGGCAGTCTTTGGATTTGAGAATAGTACTCCGATTGGCATGATCTTCTTTCCCGCAATTCAGGCGGCTACCTGTTTTCTTCCATCGGTTTTGAAGGGGTACAACATTCCATGCCTTATCCCCGCCGCGATAGACCAGGATCCTTACTGGAGGGGAATCGCCCGTGAGGTTGCGCCAAAATTGGGTTTCTATAAGCCTGCCCAGATTCACTCAAAATTCATACCTGGTTTAGGGCAAAGTGGAAAAATGAGCGCCAGTCAGCCCGAAACCGCGATCTTCACGACTGATCCTCTGGACGTGGTTGAAAAGAAGGTGAAATCATCTTTTACGGGCGGAAGAGACACCCTTGAAGAACAACGACTGCTCGGCGGCCAGGCGGACATTTGCCCTGTTTATCATTACTATTACTACCTATTCGAGCCTGATGACAGCGAACTAAAACGGATCTACGATGACTGTGTTACGGGTCAGCTGCTCTGCGGCGATTGCAAGATGATGCTAGCTTCAAGGGTCAAGAGATTCATTTCTGCGCATGCCAAGAAAAGAGAAGAAGCTCGTAATCATGTTGATGAGTTCATCATTCAAGATGTAAGCGGAGGACTCACCAAACGATCGGAAATGAGGAGAAAGAATAATTGAGTCAATCCGCTCCTCTTCACCCAATCGAAAAGAAGATCCTCAGGACTCTTTCATCGGAGCAGTCTGAGGACCTCCAAGACTTGGCGAAACGCTCCGGCCTGGCGATTGATCAGGTGCGACGAGGGATCGAATGGCTAAAGGCAAAGAATCTGATCTCTGTGGAGGAAAGCGAAAATGAGACTTTATCGCTCGGTGAATATGGTTTGCGAGCAATTGAAGTCGGGCTCCCTGAGCGGCGCCTCGTCAACTCCGTTAAGAAATCAGGCGGAACCGAGCAAATCGGAAAGGTATCGAAGGAGCTCGGAGATGAATTTGCAATTGGACTTGGGATAGCAAAAAAGAATGGTTGGGTAGGAGTGGAAGGGGGAAAACTCCATCTCGGAAGAGAATTTGAGAACAGGGAACCAGAGGAAGATATTCTCGAGAAATTGGCGGGAGAAAAATACCTAAACAAAAACGAGCTTTCGACCGACGAAATCAAGGTTATTTCAACCTTAAGGAAAAGACAAGAAGGATTCCTTAAAGAGACGCGGGAGAAAACAATACGCGTTGCCCTAACTCAAGCTGGGCTAGCTACTTCAAAAACACTCGTCTTTGATGAGATCGACGAGATAACTCCCGAAGTTTTGCGAAGTGGAAGCTGGAAAAATCGTCCTTTAAGAGCTATAGACGTAACCTCTCCCGCTCCAACCGTATATCCCGGCAGGAGACACCCCATGCGACTATTCATGGACGAGGTCCGAGAAACATTTCTTTCTCTTGGCTTCGAAGAGATTTACGGTCCCATGTCACAGAGTGCACTTTGGAACTTTGATGCCCTCTTTATTCCACAGCAGCATCCCGCGCGTGAGATGCAGGACACGTTCTACCTTTCAAAAACCAAAGCGCGGTTGGACCGGTTCGAGAATGAAATTAGGGCAATAAAGAGCGCGCATGAATCCGGAGCCGAGACTGGCTCCCGCGGGTGGCGCTACCCGTGGAGCGTCGACGATGCCTCTCGTGTTGTCCTCAGGACCCATACGACGGCAGTTACCATTTCTTATCTTGCCGAAAAGAAGCCCGAGGAAGCAAGAGTTTTTTCGGTGGGGCGCGTTTTTCGAAATGAGAAATCAAACTATAAGCATAATCCGGAGTTTTACCAGATAGAAGGTGTAATGGTCGGAGAAAAGCTGAATGTTAGGAATCTCATTTACATAATGACAAAGTTTTATTCCAAACTTGGTTTCAACGAAATTAAATTCTGGCCGACATTTTTCCCTTACACCGAGCCTTCTCTCCAAACGATGGCTTACCTGAAAGAAGAGGGCAGATGGATGGAGCTAGGAGGAATGGGACCTTTCAGACCTGAAGTTACGCTACCGCTCGGGGTAAAGAACCCCGTCCTTGCTTGGGGTCTAAGTCTCGATAGGCTAGTCATGTTGCGTTATCATGTCGATGACATTCGGCAACTATTCGGCTCAAATATCGGATGGTTACGCAAGCTGAAAGTCACGAATTAGGAGAAATTCCATTGCCAGTCATAGAACTTTCGCTAGCCAGATTGGGAGAATTCTGCAAAAACAAGGCATCGGAAAAAAAGATCCTCGAAACACTGCCATTTCTTGGATTGGACATCGAGGACCAGACCGGTGATTTCGTCAGACTGGAGTACAGTCCTAATCGTCCTGATTTTTCTAGCGAGGCCGGAATCGCAAGATCTCTCATTGGTCTTCTCGGAATTGAAATAGGACTTCCCAAGTATTCGTTTCAAAAGAGCGATTTTGAGATCGTGATCTCTGGAAAGGAGATCGAAAGAGTACGACCTTTCATACGCGGAATGTACGCAGAAATTCCGGTTACTGATGAGCTGATCAAGCAGCTCATTGCCATGCAGGAAGATCTCCACAATGGAATCGGAAGGAGGAGATCCAAAGTCGCAATTGGAATTCACAATGCTGCGGTGATTTCACGCTCAATAAAGTACTATGGAGTTGCTGATGAAAGCTTCTCGTTTGTGCCCTTGGGATCTTCTAAAAGGCAATCTGTCCGGGAAATACTGTCCTCGACAGATCAAGGGAGTTCCTACGGGAAACTCGTCTCAAAGGCCTTCCCTATGCTGGAAGATTCTAATGGAAACGTACTTTCAATGCCTCCAATAATAAATGGAGATCTAACCCGGCTTGACCCAGGAATATCAAAGCTATTCGTTGATATTACGGGGACCGATGATTATGCGGTTGATGCTTCCACTGCGATAATTGCTTCGATGCTCTCTGACAATGGTGGTAGAGTCTTTCAAGTAAAGATCTCCAATCCGAAAGGAGACGTATCATGGGTTCCCGACATGTCGCCGAGGCAGATGGCTTTTGATTTGAAACTATCAAACGAAATACTCGGCTTTGATTTCGACGAAACCAAATCGCGGGGAGCGCTCCAAAACAGTAGACTCGACCTTGAAGGAAGGGACGCCCTAATTCCAAGATTTCGAAGTGATATCATTCACCCCATTGATCTCGCGGAGGAAGTCGCACTCGGCTATGGTCTGTGGAGGATGACGCCTCAGGTAATTTCTTCCTCTTTAGTAGGATCTCTCAATCCGAGACTCAAGAGAATTGATTCAGTAATAGAAGTACTCGTTGGGATGGAATTTACTGAGGTGTGGAATTTGTCTTTGTCACCTCGCGAACTAGTGCAGCACTGTGCGTCAGAGCCCTTAAGGGTCGATGATTCAAAGTCCCAAAGCTTTGAATTTCTTCGCTGCGACATAATTTCCTCGTTACTACGGGTTCTGGGAGGTTCGTCTCACGAAGAGTACCCGCAGAAGATTTTCGAGGAAGCTCCTACTTTTTCTAGATCCGTCGATGCCATATCCGGAATTTCTGAAGAGGAGCATGTTGCAGCTTTGATGGCAGACTCTGGCGCCCGGTACAGCCAGATTCGATCAAGGCTTGATGCTTTGTTTCGAATAATCTTGCCGGAGGGCCTCTCCGTTAGATTGGATTCGGAAACGAGCCCCGGAGAACTCTTCGCCGACGGACGAGTTGCGTCCATAGTTTTGGTAAATGGAGCTATCGAAGAGAGAGTGGGAGCAGTCGGCGAAATATCACCTTCAACTCTAGAAAGGTTTGGAATATCGGTTCCGGTTGCAGGTTTTGAACTGAACCTAGAGCCGATTCTAAAAGGCTAAATGGTTAAACCGAGTATTCTAGGCTTTACCGGAGACAAAGGGAGCCCGCGGTCAATCTCTGCAAAGATTCGCGTCGACGGCCTTGTCCGATCAGTGAGGAACGGGGTTTACCCAGACGTGAAACAGACTGCAACAGAACTTTCTTTTCTCTGGTGCCCCGGATAAAGAGCTAGTGAAAGGTATAAAGCTACGATAGCTTTCCTCCGATGATCTCCAGCGTCAGAGCCGGGGCACATTCCTTCTTTTTCGATGTTGTTATTTGGTGCTTTCAAACAAGAATTTGCTTACATTACGATTTTGGAGTCTAAGACGATTAGAATTAGCATAGATGGATGGAACGCTCTGACTGTTTCTTTATGGCATGATCGGAAAGGAAATTAACGAAATGAAGAATTTTCATACTTGAGGCCTAAAGATCATCGTCCGGGAATCCGGGTGGTTCTGGAATCAAACAAGTAGGGCAGATTAGAAGGCCAACATGTTTCTAGGGTTTTCAATGAGCATTGTGTCAATCTGCTCATTCGACAATTCAAGCAGTCTGAATTTCGGGACTATGTTTTGAAGAATGTGATCGTAACCGGGACCACCGTATTTCCTCATCGACATTTTGAACCAAATATCCTGCGATAACAAAACATGAGACAATTGTCCTTTATCGATTAGACTTTTGACTACCAGGATCCTTTGTATGTCATTCATGGGGAAAAAGAAACCATCTTTGCCGTAATTTGGCATGTAAAAATCTTTACCGAAAGTATCGAACTCAACATAACAACCACGTCGGGCAAGCGATAGAGAATATTCCAATTCTTCACGTGTTATCCCTATGTCTGTATGACTCATTACTACTTTGCTCAGATCTGCTCCCTCGTCTTCCAAGATATTCAAAATTTCATTACCTGGTTTTGACCGAGCGGCAACATGAACATTAAGGGGAGCCCCTGTGTCTTTCTGCGCAATCGTTGCTGCGCGCAACACTTTTTCTTCATTACTCGTTATCGACCAGCTAGTCCCAATCTCGCCAATCATTCCGCAGCGGATTCCTCCGAGACCTCGCTCAATCTCATAAATCATGCGTTTTGCAAGCTCAGCTTTAGAATCGGTTTTTACATGCGGAGGATGAGAATCTTCGAAATAGTGACCAGTAGCAGCAATTATGTTTAGACCGGAACCAATGGAGATCTTTTTCAAAATCTCGAGATTTCTTCCAATGCCCTCGGTCGTGCAGTCAACTATTGTGCCTCCCCCTGCTTTCTTGAAATGCTTTACTTCCTCAAGAGCGATCTCCTCGTTTTGCATCATTAAGTTGTCTTTGGAAAGGTAAGGCTGGTTTCTAAGAGCTCCAAGATTTTGCATAACAATTGGTGCATCTGCTAGATACTTCAAATTCGAGGTTTCAGATTTTTGGTGCAAACATGTTAGATCAAAAATAATATGTTCATGAGTCAGTGTAACTCCTTCAAGATCGTCCCTAGGGATCTCTCCGAGTACTGTCACTATCGTGGACATGACGCCGAGGATCAAGCCAGTCGATTAGTGCGTTAATTAAAAATTCTATCGCACAAAAAGTGCCCACACGCCATTAACTTTCTCCAAAAATGAGGTGAGCGTGGATTTCTCATGAATCGCGACGAAGGATTCTTCTGCCAATCCGATCTGAGCGGGATATCCTATCTGAAAACTATTCCCCTAGCATCTAGTGAAAAGCTATCATATCGCAATACTCCGTTCAAACACCTTACGGGAGTTTGCTTTACGAATTGTAGTTGAATCGCCGTACTCGTTTAGAATATTTTCAGTGCCGCCCCGGATCTTTCTTAACTAAGCTTCGAACTCGTGAACAGGACGGTTAGAGTTATCGCATCTTTCGACTCTTTATATCTCGGCTCGAATAAACATATTTTCAGATATTCCTAGAGAAACTTCGGTTGAATAGAACCCAGATTTCTTACCAGGCTTCTCCCACTTCTTCTATGGTAATTCTCGCATACATGGGAATTGTATGTGCTTATCAGAACCGGGGCACATTTTCCTTTTTTTCCAGAATCGATTGCGTCACTGAAGTAGGTGCAGATCTTTCAATAAACCCGCGGTAAAAGTGTCGTCTTTTTCGGGTCACTCCCTCGATCTGGAACTCTTATCCTCTTCCACTCTGTACTATCCTAAGTTCTGTTATCTACTGGTCTGGGACAATTGATCATTGACAGGAATTCAATTGAAGTACTATGAGCTGACTATTTGCCGGACGACCTCGATATTGCCTCTCGTAGAAATGCACGCGCCTTGTGCAATCTCTTTTCGGTCTACAAGATCGGAGTACCTCTTTCTAGCCGTCTCTAGGCCGAATTTTGAGCCATGAGTTTTGAGGCCGTGTAGCTCTTCCTCTGAAATCTTCCATCCGAACTTTTGAACGCACGTTATGGCATCTTCGTAATCCTTTAGGGGAAATATATTATGGATAATCGGAATCTGGATCCCCTTTTCTCTCGCTACAACGACGCGATCGAGATAAACAGAACTCTCCTCGAATGATGACTCGGTCACAAACACATCCACGCCCGCGATCTCTCTCTGCCTCGTCAATTTTACGTAATCCTGTTCGTTGATTTTTCTCAAGTTTATTGGAGCGAGAATGCATGTTTTTTCAACGTTCGATAGATGGGATTCCAGATCTCTGACTATTGTGACAAAACTAGCAATTTTTGAATAATCGTACACGTTCTTCGGCTCATCTCTCGAGCTGTACGGGTCTCCGCGGACAATCTGGATGTTTTCAAGTCCGGAAAAGATTGCGGACACTACTGTACCTAACAGATTTTGTCGGTTCGAATCCCGAAGAGTGATCGTCGGGATAAGTGAATTGTTGGTTTTTCTCTTTAGCTCGACCGCAACTGCTACAGAGTTCAAATGAATTCTCGTTCCGTCCCGTAGTTCCGGAAGCGAAAAGGCATCCGCGAGCGCTTCGAGTTGCCCGATGCTTTGGGCTAATCTTTCGAAGCGTACCCCGAGATCGATTTTCCTATCGGCCTTTATCATGCCAGGAGCTGGAAGTCCCGGAGGAAAAATTTCAATAATTCTGGCGAAATTTCCGGACTTAATTACATCTGACAGTCGCAATGCGAGGCACGCTCGAAGAAAAGAAAGAGAATTGACGGAGCTTTATTCGGTTCTCTCTTGGATCAAGAAATTCCGGGGATGCTCAGTGGTTTGTCCTGCCTGTAGGGAACTCTGTTCTTCAGGGCCGTCTCCGCTTTCCCGATTTCATATCCAACGTAGCCGAGGTGTCTTTTTCCATGCTCGGTATCGCTGATAATTTTGTGATCGACAATGGTTGCGATTAGTTTCTCGCCATTGGACGATTGTACTCGAAACTTTGGAACATTGTCGTACGAGTTGAAACATACAACTATCTGCTGATTTTGCGGATCTACCTGAATCAGGAAATAGCCGTTCGGATCGTAATCCTGCTCGCTCAGGTTAACACTCCTGGCAGCCTGAGGAGGGCCGAGGAAGACCTCGTTTCGAGCAAGAGTTAGATTGATGTTTTTCTGGTAGGCGACGTCGAGGGGCAGATTTCTCTCGCCGCAGGCCGGATGGACAAATCGGATTCTGGATTCGCCGATTGTTGTAGATGCCCTCTGAATGAGGGAAGAAATAGTCTTTACCGGCTCAACAATTGGGCTTCCGGTGTTTACGCATCCTAGCCCGATCTGCTGATCAAAATTCCTGCGTGAAACCTCGTCAAGCAATTTGTCGCTGAAAGTAAAATCTAGACTGATGACATCGACGTTAAGTTTTGTGAGCTCTTTGAATACGGAAAAAGTATCGCCGCATACGTGAAGGACAACAGGGACTCTAATCCCGTCTAGCATCTCCTCGTAAAGCTCATGGATGTAATCTTTGAAGGGCTCGACTGAGAAGTACGGGGCATCAATCTGAAGAAAGTCTACAAGATATTGAATTGACTCGAGCTCCGGTTTCACTATTTCCCGGGCGATGGCAAAGGTGAGTTCTCTCAGGTCGGAGTAGTCACCCTTTCCAAGACGACAGTTCCGGGCAAGTGTGTATGGATCAGTGATTGGCTCCTTGAAGCCGTAGTATTTCGGAATCTGATTCTTTGCTTTCTGAACGTCCGGAAGCCTTATCGGTGACTTTCTTCGAAGCTTCCCTTTGACGACGATTTCCGCCCCATCATATTCAATTCCTTCAACATGCTGAGGATCTAAAAACAACCTCACGAAGGACTCTCTGGTCTGTCCCGATGCTGGATATTCTATCCCGGCACTGACAAAATCCCGCACGGCGAGTTGAATCGTTGAATTTACGGGATCCTCAGTTTCTTCCGGGAACGCCCTATATTGCTCGATCTCACTTTGCGGTACGCTTATCGGATAACTTCCGATCACGGTCGTGGAAGGAAACGAGTTTTCTTTTTTGTTCTTAGGAGACCTTCTTTCTGGCAAGTTCTGTACCTTCGGCCATGACCTCGAGCTTCTTGAACGTTGTTTCCCAGTCCCTTGTGCGCAACCCACAATCGGGGTTCACAGAAATTCTCTCCGGATTCTTGAGAAGGGAAGAAGCAAAAAGTATCCGGTCTCTGACGAGCTTGGGAGACTCTAGAACGTTTCTTCCTTCCACAGTCGCACCCTTTCCAGGAGTTCCGGAAAAGTCGTGGACATGAGTAACTCCCAATCCGAATCCCCCCTCGTAACCTTCCTTCTCAAAATACTTCAAGTCGACATATCCCGGCCGGGATTTCTTCTCTACTCCTAGATCAGTCGAATCTCTGTTTGCAAACTCCAGCGCAAGCTGCTCTATGTCTTTTAGCTGAACTGAATACTTTGCGAGAAGTTTGTAATCACTGTAACAATTGTGGACACTGAAGATGCAGTCCTTAAATCCCGCAGTTAGGGCGTTTATGGCATCGACGAACATTTCCATTTCATCGTCGTCAGGTCGGGTGGTAACTGCGGGTTCGTCGATCTGGATCCACTTTGCACCGTTCTTGATCAGATTTTCAACCTCGGGGCGAAGTGCATTCTTTACAAGATCCATGATGAAGCTACGTCTAGCTTCAAAGTATGTCTTTCGAAGATCTAACCTCTTTCCCTTGGATTTTTTCCTCGCAGCTGTCTCGTAATGTTCGTTGAAAGACCAATCGACGACGGTGTACGGGCCGGTTATCGGAATCTTGACTAGCCGATCTGAATTCGATTTTACAAACTCAAACTCTTCTAGGTGAATCGGATGAATGAACTTGGGCTCGTCGACAATCGCTCCCTTTGTGAAATACTTGTAGTCGAATGAATGGACTGAACCGAGAAGCTTGAAACCTTGAATGTTTCTGACCAGATGCTCATACATCTCGACCCTCCACTGCTCACCTGAGTATACGCGGTCGAGGCCGACTTTCGAGAAAAGAGCCAGAACATACACTACAGAGAAATCGCGGATGAGGTCCTTTTCTTCCTGTGTCGGTGGAACGCTGGACTGGGATCGGCGTCTCAAAAGGTTTACCAGCTTCTGGTAGTCCTTGACTCCGATTCTCTCGCCCCAGAGCTCGGCATTTTCAATATCGCTCTCCGAGATCTTTGAGTCGCTTGAAACTCCCTTTACTCTCCAGGGAGGCTTTGCAATACTGCCGATTTCCTGAAGCGGGAAGAGCTTCGCGGAATCCATGGATTGTTTCGCCAACATTCTAATTCAGACTCTTTCTCACAGCAGAAGTAGCTTTTCCGATAGCCCTTATCTTCTCATCTGCCACAGTCCGGGGCAAATACTTTAGCTCCGAGCTCGGGAGAATGACCAAGCCGGAAGGTTCAAGGGTTTTCACGGCATCAAGACAATAGTCAGAGATCCACTCTGGCGTCTCGACAAGAGAATTTCTCCCATCGACGCACCCGCAGGCGAGCGCCTTTTCGCCGAATTCTATTCCATCGATCGAATCAAGAGAGGTCTGAGTAAAGTCAATTCCCACTTCGCTCACCCCTTCCAGATCTAGCAGTTTTTCCAGAATGGTAGAGCAGTCCCCAAAATATGTGTGCAAGCTCAACTTCACCGGGGGCGAGTCGAAATTTTCCTCAAAGGCAGAAATGAAGCTCTTCAGCTCCTTCTTGCTAGTCAGGGCAGACGTTCCGTAACGATATACCAGAGATGGCTCGTTAATCTGAACGTATTCATATCCCAGGATTGCGATGTTTTTTAGAAGTCTTCGAATAATTTTCGCAAAATCGTCAACAAGCTGCTCTCTTTCAGATCCGTAATGATCGTCCTGCACGAGACTTGCAAGTGAATACGGACCCGGAATAGATAGTTTCTTCTTGGAGCCGGCTTCTTTTACGAGGTTTATAGCGGGTGCAACCTCATAATCTTGAATGAATGATTTGTCTTTCGGAAGCCTAACTCTTTTTCGAACAAACGGCTTGCGAAAGAAACTGTTAGTATCAAACCATCGGAAAAGATCTGCACCGCCTTCCAGACCTTCGATGTTTTCAGAGAATGGACGGAGAAAGTCTTGCCATAATAACTGACCATCTGATATTCTGGAAAAACCAGACTCAATCTGAAGCTTAACCAGATTTTTTGCGTCAGCTTCGAAGGTTTCATCTAACGTTTCTTTGTCAGTTCTGAGACGGTCAAAGTCCCTCGAGATCTTTACAGTCTCTTCTGATCGGGAGTGAATTCCCGTTAAAGTAGAATCAACACTGAAAGTCATTTTCTTTGGATCCTTGACTGTTTTTCCAATGAAAAATGCCTTCAAATGTATTAATGCTGGATTGACCCTGATATTCCTTTAGGAATATTTGGATAGACGAAATATTATCGGCGGGAAAACGATAAAAAAGAAAGAATCAAATCAACTTTGAGAAGTCTGGATTTCAGAGAGAATTTTTCACCATGAGTTTGGAGATTTCATTTTCGAAAAACACGACAGTTTCTAATATGCCTGTAGAGTTTGTCGAAAGAAAAGGAAAGGGTCATCCTGACACGCTTTCAGACAGGGCCTCTGAGGAATTGAGCATTTCCCTCTGCGATTACTATCTCTCGAATTTCGGACGGATATACCACCACAATGTGGACAAGTGCGTTCTCGTTGGAGGTCAGTCCAAGGATGTGACGTTCGGTGGAGGCAAAGTAACAGAGCCGATTTACCTAATGATGGTCGGACGGGCGGCCGGTCGAGTTGAGGGAAAGGAAGTCCCCATCGAAAAAATGGCGCAGGATGTAACCAAACAGTGGATGGCTAAAGAGATGCACGCGCTTGATACTGAAAAAGACATCACAATTGTAACCAAAATCAGACCAGGCAGTTTTGACCTAGTGAAAAACTACGATCTTGACGACGACATTCCATTGGCGAACGATACTAGCTTCGGGGTCTGGTACGGCCCGAACACCGAAATCGAAGACCTCGTGTTAGCGGTTGAAAACGAGCTAAACTTACCTGAAACTAAGAGAAAGTATCCTCAGATTGGAGAAGATATCAAGGTGATGGGTGTCCGGCGGGGCAACAAGATAAATCTCACTATCGCCTGCGCCGTAGTTTCTCGATTCGTGAAAAACGAGACTGAGTACATTGAGACCATAGAAATTGTTCGGAGTATAGCTCAAAATCTTGCACTTAAGCTGACGAGCATGGACGTAGCGATAAAGATCAATACCGCGGATAATTTCGTAAAGAAAATGTACTATCTTACCGTCACAGGCACAAGTGCTGAACACGGTGACGATGGACAGGTGGGCAGAGGAAACAGAGCCAACGGTCTGATCACTCCGTTTCGCCCTATGACGCTCGAAGCTACTGCCGGCAAGAATCCGATTAGCCACACGGGTAAGATCTACAACATTTGCGCGAGAACAATAGTTTCTGCAATTCTCAAGGAATATCCGGAGCTGGAGCAGACGTCTTGCTACATAGTTTCTGAGATTGGAAAACCGATCAATCAGCCGCAGGCGATTAACATTGACCTGTTTGCAGATCGGAGTTCGAAGATTGAAAAAGACGTGCAATCGATTGTTGATGAAAAAATGAGGGATCTTCCAAATCTTTGGAAGACCATCGTTAAACGAGAATATTCTCTCTTCTAGAAAAAAGAATAAGATGCCCTTTTCAAAAATTAGGGCATCTTGCGATTTTCGGGCGACTACATCTTTGCTTTAGAGAGTTGCTGGTCGACGTTTTCCCAGTTAATAACATTCCAGAAGGCATCCACGTAAGCAGCCTTGTCGTTCTTGTATTGCAGATAGAAGGCATGCTCCCAAACGTCGCAGACAAGAAGCGGTATTGAAGTCTGCGAAGAAAGCAGGTTATGTTTTTCCGCCTGCAGAGTGAGAAGCTGATCGCTCATCGGATCGTAAACCAGCATTCCCCATCCCGAGCCTTCGACTTGTTTTGCAGCAGCACTCAACTGACCCTTGAATGCATCAAAGGATCCAAAGTCTTCGTTGATCATGTCCGCGAGCTTTCCTCCCGGTTTTCCACCGCCGCCCTGTTTCATGTTGGGCCAGAAAATCGAATGCAAAACGTGTCCAGCGAGGTTGAAACTCAAGTCTCTTTCTACTGCTTTAAGATCAACGCCCTGCCAATTGTTCTTTCTTCCCCCGTCTAGCTTATCCAGCGCAGAATTCGCGCCATTAACATATGCAAGATGGTGCTTGTCATGATGAAGCGTCATTATCTCTTTCGAGATATACGGTTCCAAAGCTTCGTACTTGTAAGGCAGATCTGGTAGTGAGTATTTCTTTACCATTTGAGGTCAGATGCCTGACCGTCCGCTTATGCTTTAAGAATTCTGGAGAAAGGTTACAGGATCAATCGGATCGAAGAAAGACCTTCACGCTTACATGACACAAGAGTCCAAAAACGATGAAAGCATGCGGCGGGTTTTTCCTCGCCGCAGCCCAATGTTCTGTAGATTTTTTTGAAAGTGCGTTTACTTTTGAAAAAGGGTGCTTCTCAGACTTTCTGCAGCTTTCCGTATCGGCCGATATTCAGCTGAATCTCGCCACGGAACGCCTTTGTGTAACCGTTTTCAATTCTTACCTTATCTCCGACATCCACCATATTGATCTGGTCTCCCCACAGGGAAAGTTTGATCTGCCCGCTGTCATCTCTAATTGTCGCATCAGCAACATTCGAAGATCCACCGGCGCGAAGATTAACGGACCGTACGTCGCCCTTTTCGATAACTTCGCCTTCAACGTCTACTCTGCTTTGTTCGCCCTTTAGATCTGCAATCCTCAATTCGTTATAACAAACTAATGTCTCAGAGACAATTATATTTAAACTGTTTAGCTGATGTGGGATAGCATTTTAAAAAATAAAATTGAGATAAAAGTCCGCAACACGGAATTCTAGAAATCTGAATTGCTCAGTTCGAGTCTCGACATCGCTATTCTCGTCGCATCGCTCCTATCCTTCGTAGTGTGCTTTCTTGGCACGAGGTTTCTAATCGGATATCTGACCAAAAGGAGGATGACGGTCATGGACTACCACAAGGAGGGAAAACCACCAATCCCTCGCCCCGGCGGTCCGGCAATAATTGCGGCGATAGTAATATCCGAGCTCTTCCTCTTCGCTTTCACAGGCAGCTATGCGGTTTTAGGGCTCGCTCTGGTTACTCTGTTGTCTGGGGTAATCGGCATAGTGGACGATCTGAAAACTCTGGGCGGGATTGTAAAGCCAGCCCTGCTTTTGATTGGCGGCTTGCCGCTTGTCATTTTACAGTATTTCCTTCCGCAGGACATGGTCTACAATCACCATCTCTACCTGCCTCTATTTGACACCCCGGCGAACATTCCACTGATCTATATTCTCCTGATCATCGTGGCGATACCGGTTGTGACAAACACGATCAATACTATAGACGTGTTGAACGGCGTCGTCACCGGGACTATACTTATCGCATCCGTACCAATGGGATTCGCTATTCTTCTTCGCTACCTTGAGGGGAAAGAGAGCCCCGCCGCGATTGCTGCGTTTTTTCCTTTTGTCGCGGCAACACTCGCGTTTTACTACTTTCACATGTATCCGTCGAAGATTTTTCCAGGCGACTCCGGCGCGATGGCCATGGGTGCGGCCTATGGTACTATGGCGATTATTGCAGGAGTAGAAGTTGTCGCAGTAATTGCAATACTGCCGGCTATTATGAACTCGTTCTTCTTTCTTTCAAGTGTGAAGCGCCTGGTGGAGCATCGAGATCTGAAATCCCAGCCGGTTACCGTTCTCTCGGACAATAAGATGATTGCAACCAGTGATTCGAGGGCTCCGGTTACTCTAATGCGACTTCTAGTCGGGACCCAAGCGAAATCTGAGAAGGAAATTGGCCGGGACATTCTGAAACTCTGCGCATACTCTTCGTTCCTCGCTGGGATTACCGCTATACTCACCTGGGTGGTAACCATTGCCTGAAGAAAGAAGTTCAATCTTAATGCTCATCGGAATTTTCACGGCTGCATGGCTCCTCGTTCTGATCGGGACCGTGATCATATTCGAGTATATCGTCCCGCTGGATATATTTCATTCATTTCTCGATAGCATAGTAAAGGGATTTCTTACGATGATCCTCGTAGTGGTGTGGCTATATCTTTTCGTCCGGATGCGAAACCTTATGGTAAGAACCCAGCTGCGGATAGAGAAGAAAGTGCCTAACTGAATAGGTTACTGATTCCAAGCAAGTCGCTTCCTTTCGTACTCGTCTCTCGTGTAAGCTACTTTTGCTGGAACTCCTATCACAACGCTGTTTGGTGGCACGTCTTTGGTGACTACCGCGCCCATCCCAACAACGCTGTTTTTTCCCACAGTAATACCCGCCTTGATGACAGCTCTTGCGCAAATTATTGATCCCTCTTCGACCGTGACCCCGATCATCCTATCTGAAAGCGGATACGGGTCGTTTGTCAATACTGCTGCCGGACCAATGAACACGTTATCTCCTATTCGCGAAAGCGGGGCAATGTAAGCAAGCCCTTCAACCTTGCAGTCCTTCCCGATTACCACGTTGTAATCGACGTGAGCAAGCGATCCTATCTTGGTATTATCACCGATTGACGTATCGCCACCCACATAGGCATAATTCCATATCCGGACGTTTTTACCGAGTTTTGCCTTAGGCGAGACCAGGTTGGGAACTTTTGTCTTTTTTTGAACTTGTTTGCGTTTGGTTTTCAATCCGGGAATGGACCTCGGTCTGAAAACGTTCAATTAATGTGAACAGGTTTGCCCTGTTTTACGATCTTCTCGGGAAGCTTTTCTCTGTACTTTGTGAGGAAATCAATGTCCTCACTTTTCTTCCTCAGATCGTCAGGTAGCATAACTGGAATTTCATCGATAATGGGATAAAATCTGCCACACTGGGTGCAAAACATTGCTCCATCAACTATAACATCTCCCTCCGTGTTTACTTCAAAAAGTTCGAGCGGATAGTGCTTGTCGATGGGACAGGCGAGAATATCTAGCATCTTTCGCTTCATTTGAAAAAATCAATCGGCTCCTACGTTTATGGATCTAAGCAATTCCCGGTGCAAGGTTATTTAGGTTGTTGTCGAGATAGGCCTTTTTTTCTCAAGCGGCACCGAAAGTTCTGATTTTCTTTACCGTTTCGGGATCTAATTTTATGTTGAAGGCCTTGGGTGGTTTTTCTGAAAATCCCTTGATAGGAGGGCAAACAACCGAAAGGTCTAGCTTGACTCCTACCTTGGACAGATGATCCAAGAACTTGTAATACTCCTCGATGTTGCGCCACTGATTCCCTCTTTCAGTGCATAAAGCCATCCAAACTTCAAGTGTATTGTTGTAAAGTAAAGACTGACGAAGCTCGTCAACATTTCGTGCCCGAGGCAAGAAGAATACCATGTCTGGATAGTCAGTTTATGGAAAAAAGCGTTGCCGTAAGAAAGGAAAAAAAGAGAGGGAGGTTGCGCCAAGGGATCTAGTCCCCTGATGCAAGAATCTCCTAGTTAGTAAGTAGAGGAATTTTGTGGAACTTTGAATCTGTTCCGTTTACGATCCCGATTTCTATTGGTCCGTCCTCGCTCGTCGCCGTTCTAATTGCGTCCTTTGCGAGAGTGATCAATTCGTCTTTCCCGAGTTTAGGATCGTACTTTCTCTGAATGTACTCGATTGCTTGCTCAGATGTCTGTCCGACCGCGAACGCAGATCCCCGGAAGAAAGTCCCGCTTGGATCTACTTGATAGAGCTGTACTCCGGTTGGATCTTTTCCAGCCATGATTACCGAAGCACCGAGAGGTCTTACAGCATAGATAGTGTATTGGTGCAGGTACGAGCTGAGTGTTTCCGCTGCTGTTTTGATGTCTATCGGCGAGCCAAAGGTCAGATTGTGCTTTTGCGCTTCCACGCGAAGCTCCTGAATCAATTTCAGGACATCGCCAATGTATCCGGCTCCGGTAGCTCCAACGTGATCGTCGATCAGAAACACTTTCTCTGACGGGTCGATCAATGGTCGTGTGGGTTTTAACTGGCTAGCCAGAATCGCGACATCTTTTGTTTTGATTCCAAGCGTAGTGGACCCGCGATTTACTGCCTCAAGGGCGAAGTCGACTTGGACGAGAGTTCCTTCTGGACCGTAAAAGTAGGGTGTCCTTCCTCCGTATTGCTGCTGCTGAGATTCCATTTTTCTCTTCACTCCACTAATTTACCGTTAGTGCAGGCGCAAGAAACAATGGGATTGCAAGGACATCTATTCCGTTACCTGACCCAGGATCTCGCTCCATTGCAGCCTTCACTGCTGATGTTGCGACCTTCTTTGCCTCTTCCATCGTCATTTCCTTCTTGTAGCTGCTCTCGAGAACTCCGTAAGCAATTGGGCTTCCTGAGCCGGTTGATACGTATTCTTCAGGAGAAACAGCGCCGCTCATGTCGGAAATGAAAACATGTGGTCCGCTCTGGTCTACTCCAGCGACGATGAATTCAGCATAGTATGGCTGGTAACTTTTCATGCCGTTGTATGCGATGTTAGCGATCAACTTCGAGGTCTCCTTTACAGAAAGAGCAAAGCCTCTCTGCAGGGTCACGAGCTTTCTCTCAGCCCGGACTGCATTGACGAGGTACTCTGCGTCCGATACCTGTCCAGCGATTGCGACGGCGATTGTTTCATCGATAGGAAGAATCTTTTGAGTTTCCTTCGAACCGATGAAAAATCCCTTTGAAGCCCTCTTGTCCGAGGACAAAACGACACCGTCTTTACAGTTTATTCCAACTATGGTTGTCATTTTTTCTTGAAACATCCTCCTTGTTTTTTTACGATAGAAGAATGTTAGGAAGCCAACTCTAGTTATTGACTAACTGTCGGCTATACAAGTCACAATTTCTTCGGAGTAGTTAGGCAGCTTTCGCGTTCAATCTGCTATTAGCAGGTGAGCGACCGGAACCTTTGAGAGCTTTCGAAACATGATCGAAAAGCTCGAATGCGGATCGAGTAGCTTCAGAAACAGAATCCGGGCCAGTAGGGAATGTCTCGATTGTAAGTACATCTTCCCTGATCCGGACCGAAATTTTCAGGCCAGTATCGTCAGTCATCCAGTTTAACGTCGCAGACTCTGGAGTTTGCGTCGAACCCAGCCAGCGCAGGTTTCCAAACCACTTGTAACTTAGGGAGCCTACCAGCTCACCAGTGCTCACATCTGGTGGCAACCTTGCTCTCAGAAGAGAGATTGAATAAGGATCTACCGGCTCCAGCTTAAGCGATGGTAATCTCGGCTTATCACCACCGATCGTTAACATTCCCTTTGGGCTAATCCTGTAAGCATGATCCAAACGCTCGACAAACCCGTCTCGCTGCAATCTGTGCAGTGCGCGAGACAGGGTCTCTTGGTGAACGCCCAGCTTCCGTTTTATGCCTTGAAACGATAATTCGCGAGCATCATCGTCTTCCCCCAGCGCCTTCAGGATAATGAGGTCGTTTGGGCTCGGTTGTTCCTCTAATTCGTCCAGATCTTCCCCTTGAATTGGACCGTTTGCAGGAAAATCTCCGAGGAATGACATTGGAAGATAGGCTAAGCTGATTGTTAGGGATTAAACCCAAATATATACTTTAATGCCATCGACTGACTTGTCTCTTTTTTTTGCACGCCTAAGAAATCGAGGACGCATCGGGCGAGATTTCTATTTCAATTTCACATAGATGGGGACACCGCTCGAACTGCTTGCGAGAGCCGCCTCGGCTATGATCGTGTTGTTCAACCCATCACTCGGTTTTACGAGAGGAGGTCGATTATTTCGTAGGCAGTCGAGAAATGCTTCCATTTCTGACGACAGAGGTTCCTTAACATCTCTTCGCGGAATCGTAGTTCCCTTTACGTCGTCAAACCTGATCTCCTGGGTAATAAAATCAAGAGAGATGACTCCCTGTGTGCAGGCGATCGTGAGCTGGCGCAATCTCTTCGGAGTAACCCAGTTCGATACGATGTACGCGGTTTTCTTCTCATGAAAACCCAGAGTTATTGCGGCAAAATCTTCCCGGGTTTCTGACAGGACGTTACCAACACGAGCAAATACAAGGTTCGGTTCTTCATCGAAGATCCATCTCGCCGTATCAATGTCATGAACGCTAGTGTCTGCTACAATTCCAACGTCAGTGATTCTTCCAGCCCACTTGTTCTCGCGATGAAACTCAAGTAGGAGTGGCTCGCCAAACATTTTTTCTTTTACAGCTTTTTTCGCATCAACCACAGCAGGATTGAAGCGCTCGATGAATCCGACGGTAAGGAAAACACCTGAATCTTTTGCTATCTGGACAAGGTTCTGCCCGTCGGTGGATGTAGCGGTCATCGGTTTCTCGATGAAAGTGTTGATTTTGTTAGTGAGGGTTTTGGAGGCGACGGCAAAGTGAGTTGAAGTCGGCGTACAAATTGTAACTGCGTCCAGTTTCTCCGACGAAATCATTTTGTCGAGATCTGTGTAAGCCTTGCAGCCGTACTTCTTAGACCACTGCTCTGCCCTAACTGGATCTATGTCACATAGACAAGATAGAACTCCATTTTCGTAAAAAACGCGGAGGTGATTTTTTCCCCAGCCGCCGGTGCCGATAACTCCGACCTTCAGTTTATCCATTGTAATTACTGGCTTTTTTCAAGATATGAATTCGACGGGTAGATTCGCTCGAATCATGTGAGAGTTGGTCGTTTCGATTTGTTCCTCATATGACTGCATAAGCTTCAGCTCGGAGCTGCCTGAAAGAAAGACGAGGAGGTTTGTTTTGTCCAGCCCGGTCGGAAAGTTGAACCCCTCCTTCATAACGTTAAGACTATCAATATCAGAAAAATAGTCTCGCAGTCGTTCAACGAGATCGCTTGCAAGCCTGAGCCTTTCTCCGCGCATTTCGAGAATATCAGTGTCACTGAATAAGATGATCTTCAGTCTGGAAGCTTTCAGGTCTTTTGTCCGGACGAACTCCCTGACCCTTTCGACCAGAAAACGACCGTACCCTTCAATGCTCTTGCTTGCTCCTGAAGCAAGATAAAGAATCGGCTCTCCGGTTTCTAATGAGTCCAAGACTAAGTTCAGATCAAACATGTTCGAGCTCAAATCCTCTGCAAAGACCTGCTTGTACTCTCTCGGACTGTCAGTCCCCATCTGTGTCAGTCGCTTGGCGGTTTCAAATGCCGAAGCGAGACTGGAATATTTCGCTACAGTCTTTTGAGCGTGGACAAGCTCAGCTTTTATCAGACCGGTTGCTTCTGTCGCTAGCCCCGCTGCTTGAATTACCTTCGAGTGCGGCGGGTCCTTAACATCACAGCCAAACACTGTAGGTCTCGCTTCAGAGTCAAGCGGGCAGTAAGAGAACCAGAAATCTTTACCATTAACAAGGCCGGAGGAGTGTTCTACTCTGTCGATAATTTCTTTTGTCCCGCCGATTCCGAGCGGCAAACAGAAAACGAAAACAGTGTTGGGCCCCATCGTCTTTGTTGCATCAACTATTCGCGACTTTACTTCCGCTAGTATTTCCTCGTCCTTTCTGCGGAGTCTAGGAGTGAAAAAAATCACTTTAGCGCTTGAAATCGATTCCTTTTTGGATCTGATTTCCATCAGGGGCTCGTCGGCAAGAAGAGATCGAAGATCCCGGTAATCCCCAGCGATTTCGGGTCGCAGCTCCATGGCGGTTCCGAGTAGCTCGTCAATCATTGTCACCTGGTAACCTTTCGTTGCGAGCTTTGAACCAATCTGAAACCCCTCGGAGCTCAAACCATAAACAACGGCTGACTCAATGGGTTTGCTGGGCTCAGAGGAGGTTTCAGCCATCTTTGTCTTAAACCCACTACGCGAGTCTTTAGAAATAGTTTCTCATGTATGATTTCAACCTCCCCGGAAGCAAATGACGGGATCATTCCAATCTTGTCTACTTCAGGAAAAATTCATGAGAATTTTTCGGTCACTGACGGCGAAATCTTAATTGAGGCAATAAGTGAGAAAAGTCCCCTGCAGTCTGTTCTTTAGCCCGGTGGTGTAGGGCTCCAAAATCTAAGAGCGCAAAACGGTCAAGCATGTACGCTGTTTCGCCTCAGCGACCTTGATTACTGGCCTTTGGAGCCGGTGACCTCAGTTCGAATCTGAGCCGGGCTACCTCCATTTCCGTTATGTTCTAAGCTCTTTATCCCTGATTCTATGGCTGTTTGGGCATATCAGAGACACGCAAGCGTAGGAATCTCCGAGAAGGAGGTGAACGCGATTCTTGATGTCTTGAAAAGATCACAGTTTCTTTATGTGAGGCAAACCTTGGAATCGACAAATTACAGAGACACGGGAGTTCGAGCGTTCCTTTACAAATTGAAATCTGTCGACAAAGTAAAGATTGTTGGGATAGAATATCCTCACTCGGTCGATATCCACGGACTGATTCAGTACGAGTCGGTTAAGAGATGGACAAGAAATCTGAAGGATGGTTAAGGAAGGAAAACCGCAATCTACTATTTTCCTTTTTTAGGAATTGTTTACTTTACGCGCGGTCAACTTTACCAGCAAGAAGAGCGAAGTGCTGTAACGAGATCCGATATATTTTCCGTAATTGGGCTGGGTTCCTCCTGCCAAATATCTAATATAGCGGACGGGAACCCAGTCGGATGCATTTCTATAAACAGGAAATCATGAAGGTTTCATTGAATTATGTCGTCAAAAAGTAAAATAATATCCGCCTTGGCTGTTGTGGCGCTAATCGCTCTTAGTTTTGCAGTTGTTCCTAGTCTAGCGACAATCAGAATACCCGCGGCCTATGCTGTAACCCCGCAGACCTATTATCTTGATACGACTTCGGGCTCAGGTGCGTGTTCTGGGTATCTGAGTCTTGACTATGGTACTACTCCCGCCTCTGCTTCAAGTGTAACTCTAAATCCACAAGATAGTGCCACTTTTTGTAATCCGTCTATTTCGAGCACTATCTACACGTTCGACGTGACCCTAGTTCTGTACATATCTTCAGGTTTGACCGGTCTCAGCTTCCAGGCGGCTCTAAACGACCTAACCACGAGCACAACTCAACCAATTTACGTTGCGTCGCTTGGCCTTCTACCCAGTTCAACTTGTTCTTCTCCAACAAAGCTTACACTTGACATGACCGTCGGTGCATCAGCCACCTACAACGTTGGCGACGCAATTGCGCTAGGAATTGAGAACTATATCTTTTCAGGCACTTTTTCGATCTGCACTGGCGGTAGCTACGCTTCGTATATGACAATAAACCCCTTGGCCGTTACCACTCTGACAAGTGTCAGCACAAGTACTACAACAGCCACAAGCATTTCCACAACTACAGCAACCTCTACGATCTTCGTTTATCCCTCGGCAACCCATGTCAGCTGCTTTCCGAAATCTCCGAGAGTTGGACAGAGTGTGCAGTGCAATGCAGTAGTCTCTTCAAAATCCGGCGGTACTCCGACCGGCACAGTTTCCTTTGCTTATTCAGAAGGTAGGACATCCAGATCTTTTCCGTCAGTCGGGTGTGCTCCAATTGCCGGTTATCCTACGAAATGCTTGGCATCTATAACTTTAGATTTTCAAAAGACCGGATACGCAACAGTAACAGCAACTTATTCCGGTGATCTCGCGCACCAACCGAGTCACGGCGCGACCGTCGAACATGTGCTAAGGTGAGATGTCTAGGGCAGGTATGATCTTCCTGTCCGAAGAATCCTTTTACATTGCTATTCTACTATTTGGCACCTTCAGCGATCTTATCCACGAGTCATCAAAATAATGTGCATTTGATCAGAGATTCGTGCGGGCAGGGACGTGTAAGCTTTCGCGCTTAAACCAAGGGAGAGTGCTCAAGAAAATGCTAGCTTCGCTGAGTCGAATCCGGGGTTAATTTCTCTGGAGAATCGAAATTTTCGGCGCGGAGATACCCCGGCAGATAGTTCAGCTTCGCTTCAATCTTGGGCCAAGCATGGTTCATCCCTCAGTACGCCAAAAAGATCGAGTAATGGATCGGACTTTCAATATTGAATTCCTAGATCCCGGTGTTCAAGCGTACTCGTTTACGTTTGGATAAGAAAAATATTGGCTTTTATGAGCTAGACTTTACCACTATGTTACCGGACATGAAAGGATGAATTATACAATGGTAGTTGTAAGTGCCAGGAGTATCGAATGTGAAGCTCCACCTGTCTCCAGAATTCATTAATCCTGAACTGAAAGTTCCGCCTCTATCATTTACCGTATGAACGGAATAGTCGTTGTTAGTGAAAGTGACTGTATTGTTGACTCCAATAACTAGTGTAATGTTATCTGGAGAAAAGGAAGGGATGGTTTTAGGGTCGCTTGCTCCCAAGACTATCGACACTTGAACGAAACCTGCGCCGGCTATTTTCGGCTGGGCTGCACCCAGGACAATTCCCGCTATGATCAAGATCAGGACGATGCTGGTTAGGACTCCGCTGAATGATTTTGGGCTTTCAAGATACTTTTTCCGCTCTATCCCTTTCTTTGAATTCAGAAGACAGAGAATTGAAAGGATCGCAACCAAAATCAGAACCGGTACACTGGTAATCGCTATCACAAATGTATCAAAGTTCACCGGGTTGGAAAGGGTAGGGATGAACACAGGAAGGGAAGGCAAAACAAAACCCAGACTGACAACCGCGGCTAGGAGGTAGCCTATCCGCTTCTTCACCAGAGTCAAATATGCCGCGATAAAGGAAAGGACAACGAATCCCAGAACGAGCGGCACAAAGTAAACATCGAATGTTGCAAGCGGGCTCCTCAAGTCAGTACTGATTCCAGAAAGAAGAGCGAGGCCGGCGATGATCAGTCCAGAAACAATCACCCAGACTGCGAAATCTGGTCGATCTTCTTCCGGTTGGGCAATCTCGGATTTCTTTGCTCCCATTTCTGCGCGTACCTGTTTGAAAATCAACTGTCGAATCGTTCCCGCCGAGCTTTTCCCTCTTGTCCATGAAAGTTAAGTCTTCAGCATTGAACACGAAATTACATTCCGTGCCGAGTTTCCAGGCCTCCTATTAATTTGGTGTCTTTACCGACTAGTCAAAAGTGCCATGTCGGATTCCAACGTGTCAGGGGCCTTGTAGAATGACGCCAAGATTGCAAGATCAAATCTTTCTTAGAGATTCATGTAAGACTACGTGATTTCCGGCGCATCTTCTACTGCCAGTGGGAGCATTTCCCGGCGTGCGTCTGGAGCTGACAGTCAAAGAAGAAATTCGTGAACTTCACGGATCGTGTTTGATTGTTGAATTTGGCCTGTCCCACATTTGCCAATTGAGTGTCAAGCGTACTGTATCGAACCAATTCCGTGCTGACACTCGTGACAGAGCCTGCCGGAAAGTTGTACTTTGACTATCTGTGAGTTCTTGCATTCACACGAGCAGGTGATCTTATGGTCCAGAATACCGTCCATAAAAGAACTCATGCACTTTTGGCACAAAGAAATTGATCCTCGGAAGATCGAATTTCATGAAGTTGAAAATAACAACACTTGCAGGGATTACAAGAACTGGAAATGTATCGGATATCGATTGCATTACAATTACTCTTCTAATCTACGAGATTCCTTTTTTCGTCAAAGGTGGAACCTCGAATCAAAATTTCTTTAGGCCTTTGAGAATTCGCATGTATCGCAATCCCTACATATGACTGAATATGGGATTTTGCGAATCTTCGACCGCATTAAATTCATTTAGCCTACTAGCAAGTTTTGCAATTTAAGTGACAGAATTAATTGGTCGACCCAACCCTAGTACTAATTCTATTGGTTGCAGGGGGACTGGGGGGCTACTTCTTATGGTACATTTTTGGCGTAATTAGGAAGAAAGCACTAACCGGCGCAGAATCACTGATTGGGAAAAAGGGCATTGTTTATACCGAAATGTTGTCTTCAAAAGGTGAAGTAACTATTGACGGAGTAATTTGGAGAGCGTATCTTGTGACTCCTGGCGATCCCCTCAAAAAAGGGGAAGAAGTTATTGTGAAAAAGGTTGAAGATATCACATTGATTGTGGAACGAGCTCCTAGATGAAATCCGAAAATTAACCTGTTTTTCTTTTTACTTTTGCTCACCTGAATCCAAGAAGAGAAAATTCAGTTGGTAGATGAGCGCGACTTTTGGATCCTATCTCAGCTTCGAAAGAATCCATTTTCTTCTTACGAGACTCTTGGTCGCGGAATCGGATTGTCCGGGAAAGCCGTAAAGACGAGAATCGAAGCCCTTGAGAAAACGGAAATTCTAACTTCATTAAATGCAATGCCCGCAGCCCAAATATTTGGCAGATTTCCGAGGCTCTTCTTTTTCAGAGAACCCCTTACTTCAATAGAGAATCTCAACTCTGCAATCAATATTGATCCAGTGATCTTTCTAACACTGGATGTGAATGGCAAAGCTGGAGTCCTCCTTTACGATCATTTACCGTCACCGACCCAGCCAGAAGACTTGATATCTCTTCTCGGTCCTGTCGAATCAGAAGTTACTCCTCTATTTCCGCATACAGGGAGGGAGCTCTCAAAACCAATTTCACTGTCGGAGCTGAAAGTGCTACGGGTTCTAGTTAGAAGTCTGCGAGTTCCATTGAAGGATATTTCAGAATCTTCCGGACTTTCCCAAAAGATAGTCAAAAAAATTAGAAGGGGACTGCTTGACAAGGGATTGCTGCAGGTTCAGCCAATCATACAATCCGCCAAATCTGGTCGGATTATCATGTACGAGATCCATGTTTATTCGAGCGATAAATCCGTACTAACAACCATAAGGCAGACTCTTCCAAAGTCAGTTTTCCTCAATCAATGGGAATCCACCGGCATGGTGTTTTCCTGTTGGGCGGATTCAATAGCTGAGGTGTATGAAACTGAAAGAAGATTAAGAAGCGAACATGGCGTAAGCAATGTGCTTGTGAAGTTTCACGTTCGAGCAATTCTTGTTTCGTCCAGGTTAATCTCTTGGATAGATGAGGAAATACTTCGGATGGAAAACAAGCCGTGACTTTCTTGAGCATGAGTATAACATGTGCAATGGCCACTTTTCGAAGTTGAACGTTCGGACACATTATATCGACCACCGTTCTTACATTTAGTAAAAAGACGATTTAGAAAATGGCCAAGATCGAACAAACTACGTATCAGATTCCTTATGCTAATACCGTCGTTGATTTACGAGTTGATGACCAAGGCGAAGGACAGACGTTCCTCCTGCTGCACGGCGGTGCGGGGCCGGGATCAGTAGCTCGCTTCGCCAGTTTACTCTCGGAGAAACATAGTGTGCGCGTAATTACCCCAACGCATCCAGGTTTTAATGGCACAACGCGGCCTAACGAGCTGAATAGTGTTAGGGGATTGGCCCAACTCTACGCCGAGTTACTTTCACAACTCGAAGTGGATGATGTCACTGTGATTGGTAATTCTGTCGGTGGATGGATTGCTGCTGAGATGGCTTTGCTTACTATACCTCATGTGGATCGTATCATTTTGGTGAATGCCGTGGGAATAGACGTCCCAAACCACCCCGTAACAGATATTTCGAAACTATCTCCGGACGAGTTGATGAGTCGCTCTTATCACGATCCGAAACCTTTCCGTATCGATCCAGCGAGCTTGACCGATGTTCAACGCGCCGGAATGGCCGCAAACCGCTCTGCCCTAAATATCTACGGGGGGACTACGAGTACCGATCCGTCTCTGGCAGGACGACTAGCGAAAGTCAGCGTCCCTGTTCTCATAGTGTGGGGCGCAAGCGATCGAATCGTCGATGTCGATTATGGCCGGGCTTGGGCTGGTGCAATTCCCAACGCAAAGTTCTTGCTGCTTTCAGAAGCTGGACACGTTCCCCAGATCGAAAAGCCCGAAAAGCTCGTGGAAGTCATTTGGAATTACGTTGAGGAGAAGTAACAAACTACAACAGCTTCTCTCGCTACTTCGACTAGGAAGAGTGTGATAGAGGGCTGCTGTTCTCGGTCAACAGAATAGGCAGTATTCCAAACACTCAAAGCTGCAAATTAATCGAGATCGGGCGGCAATTTGTAGTCACTCGTTGTCTGAGAAAAAATGGCTTTCCGGATCCGGAAAGCCAACTGCTTCTGTTATGGGACGCTGTAACGAACTAGAGTTTGAAATATTTGCAGCGGACGACACCTGTCGCGAAATCACCGGTAATCTCCGTCCTGATTCGCATGTTGTTCAGCTGAGTCAATCTGGTCGACTTGGTCATTATGACAGCTTCGCTTTCAGCTGACACCGTGCTGATTCCAGTCGCTCTTCCCTTCCCTTTGAACGACAATACCAACACATCACCTTCTGCGGTTGTCTCCAAGGATCTTGCTTCTGTTTCAGAAGTTCCATCCATCTTTTGGTACATGTTGACGGTTTCTAGATGCTGACCCGTGTAAAGCCCTCCTGCAACCTGACCCGCTAGGTTAAGTTCCAGTTTTACACCGAACGCGGTGATCTCCTTGATCGTCGTGGTAAGAATTTTCTCGTCAACTTGTGCTAATAGTTCGCCTGTCTCCACTGCTTTCTCGGATTGCATGTTTTGCTATCCCTCAACCGTGAGGGTATATCTCCTGCATATAAGGAAGGGATTCGCCAAAAGAGTGCGGTTACTTTGACAGAGCGACATCGGACGGGTTAAGATCTTCAAGATCAGTTTAAAAAAACCAGTTAACGGACTTTCAGTCAGAATGACGTCAATCCGAGTAGTTGACGACGGTCAACCTCCAGTTGTAGAAAAAGGTCGCGAAACTCCGTTCAAGCAGGGAGAATATTATGTCTTCGAAGTCGAGGATGACGTTGCGAGGTACTGGAACAAACTAGCTCCAGCCAAGAGAGTAGAGCTTTCTAAACAATCGAGAAAAGAGAAAAAGGATCTGAGGCTAATTCTCGATCCCTACGTGCACAGACCTCGAACGACAAAGTAATTGGCTGACCAAAGTTCAATTGAACACTCCACGTTTGGAGTGTTCTTTCCCAAAAATGTTCGCTTGACGTTTCTTTTCCGTTTTTTTCAGATTCTTTAGACAAAAAGTGATAATGACATAGCCGGCTACAAATCGACAAGCTGCGTTACTGGTGACCATGCGCGGTGTACTTTCTCAACAAACTGCCGCTGTTACTGCCATGACATGGAAAGACAGAAAGTTCAGTTAGAGCATTACATGACTCTAGACTGCAAATGGGGAAAACACAACGAGTGCAGGAACGATCAGGGAAAGTGCTCCTGCTCCTGTCACAGATAACCTATTGATACATCCGTTGACAATCTGAGAATCCGAATTGACCGCTAAATCTAAACTAACGGTCTAGCAGGATTCAAGAGTTTTCTATAGTTCTCTCCATTCATCATTATTTTCTAGGGCATTCGACCATACGGAAAAAGCCTTATCAGAATCAGACGAGTATTAATGAAACTACACTTCGACTCTTTGTAAATTCTTTTTTCAGTGATACATTAAGATGAAGAAAAAATCGTCCAAGAAATCAAATAAAACCCGAGCAACAACGCGTAATTCGATATCTGCGTCTGTCTCTCCAGGAAGATATTTCGGAGAGCCCACGCCAAAGCCGGGAGAATTACAGTTCGTCGATCAAAAGTCGGATAGCAAGTACTATCGACTCGTAGATCCGAGTTTACTTCAGAAAATCCCCGCTCCTTCAATTTCTCCTCCGAGGTTGAGTCTTCAGGACATCGTTGGAAGCGATGCAACTGCAAAGATCCAGTCCTCTGGACAGATTGTTTTCCATTCAGTTGGAGACACAGGCGTCACGATGGGTGCGGGACCTGGAAACGAGGCTGCGGTAACAGATAAGATGGCAGGAGATTTCGAAGGAGAAGCTCCCCAAGATGTCCCTGCCTTCCTCTATCACCTGGGCGACGTGATCTATAATTTCGGAGAAGATGAATATTATTACGACCAGTTTTATGAACCATTTCGAAATTATCAAGCACCCATTGTTGGGATACCCGGTAATCACGACGGCGTAATTTACAGCGGGGATCCAGAGTCGTCGCTAGCCGCTTTTCTGCAGCATTTCTGCTCGCCAACTCCAGTGCACGCGCCGCAAGCCGGAGGTTTAGTTAGGACGACGATGACTCAACCCGGAGTTTACTTTACATTTGATGCACCGTTTGTGACTTTGATCGGGTTGTACAGCAACGTTCTGGAAGACCCCGGAGTAATATCAAGTGAGGGCGGTAAGAATCCCTCAGTAGATGATCAACAGCTGGATTTTCTCGAATCCGAATTGAAGCGTCTCGGTGATTCCGCATATAGTGGAGCGGTGATTGTTTCTGTACATCATCCTCCGTATACAGTTGGAGCGGGTCACGGTTCCAGCCCGAGAATGTTGCAGGATATCGAGACTGCCATTTCAAATGCGGGCAACTTCTGGCCTCATGCCATAATCTCGGGTCACGCACACAACTACGAAAGATACACAAGAACGGTCGGCAGTACTCAAGTGCCATTCATAATCGCTGGAAGTGGCGGCCATGCAGCGACAAAGATCAGATCGGGACCGGGAAACACGGTCATTCGTACGCCGATGCAGGTAATCAATGGAGTGACTCTGGAGAGGTATTTTGGGGATTATGGGTACCTGAGAGTGATAGTCACCAAAGACATTCTAACTTTCGAGTTTCACGATGTTTCCGCAGGCCTAGCTTCCAAGTCTCCTTCCGATATCTGTTCACTTGATTTGAAAACGAGAACGCTAGTTTCTGTACATGCCTGAGACCTCCGTGTCCGGCTTTGGGCGCCATTCTATCAGGAATAGGCGTAGATCGAACCCAGACTGTCAGTCGGCATTACATTGTTCGGAGGTGTGTTTCTGGTGCGCATCCAGTGGAATGTCATGTAGTGCTGCGATGGTAGACCGTTGATGAACGCGATATCAGCATAAGTTGGCGCGAACGAGAGCGTACTGTCGCTACCTCTGACCTGCTGTATTTCCATAGAGTTTGCAAATTGAGATCCGGCCGAGGGCCAAACAATGGATTGTACTCCTATCCATGACTGGAAAGATCCGCTTGCGACGGTGGATCCGTTTTCACCAGGTCCATTGTCCAAATGGATGGAGAGTGAACTTCCGCAGCCACACAACAAATCGAGACTGCTGTAAGATGACTTGAACCCGTTGTCAAGGTAACTCGTAGCCGGAGGAACCAAGTCCATGGCATTGTACCGGTAAGCGGCTTCCAGGCTGACGCTCGTAGGTAGATCAGTTGCTACCAGGTTAGAATCGATCGCACTATAAGACTCTGCTTTATTGAGGTAAATATGGTAACCAAAACCGGCACCGCTGGGTGCTCCAGTTGCAGTTATGGTTAATCCATTCCCCACGCTGTAGTTTGCTTGCCCACCTGAGAATTGCCCTCCGAGAAATGGTACCGCAGTTAGACAATTGCACAACGCTGAGCCGTTGAAGTTGTTGTAAAAGTCGAAAACTTTTGGTCCGTTGTCATACTGTCCATAGGTTCCGGTTAGTATTGGAAACGCGCCCCAAAACCCAGAGCTGCTATACTGAATCTGGGACGTCGGGAAAATATACATGAATATTTCTTGCTGTCCTGCCGCGGAGATTGCAGCGTCATCTTTTACCCAGACGTTGGAGACCGGCTGAGAGCTGGAGCAGCTGGATTCACACCAGGCATAGACGGGAACGCCGGAAGAGTCTGTGAAAATTACATTGCCGACGTTGCTAGCGAGATATGATTCAAAGCTCTGCCAATCGATTCGCAACATGAGTTGCGTTCCAGGGGGAACAGGAGAAAGCTGGCTGTTTGATAGTGTAATGGGGACACAGTAGGAGGGAGATCCGGGGCCTTCGAATCGAGGACACATTGCACCGGATGAGGTGTTTGAAGAGGAGATGAAAGTGACAGTCACAGTTTCAATTTGAGTATTTGTAACGGTCGTTGTTTCGGTGTTGTTTTGATAGATGGTCTCCGTGCCGTTCCTGTAGACGGTCGTTACAGTTCCATTTCGGGTCACTGTTACAGTTTCCGTGGGGGAGTGAGTCGAAGTCCTAGACTCTCTGGTAATTGAACTGCCGCTCGTTGTCGACTTGTTCAGGTAAATAGTGACACCAGTTGAGGAGCTCGAATTCGCAGATGTAGTCGTAGGAGGCGAGGAAGAGGTTGAAGTGCTAGTGCCATTCAGATTTAATGTGGGAACATAGATGACTGCTAGGCCTATACTAATAGCAAGCAGGATTGCGACGATCCCTCCGGAAACTATCTGTCTTCGATACTCCGCCAAGATAGTCTCCGCTCTTTGGAGAGCATACTTTCATTCTCCACTTAATACTAATCTTTAGTACACCCTAGAGCTATACCCGTCTTATCTCGAACATGGAAAGGTTCAAGTTGTCTATTAATTGCACGGCAATTCTCGAACTCTAGAAGACATGCGAAAAAATGGACCTGCAGGCACGTCTCCGGGTGAAGATGTACTCAAGGGGACGACGCTCAGAATCTACAGGTTCATGTACAAAGAAGGAAGACCTATGGGTCTCCACGAAATCCAGCGAGCCCTCGGGTTGAGTTCTGCCTCTATTCCGCAGTATCACATTAACAAACTGATAACTGCGGGGCTAGTAAAAGAGCAGGAAGGCGGTGGCGGGTATTATGTTGACAGGCTCGTCTTTGAAAACATGATCAGGATTAGAAGGTCATTAATTCCGTTTCAAACAACTTACACGATTTTTTTTACGACGACACTGCTCATACTTTTAACAATACTTAGGCCAGCGGTTTTGACCTCACTTTACTTATTTTCCATTGTAATCAACGTGGCAGCGATTGTAATTTTTGCTTCCCAGGCCTATAGGACGCTTGCCAAGAGCAGCACCATATGATTTTGTATAAAATTTGCTCCGGAATTAGGAAACTGCGGGTGCGATCAGAAAACTTTCTCTTACGGGCAGTCTCTGAGAAATAATCATGATCACTTCAAGCGAATTTCTGCTCACTCTGGCCATTCTATAGTTTAGTCCACAATTCGGACATTTGCTCTCCGTCCAGCGGGACTTGTTTACGGAATTGAAAACCGGAAGAGACTCAACTTCGACTTTGGGGACAAACTTTACCTTACAATTCTTGCACTTTTCCAAGTGAGAGGGCGCTGTCATGATTGCGTGAGTAGACTATGGTTTATTTTGAACCTTGCTTTGTCTACTGCGTAATACGGGCGTCACCTCGCCATACTAGAGATCAGAATGGCGCAATTTCGACAATTCTACAATTTAGCGCATAATACTCTAGGCTTGTTGAACTGAAATAAGCTTCGAAGAATATGGTAAACTCCAAATTCGGGGAAAGTTTTTCGCCAGGCGAGATCAGGCTTGTTGATGACTACAGATGCTATTCATGGTCCGGGAATATTCAATGCTTACTCTTCCGGATGGGATGATCATGGAAACGCACGTCAGTCTTCCGGAAATTACAATTGCATTTGCCGAGTACGAAGAATTCCCGTACGAGACTGTTAAGCTGTAATTTCCAACGTTGCAGCAGAGATTGGCGATGCCGGTGGAATTTGTAACTGTCGAACCCAAATCGATTCTTTGCGGAGAACTTCCGCAGAGTTGGACCAGGTCAGATGCTTTTACTGTTAACCCCCTTAAGGGTCGCCCTGTTATCCCGTCGCGGACGGACAGCACCAAAGTTCCCTCTCCGTTTACCAGGCAAGCTGCTGGTGTACTGGCAGAGGTGGAG
>Ga0207060_10015_pt1 | contig 43553 bp, 34 predicted proteins | sample Alteio_BWMinCont_30_FD_153270 | JGI IMG/M metagenome (GOLD analysis project Ga0207060, IMG submission 153270) | Enriched cells from forest soil in Barre Woods Harvard Forest LTER site, Petersham, Massachusetts, United States -... | ecosystem: Environmental > Terrestrial > Soil > Temperate forest >...
GATACAAAACGAGTGGCCGCGCCCGGAAGATTTTGTCGCTGGTTAGAATTAAGCGCGCCTACAAAATCGGTGAAGGCTTCTACAAAATCAACGCTGAGGGTGCTGCGATCCAATTCCAGACTTTGTGGGGGTGAAGTGACTGCCACCAGTGGATCTCCCGGAGGAAGTGCGAAGCGGCCGAGTTCCGGATCGATTCCAAGTTCTCCCACCGCCAGCAAAGAAGTTCGTTCGCTGCGGCACAGGTTGATCGCGACTGGCATGCGCTGTTGCAAAGGCCAGCGGCCAGGGATTGGCAGCGCCTGGCCTTGCGCAGCGCGCGCCACAACCAGACCATTCAGAGATTGCTGCTGCAACACCGACTCCTGCACAACCGGATCTGTCGGAGCAAAGTAGGTGCTGCCATCGTCGGCCACCAGCAAAGTCGTCGCCTGCGACGTTTCGGGCAGATACACCAGAAGACTTTGCCCGCTGCGATTTACCACCACCAGTTCAGCGGGCGGAGTGGCCAGACCGGAAAGCGACCTGATCAGGATGCTTAGAAGACCTTGCTCTGGAATCGCTCCGCCGACAGAATTCTTACTGGGAGCAAAGCTATATGCTGGCCACGGATTGGGCGCTTGCAAAGCAGGATCGACACTCGGCAATTGATCGGTGGTAGCAATGCCTCCCAGAACCTGGAAGGTCGAAGGGCCGGTAAACAAAGCGGCCTCAACCAATGCACCGGTCGCCCCGAACCGTGTGGGATCGGTCAAAACCATGGCCCCTTGTCTGCGATTGAGCTTCGTGAAGATCGCTGCGGGTGCAGTGCTGGGATCAGACGCGCGTGCAGGATAAACCTGTCCTTTGGACGAGTTTGCCAGCGATGCCGTCGTGAGGTTCGAGGACGTGTAAGTGCTGCCATCGTCCGCAACAAAATAGGTGAGGACACCCCCGGCCGAGATAAGCGCTGAAGGCAGATACACGTATAAACCATCGGTTGAACGAACGGCACCTGTGCTGGCCGCACGCAATGCAATCACCGCTCCGGGGAAACGGCCTGCGGGAGAAACGGGTAGCGCTGGCCCGGACCAGCCTGTACCATTCCGCCCAGTCTGAACGGTAAGAATAAGTTGTCCTGCTCCGGATCCTGCCGTTCCTGCAGCGAAGGCTGGGTTGCTTCCCGACGCCGCAAACAAGGTGCTCAGGAAACCAAGATTGGTCGAGGTCTCTCCACTCTTCCAGACAGCGGTGATCAGGAAATGTGTGCTCCCTAACTGGAAAGAGCGAGGTTCAAGCAGATGCATTTCCGCCAGAGAGACAGCGGATGCTCCACCGAAACTGAAGGCATTCCCGCTGGAAGTTTCGCGCACAGAGGGCGGACCTTCAGTAGCCAGCAGAATGCCGAACTGACGCACTCCTATATCCGCTTCAGCCCCGAAGCTTGCCCATGGATCAGAGGCAAACGCTGCGCGCGTGATCCGTGCAGCGCTGTCTTTGTCGAACAACGGCGTGCTTCGAAACAGCGGGTTGAAAGTAAAACAGGATGTGCCCGCTGGCGTCGGTCCACCCGGAACTACCGCTGCTGGTGTCGCTGCCCTGACAGGAAAAGTCTGCAGGCGGCGAATGAATACGCCGAGATTGTTGATCTGATACCGTCCCGGAGTTCCCCACCCATCGATGCCCATGCTCAGAGAGTTGCCTGTCACCCGCGAGCCATCGAGAGATGCAGTAGGCTTGAAGTCGGCGGCATGGGCAAAGGGATCGTTCGCATGTCCAAGCAATCCAAGCTGTGATGGATCGCGCAAATCAGGAGTGAGCGGCCTGTTCAGCCGCACATGATTCAGATTCTGCGACCAACCGAGTGAGAGAAAGAATTCTGCCAGGTCCGTGGGCCACCCGCTGATAGCCTGTGACAACGCCTGCAGCATTTCCGGAGTGCCTTTGCTACGGCGCCATGTGACTGTGTTCCAAACATCCAGCCGGTTACTCTGACCTACCGGCTGCTGCAGCAGATTCGCTCCAACCAGCGCACCAATGTAAGGCACTACCCAGTCATCGCAGGTTTCGATGAAAAAATTGTCCCAAAGTACGTCCAGGTCCTGACGCACGTTCGCCATCTGCGCTCCCACGACGCGCAGCAGCGCCAGCAGCGGCTGGCCTCGCTCGGCATCATAGACGCGATAGTGCCCAGGTATGCGCGAATACAGTCTTTGGGCAAAATCTTCAGCTTGATTGCGGCTCATGTGTCGATGAACCCTCCGCTGCCTGTAACTTTCAACTGACCCTGGCCCGCTCCCGGCGCACCAATAATGGCAATCTCCGTTGGGCCAACGATGATGTCGTGCGGAGCGATACCGGACGGCTCTGCCACTCCCGGACCTACCCTCCGCAGACTCGTAATCGTCGCATCCGCGATCCCGGGAACCTTTTGCACCGTCGCATAGACAGCGCTTAAAAAGATCGGCTGGCCAAACTGCAAATTCTCGAAAGCAAAATAGCCGAATGTGCCGTCCGCATTCGCACCGGGACTCAACGCAGCCTGCACTTGACCCAGAGTCGCGTTCTGCGGATGATGGCTGTCAATCTCGATCTCCACAATCAACTCGATGTAAACCGGGCTGAAATCCTGGAACCGCAGAGGCACGTTAGGGTCGCGGTGATTGTCGAGAAATCTGCGCAGATTGGAAGCAAGTATCGTCCCCTGAATTGGCGTTTCGTCGACAGTCGCGACGGTTAGCTGAACATAAGGATGAGCAACTGCCCGGCCCGTGATCGCATCGCTCACAACCCACGTCGCCGTGGCTTTAGAAATGCCTGGGAAGTTCAGCGCCAGGGCCGCATAGTCCGGCGCGCTGACTGCGCGGCTGAATGTGCGCAGGCTCGCCGGAGCAGCAGTGCGAATCTGAGCAGGTGAGTCGGCATCACTGCCCCCGCTTGAGGGCACAGGATTCGTGACTTTTTTCAGATTCGGAATGCTGTCAATCAATTGCTGGATAGAGCCAGGCGTCAGATTGCCTCCTCTTCCCAGTCCTTGGCGGTAACGAGCATGAATATTGTTCGTGCCACTGGGTACCCGTGCTCCATTGAAACCATCGCCGAAAACAACCGTGGTCTGTTCGGAGTCGTCGAGTGTGGTCATGAAGTCCTGGGAATTCGAACCGCTCTCGGCCAGGTTCGGCTGCTCATTCCATGCAACTCCATTCACAATCACATTCAGCGTACTCTTTACCGCCGCGAGTCCCTCTGGATCCGTAGAGGGCAAATAAGTGAGCGGCTTTTTCTTGAGCGGATACGACTGAAAGGCACTGCCATCGCTGCTGCCCAGCACTTCGTCCTTAACTGTTTCCCCCTGGGTAACTTCGACAATGTTGCCCATCACCGTGCAGGTCGAACGCACGTATGTATTTATCAGCGGAGACTTTAACTTTACGCGTGTGATGTTGTTGGCAGCATCGGGCACAGGAGGCCCATCCACGATGCCAGACTCCGCAGCCTGCACACTTGTTGCGCCGTTGGGGTCAATGACAGTTCCTTTGACGACGACAGTTTGGCCTGACTGAAACTGACTCTGCACACCCTGCAGAATCAGTTGATCGCCTGAAAGCGAGACTGGCAGTGGGAGATCGATTTGCAGTGGTAACAAGACATTGCCAGTCAACACGACCGTATCGCGGATCGGAAAGAGAATCGACCTGATACTTTCCGCAAATGTGAGTCGAGTAACCTTGGAGCTCAGCGTATACGCCACCTTAGCCGACTGCCGGGCATCGATCACATGAAAGAGCTGGAATACTCCGTTGGCTCCTTCAGTCAGCAAGACCGCCCAGCCCGTGTTCTGTGCTGTGTAATTGAGCTGCTTGTACACAGCATCAAGAAACAGCACTGAGAATGGGTCATCTGGAACCGGAACGTAATACCAGGGATTTGGGTTAACGATACTGATGAACCCGAATCCCTCCTGCCCCTGGACCGCTCGAGTGCGCAACTCTGTTCTCTCATTTGCCACGTCGAAAACTTCTTCAAACAGCGCGGGTAGCGTGGGATTGTCCCAATTGCTTTGATACGGCGCATTGGAATTATTAATACCTGTGGGACTGTTAAGGTTGTTCAGAGTCGGCGAGAGCGTGTTCCACGCCGGAGCATTGGCGCCAAATGGCGCAGCAGTTACGCGTAGCGCGTAAACAGAAACCTGTTTGCTGGCCTGGGCATACGGGCCGTTGCCTCGCTCCTGAACCCAGGTAATCGTCGTGGTGTTTGCGACCTTGTCTACCGTCACCGTATCGATCTGTAAGAGATGTGGAGCTTCCGCGGTTGTTCCCTCATTTTCCACCGCTAAGATATAGTCATCAGTTGCAAGCGAGTTGTTGATACCTTGCAATACGATCGTCTTAGGCGGAAACGCTACATCGGGTGAAAGAGAAGACAGAGCGATGACGCTGTTCTCTCCCACAACCGTTGCAGCAGAGGATGTTTCAAATACCACCGCCGACTGGCCGGGTGCCGGCTTGCTTCCGACACGGAAGCTTGCAGGCACAGTCAACGAAATGCCATTTGCAGCGGTAAATGCCACAAGTCCACTAGCGCCGGCTCCGGGGCCAGGATGATAATCAATCAAACCTACCAGCCGCAGCAGCGAATCACGCAAAGCTGCCGTTCCCAGATAGGCCTCATTCGCAATCCGCTCCTGATAGAAGGTAAGAATGTCGGCAAGGTAAGCCCACAGTTCGACAAACATCGTCTGATAGTCATTAGCTGTTCCCGCCTGCCAGCCTGCAAACGGATTCGGCGGCGAGAGCGTGACCGTACCTCCCGTGGAATGCGCAGCAGCGGCAGAACCTCTGACTACCTTCCAGGTAGAAGTCCCCGCGCCATCGATCACCTGCAGATATTCACCTTCAATCTTGATCTGAAAATTGGAAGCGGTTGGGAAGCCGCTGTAATCAAGTACGGTAATCGTCGTATCCGCAGGCGCCACCGGATTCACCAGCGTAGTAACCGACGTGGCCATTAAATCCGGAAGCGCAATCGAATCCAGCATCGCCTGCCGGAAGCTGGTGAACGTACCGATGCGATAGCGTATCGCCGACAGTCCTGGAGGATTCGTGATCACCAGCGGCACACTGGGAGCAACAACGATTTGCGAGCAGCAGCCAGTTATAGAAGGATTCGTCATGCTTGCGCTCCGCTCGAAGTCACCGCCAGCGTCCCGTTTTCAGGGAAATTGCGGTCGTTATCCAGTCGAATCACCTCATCCGCTCCGACTGAGAGGTATCCTTGTGCGAGATTGAGAGTGGTTTCCTGTACAGGCTGCGCCGAATGGGAGCGCGTCAGTCGCGTAATCGTTACCGATTGCACGCCCGGCACCGACATCGCTGCAGCATAGATTTTGCTCACATGCAGGTTGTCGCCGAAGGTGAAATTATCGGGATGGAAGAAGCCGTCAGACCCATCAGGCAAGGTGCCACTGCTGAAGGTCTGCAACAGCATCTGCTCAACATCGCTCTGCTGCGACCCAGCCGTGACTGAAACCTGCAAAACAAGATCCACCGGCACATAGATGGGCCCTGAAATCTCAATGTCATAACCAGCCAGGCGCCGCGTATTCAAGTATTCAGCCAGTTGGTGCTCCAGATCTGAAGTCAGGCCTTCGGTGCCCAGCGGATCGACGGTGAGAGTGACGGTGAGCCAACTCCCCGTCCAGAGAAAACTGGCGTTGGCGCGCTGGATCACAGCATTTCCAGACGAATCGGCAAACGAAGCGGCAACGGCCTGATAGTCGGCGGCGCTCACTGCCACCACTGGCTCATGAAAACCAGAAGGAGCCACGCGGCGCGCATGATCGTGCGATTCCCAATCCCGCCCACCCGTCGCGGGCAGTGGATTTGTAACCGAGTTCAGCCACGGGGCAGGTCCTGTGGGCTGTGCAAGTACCAGCGAGTCCGCTCCTACATTTCCGGTGCTGCCACCGCCAACGCGATACGTCGCAATAACGGTCGAGGCCTCCGAAGGCCGCAACCCAAAGACTCCATCGCCGAAGACGACCGTCGCCTCGCCCAGATCATCCATCTCAACGCGAAAGACGGTGTCGTTCGCGCCACTCTCAAGCAGGCTCGTCTTCTCCTGCCATGAAATTCCATCGACAGTAAGCTGCAAAGTGCTGATGCTACGCGATGTCCGCGAAGTAAAACTACTCGAGGTCTGCGCCGATGTCGCACTCCCCCCGGCCTGACCGAGCACCAGAGTGTCGGTATCGAGATGCGCAAGCGGCGACTGTCGCAACGTTAGCCGTTGCCTCGGAATGCGCGCCCCCACTGGACGCGCAGCAATCTCCGCAATCACTACTGCTTTGTCCTGCTCAGAAAGAGAGCGCAGGGTCTCAAGTACAGTCTCGCCGTGAGTGGCAGGGACAACATTGCCGCGCACCGTCGTGCCGCTGACGCAGTAGTCATGCGTAAGGGGCGTGCTGGCTCCCCAACTCACCACAGTTACCACCACAGAAACAGGCGGTGAGCTTGTCGACTGGGAGACAGTTTGAATCTGTGGCTCGGCAGTCAATCGCACAACATCACGCTGATTGCTACCGCAATCAAAGATCAGGTAATCGCCAATCTTGAGCTGCTCGAAATCTCCAGCCAGTGTCGCGCTGAACTCAGTCTTTGGAAGACAGCAGTTGGCATTGCCCCAGTCATAGAGCGACATCTGATTACTCGCAGGATCGAGCTGAGCGTCGATTAAAGTCTCAAAGACAATGACTGGATCATCGCTGGCGCTCGGATTGTTGCTGACCTTAAATCCCGCAAGCAGCGGCTGCGGACTATTCACCTGGAGCTGCAGCCACGTGTGCGCAGAGGCGCCATCATCCATCTGGTAGCCAATGAGAGCCAGATGCCCGGCAACCGAACGGCGCTGGGTCGCAGTGCCCAGGAACGCCTCATTAGCAACGCGATCCTGCACGTAGCTGAGGTTGTCAGCCGTCGTGGAGAATAGCTCCACCAGCACCATGCCCAGATCAGCCTCATTCTGTTCTGTCCACGCTGGCAGGCGCGTAGGAATGAAATCCAGCAATGCCTGGCGGAATCCCGCGTAATCTTTCGTCAGATAGTCGATGGCCACAGCCATCTCGGGCTGCGGAGCAGGTTGCGCAGTCGGAGCGCTGCAATCGAAGGGATCGTCGCATGCGAGACGGAAGCGCAGCTTGGCACTGCCGAAAAATGGATCGATATCTCGACCGTTGACGGTAAGCGTGTAGATCGAAAAGTCTCCTAGCGAGTTCAGCGTCAGCACAACGCTCTGATTGGGGCTGGGAGGACTCGATGGCGGAGGCAACGCAGCAGAGAGAATCCTGGGAAAGAGCCGCTGCCCGCCCGTTAGCGTATAGCTCAAAGGATTCGTCAGATATAGCTCTTGCGAAGGTGTAATTGGCGTCAGAAACGTGACGATCAGCCGGGCATTCGCATCATCAACGGCAACGCGCGCAACTCCCTGCGCTCCCGTAGCGAGCACCGGTGCGGGACATTGAATGGTCGGCGATAAGGTATTTTGCGTCACGCTCACACCTGAACTTGAAGGGTCTGCCGTTGCTGAGTCGCCTTCAACGTATATGTAATCTCTATAGTTACGAGTTCTTCTTCGCCTGGTTGACTCGAAACGCTGATCTGATTCACGTCAATGCGATCGCCAAGCCATCGCTGCAGATTGTTGCTGATAAGAAACTGTGCGCTCGCCCGCAGCATGTCGCTATTCGGCGCGAACACTAGTTGCTGCACTCCAACTCCGAATTCCGGAAGATTGACCCGCTCACCGGGACTTGTGAACAGAACCTGCAGGATCAAATCCCGCATGTGGTCGTCAGAACCAGTCAGCTTCGGCACGCCCGTGCTGCTCACGCTGTATGGATAGTCGAGAAAGCGCTGCGCCAGTGGATCGGATTGAATCTGGTCTGCCATCTCTTCCTTCCCGCCGTTACCCGGCAATTCTCGAAATACCGTTGCCAATTCCTGCTACAAACTGCGCTTCAGCCTTCACCCCGTATTCACCTTCGTCGACAACAGGCTCGACGTCGGTGAAGGCATCGGTGGCGTTGGCGGCATCGGCGTCACCGGACCGCCCACAGGCGTCGTTTCACCCGGATGCATGTGCTGCTGGAACACCTGAACGATCTGTTGCAGATATTGCAGCAGCTCGTCGCCAAGCACCACCGGATGCGTTGAGTCCGCCACCAACTCAATTTGCGGCGCATCAATGACTACTTTGGTCGCATTGCCCGCCGCCACTTTTACCGTGCTCGAATCCATCGTGACGCTATTGCCGTTGCTGTCGGTAATTTCCAGCGTGCCGCCGTCATCATCCAGAACCAGCTTGTGGCCTGCCTTCGTCTTCAAAACTTTTTTCCCCGGTTGCGCAGATTCGGGAATCGCGCCGCTCGTGAACCAAGTCCCGGTCCAGATTGGATAGCTCAAATCGCCTCCCTCGAACTCGATCCACACGCCCGCTCCCACATCCGGCACAGCGAAAAACCCCTGCTCGCTCGCGCCACCATAAGGAAATGCAGGCAGTGCCCAACCCGAATCTTCAACACCCAGCACTCGGGGTACATTCGCCTTGATCCGGCCAAGGTTGCTGGGATCATTGTTGTCGATCACCTGCCCCCGGTACTTGCCGTAATAGTGGCTGTCCACTCGCTGAATCAACCGAGCCAGCACCTCGTCGATGTTATTCATGGTTGCCCTATATCCCCGGTATCGCCAGCCCCGCGCTGCTGCTGCCAAACTGTTCGCTGCCATCCAGATCCCGTGCGTTTCGACGCGCCTCAAACCGCTGGATGTAATCGCCTTCGTGGTTCATCTCATGTATGACCTTAGTCACGTAGTACTTGCCGCTGTAGGTTGTTCCCGCTCCCTTCACAAGCACCAGCCGATGAGGCCGCAACACTGATTGATACGCATCGCTGTTAATCTCTCCATGCGCCGCGATCAACCAACCCGCCTCATCTCGCACAGCCTGAACAATGGTCTGCATTTCCGTTGCATCGCTCGTCGGCGGACCAAGCACGAGCATCTGTGCGATGGCATCTTTAGGAGTAACCAGACTCCCCAAAGGGCCTCCGATCAACGCGTTCGCATCCTTGTCCCCCAGCTTGGTCAGTTGCGTATCGCTCACTTGCGCCGTGTTCGCGCTGTTCGCCGTTACATCCATCTGAGCTGCTTTTACATTCAGCGGTCTCTGGCCGCTCATGTGTGCCGAGAAGCTCTTTAAGTTGCTTTGGTCTCCAAACTGGATGGCAAGGTCCGGCTGCGGGGTGTCGCTGAGTTGCGGTGCGCGAAAATACGCGTTGACTATTCCCGTGTCATCAGTCTCGAAGTAGAACTCCATGCCATTCTTCTGCGCCAGATCTCGAACAAATTGAATATCCGTCCCGCGCTGCACGATCGTCGTGTCGTCTTCCTGATGCACGGTCGTCGTCGTGTCGGCCTGCACCGCGACTCCATAGGCGCCTACAATCTGTTGCACAATGTCGCTATCCGCCATGTTCAGCCACGTTGCGATCTTTTCTTCGAGACTCATCATTACGCTCGTATCCATACCGCTGACTTTGATAAATGCGTTATCCGGCTCACTGCCCAGGTCAACATCCACATTCGTGATATAGCCATCGAAGACCGTTTTGAGCCCATCGTTGCTGTCGCCTCCGCCTAACAGACTCCCAACCGCAGCCGCCAGACCTCCGCCATCTGTAAAGCCAACCTGAATCGTAACTGCATTAAAGAGTGCCAACCGATCGTCATCAAGATATGTCCACGAGCCATCATCTTGAAGCCGAAGGGCGATTTGCAGGTGAAAGGTGTTCGCTGTCCCCGTATTCTCCTCCACGGTCAACGACACCACATCTCCATAAAAACTCTCGTCAACTGCAGTTCCCGAAAACGCGATTTGGTATGCCTTATTGGCCATCTTTTCCGGTTGAGCAGCGTCACAAAATGTATCTGCGTCTTTTGCATCTTCTTTCGCGGTTCAGTTCCCTGCACCGCATCGTTTGTTTTAGGCGGCCGTCTTTCTAGAATCCAGCCGTAGGATTGTTTCTATTCGTTCTCAACTGCGATTTGGCGGGATTGGCAAATGCCGTCCCGGTTCAAGCAAATCTTCCGGATCCATCTCCGTATTGGCATCGGCAATCAGCCAGAACTTCTCAGGGTTGCGATAAAACTTGTAGGCAATCAGATCCAGCCGCTCGTCGGCGGTGTACGTGTGCAGATAGCCAGCCGGCGTCGGCGGAATGAAGCGAGTCTTCAGCGCCGCCACGGTTTGCCCATCAGCATTGGTCGTCTGGTATGTGGCCACGTTGGCGTATCGACTGCCTTTGAAAATCATATGTTTCCTATCTCCTTCGCTGCACGCTCTACAACGAGAACGAGAGCGACGAACTCACTCCAAATTGCACGGCGTAAGCCAGATTGAGCGCTGCCATCACCTGCTTCACACCCATCGAATAGTTGTAGGCCGCGTTCCCCAGCGTGTCTCCGGCGAGCTGGTTTGGCTGCAGAATGTCCAGGTTCACCGAAACATCCGCGCGTATAGGATTCAGCAGCGTATCATATTCAGTTTCAGTAACGCTCAGGCTCGTAATCGCCACCGGAAGAATCCGGAATGGCCCCCAGAAGAAAAGGACAGTGGGCAAACTCGAAGGCGGCGATTGATGCGACCCGGAGCTGCCGCTTAGCGAAAGCAGATTCAACGACGTCGGACTCTGAGGAACCATCAGCATTTCAAGCGCCGAGAGCGTCGGCAGCATGCCACTTGTCGCCGCAATCGGGTTTCCCTGCGCCAACAGGTCCGTGGCATCGATCCGCAATGTAAAGCTCATGCTTTCGGACGGAGGGCATGGTTGCTGCTTTGCGCTGGTCGCGCCGGAATTAGTGCACGCCGGAGGACGTCTCGGTATCGCTGGCGTGCGCGACACCTGCGTCGGATTGAACTGAAAGACTACGATATTCGGCAGCGCTCCCAGAAGTCCCGCTCCAAAGTTCAAAAATGCGCCCTTCAATGCAGCCATTTGCCCCTCGTCATTCTTGTCACTCGCGTTTGCATTTCCAATTGTGTTACATCAACTTCAGCTTCAGTGCATCCAGCCAAGAGCGCGCGATACTCTGAGCCGCATGCTCATCTGTCATCGTGTGCAGGTCTACACTCACCGGCGAAGCGCTCACATTGCTCAAGTTTCTCGATTCCGTCGCTTCCAGGTTCTCCCCGCAATACACCTCCAATCGCTCAGCAAAGATGGCAGCCGCGCGAGTCGCAATAGGCCGGATACGGTGCTCATGCCCTTCTGCATTCGTAATGTTCAGAGCCAGCGAATCTATGTTGAGGTTTAGCATTCCCAGCCTCGATATTGCTGTTGGTCTCTCGAAGAAGTTAATTCCATTCCGCAATCTCCTTCTCCGGCACCGGCTTTTCCATCTTGAGGAACTCGTGGCGTGCAGCCTGCGCCAGATGCATCATCCGCACTGGCGTTCCATCGTCCGCCGCACGGAATGCAGCATTCATGGCGATGTTGCGAATGTTCCCTCCGGGAATCGTCAACCGCGCCAGCATGTGCGTCTTCAGCGCTTCGGTTGGCGTATTGCGGGGAAATACTCGCTGCCATATCTCCTCGCGCTGAGCAAATTCCGGGAACGGGAAATTCGCCACAAAACGAATGCGTCGCAAAAACGCAGGATCTAAAGCACTCCGCATATTTGTCGCAAGCACTGCCAGGCCGCGATAAGACTCCATGCGCTGCAACAGATAGTTGATCTCGATGTTCGCGTAGCGATCGTGGCTGTCTTTCACCTCACTTCGCTTTCCGAACAGCGCATCGGCCTCATCGAAGAACAAAATCGCTCCGCCATCTTCCGCCGCATCGAAAACGCGGCGCAGGTTCTTCTCCGTCTCGCCGATGTACTTGCTGATCACGCTTGAGAGATCAATCCGGTAGAGATCAAGATGCAGTCCGTTCGCCAGCACTTCCGCCGCCATGGTTTTGCCCGTGCCGCTGCTGCCTGCGAACAATGCGCTGATACCGAGCCCTCTGCGGCTCGTCGCGCCGAATCCCCAGGTCTCGTATACCTTCGACCGATGCCTGACATGCGAAGCAATCTCCTGCAGCATCCCCTTTTCGCTCGACGGCAGTACTAGGTCATCCCATTGAGCAACCGGCTCAATGCGCTGCGCCATGTTCTCCAGCCGCGCGCGCGCCTGCGAACGCCCGGCATCCCACAGCGCCTGCACCAACGCTTCGTCCTTTGTTCTCGACTCGAGAGCCTCATCCACTGACGCGCGAATCCCAGCAAGGCTCAGATTGAATTGCGCCACGAGACTCGGCACATGCCCATTGATGTGTACGTTTGCAGCGCTCAACAAATCCTGCCAAGCGGCCTGTTGCTCTTTCGTCGTTGGTTTACCGATTTCCAGAGTTTTCAAACTACGGCCCAATGGTCTCCAGCGATCTCTAGAGCTCAGGATCAGCGGGCCCTGAATACGATCTATGAACCTCGAGACCTGGGCCACTGACTTGGCGTCGTTAACGTCCACACCCTCGGTGTCGATGAAGATCGCACTCGAAGTCAACACGGATTCGCGCTCCCACAAACGAATCAGCCCCTCAACCTCCTGGGCATTCGCCGGAATTTGATCCGCGGCCAATGCGTACAACATAAAACCAGCTTCCGCGCAGCCAGCAACCGCGACGGCGCGTTTGGCAACCTCATCTGAACCGCACAAGTGAATCGCAGGAAGTTGGCGATGAGGGCGGTTCCAAGTGTCGGCAATCAGGTGCGCTTGCTCCGCGTGCGATGGCACGATGTCATCCGCATGCTCCACCGAGCGCAGCAGACCTACGAGCCGATCGTCTAGATGCTGAAGACCAGTCAAAAAATGCAGAATCCTTTCGTCGATTCCCAGTGGACTCGTCGTCAGCGGAACGCCCGCCTGATTGGAGACCTCGATGAGCCTCCAGCGGCGAAGCGGAGCTGCGGGATTCAGTGCGCTCCAGTGAGGAGCGGTCAGTGCAGCCAGTGCCAGGCTGAACGTCGGATAGTTTCGAGATCCGCCACCCTGCGCAGCGGCGCAAAGCCCGGCCAGTGAGGAATCGAGTTCCATGCCTGCACAAAGAAGTAATGTCGCGCGCTCAAAGGGCGACAAGTTAAAGCTTCGCGCTAATATCTCCAGCGCCGGCAACGGCTCCGAACTATTCGACTCGACCTGAGTGGAAACTGGAACAGCCTCCACCTTCACCGGCTCGCTCTCGGCCTGCGCGCGGTTCGCATAGCGCTCCAGGCACGCGCGCACATCGGCCATGGCAGCCGTAAGATACCGTTGGTTGTGGTCGATCCAGTTGATTCCAGCCGTCGCCATGCTAGGACACTCCCAGAGCAACATCGTGAGACCGGCTCCCATCCACCACAACAGCAATGGTGTGCTGTCCAACAGCGAGCAAACGTCCCAGCGTGAATACCAGTTGCGCCGCACTTGCATTCGCATTGGCCTGATAACCGATTCCGTCAATCACCACGCGAATATCTGTGCCATTCAATCGAGCGCCATTCAAAGTCAGCTGATGCACCTGATTGCCTGATACAGTCGTCACCGCTAACCCAATCGGACTTGTCAACAGCGGAATCACTTCCAGCGTGCGCGCATTCGAGACGCTGTTGTTCGGACCAGCCAGCACAATCCGCAGCTGATATAAACCATTTTTCAGACTCGAAGGAATCGTAATCGTCGCCTTCCTATCGGTAATGGCGCCTACAGAAGCAGTGACGTTGGTAGTCCCTCCCGGCCCGTCAAAGCGAACACCCAGCGGCGCAGTGCCAAAACCGATGCCATTGAGAACCAGAGTGGGCGCGGGCGGGCCTGGCTGCGTGTCGAGTGCCGTGCGAATCGGAGTCAAGAATGACAGCCACGGTGATACGGTGAACGTCAGCGCCGCGCCAGATTTCCCGCTGATCGCCACCTCGACATCTTCATGCGGCCCCGCATCCAGGCTGTCGGGCAATGTAATCGCAATGGAACTGTCTGTCGGCGCCGGAGCAGTGTTGATCGCAGCCAGTTGCCCGCCGACTAGCACCGTAGGCGTCTGTCCGGGAGAACTCATACCCGATCCGCTGATCGTCAGCATATTCGCCACGACCGCGTTGCCCGCAACGTGCGCCAAAGCTCCGGTTGCGGGAGACAACGCTTCCAGTCGCGGCGCCTGCCAGAGAAAAACATTCAGGCCTGTCGAGAGCACGATGCTGCCGCTCACCGGAGGAGGCAGGACCGGTGTAAGTTCGATCAAAGATACTTCGTACGCGACAGACAAGCGATACGGCTGATTAATTGTCGCCCATATCTTCGAAAGCTCCTCCAGGCTCGTAATCGCAAGCCTGATCTTGATCTGTTCGAAGCTATTTAATATTCCTTGCGGTAAGACTGTATCTGCGTCGAAGCCTTTGATGTGAACATCGTTGAGTACTGGATATTGATGGAAGGCCAGCATGGCTGCGCCCAGCATCGTGTGAGCGTCATCGCCGATCGTCGCCGAAGGGTCAGGAGCCGGTGCAAACGGCGTCAGAAGGTAGTAAAGCTCTAGCCCCAGCGCGGGCGAATCCGAAGGCGGAGTCTTCTTGTCACCGGGCCACGGCTGATTCTTGGTAAACGGACTCTCCATCACGCGATAAAGGTAAAGATTGACCCCGAGTCCCGACGGCATCGGTTCACCCGGAGGCAACAGACTTACCTGCGCAGCAGAACTCACACCACTGAGCTGGCTCAAGAGCAGCATTTGCAGCCCACGCGTCACGTCTTTGATTGCTGTATTGCTGCTCATACGCTCTTACGCTGGCAATCCGTCCTACAGCTTGAGAAAAAACCTGTCGAGATAACGCACTTCCAGAAAATTCGAATGAGCCGGCTTCCTTGCCGGCTGCGGACTCGCTGATGCGTGCGCGCTAACGTTGTTGACCTGCACATCGATCCGGCCAATTGAGATCTGGCTGCGACGACGCTTATCGGCTGAAGTAACAACTGTTGGCTGTGCTGGCTTAGGCACCCTTGCCCGCTCCTCAAAGCGGCGTGTTTCTGCAATTTGTTTCTCAACCGTCGGCTTCGGCATCAGAGGTGAATAAGGCGAACGCTGCTCTGCCTCGCGGGAGGGTTTCACCTCAGCGCTGGGCTTCTTTGCCGCTGGCAAAATCTGTGCGGACACCGCTTCTGCCGTCGCCTGAATTTGAACTTCCTTCGGCTTGCTCTCAGTAGCTGGAGCGGAAATGCGCGGACTAGGTATCCTCGCCGTCAATGGCACCGGAGTTGCAGCAGAAGGCTTGCGTTGCAGTTGACCGGAAACGTCTTGCGACGCCTGGGCCGCTTCACTGTGTACCGTCGAGGAGGACTCTCGGACCGATTCCACTGCGGGTCCAGCCTCAGGTCGATTTTCCAGTGGTCGGGGGGATACGGCACGCAGCGTCTCTTCAACAACACGTGTGATCTCTTGCTGCCGATCATTACCCGCCCGCGCTCGACGAAGTCCTTTGGGTGCAAGCACTCTCACGCCAACCGCACCGGTGGACGGCATAAAAGGCACTACGTCTGAGACTGCAGGAGTGCTGCGATCACTCACGGGATTGTGGACAGACGCTTGCAAAGGCTCCTCTCGAGACGGCGCTCCAGTCGCTGAAATATCTTGCTCGTGCGGCGAAGGCTTGTGCGAAACCGCGTGCACCGGCTCATCACTCGCTGCACGCATAGCAGGCAGCACTGACTCAGAAAACTCCTCCGCCATTCGCGGCCCCTCTTCGGCCATCGGAATGCGTACGGAAGCGCTCGCCGGCGGAATCAAAGCGCGCGAGGATGCAGGAGGCTTCACGGATGAAGTCCTGCGTGCGCCGGACATGACAATTCGCTGCAGATAATTCGGCATCTTCAATTCACTCAGTCCTGCCTCAAAGATTCATTCAGGAGGGCTAGATAGGCACGGCGGCGACGACGATCCAGTTTCAGGATCTCGCTTTCGCTCCAGTGGTAATAGAGGGCCAAAGCATGAACCTCGTGCAATAGTTCTTCGCCTTTGAGCGCCATTTCTTCGAGAAAGAACGCAGTCGTATCAAACGGCAACAAAAACTGATGCGAGCACTCAGGACATGTGAGTTCCAATTCCAGTTCAACTTCGGGAGCACGTCGCTCCATCTCGGCAATGACAGCGGTCTGGTCTTCCGCTGTAAGCGGACAGGCACCATCATCCAGAATGCAGCGGAGCAGCAACGCGTGCACAGCGTCGTCAGTCCCGCTTCCCAGCACAGCCTCCTCATCTCCTCCGGTAGGCAACCGGAAACGCACCGGGCGTCCCGCTACCTCGACCGCATACGAAGAAGCACTCTGAGGACGGTATTCCACAGGGACACCATCCAGACGGAAATCCACGTCCATCTTCTCTTTGCATTCTGGGCAAGGCACCACCGCCTGAATCTGATCGCCAAGCGTCAGCCGCCTCAGTTGCAGCGTCAGGTATTGGCGGTCCGCCACGAGCAGGCGGCGGACAAGATCGCTGTCCGCCGGACGATCATCTAAAGAAAGCAGGCATTGATTCAGTAGCCAGCTTACGCGCACTGTGTTGGGAGTGCCCCGATGATGCGCAAGCCACTCTTCTTCGCGTCCCGAAAGCGGACGCAGCGACGCGCGACTCAGCACCTCGTTTGATTGCAGCATTAACCCGCCCGGTAATGAGAAAGTGTTTTCGCTGAGATACTCAGTGCTCATTGCTCAATCAGCCGATACGCGCCGGCCCTTGGCTTTCTGTCACCGATGTATCGCGTTCGAACCATTCAAAGGCCAGCTTGATGGTCGTGATAGCCACTGCATTTGCGCCAGCGTCCAGATCCGGCAGCGCCTGATATTCAGATACCCAACAGCGGTACAAGTTATAGGAGAGCGCTTTCTGCCCAGCCTCATTGAATACATCGATCGTGATGTTCTTTCGAAACTCGCCCAGGTTCGTAATGCTGTGGCTGGCAAAATCGTTGACGAGGTTCGCCCAGTCTTCAAACGCTGTGTCGTACGTGATGCCAGCCTCAAGCGTCACGTCCGCAAAGCTGGTCTTGCCGGGCAGTTTTCGAGGAACGATGTTCTCGCCGGCTTCGCGAAATTCCACGATCTCCGTAGTCCTCTTCAGGGCGCCCATCTTGGTTAAGCCGGCTACATACAAGTTGTCCCATTTCACTTTGAAACGAAACGAGCGATAGGGATCTTGCCGCTGCGACTGCGCAGTCATTCGTGCCATGGATGCGATTCCTCCTTTTGCCTATGCAGCGTCCGCTTACGAAGCAGGCTGGTTAACTTTCTGGCTGAGTTTGAGTACTACAAATTCGGCCGGCTTGAGCGGCGCAAAACCGACCAGGATATTCACGACACCGTTGTCGATATCCTGCTGTGTGGTTGTGCTGCTGTCGCACAGAACGAAGAAAGCATCATCCGGCTTGCTGCCCTGGAACGCGCCCGCGCGGAACTGAGTCAGCATAAAAGCTCGAATGTTGAGACGGAGGCTCGACCAGAGCGGTTCATCATTCGGTTCAAAAACCGCCCACTGTATTCCGTTATAGATGCTTACGCGCAGGAAGATAGCCATGCGCCGCACCGGAATATAGCGCCACGAAGCATCGCTTCCGATCGTCCGCGTTCCCCATACAACCAGGCCGCTTCCCGGTACCGAGCGAATCACATTCACAAGTATCGGATTCAGCTGGTCCTGTTCAACATCACTCACGGTTACAAATGGTGCCAACGAGCCGGCTACTCCGGCCTCAGTGCCCGCGGGGGCCTTGAACACTCCGCGCGCATTGTCGATACGCGCATAGATACCCGCCATAAACCCAGAAGGCGGTAACAGGATCTTTGGGTTCCGTCCTTGACCGATCGGATCGGGAGCATATATCCACGGGAAATAGATCGCGCCATAATCACCGGCTGATTTGTCTATCTGGCCGCCGATTCCAGTCGTAGCAAACGTCCGCGCATCAGCGATCGTGGCGACCGTCGGCCGACCATTATCGGTGCGCGCCTGCGTCACATCAGCAAGCGAGCCCATGTCGCCAATAAAGAAGCAGTCTTGCAGAGGCCGATTGTTCTTGCAATAGTCGATGCCCGCATTCACGGATACGACATCACCCTGCCCAGGAATGGCGATCAAGCTCACATCCGTAATCTTGTCGAGAGCAAAGATGCCTGTGCCAGTAACACTGCTGTCCGTGGCTGGCGCGCCAATAAAACTAACGCCGGTCACCAATCCATCATTTCCATTAGCCAGCTGCGCCGGAAGCACAGGAGGCGTAGACTTAAGATTGACGTTGATATTGGCTGGCCGCGCGGTAAAATCGGCGGTGATGGCGATATATTCCGACGCAGCATTCACCACCTGCCGGGCATAGCTCGAAGGATTGCTCGCCCCCGGCAGTAATGTCGGACTTCCGTTGAAAGTGACGTTGTCGTAGGTTTCAACGACGTTGCCCACGGCTTGAGCAGCTGTGGTCCCGTACATCACTTGCAGCTTGAAGTTATTTGGGTCTCCGTCAGAACTGGCCGAGACGACGATCCATATGCTGTTGCCCCAGGCACCCTGGTTCGCCGCCGAGATATGCAACGCTCCGGCGCCGGCGCCCACCGTAGCAGTGGCGACCGCAGCAATGTTTGCAGGCGGACTTGAAGGCTTCGGAATCACCCGGATCACATACAGGCTACTGCCTCCGTTCTGAAAGAAGGCCTGAACGGCGTAGGTCAGGTAGCTATCCGTGCGGAAATTGCCGAAGATGCGCGTGTATTCAGTGAAGCTCGTCACCAGCACAGGCTGCGCCGCCCGCCCCGATGGAAGAATCGTTCCCGGCACTGGTCCTTTGTCGGCAAAGCCGATAAAAGCAGCCGTCGAACTGCTTACTCCTTCAATCGGTTTAACAGCGGAAGGAACTTCCTGTACGTAGACACCAGGGTGCAAGTACTGCGGCATACGAAACCCTCCATGTCGGAAACACGTCAGAAAACTTCCATCACCCGCGATGGAAAGTTTTCATGTCGTGTGTAGTAAGGCACTCGCGCATCATACATACGTCGAGGCCAACGAAGACCGGCCTGTCACAAAGGCCGTTCACCTGATCAACTTTTCTACGGGGTGCTTCCCCCAAAGGGCCCGGTACTGCAACTAAATCAGCAGAAAGTCTTACAAGTCCAGGATGGAAGCGCTAAGAACTACATAAATTGCAGCGAGCGAATGATTACGCACTTGGCTTCCGGAGTCAAGATTTTTTTGAGCTTTGATTAATGCGATGTAAGTCCTGCATTTACAGTCATAAATCTTCGAATATCTCCGCGATCTTGTTCTCTTTCGATGTCACTTCACGGCCACTTTCACGCGCATCCACGGGTGGATACAGCATTGAAAATAATGGTCGCCTTTCGAAAGCTTATTGACCTGAAGAGTGCTACCTTGAAGGATTCGTGTTCTGGCCACTGCAATATTTGAGAAGCCACCAACGCATTCGGGGGCCAGCTCTTCTCCCGGCGCATTGAGTCCCGGTATAAAGCCGCCACCGAAATGAGCTACCTCGGTGAATGTGTGCGGCTCACCTCCCTGATCGACTACGCTGAGGTTGGTGCCTTCTTTGATCCTCAGTACGTCAGGTTCAAAGTCCCAGTTCGGATCCGGATCTCCAGCGCCGGCCTTCGCAAATAGGTCGGACAACGTCGTGAATGCTCCGAGCGTTACGTTCTTGCAGAAATCTGGCCCGAGAGCAGCATTAAATGTGGTTGGATCGCATTCATCCAGCGCCACGATCTGTGCAACATCCGATGAATCTCCTTGCGATGGATGTTGGCGCTCAGGATATCCCTGCTCTTGATGCCCTTGCGCAAGCGCGTGCATCGCGCCTGCGAGTATCAAACAACCGGCGAGTAAAACGGATCTCGCTCCGCTAATCATTGCTTTTTCCTCGATCAGTTCTAAATTGGGGGCTGTCGCAAGAGCCTTGAATAGCGCCGCGATTTCGCCCTACCAGAGATATCGAAAACGTTAGAGAAAAGACGACACGGAGAAAAATAAAATCGAGCTCGTAATTGCCCGCATCTTCAGAGTGGCTAAATCACCTAGCTAGAATGGCAGATGTGCCGCCTTGTAGTAGCAGCACTTCCAATCTAAGCTTGTGACAATTTGAAGCCTCCTGCCTGTGCGAGATATCGAATACCTTCGATAATTCCGTGAAACGGCGCGGCGCAGTTATGCACCATCGCTCTTTAGATAAGCTAGCGATCGTGTAGACAGTTCTGCAAAGTCCAAATCGGCATGGCGACTTTTGATCCGCTCAGGGCATTTCATTCGTGGAGGGCACTACGTGGGTTCGATAACTACTTCCCGGTTCAGCGGGGCTGACAACGACGTCAACACAGCCACCAATACGCTGTTCAGCACTTTGTATTTTGAATTACACCGTCTCGCAAAACGTGAACTGGCAAGGCAGTGGTTCCCTTTAAGCCTCGGTGTCACAACCCTTTTGCATGAAGCTTATCTGGACATGAATGCGCGCGACGATCTCTCCTTCCCCGACCATTCGCGCTTCATCGGGTACGCTGCGCGCGTGATGCGCGGACTGATTATCGATCACGCCCGGAATCGTAGTACGACGAAACGTGGTGGAGAGTTCGAATTTACTCCGCTCGAACCGGATGTTATTGAGAAACATGCAGACGCGAAGGAGCTGTCGATGATCAGCGATGCTCTGGATGAGCTCTCGAAGGTCGAGCCTGAACTCGCTGAAGTTGTCGACCTGAAGTTTTTCTGCGGCTTCTCTTTCAACGAGATCGCGGCGATGCAGAAGCTATCCGAGCGCACAGTGCAGAGAAGGTGGGAGAAGGCGCGCATTTACCTTCACCAGGGCATCTGCGCGAATGTATCGCTCTAAGGCCCGAGCGCACTCTTGGTATCCGTAGCAAAGTTACAGCCTTGATTTCCAGCCTCTCGTAATTGGCCGCAGTTGTGTCTTTAGGAAGCCATTACTCACGAACTAAGGAATCGCCTCGCGAACGACGCCTGGCGGTCCCAAGATAATATTCGCTCTACCTGCAGATGGTATTCCTCGACAGAAAATTCAGCACGTCGTACCCATCCACCTCATTTCGAGAGCGCTCTCGCGGCCTTTGGGCCAGAAAAGAATTGCATCGCCTATTTCGTGAGCTTGTTTCGCGATGACACCAGAATTGTCTCTTGCACTATTTGCGCCGCTGCACTGTAGGTTTTATGAGATGCCAACCAAGAATAATTGAGCCCCCCTTTCAATCGGGTCTCCAGCAACACAATCGAAAAGGCTTGCCACATAGATGGCGGATTTGCCATTATAGATAGGTAATTCAGCCGCCCCTTTAAGGAGGCCCTCATGATAGACGTCACCATTCTGTTTCTCGACCAGACCTTCTGCTCCACCGCCACAGGTCCAATGGAGGTCTTCCGCAACGCTGGCACGTTGTGGAACAGCTTTGTAGGCGAAAAGCCTTGCCCTCAATTCCGCGTGACCACAGCATCGGTTGATGGAAACGCAGTGTCTTGCGACGGTCCGATCCACATCCAGCCAACAGCCTCGCTCGCGGACATTCGCAAAACAGACCTCATCTTCATCCCCTCAACTGGAGTCAGCATCGACGACGTGGTAGAACGCAATGCGCCCATCGTGCCCTGGCTGCTCCGCTGGCACAAGCGCGGCGTGCCGATTGCCAGTGTGTGCTCGGGCGTGGGTCTGGTCGCAGCCGCCGGCTTGCTCGATGGCAAGCGAGCCACCACGCACTGGAGCCTTGCGGAGCCCTTCCGTAAAAAATATCCCAAAGTGCAGTGGATGCCCGAATTGATGGTGACAGAGGATCATGGCTTCTACTGCGGCGGAGGAGTCAATGCCAGTCTCGACCTCAGCCTGTATTTAGTTGGGCGCTTCTGCGGCCACGAAGTCGCGATGCAGAGTGCAAAAGCGTTGCTCATCGAGATGCCGCGTGCATGGCAGGCCGGATTCGCCGTCGTGCCCTTAAGAACTGAACATTCCGATGAGTCCATCTCCAAAGCGCAAGAGTGGCTGCACCAGAACTTTCATCAAACCTTCCCCCTCGAAGCACCGGCGGAGTCTGTCGGCATGAGCCTGCGCAATTTCGTTCGCCGCTTCAAGCATGCCACTGGAGACAGCCCGTTGATCTATCTCCAGAAACTGCGTGTCGCCGCCGCCAAGCGTCTGCTCGAGAGCGACCACCGCACCATGCAGGAGATCAGCGATGCCGTCGGCTATCAGGACGTGGCATTTTTCCGCAAAATTTTCCAGCGGCACACTGGCGTCTCTCCCAGCGCATATCGACTTAAGTTCGGCATGTAACGGTTGACCAACTGGCCAAAGAAAGATCTTGTCTTCTCCCTTTCTCACAAAAAAGTACGCGCGGCAGCTCGTGCCGCGCGTGCAATGCGGGGAATCGGGGTTGTACTACCTGAGATATCGGAAACGGAAAGAAAAAGACGACAGCGAGGAGAGAACTTCTGCGTCCGGGCTATCGAGGTTTGTTCTGGAGCGCTGCCAACTGTCTAGCGTTGCGGGTATCGGGATGATCCGGACCCACCGCTCGCTGCAGATTCTCCACCGCTGAGAGGAAAGCCTCGTGCGCTTCCTCGGCCTTGCCTTTGTCCTGCAGCGCGCGACCGAGCATGTAATAGGCGTGGCCAAGGCTGCTCGAAAACGTTCCGGGTTCTGCCGCCTTCTGCAATATGTCTACGGCTCGCACTGCATCCGCAACCGCGTCGTCCGTTTGCCCCAGCTGGCGGTTGATATCTGATCGTGGCACCAGAAGGAGCGTCAGGTAATCGGCTACTCGCTGGCCTCCTTTCATGGAAGCTTCAGCGATTGCGAGAGCTTGATTCATCTGCCGCAGGGCAGCAGGTAAGTCCCCCCGCGCCAATGCCAGCAAGGAATACTCCATTGCCAGCGTTGCGAAAGCAAGATGACCAGGAGGAAGCGCCTTTCGCAACCTTGGTGCCACTTCCGCTAACATCGCCTCAGCACTGGCAAGATTGCCCTGCAACCTATAGATGCGAGCGCGTACGAGTAACGATTGATTCGTAACTACCTGGTCGCCTTCCTCCATTGCCTTTGCATATCCGCGTTCAGCATAGTCCGCCGCTTCGCCCAGGCGATCCAACTCAGCCACCGTGCGGGCATAGTTAATCAGCAGCATCGGTGAGACGCCTTGTTCAGACGGGTCGACGCGGCTGACCTCAATGGCGCGGCGAAACAGCTTCTCAGCTTCGAGCGGTCTTCCCGACATCTGCAGTGCCAGTGCCCAATTGTTGAACAACGTGCCTGCGGTTTGCGTCTCATCGCGTCCAAGGTCAGTCATCAGTGCTGATGCATGTTCAAACGCCGGAATCGCGTCACGATACTGGCCTGCGGAGCGATACGACTCCGCCAGGCTCATCTGCACTCGCAGATCCGCAGTTTCCGACCGCAGCGGCGATTCAGCAAGCAGATGCCCCGCCGTCTGGCTTCGTGCGATTGCCTGTTGCGTAAAGCCGCTCTCGCGGGAAACCGAGCTCCCGCTCAACAGGCACGACACTCGATCAAGTGTGTACTGAGGCTCGTTCGGAAGCACACCAAGTCCCTCCTGGATAAGCGCCTCGCCGCGCGTCAGGTCACTGTGACCGAGGATCAACCCAAGAGCGCACGAGGCCTGTGCGCGAGTAGCAGGATCCTTCAGTCCGCGGGAGATCTGATACGCCTGCTCGAGCAGGCGGCGTGCTTTGGCGTCTTCATCCTGCCCCTGATACTTACGACCGATTGAAGTAAGGAGTTCTGCGCGATTGGCGACATCCGGATTATGTTGTCGTTCGACAATGTGTTCGGCACGCTCAAGAAGGTCATCCGACGTAAATGGCTTCCCCGACGGCGCCGCGTCAACGAGCAGAAAGTTATCGAGGTCGTTGATGGATTCAACACGCTTCAACTGATGGAGCGCAAAGTCGCGCTGTGCCCGCGCTTCATGTGCCTGAATCAAGGTGCCTACGAGGCCTGCGGTGGCTGCGATCAAAGCCAGCGTTGCCAGCGTCACCACCTTGCGGTTCCTGCGCACGAACTTGGCTGCGCGATAAGCGATTGTATCCGGCCGCGCGCTGATCGGCTCATTCCTCAGGTATCGGCGCAGATCATCCGCCATCGCTGTGACTGATGCATAGCGCTCGGTAGGTTCTTTCTTCAGCGCTTTCGTCACAATGGTGTCGAGGTCACCACGCAATATCCGGCACAGCTTGTCCGGCGTGGTAGCGCGTCTGGTAGCGCTTTCGCTTGCGGCCTCTGTGTTTACTAAAACAGTTCTCGATGGAGATAGAGGTTCCTTATCGACAATTGCTCTGACCAAGTCAGCGGGCGAGTGGGGCCCGGTTCCTGCCGGATGCTGCCCCGTCAACAATACATAGAGCAGAACGCCTATGGCATAGATATCGGTAGCCGTCGTTACCCTTCCCCCCTGCAACTGCTCGGGCGCCGCGAATTCGGGAGTCATCGCTCGCCCGCCTTCAACAGTAAGTTGCGTCGGCTGTCCCGGTTTCCCCTCGCCCTCCAGCAGCTTTGCAATGCCGAAATCCAGCAGCTTGACCTGGCCGTCTTTCCTCACCAGCACATTCGAAGACTTGATGTCGCGATGAATGATCAGGTTGGAGTGAGCGTGCGCAACAGCCATCAGTACGTCGAGAAAGAGCCGAACGCGCGTTTTAATATCGAACGCCCGCTCATCGCAATGGCGATCGATGTGCTCGCCCTCAACATATTCGAGGACGAGATAAGGCTGCCCAGTGCTCGACACACCTGCATCAATCAGTTCGGCTATATAAGGATGGGCCAACCGGCCGAGAATGCTGCCTTCGCGCTTGAACCGCACCTCACCGGCCTTGCCCATCAGGGCAAAGTTGAGAAACTTGACCGCTACCCGGCGCTCAAATCGTCCGTCATTTCGTTCCGCCAGCCACACGTTACCCATGCCGCCCTGGCCGATCTGCGATAGCAACGTGTAGGCGCCAAGAGTTTGTCCTGCAAGGCCCGGGTTTTCCGGCAATCTGACTGCCGTCGTTTCGAGAAAGCCCTTGCTCGACAGCATGCTGTGTTCTTGAAGAAGCGTTTCCAACTGTCGCGCGAGCAACGCATCCTTCTTGCGCAGAGACAACAGCCACACCAGGCGCTCTTCGTCACTCATCTCGAGCGCCGCATCAAGATAAGGGCTAATGATTTCCCATTGATCGGAGATCAGCGTTGACATCGCTTCCTTAACACGACACGCCTGCGCGAAGGCTGTGGCTGAGATAAATACGCGCTTTCTCCCACCTTCGCTGTACAGTACGTTCCGACAGTTTCTGCAGAGCGGCAATTTCAGCAAAAGTTAATCCGCAGAAAAATTTCAGATCAACCACTTCGGCGAGTTCAGGCTCAACCTTCGCCAATTGATCCAGCGCATCACTGATCAACGTGAGTTCCTTGGCATCGGCAGCCTTCTCGACGCCATCGCTTTCAAGCGAAGTAATTTCGAACTCGCCGCCGCGTTTGATCGCGTTGTGGCTTCGGGCACGATCGATGATCAGACCCCGCATGACGCGAGCGGCATAGCCCAGGAAGCGCGCCTGATCGGGAAAGCTGGCACCGGCGCGTTGCGACATATCCAGGTACGCTTCATGCAGAAGCGTGGTGACCCCGCAGCCGGCCCGAAAACTCCACCGCGCCAGCTCGCGTTTTGCCAGCTGGTGCAACTCTGAATACAAGGCACTGAACAGTGCATCGCCGCCTTCGGCAGCGCCGGTGAAAACAGACATGTTTGAACCCCACCGTGCGATCTCCCTCAACGCACCCTGCGTTAGGGAAATGGCGGGAAAATTGAAACAGCATCGGTTTCAGCCACGAAACGGACATCCTGCCGTGGCCATCGTCAACAAGCCGGAGCGGAGGGCCCAGTAACCACCTTCATTGCTCTGGAACATCCGTTCCGTCGTCGCAGGAGAGGAGGAATCAGCAACCATTCTAACGATGGTCGCGGCATCCATTGTCACATAATTGTCACAGAACAGTCACTTCCTCAACTCTCCAACCTGGACTCCGAACCCTAAAAAAATTCCCTTTTAAAGGCTTCGTGGCGTCGGCGAGCAGTACTTAATATTTCTGAGAAGGCGTTCTCTTGCCGCAGGGCATCCAAGAGCGGATCGTTTGCAAAATATGGGTAGGCAAAAAATCCGTTCTCAATGCTTTGACGCATAACGCGAAGCGCAGATGTTTCATCTCCAAGCTGTGCATACGCCTGGGCAATCTTATAGATCGCCTCGGGGTCCCTCACTCCGCGTTCATTGATTTTTTTCTCCAAAGTGCCGAGAATCGCAGTTCCTTCTTCGGGTTGGCGTTGAATTCCAAAACTGAGGGCCTTTCCAATTTCCGCATGCATGACCGAGCGGTTAAGGTCAAAGGCGTGATCAAAATGCTTCTCTGCCTGCCCCCAGTCTTTTTTGTAGTACTCGCCGAAACCGCGATAAAAGACAATGAGTGGTACATCATCGGTTTTGGGAAGGCTCTCCAGAAACCGGTCATATTGTCCCAGATAAAGGTAGGCGTTCAGGGCCGAGCTATTGAGTTTAACGCCGGGATCAAGCTGGCGCCCCCGCTCGCATTCCGAAACAGATTCCTGCAACATGCCCGCGAATCGGTATGCGTAGCCAAGTTCCCAGTGGATTTCCGCCTGATTGGGGTTCGTCTTCAGTGCCTCCCGCAACAAGGGCACAGCCTGTTCCACCCTGCCGGTGTCCGTGAACATATTTGCCATGTAAATCCTGGCATCGAGTTCATCCGGTTGCAAGGTGAGTGCTCGTTCAAATGCAGCCTGGGCCTTGCGATAGTTTTCTGAGCCGCCAAGCTGAAACGAGCCACTAGCACTGTAAGACTTACCTAAGTTGGCCCAGGAGAGGGCATAGTTTGGCGCAAGCTCAGTCGACTTCTCGAGCATCTTGATCGCCATAGGGAACTCGCCCTTTGAATAGAGGTCAACTCCACGCAAGTAGTATTCATAAGCCATGGGACTTACGGTTTCATCGGTTTTCAGCCGCTCCGCCTCGGATGGGGACAGCGTCAGCTCCAGTCCTCGGATGATCTGATTCGCCACGGTGTCCTGAACCGTAAGCAGCTTGTCATATTTCAGATCGAATGCGCCCTTCCAGAGCATGTTTTCGGTCTTTACATCGATGAGTTGACACGCAATCCGCAGATCATCGCCGTCCCGGATAAACGTTCCAGTAAGAAGCGTATCGACATTCAGGTCAGCGGCTACCCTCGGAATATCGATGGCTTGCGACCGGTATTTTTGAACCGCAGATGAAGGTCGAACGTACAATTCGCTGATGTAATCGAGTTTTGTAATGACTGCGTCGGCTAGCGAGAATCCAAGAAAATCAGTATTTGCATCTGCCTGCAAGTTCTGGAACGGAAGGACTGCAAGACGGCGCGGCGGATGGGATCGATGTGCGGCAATAGTTCTGCTCCGGTAGACGAAGTAAACCGATCCAGACAGCACAATTAAGATGAGGCTGAGCATGACGACATTCGAATGCCACCAGCTCGTTTCTTTGGTGGATCTCCAGGATGGAGCTTCGTCTTGGATCGAAGGGGTCTCATCTGGCCCCCTGGCCTCCACGGCTTTCTCGTTTGCCGGACCGACGCATTGACTGGCTGCTGCAAGATCCAGCGGTACATGCGTGACGGGTACAGCAAACCGATAGCCCTTCGTGGGCACCGTCTCAATATATTGTTGTCCGGTGGGCGTTTCACCAAGCTGTCTGCGCAGCGCAGAGATGTTGACAGTGAGGTTTGCGTCTTCGACGAAGCTATCCGGCCAGACCCTCCGCATCAATTCTTCTTTGGTCGTTAGTCTGCTGCCGTTCTGGACCAGGACCAGCAGAATTTCGAAAGCCTTTGGAGTAAGTGAAATCGGGTTCCCCTCACACTCCAGCAGGTGATTTTCGGGGTCAAAGCGAAATCTGCAGAATTCGTACAAATAATTGCCCCCCAAGGGCTTAGCTGCATTTGCATTTTCTTTGGAAATCTCTTGCAAATTTCCTGACCTGCCTTGAGGACGTTTCACTCCCGATTTACTAGGTTGATCACATTGCGGTCGTCATAAGGGTCAGCGCTGCGAAATGTTCGCAATGTTCGGGCCCTGAGCGCCTCCCCTGCACGTCAATACCGCCTTCGACGATTCGCCCTCATAAAACCTCCCTCTTGCATAAGAGGGCGAACTGGGATCCGGGCCTGCTGTGTCCGGTCCAATTCTATTTCAACGCAAGGAGAATGTAGTGAGAAACAAAACGTTAGCGCAGTTCCGGAATTCATTTGCCACCGGCACCATGATCTTCGCCTTATCTACGGCTATTGGAGGAGTTATCTTCCCCAGCCTAGCAGCCGCTCAAGACAAGAAAGATGAAATCAGTTTTGATCTGGTGCCAAATCCAAAGTTTGTCGATTGTCTTCGCAGATCCTCCTACGAGGAACCCAGGGCCCATGCGACGGTCATCCGCGGCAAGCTGAATGACACCCTGCTTCTGGACCTCGACGGCTTCAAACCCGGGCTTGCCTTTGATCTTTTTACCGTCCAGCGCAGCTCGCTCCTGTCCGAAGGCGTGCCCGACCCGGCCTTCAAAGGCAGCTTCGGTCTGGCGTGGTATCAGTCCGACATTGAGATCGGCAAACACCGCGACGAAGGCCACGTTCGCATCAAGACGATTCTGCTCGACCAGATCTTCGGCTTTGATCCGGATGCGGCTTTGCCTCCGACCAACACCTTTCACCTGGGCTTCTGGTTCAACAATCCGCAAGATGCCGCGGCCTGCGGCTTCCCTGCGAACGATCCGTCCCAGTTCACTCCATTCAACGGAGAGCACAAGGCGGGTCCTCTTGCAATGATCAGCGTGCCCGACCCATCAACGAAGCTGGGACCGCTCTGCACCGACCCGGACCCGCAACACCCAGGTGGCTGCAACCCCTGATCCTCTCTTGCGGCTGGAGAGCAGGGAGTCACCGATTGCCTGCTCTCCCCCCAGGACATCGATCCCGAAAGGATTACTCAAAATGAGATCTCGAAGAACGCGCGCAATTGTAGTTGGCGCAAGTATGGCGGGAATGCTGACTGCCAGGGTGCTCGCCGACGTCTTTGAACGAGTAACGGTGCTGGAACGCGATACTCTGCCCAACGGACCGGACACACGTGCCGGAGTGCCCCAGGCACGCCATCTCCACGCTCTGTTGCCGCGAGGCCGGCGAATTCTTGAGCAGTATTTCCCTGGCATCACTCTGGAGCTGGTAACAGCCGGGGCCGAAATCCTTGACATCGCCAATGATGTTGCCTGGCTCACGCCGCAAGGCTGGGGAGTGCGATTCCCGTCGGAATTCGAAGGAGTGACATCGACCAGAAGCCTGTTAGACCATATTGTGCGCACTCGGCTGAAGCGGGTGCCAAATGTAGAAATCATAGAGAGCTGTGATGTGACCAGCCTCGTTGGTCTGGCAAAGCGCGTGGAAGGCGTGAAGCTACGCCGTCGCATTGGCAATGACCCTGGCAGCATCGAGGTTCTGGAAGCGGATTTCGTTGCCGTGGCGACCGGAAGAAATTCCGCAGTTTCCAACTGGCTCCAGCAACTCGGATTGCCGGAACCGGAAACCACATACGTGAATGCGAATGTCGGTTACGCCAGTCAGATGTTTCGCCGGCCAGAACGCATCGGGACATCGTGGCGGGCTCTTTTTCTCCAGGCCGCGCCGCCGGCAACAACAAGAGCCGGAATTCTCTTTCCCGTGGAAGGGGACCGCTGGCTCGTAACCATTCAGGGAGGAAATCGCGACTATCCTCCTTTGGATCAGCCAGGATTTCGAGAGTTCACCCGGAGCCTCCGCAGCCCGGCGCTATATGAAGCCATTAAGAATGCCGAACCCATCGGTCTCGTCTCTGGGTATCGCGCAACTGAAAATCAGCTCTTTCACTACGAGCGATCAGAGCTATGGCCGGAATCCTTCGTCGTGCTCGGCGACACAGTGTGCGCCTTCAACCCGGTCTATGGTCAGGGGATGACGACGGCCGCGTTGGCAGCAGCGGATCTCGGGAACTGCCTGAGGAAGCGCCGCGGAAGCCTTGACGGCCTTGCGCGCAGGTTTCAGCGTAGGCTCGCCCGCATCAACAAAACGCCATGGATGCTCGCAACCAGTGAAGACCTGCGCTACGTCGGCGTCGAAGGTGGAAAGGCGAGTAGAGCGACAAAACAGATGCATAAGTACATGGACTATGTCTTGCGGTCCGCCACCCGCAGCGAGTCCGTTCGAAAGCGGTTCCTGCAAGTACAGGGAATGTTGAAAGGCCCCGGAGTCATCTTCGCTCCTTCGGTCGTCCTGCAGGTCGCGAAGGAAGCTCTTTCATCGGGTTCCAGCGCGGGTTCAGAACCCACGATCACGGCACAAAACCGGGAGACGCAATTCATCGGAGATCTTCTCTGAGCCTGAGAGCGAGACCTTGTTGCTCGCTCTCACAACCTTTAACAAATGGGCTGCGACGCGATCCGTGCATAACTGCTGAGCGAGGATGCGAAAGCGTATCCATTCGCAACCAGACATCCACGAGTAAGGAGAACCAGCAATGAACTACTTCATGCACGGTCTCGAGCCATCGAGAGTGCACGACACGCGCGGCGATACAGCTTCCAGAGTGCGAATCGGCCATCTGAATCTGCGTGTAGCAGATCTCGACCGGGCCACGAATTTTTACTGCGACGTCCTCGGGCTAACAGTGAGTTGCTACGGCCCAGCGCTCGGCCTGCCCACCGTGTTCCTGGCATTTGATGACTACCACCATCACGTTGCGCTGAATTGGTTTTACCAGGACAGCAGTAAGCCAGCGAATGCTGGACACCATGGGTTGAATCATTTCGGCATTGTCTATCCCGATGAATTATCTCTGGCAAAAGCCGTGAGCAAGCTTATGCAGCATGGTGACCTCATCGACGACGCGCGTGACCACGGCGGCACAGTATCTGTGTATCTTCGCGACCCTGATGGAAACGGCATCGAACTCTACTATGACAGGCCGCGCGCGCATTGGTTCGATCCGTCCGGCCACCTGATCATCAAGTCGGAGCCCTTCAGCGTAAAAAAATGGCTGAAAGACGTCCTGGCCGGCGCAGCTGAAGTCGCTGGAAGAGCGATTCTTCCTCAGTGTGTGGCGGTGCAGTCATGACACGAACCATGATGCACTACCCTCTCACGCTCACATCGCTCTTCGAGCGCGCTGGCAAGCTGTATCCGGAAGTAGAAATCGTTTCGCGCCGCCCGGACAACTCCGTTCACCGATATGCATATCGTGACTGGCACGCTCGCACGAAGGCATTAGCCGCCGCGCTGCAGGACTACGGAATACAGCCTGGCGATCGCGTAGCAACACTGATGTGGAATCACTACGCCCATCTCGAAGCATATTTCGCGATCCCCGTAATCGGAGGCGTTCTTCACACGCTCAACCTCCGTCTTCACCCCGACGAACTGACTTATGTCATCAACGACGCCGAGGACCGCGTTCTCATCATCGACGATGTTCTGCTCCCTCTCTACGAAAAGATCTGGCATCGCGTAAACCTCGAACGCGTGATCGTAGTTCCATTCAGTGGCAAACCTGTCCCGCAGGGCTATGAAGACTATGAACAGCTTTTGCGGCACAGCAGATCCAATCCCGCATATGCCGATGTCAATGAAGATGACGCCATCAGCATGTGCTACACCTCGGGCACGACAGGCAAGCCAAAAGGCGTTGTCTATTCGCATCGCGCGCTTGCATTGCATTCCTATTCCATTTCATTGCCGGATAACTTTTCCATCTCGCGAAACGACACCATTCTTCCTGCCGCATCCATGTTCCACGCCAATGGCTGGGGGCTGCCCTATGCGGCAGTGATGAATGGCAGCAAACTCGTCCTGCCCGGCCCGAACCTGCAGCCGGAATTGCTCCTCGATCTCCTCTCGACTGAGCAGGTCACACTCACTGGCGCGGTGCCGACAGTGTGGTTTCCAGTAGTCGACGCTGTAGAGAAGGAACCCGAACGCTGGCCCCTGGCGCCGGGACTGCGCATGATCATAGCGGGATCCGCCTGTCCGGAAGTACTCTTTCGCCGCTTCGATCGGATTGGAGTGCGCGTTTTGCAGGTATGGGGCCTGACCGAAACAAGCCCGGTTGCGACGGTTTGCAGCCTGCCTCCTTGCATGCAATCAGCTTCAGAAGATGAGAAATACGAGCTTCGTGCGCGGCAGGGAACAACCGTGCCATTCGTTGATATACGAGCCATTAACGATGACGGAGAAGTTCCTTGGGATGGAGAGACTCCAGGCGAGTTACATGTCCGCGGCCCCATCGTCGCTGCCAGCTACTACAAGCTGCCGGAAGAAAGTCACCGATGGTCTGAAGATGGCTGGCTTCGCACCGGGGATGTCGCAACCATCGATCCCAGTGGATACGTAAAGATCACGGACCGCACCAAGGACCTCATCAAGTCCGGCGGCGAATGGATCAGTTCGGTAGACATGGAGAATGCGCTCGTGGCCCATCCTGCTGTGGCAGAAGCCGCAGTCGTGGCCGTACCTCACCCGAAATGGCAGGAAAGGCCGCTCGCCCTGCTGGTGCTGAAGAACGGAGCCACCGTCGGTGAAGAAGAGCTTCGAACTATGCTCGCGAAAACCTTCGCAAAGTGGCAACTGCCGGATCACTTCATCTTCACTTCCGAGCTTCCCCACACCTCAACCGGAAAGCTCAAGAAGTCAGAGCTTCGCAAAAGATATCGAAACTGGGCTTCGCAAGGAAATGTTGTCGAGATATGTCATCCAGTATCTGTGACGACTGAGTCGGAATCGAAAATCAACGTTTGGATTTCGAACAACGTCGGAAACTCGGAGGAAACTCGTGCCTGAAGTTATGAACATGAACCCACCACGTACAGACCGCCACGGCGGGCAGGCTTCAACCAGAAATACGCTGCGCTTTCGTGTAGACAATGTCCCACTGCTCATTCGTCCGCTCTATCTCGCGGTCATGTGGATAGGTGGTGTCGTCCTATATCTCTACTATGCTCTCTGCCGGATTACATCACGCATCTCAATCGAAGGTCCAGGAAATCGCGATCTGACTCAACATTCCATCTTCTGTATGTGGCACGAAAGCTGGTGGTCATACTTCGTCGTCTTCTTACGTTATCGTTCCGCTCACGCGATGATCAGCCACCCCGCAGCGTATATGAAGCCATTTCATTGTGTCTTCCAGTTAATGGGACTGAAGCGCCTGCTCTTAGGCTCATCAGGAGATGAAGGCAAGAAAGCCGTGAACGAACTCGCAAAACTGGTACGGCAAGGCTGGTCAACCACAATTTCCCCGGACGGTCCCAAAGGCCCAGCACGGTCTCTGAAGAAAGGAGTTCTGCACATCGCACTGCAAAGCGGAGTGCCAATCGTTCCACTCGCCATCTCTGCATCCCACTTCATCCCAATCCCAAGTTGGGATTCAAAAAAACATCCCCTACCGTTTAGCAGGGTAAAGGTAGTCATCCATGAAGCAATTCATGTGGATTCGCAAAATTTTGACGAATCAGCCGCACGGATCATGATTGCATTGGGAGCGCTCTAACACGGCATGGGAGTGAAGATATTCCTGGAGCGGATACGGGAGACATTCTTGTGCATGAATCGTAAGCGTGTACCGTCGACGAGGTTGTTGACGGACTCTAATTAAATCCGCCGCTTTAGGTTTGCGGAGATCCGCGCCTGTTAGGAGATCGTTTGCAACTCCTTACCCTTGGACTCGATCGCATTGAGTAGGTTTTGCCACGATTCATCGAAGGACTTGGCGCCGTTCGATTGCAGGTCGGCGGCCAACTGTTCGAGGTCAATTCCCGCCTTTCGAAAATCGTCTAGAACAGTCTCGCAGTCCCCTCCATCTCGCGGAAGAGTTCCTGCCAGCTTGCCATGATCGCCAAAAGCCAGAAGAGTCTTCTCTGGCATCGTGTTGATCGTGTTTGGGGCGGCCAGAGCACTGATGTAGAGAACGTCGGAAGCCTTTGGGTCTTTGGTGCCGGTACTGGCAAACAGGAGTTTCTGGGGCCGAGCACCAAAGTTTGCCAAACGCTGCCAGCGGTCCGAGGCCAGGACATCGCGATAGGCATTGTATACCTGCTGTCCGATGGCAATGCCGAGCTTGTCCCGTAGTTGATCGGGTACTTTCTCCATGGTTGCACCGTCCCAGCGGCTAAGAAAGACCGAGGCTACGGATCGAATGTCGGGACTGAGGCCCTCTGCAATACGCCGTTCGAGTCCACGCATGTAGGCGTCCGCCGACGCCAGATAGTGCTCTCGAGAAAAAAGAAGCGTTACGTTGATGGCGATACCAGCTGCGATCGCATCCTCGATCGCGGGATTTCCTTCCTTCGTTCCGGGAATCTTGATGAAGAGGTTCGGACGATTCGCCTTCTTGTGCAATGTAGTCGCTGCATCCACCGATTTCTTGGTGTCATAGGCGAGAAGAGGCGACACCTCGAGAGAAACAAAACCATCATTGCCTGCCGTACGCTCGTGAACTGAGGCGAAGAGATCGGCAGCTCGCGTTAGATCCTGCAGAGCCAGTTCAAAGAACAGCTCCTCGCCTGAAAGACCCGTTGACAGGAGGCGCCCTATCTCCGCGTCATAGGATTTGCTCTTTGAGATGGCATGCTCAAAGATGGTTGGGTTCGAAGTCAGTCCTGTGACGGAAAATTCATCGATATAACGCTTGAGTGTTCCGTTGTTCAATAAGTCACGCGTAATGTTGTCGAGCCACAAGCTTTGCCCGAGATCATGGAGTTCCAGTGTCGCCTTCATTGCTCCTCCCGCTTAACCCTCTTGGCCTCGCCGCGCGTTGCTCCTGACGACTGCCGCAATAATTCTGCTCCCAAAGCCTCTGATTCGTCATCCTCCCAATATGAAAGAGCCATCGCGAAGGTTCGCTAAGTGCAATCAGGCCGCACGATGCGGAAGCCTCCAACTAGGCCGAATGTAATGTCAAGTGTAGCCATTTGGATATCGTTCCAGGTCCTGATGTTCGGGCTCAGCTTCCCAGAAAGGACCAGCCGGCTCCACTTCGCTGCCAACCGCGCGCACTTCGACGATCGCATCTTCAACGCGGCTTTGTGCGAAGTTGACACTCCAGATCGCTGCACACTCTTCAGTGCTTCGTCCACCCGTGCATTCCTGCTTCGAAGCTGCGGCGGTCGAGACGGGGCAGTACGCGCGCCACCGTGTCGGGAAAGAGAGGGTAGTGCCTCGCCGCTATGAGGTACTCCGGCACGCACCAAACGTCTTCTTCGGAGGTCATCCAGTACCGGCTGTCTAAGCGCGCCAGGTTCACCGGTCTCGAATAGGAACGTAAAGTGCGTTCCCCGCGCAGGTTGTAGTAGTGCTCAAAGTAGCTTAGCGCCAGTTCGCGCAGCGTTCGGTAGATTGGCGCGCGGAAGCGCAGGCCTGCGAAGTTCGACTTGGCAATGCTTCCCCACAGGCCACGTTCGCGGTAAATGGCCACAACGTGGTCGTCGTCATGCACAGCCTCCAGATCCATCAGCAGCGGCGGGTGGCCGTTGATACGCAGGGCGGCAGCAGCCAACAGTGCTCCCTCCAGGCAGTGTCCCTTCCGCTCCCGCAATACGCGCTGCGGAGACCACGCCGTGTTCGCGTATTGGTAAGGCATCGCGTCTATGTACTGCTGGATTCGCGCCGGTGTATTCAGCGCGCGCAACATACGCAAAGCCGCCGGCGGCAAGCCAAAGTTCTCGTCCCTGTCCCGCCGAATTCCGTTTCTCGACAGTCCCTTACCCTTCAAAGGCAAAGCCGCAACTCTTTTGAAAACTCTCGGGAATTATACTGAAGTGAAATCTAAAGTCTACTTCCGTCTGAATAGCTCACGGTACTAGGTTCGACGAGTGACTCACCGTGTTATCAACAAGTAAGCGCGGCAAGTTCTGCATCAAAGTATGTATTGGCCGGCATTATGATCGAATATGTCGACCCAGAAACATGGTGCCTTTGAACGCTGTGCGTTTAACGGGGTACAGCCTAAAATAGTGAAAGTGGCGCCGCAGTGGAGACAACTTTCTCCAACGTAAATCCGGCCTCGCCGAACAACTGCCGGAACTCTTCATGGGTTCGCTCCTTCCCTCCGACAAAGGCGATCATCTCGATGTCCAGAAGCTTTCCCAGGTGAGGCTCTGGTGAGTCGTCAATCACCGCCTCAGCCAGTAGAGGCTTTCCATGCGGGGGAATGACATCACGAACGTTACGCAGCAGTCGAAGCGCAGAATCGTCCGCTCAGTCGTGAACGATATTTTTCATGAAGTAACCATCACCGCCAGCGGGGACCGATTCGAAGAAGTTGCATTCAATTGCTTCGCATCGGTTAGTCAAGCCGTCGTATGCAATTGCCTCTTTCGCGCCAGGTATAAGAACGCGCTGGCAAAAGAAATAACCTTGCGACTGCGCTCGACTGGTATCAAAAAAGTCTGACGATCTGGCTTGATTTGCGCGATCGAGGAGCTCTGCGAGGAACGGATGCCAGCGAGGTGGACAAGGTGGCTGACGAGTTATCGAAGTGCACGACTGAAATGCGCCGCGCAGCATAAGCCTGGCTGCCGATCCGAATTATGCCTGCATCTCACGAGAAAGCCACGCTTCGCCTCGCCCACTCCCGCTTCACCGTCGCGGAAGAGATTGACAGCGCCTCCGCTGTTTCCTCAATCGACAGACCGGCGAAAAATCGCAGCTCCACAACCTTTCCCTGTTGCTCATCGAGTTGAGAGAGTCTGTGCAAAGCGCGATCGAGCGCAAGTATGTCAAGATTGCATGCCTCTGCGACGGCCATTCCTTCATCGAGCGTAACTTTCAGTGCATCGCCGCGTTTAGCGGCCTGACGCGCGCGTGCCTGATCGACAAGGATTCGCCGCATCATCTGGGCAGCGATTCCAAAGAAGTGTGCGCGGTTTTCCCAAGCGACATTCTGATCCACCAGCCGCAGATACGCTTCATGCACAAGTGCAGTGCTCTGCAGCGTATGTTCGACGCGTTCTCGGCGGAGATAACCGCGAGCCAGGCGACGCAATTCGTCATAGACCAGTGGCAATAGCTCATCGAAAGCGCCTCTGTCACCATTTCTCCACCGCAGGAGCAGCCGGGTGGCAGACGAAGTTGAAGGAGTATCTATGTCAACCGCACAAATCTTGCGTATCGCGGCTACAGTTTCATCTCACATTATTTTTTCGATGACTCCCAGCCAAAAGTTGCCAGACATGCAATCCACCCATCGGTGGATTGCAATTCCCACCAGAAGACCGAAGACAACCTCCTTCGTCAACGGCTAATGTCACACACACGGTAGTGGCGTGCATGGAAGTAGGAGCCGATTAACAAGGTCAAGTCATAGCTACCCGTGTATCAAATCGTTTGTCCGAGGCCAAAACAGATGCTTTTGAACAATTCTCAGAGGATCCGGGGCAGAGTTCCCGCTGTATCTAATCCCAGTCGACTGATTGTCTTCTTTGTCATTCTGTTAAGCACCTTCCTCGTTCCTTATGCACATTCCCAGGATGCTGCTGGAGCGCTTGAAGGGCTGGTGAGTGATAGTACTGACCGGCCCATTGACGGAGCAACTCTCACGCTGAAAAACCTGGAGACGAATTCAATCCGCACACAAGTGTCGAACGAGGATGGTCGGTATCGGTTCGCGCTGCTGAGCGTTGGGCATTATTCCCTGACTGCCGATGCTGCTAGTTTCGCGCATTTCTCTCAATCGCCGATTGAAATCACAGTCAGCCAGACGACGCAGCTGAACGTCTCTTTGGTTCTTGCGACAGTCCAGCAATCGATCACCGTTGAAGGTGCTGCGCCTGCTATCGACACCTCCACGAACACTCTCGGCAAAGTGGTCAGCAGTAAAGAAGTATTAGACCTGCCGCTCAACGGTCGTAACTTCGCGCAACTCGGATTACTGCAGGCAGGCGTGGCACCGCTCCCTGCAGGACTAGCCACAGAAGGTGGCTCATTGCGATCCGGTCAATCTTATGCCGTGAATGGACAGCGCCCGGAAGCGAATAACTTTTTGCTGGATGGCGTGCAGAACGTGAACCGGATGGATGGCGGATTTGCGCTGAAGATTCCGGTCGATGCCATCTCAGAGTTTCGCATTCTGACGAACACCGCGCCCCCGGAATATGGGGCAAACACGGGATCGACGACGAGCGTCGTGACGCGTGCCGGCAGCAACGACTTTCACGGTACCGTATACGAGTTCTTCAGAAACGATGCACTGGACACGCGAAACTATTTCTCTTCCGAAGTAGAACCTCTCAAACAGAATCAGTTTGGCGCCACCGTGGGTGGTCCGATTAAAACGGACCGGATTTTTTTCTTCACCTACTATGAAGGCTTTCGCAATCATCAGGGGATCACTACCTCAGCAACTGTTCCCACCACCGCAGAAAAGAGTGGAGACTTCTCAGGTCTCGGATATCCGCTTATCAACTTTGCGGCAGGCGGTGTGCCTTATTTGAATAATCAGCTCCCCTCGGCAAGCTTCAATCCTGTCGCTGTAAATGTCGCGAATCTCTATCCGGCAGGCAATGTTACGCCCTCTATCTACACGGCGACTGTAGTCGGAACAAACGACGACGATCAGGTAGGCGTTCGTCTGGATTTTCATCAATCGGACAAGAGCGAATACTTTACGCGCTATTCCTATTTCACCGGTTACAACATCAATCCTGTGTCTGTTCGCGGTTCCGATCTGCCCGGCTACCCGACACGCGACGATTACACAGCGCATTCGATCGTCGGTTCAAATACCTATCTATTGTCGTCCACGATGACGAACGCATTCGAGGCGTCATACTTCCGATTTGAATTCTTGTTCGATCAGCGATTGAACAAAACACCGCCGCGTGCGCTGGGATTTGACTATGACTCAGCATCCGCTATCGGACAGGGACCACCGTTTTTCAACCTGAGCGGATATTCGCCGATAGGTGGAGCAATCACCGGCCCACGCACATCCGTGCAGAACACGTACGAAGTCCACGATGGCCTGTCCTGGTTTCATGGGAATCACTCGATCAAGGTTGGCGGTGAGTTCCGCCGCAATCAGTTGAATCTCTTTCAGTCCATCGCGCCAAACGCCTTCTTCATCTTTGCATCGAGCTTTCCCACAAACGATGCGTTCGCCAATCTTCTGCTCGGCAGTCCTGTAGTGTTCTACCAGGGCCGCGGGGACTTCACCCGGTATGTGCGCAATTGGGGAACGGGCGTTTACTACCAGGACGAATGGCGCATGCGGCCGCATTTTGCATTTAACTACGGCCTGCGCTACGAGATCATCAACCCGAACACAGAAACGCGCAACAGGCTGAATGCATTTGTTCCAGGAGTTCAGTCGCATATCATGCCGGATGCGCCTACTGGAGTTTTATTTCCCGGCGACCCCGGTGTTTCAAGTGGAATCGCTCCAAGTTATTACAAGGGATTCATGCCGAGAGTCGGGTTCGTCTGGGATCCGACAGGCGCAGGCCGCTGGTCCATTCGCGCTGCCTACGGCATTTTCTATGATCCATTTGCCAATGGATCCGGCGTAACTTCTCAGGCTCCCATAAGTTCCCTTCCGTGGGCACAGTTTGAGCAGATCACTCCTCCAACGCTGAACTTTATTTCGCCCTACAGTAACGTACCTATTCCGACCCCAAATACCTTTCTGAGGCCATCGACACCCTTTGTAATGGACACCAAGGCACGTCCTACGAACGCCCAGGATTGGAATCTCTCAGTTCAGCGGGAACTCTTCAAAAACTATGTACTGGAAGTTCGCTATGTGGGGACAAAGGGTACACATCTGCCACGCAACGTCGATGAAAATCCCGCCGTATACGGGCCGGGCGCCACTGCGCAAAACGCTGATAGACGTCGAATCTACGCAGGATGCCAGCCAAATAACGGCCCGTGTACCTTTGCGACTATTGCAGAACTCACCTACGGCCAAAATTCTACGTACAACGCGGGACAGATAAGCTTTTCGCATCGCTACGTCAACGGGCTTTCGTTCAACGTATCGTATTGGTTGTCGAAGACGCTGGACTATCTCTCATCCATGAACCTGCAAGGCGCTTCGGCCAAGCCGCTCAGCGGGGAGAATGATCTTGCGCAGAACCCGTTTGATCTTAAGGCAGAACATGGTCCGTCGATCTTCGACGCGAGAAATCGCTTTGTAGTCAGTGCTACATGGGAAATTCCATTTGCCCGGAAAATGCAAGGGAAAGCCAAGTTCTTCCTGGATGGCTGGCAACTGAACGGTATCGCCAACTCGAACTCTGCGACACCTTTTACGGTGTACGACAGTACCAATGTTTCTCTGCAGGCATCAGCTCCGCCCATCTCAGGCTACTTCGCCAGCCGTCCGAATCTCATTGGCAATCCAAGCCAGGGACCTCATACAGTGGCTCAGTGGCTCGATCGTTCCCCGTTCCAGCGGCTCAATCTCCAGACGCAGGCTGGACAGTTTGGCAACGAAAGTCGCAACGCATCACGCGGACCCGCATTTGCTGACGTGGATTTGTCCGCGCTGAAGACATTCAAACTGACGGAGAGATTCAACCTGCAATTCCGGGCGGAGTCATTCAATATCGCGAACCACCCGAATTTCCAATTGCCGATCGCCGACCTGGCCTCGTCAAATTTCGGAAGAATCCTGCAGGCTGGTCCAGCGCGACTGACACAGTTTGCTCTCAAGGTAATTTTCTAGGTGAATCAAGAAAACAATGAAAACCAATTCGCCGACAATCCTCGGCAACTGGACACGAACAGAGGAACTCCATCCGTGATTGCGCAGGAATCTCGCCTTGGTTATCCCGGCTGGAGGGTTGTGCTCGCTGGCTTTTTCGGCGTCATGGTCAGCTTCGCCGCGGTCATACCCTACACGTTTGGCCTTTATCTCAAACCTCTGTCCGCTACATTCGGCTGGAACCGCGAGTCGATTTCCGTTGCGTTCAGCATTGCGGCATTAATGGTGGCCGTATGCTCGCCAGCGCTGGGGCTGCTGCTTGACCGGCAAGGTCCACGGCGCGTCATTCTACCCTGCATCGTTCTCTTTTCTGCGGCGTTCGCATCTCTGGCGTTGCTTACGAATCACATCGCGCACTTCTACGCAGTATTTTTTGTGCTTGGAGTCGTCGGAAACGGAACGGCCTACCTGGGATACTCACGCGCGATCGCAAGTTGGTTTGTCAGCCGCCGTGGTCTAGCGCTGGCCGTGATGCTTGCCGGTGGTGGTTGTGGCGCAATGTTGCTGCCGGTCTTCACGCAGTCGCTCATTTCAAACTTCGGCTGGCGCATCGCGTACGCCGGTGTCGGTCTCACTGCGCTTATAGTCGGATTCCCTCTCGCCGCACTCTTTGTCAGGGAGCAACATGTCGGCGAAAAGCGCGAGCAAAGCGCAGAATATGCCGGAGAGTCAGTACGGAATGTTCTTCGCGGCCGAGTGTTCTGGATACTTATCGCCACTGTGTTTCTATATTCGATCAGCGTGAATGGAGCAATCGCGCATCTTTCTGCCCTCCTTACCGATCGCGGCGTTTCCGTGCGGGGCTCGGCCTACGCTGTCTCGGCCATCGGAGGATCGGGCGTTATAGGCCGCCTTGCAACAGGGGTGTTCCTCGATCGCTTCTTCGGACCGCGCGTCTCTCAGGTCATGCTCCTGCTTACCGTTGTTGGCGTTGTTCTTCTTTCCGTCGCCACCACGCTCCCGGCAGGTATTACCGCCGCCATTCTCATCGGATTCAGCATGGGTAGCGAAGGCGATGTAACGCCTTATCTGTTGAGCCGGTACTTTGGACTGAAGCGGTTCTCCACACTCTACGCATTTACCTGGACAGGTTTTGCCGTCGGTGGCGCCGTTGGCCCCATTATTCTTGGCCGCGTCTTTGACGTCCTGAGTTCTTATCGCCCGCTGACTATTCAACTTCTTGCTATACCCGCGCTGGTTCCGTGCCTCCTTATGTTCTTTCTACCGCGATACGAAAATATTGTGCACTTGAACGTAATGCCCGGCGATTTACTCCCCGCTATCTCCGCTCCCGACCCTGCGATCTAGCTTCAGGCTGAAAGGAATCGAAATTATGCCCCACATTGATCTCCCTGGTGAATTGCCCGGACCTCGTGGTCCAATGACCTTTCGCCCGGAGACGGCAAAGCCTCTCAACGATCTTGCCGAAATCCTTCTGCATGGACCCAGTACACTAACCCGCGCGGAGAGGGAGTTGATCGGCACTTTCGTCTCTTCCAGAAATGATTGCCAATATTGCCAGACAATTCACGGCGCCGTCGCAGCGCATTATCTTGGTGGAAACGAGGAGCTTGTCTGCAGTGTCAAAGCTGATTTCTCGACGGCACCCATTTCGGAAAAGTTGAAGGCCCTCCTCGCCATCGCAGGCAAAGTGCAGCAAGGCGGAAAAAACGTCACCAGCGAAGATATAGAGGCAGCACGCGTACAGGGCGCAACAGATCCTGAGATTCACGATACCGTCCTCATTGCGGCCAACTTCTGCATGATGAACCGATATGTCGATGGACTTGCAACTTGGACGCCGGAGGATCCAGACTTTTACCGGCAGCGTGCCGCCATCCTGGTCGAACACGGCTACATCGGCTCGGCCAACCGTCGTTAGCACCGTTTCTTGGAGCATCTCCACCGAACGGTCGATCCCCTGACGAAATAAGCAACCCTATAATGAGTCGATAAAATCACCCTTCGGCCGAGAGCAAACCATGGCAGATCAACTCAATCCGCGACGACCTTTGCGAGGGAATTACAGCCCGAAGCCCGAAATCTCAGCGCTGCTCAAGGTTTCAGGCAATCCGATTAACGGACTCGGTGAAACAACACGCCGCAGACCGTCTCCATTCTTTTGGCATCCGCCGGATAAGCATCCGTATGGAGAATTGCAGATTGTCGCGCGGCAGAGTTCGCGGAAATGTCCAGGAGCAGCATCGGCTTTTCAGGCAGCATACGAGTACCCAGAACTCATTCCTGTAGCTGCGCAGCGGAATGAATCCCCCACAGACCAGCTTGCCGCCGAGGCAAAGACGTTCGCGCTTTCCCACGAGGCCGACGACGTCGGAATCGCACCCATGGACCCGCTCTACGTCTTCGAGGGATACACGATTAACGAGCCATGGGTAATCGTGCTCGCCCTCGCACACAACTACGAACGTCTCAGGCAGGTACCCTCTGACGAAACCAACGGCATCGGCGTGAGCGATGTCGGAGACCAGTACGCCCGTGGGACGCGCGCTTCTTATGCACTCGCAAATTGGATACGCTCGCAGGGATACAACGCCAACCCATATCCCGGACCCATGGCAGGTGCTCTGCTCCTGGACATTTCCGCGAACTCTGCCGCGCGACAATCTGCAATT